>ENA-USUG01001201-USUG01001201.1-human-gut-metagenome-genome-assembly--contig:-NODE-1201-length-44453-cov-10.423810_pt1 | contig 44453 bp, 25 predicted proteins | sample MGYA00250059_ERZ773394 | MGnify/ENA primary metagenome ERZ773394 (study PRJEB29103, sample SAMN06111957) | human gut metagenome | biome: human gut; feature: ankylosing spondylitis patient; material... | reverse complement strand
GTGTTCGGAATGGAGGGATTGTGTGCATAGTGGGTGAGCTTGCCGGTGTCGAAGCGGTAAGAATATACGCCCTCTCCAGTAGCGGAAACCCATAGCGTTCCGTCCTTGTCGATGTAGAGGCTGGCCACCATACCGATATTTCTGCCTTCTTTGGTATCCTTGAAAAGATGCTCGCAGGTGCCTGTAGCCGGATTGAAAAGGCAGACTCCGTTTTGCGTGGCGATGATCAGTTTGTCTTCGTAGGGCACGATGTCGCGTACAATGTCCGAAGGCAGTGTGGTCGGGTCTCCCGCTTTCATCCGGTAAACGGTAAAGCGGTTGGTGCGCAGGTCGAGTTTGTTCAGTCCTCCCAAGTGTGTGCCGATCCACATAATCTCCTCTGTCCGATCGTAATAGATTGCCTTGACGTTGTTGTGCGAGATACTGTTCCTACCTTCTTCATGGCGGTACCAGCGATAAGTATTGTTTTTCCGGTTATAGACGTTCACGCCGCCGCCTTCGGTGCAGATCCATAAGTTACCGTCTTTGTCTTCCGTCATTCTGCCGACGATGGGACTGCTTAATCCTTCTTTCTCCGTGTCTCCCACTTTATAGCGGGTATAGATCTCATATTCCGGATTGAAGTAGTTGACACCGCCGAAGTAAGTTCCCAGCCACAGGGTTCCCTGTTCGTCTTTCACGATACACCAGATGGAAGAGTGGGTGAGTCCGTCGGGTTTGTTGTCATTGGCGGTATAAAGTTGGAACTGTCCCGTGGTCTTATCGTAGCGATTCAAGCCGTGGAAAGTTCCGATCCATAGATTTCCCAGATTATCTTCGCAGCAGCTTCTGACAAAATCGGAACATATACTGTTCGGATTCTTCGGGTCGTGGCGGAAGTTGTCGATGGTACCGTTTGTACGGATACGGTAGAGTCCTTCTTCCCAGCTGCCAATCCACAGTTCTTTGGATGAGTCTTCGTAGATGCTGGCTATGTTTCCTTTCGTGATGGGCTGAGAGAGTTGCTTGTCGTCCGACAGGCAGTAAACACCATTGCTGGTGGTTCCCATCCACAGGTTTTTCTTCTCGTCCAGATGGAGGCAGGATAGGTTAATGTCTTTCCCGGCAAGGTGGTAGTAAAGGTCGAAGTTGTTCGTGTTCTCGTTGAAAACGAATACTTCTTCTCTTTTTCCGATATATAGTTTTTCGTTGTAGTAGATAGCGTCCACATTGCCTTGCAACAAGGTTTTGAATCGTTGAGTGGTCATGTCAAATTCGGCTACACCGTCGGTGCAAAGCAGGTAAACCTTCCCGTTCTTATTACCTGTGATACGGAGCACGGTATTGCTGAACAGACTGTTCGGATCATTCTTCTTGAGCTTGAAACTTTTGATATCGTTACCGTTATAACGGTTCAGCCCTTCGCGCGTACCTATCCATATAATACCCCGTTCGTCAATGTATAGGCTGTTGACAGAAAACTGGGAAAGTCCGTCATCTGTGGTCAAATGGCTGAAAGTAATATTTTGTCCTAACGTACGGACAGCAGTTACGCTTAAAAATAGCAGAAATAAAAGGATTGTTTTTCTCACTAATTCGGTTGTTTAGGGTATTACTAATGGCAAATATATTGTTTTTATTTGATTTTCGGGAACCTTATTAGGAGAAAGTAACTATATTTGTATCCTCCAAACGAAAGATATATGAAAGTAAAGAAAATTAGTTCTGCTAATGTAGAGGCTTGTTCGCTTCCTAAATTATTTGATGAGGAAAAGATAGATTTCCAGCCGGTTCAGTGTGTCAACTGGGCTGAATATCCTTACAAGCCAAAAGTAAGTTTCCGGATTGCGCATACCAAAGATTCTATTCTGTTGCACTTCAAAGTCAGAGAAGAAAGTGTACGTGCCAAGTATGGAGAAGACAATGGATCTGTATGGACTGATTCCTGTGTGGAGTTTTTCTCTGTTCCGGCCAGTGACGGAATCTATTATAATATAGAATGTAACTGCATCGGAACGATTCTGATCGGTGCCGGACCAGCCCGTAACGGTCGGGAACACGCTCCGAAAGAAGTGACGGCTCTCGTGCAGCGTTGGTCCAGTCTGGGCAATGAACCCTTCGAAGAACGTGTGGACGATACGACTTGGGAAGTAGCCTTGATTATTCCTTATGCTGCATTCTTCAAGCATCAGATACAGTCACTGGATGGAAAGGAAGTTAAAGCGAATTTCTATAAATGCGGGGATGAACTGCAAACCCCTCACTTCCTGTCATGGAATCCGATAAAGATTGAGAAACCGGACTTCCATCGTCCCGACTTCTTCGGTACGCTGGAGTTTGAATAAATAAGAAGGGTGATGTCCGTAAAAAGACATCACCCTTTCTCTATGAAAAGTGTATTTTGTCTATTTCACAATCCCACGTTCCGAACCTTTTACGAAATTCACGATATTCTCGATTTCTTCACTCATCGGAACCTGATCGATAATCTTCTGGACAGCATCCTGAACACTGAAATTACCTTGATAGATCAACCGGTAAGCATTGGCAATATGACGAAGGATTCTTTCCGACGTATTGTGATGCTGTGACAGAACGACTGCATTCACTCCATGATAGGCAACAGGATTACCGGACATAATTACGTAGGGAGGAACATCTTTGGAGATGCGGCATCCGCTTTGTACAAGTGTCCAGCTACCAATGTGACAATATTGGTGCAACGTTACGTTGCCGCTTAGGATCACACAATTATCTAATGAGCATTCTCCTGCAATTGTAGTACCTATTCCTACCACACAATTATTGCTGATCTGCACATCATGGCAAAGGTGTACCTTATCCATCAGGTAGTTCCCGTTTCCAATTCTGGTAGCATTTCCTGCAAAAGTGGCACGGCTGATTACTACATTCTCACGGATATCGTTATTGTCTCCGATGATCAGACTGCTTTCTTCCCCTGTATAGTGAAAGTCTTGCGGTTCTGCTCCCAGGACAGCATTCTGATGTATTTTGTTTCCTTTCCCCATTTTTGTACCTTTCAGGATACTGGCGTATGACATGATGGTACAGTCATCGCCGATTTCCACATCTTTCTCGATGTAGGCGAAAGGCAAGACAGTTACATTCTTGCCTAATTTCGCTTCGGGGTCTACGTAAGCTAACGGACTAATCATAATAGTATATGTTTAAAGTTAATCTTCTCTTCCACCGCCTAATGCCTGGTAGAGGCTGACCACAGCCTGCATCTTGTCGAAACAGTCGGAAACCTGAGAAATCTGTGCGCTCAGATAAGATTGCTGTGCCGACAATACTTCCAGATAGGTTGACGTCCCTAAGTTAAACAATTCTTTTGTATCTTCCGAAGCTTTCTTGGCAGATTCTACCTGCATTTGGCGGGATTCAGCCTTTTTACTGGTGTTTTGGTATAAACTTAGCGCATTGCTGACTTCGCTTCCGGCATTGTACAACGTTTGCTGGAAAGATAATTTAGCTTGTTCTTCCTGTGCTTTCGCTGCTTTCAGGCGGGCGATATTCGTACCACGGTAGAACAATGGCTGAGTCAGTGAACCGATAGCGGAAGCCAGTAACTTACCCGGATTGATAATGGCGGAACCTGCACTGTTCGTCCATCCGGCAGAACCGCTGAGAGTGATCTGCGGATAGAAAGCGGCACGGGCAGAGTTCGTATTATAATAGCAGCTTGCCAAGGACATTTCGGCTGCTTTTACGTCCGGACGGTTAGATAACAACTGCAAAGGAATCCCTGCGGAAAGTTCCTCAGGAAGTGCCTGTGCTTCCAGTACACCACGTTTGATCGCGTGCGGAGCTTCTCCCAGGAAGGTAGACAGGGCATTTTCCGTTTCGCGGATGCTCTGCTCGATGTCGGGGATGGAAGCCACTACTTGTGCATAGGCAGCTTTGCTTTGTGCTAAAGCGGCAGATGTGTAGGTCGATCTTTCCGAAAGTGCCTGTACGGTTTCAGCATTACGTTTCAGTACCTCAGCCGTAGCCTGAGTGATCTCCAGCTGGCGGTCGAGCATAAGCAAGGTATAATACATGTTGGCAATGTTGGCAATAACTTGTGTCTGTACAGCCTGGCGATAAGCCTTTGTCTGTTTCAGGGTGACTTGTGCATTTCGTTTGGAGTTCAGCAGTTGCCCGAACAGGTCTACTTGCCAACTGGCAGTAACCGGCAATGAGTACGTTTTAGTTGCTGCGTTCTTGTCAAAACTGCTGATTGTTCCCTGTGGAGACAAACCGATGGACGGTGCATAAGCCAGTCGGGCTGACATCAGAGACGCTTCTGCCGCTTTGACGTTCAATGCAGCGGAAAGGAGGTCAGTGTTTTGTTTCAGTCCCTGTTCGATGAGAGACTGGAGCTGTGGGTCGGTGAAGACTTCTCTCCACGGCAGGTTACCGAAGTTGGTGGTATCCGAAGCTAATGTATCATTGTCCGCTGCCGGATCACGATACAGGCCGGAAGCGGTAATATCTTCGGGTCTGTCATACGACTTATAGATGTGGCAGCTGCTCAGGAGAGCAGTTGCACACACCATATATAGAATCTGTTTCTTCATATCGAATTTCATTATTTAGCGTATTGTTCAATCTCAGTTACGGCATCCGTATTGTCGATGTCTTCCCATTCCATCGGTTTAACCTTCTCTTGCAGGTACTGGAAGATAACGAACAAAGCAGGAACGATGAAGATCTGGCAGATCATACCGATCAACATACCACCAATAGAAGCTGTTCCCAGTGTACGGTTACCGTGGGCACCTACACCGAATGCGAACATCAACGGAAGCAGACCGACTACCATAGCCAATGAGGTCATCAGGATCGGGCGGAGACGGGCACCGGCACCCAGAACGGCTGCCCATGTGATGCTCATACCCATCTTACGACGGTCGAGGGCAAACTCTACAATCAGGATCGCGTTCTTTGCCAACAGACCCATCAACATGATCAACGCAATCTGCATATAGATATTGTTGGACATGGTACCGAGTATCATTTTCAAGGCCGATATACTACCGATCGCGCTCATTCCGTTGACGAACAGGAAGCTGCCTAGCAAACCGAACGGAATGGATAACAATACGGCCAGCGGAAGAATATAACTTTCGTACTGAGCACTCAACAGCAAATAAACGAATACGAAACAAAGGATAAAGATCAAACCAGTCGTACTGCCGCTACTTTGTGCTTCCTCACGAGCCATACCTCCTAGTTCATAGGTGTAACCTGCCGGAAGGTTTTCTTTGGCCACTTCTGCCAGTGCAACCAGTGCCTGACCGGAAGTATAACCGGAAGCCGGAGCTACCATCACCTTCATGGAAGTATACAAGTTGAAACGGCTGATAATATCAGGTCCGTATACCTTCTCTACAGAGATGAACTGGGAAATCGGAGCCATTTCGCCTTGGTTGTTACGAACCTTGACATTATTCAGTGATTCCAGATTCTTGCGTGATAACGGGTCCGACTGAATCATTACGCGGTACATCTTACCGAAACGGTTGAAGTTGGATGCGTACAAACCTCCGTAATATCCCTGCATCGTGCTAAGAATATCGCTTGGGCTGATACCTGCCTTCTTACAAGCTGCCGCATCAATATCAATCATATATTGCGGGAAGTTCGGGTTGAAGGTCGTTTTTGCAGAGTTAATTTCCGGACGCGCCTCCAATGCTGCGGTGTAGTTGTTGGCTACATCAAAGAATTTGTTCAGGTCACCACCTGTCTTGTCCTGCATGTTCACCTCGATATCCGTAGATGCCGAGTAACCGGGGATCATAGGAGGAGCGAAGAACAATACCTGTGCTTCCTTGATAATCTTCTGCGCACGCATGTATAAAGAACCGACGATAACGTCTGAGTTCTGAATCATGGAGCGTTCATCCCAGTCTTTCAGTTTGATAATGAAAGAACCGTAAGACGGTCCCTGACCACCAATGAAACTGAAACCGGAGATCAATGTACGTGAAGCTACGGCAGGGTCCGCAGCAATCAGACTGTCTACACGTGCCAGTATTTGTTCCGAGCGGTCTTGTGATGTACCCGGAGGTAGTGTTACAGCTCCCATCAGCGTACCGGTATCTTCATTAGGGACCATACCTGTCGGAGTAGTGTTCATAAAGAAGATCAGCAATACGATAGAGAGAACTACCAATCCCATTGACAACCACTTTTTCTGGATAAAGAAGAGTACGCGTTTCTTATACCTCTTTAATATAGAGTCATAAGCGGCATTGAAAGAAGTGTGGAAGCGAGAAACAAGTGTTTGTTTCTTATCTCCATGATCAGTATGCGGTTTCAGAAGAACGGCACACAATGCCGGACTCAGTGTCAAGGCGTTCAATGCGGACAGACCGATAGCGATAGCCATTGTCAAACCGAATTGGCGATAGAACGTACCTGCCGTACCACCCATGAAACTTACCGGAATAAACACGGACATCATGACCAGTGTGATAGATACGATGGCACCACCCAATTCGTTCATCGCATCGATAGATGCCAGACGGGCGGATGTATATCCCTGATCGAGCTTGGCATGTACACCCTCAACAACCACAATCGCATCATCGACCACAATCGCAATGGCAAGCACAAGGGCACACAGGGTCAGCAAGTTCAAACTGAATCCGATCAGTGACAGTACGAAGAATGTACCGATAAGGGCTACCGGAATAGCAATGGTCGGAATCAAGGTAGAACGCAAATCCTGCAAGAAGATATATACTACGATAAATACCAGAATAAATGCCTCGATCAATGTCTTCAACACTTCGTGGATAGAAGCGAACAAGAAGTCGTTGGCGTTCATAGAAACGTTAATCTTCAATCCCGAAGGCAGTGTTGTGGATGCTTCATCCAATAATTTCTGGATATCAGTGATGGTTTGCGTAGCATTTGTACCAGCCATCTGATAAACGATACAGGTTACAGCTTTGTGTCCGTTTACACGGTTGGTAAAGTTATATCCCAGACGGTCCAGCTGAATCTCCGCAATATCATTCAGTCGAAGTACCTCACCGTTAGGCAGAGACTTGATGACAATGTTCTCAAACTCTTCCGGCTGTTGCAGACGTCCTTTGTAACGAATGGTATATTGGAAAGTCTGGTTACTACGTTCACCGAATTGTCCCGGAGCCGCTTCTATATTCTGTTCAGCCAAAGCGGTAGATACGTCGTTGGGGATCAGTTTATACTGAGCCATTACGTCCGGTCTCAGCCAGATACGCATGGAGTAGTCCTGACCCATCACACTGGCATCACCTACACCCTGTACACGTTGAACCTGAGGAATCAGGTTGATTTTTGCATAGTTCTCGATGAAAGCATCTGTATATGTATCGGTTTCATCGTAAAGAGAGAATACTACCAGCATGGATGTCTGACGTTTCTGAGTAGTCACACCAATTCTGGTAACTTCGGCAGGTAGCAAACCTTGTGCCATGGAAACACGGTTCTGTACGTTAACGGCAGCCATATCCGGATCAGTTCCTTGTTTGAAGTAGATCGAGATATCACCGGAACCGGTATTGGATGCGTTGGAAGTCATGTACATCATGTTTTCTACACCGTTGATCTGCTCTTCCAGAGGGGCAATTACAGAGTTCAATACGGTCGATGCACTGGCACCCGTATATGTGGCTCTTACCGATACGGTAGGAGGCGCAATGTCCGGATACTGTGTGATAGGCAGTGTTGCCAATCCGATAGCACCTAGGATAACTATCAAAATGGAAATAACTGTTGATAGTACCGGACGGTTAATGAATTTATCTAATTTCATACGATTATCTAAATTATTAGTTGAAAGCTGTAGCTAAATTTCCGTCGTGCTGGTCTTTCAAATGCTGTTGATAGTTCGCTTCTTTTTGAGCCGGCGTGATTGGTTGTATTTTTTGGCCGTCCTTCAGGCTCTGTACACCTTCGACTACGATTTTATCGCCGGGGTTCAGTCCGGAAGTTACCAGATATTCTTTTCCGTTGTCCAGGTTGAATATACCGATCTCGGTATATTTCACCGTGTTGTCCGGCTGCAGAACGTAAACGAACTTTTTGTCCTGGATTTCTACAGTAGCCGATTGTGGGATGCTGATAACGTTCTCCATATTATAAGGGATCAGAACGTTGGCAGTTCCACCACTACGAAGCATATGTTCCTTGTTAGGGAAGATAGCACGCATGCTAACAGAACCGGTTGACTGGTCGATCACTCCTGTGATAGCGTCTACCTTTCCTTCTGCATCATATGTTGTGCCGTCAATCAATTGTAGTTTGATGGCTGGTATTTTACTGATTTCTTCTTTGATGGTTCCTCCGGTTTTGGTCATAGCCAGCAGTTCTTTTTCAGTTGTAGAGAAGTATACATATACTTCATCTATTTCAGATACTGTAGTCATTGGCGTAGCCATAGAGGGGCTTACGAGTGCTCCCAAACGATAAGGAATGTCGTTGATAACGCCGTCTGAAGGACTCTTTACTTGTGTGAAAGAGTAATTTTGTTGTGCTGTGGCCAGCTGTGCTTTAGCCTGGGCGAGTTGTGCCTGAGCCTGTGCCAGTGAGTTCTTCGCCATTGACAAGTCATAATCGCTGATAATCTGTTTCTTGTTCAGTTCGATCTTATTGTCAACAGTCATTTGTTGTGTATTCACGGCTGCTTCTGCTGTTGCAACTGAAGCTTTTGCTGTGCGTACTGCTGCTTCATACTGAGTAGGGTCTATGATGAATAAGAGCTGTCCTTTGCGAACGGTTGCTCCTTCATCTACACATAACTTTGTGATGAATCCCGATACCTGCGGGCGGATTTCTACGTCTTGTCTACCTTTGATAGTAGCCGGATAAGCTTTCATTAGATCTGCAGTTGTCTTCTGTAATTCTTGTACTGCATATTCTGGGACTTTCCCTGTGTCATTGCCCTTATTGCCGCAACTAGACAAGAGGGCTAAGCAAAATGCAAAAAAAACAATTCTACTTTTCATACTTTATATTTATCTGTTTTTTAAAATTGTGCGTTCGTCGCTGTGTACATTCATTGTATGGATAGATGATCTAAGGAAGAAAAGCCGGAAACTTATTCCATGAAATAAGTTTCCGGCTGCAAAAGTACTTTAAATTCGGTATTCTTGTACTCTGATACCGTGTTTTTTAACTATGTTTTTTACTTCAGTTTATGATATACAGGATTCATTATGAAACTGAACTCATAATCCTGATATGGAAGACGGTATTTTTCCAAAGCGATAGCACCCCAGCTGTTTACGCAGGCGAGTCCCGTTTGTGCCTTATCAATACAGAAGTTTGTGAAGTTGGCTTTTTCTACTTCCGGTGAGTGACGCTGGTCTTTGCCGGCACCGTCATCCAATGATTCGATTGTATAATTCAGTGCGGAAGCGGAGAACGGTGCATCGGCTACAAACTGCAGTCCGTTGCCGCCGATATTAAGCAGTCTCCACCAGCGGATATCAGTTTTGGTACCGGTTTCCTGCGGGCGGATGTATGGATAGAATTGTTCTTCTACGGTCTGGCGGTACTTGCCGATCCTTGCGGCGTGGTTACGGTCAGAATAGTTTTCACCCGGTCCGCGTCCGTAATATTCAATCTCATTGAAGGTGACAGGCATACGCAGCTGCATTCCGAAACGGAACATGTCGGAAACCTTCTTGCTCTTGTCTGCTTCCATCTTTTGAGTTACTTTTACTGCTCCCTTATTATTGATGGCATACGTCAGGTACAGCTTTCCACCAATAGATTTCATGTCATATTCTGCACGAACCACTGCTTGTTCGTTTTCTATATCATGCTTCAATGAAGTCAGTTTTAGTTCCGGATTCTTCCATGCGGCATATCTGTGTTGTAATCCTGCTCCAAAGTCGTTGTCGGTCGGAGCACGCCAGAAGTTGGGAGTCAGTGCACTTCCGTCTTCCATCAGTTGCGTTCCGCTGACGTCGTAGCGGCAGAGGTAACCGTTGTGCTTGTTGAATTCGAGCGTGAAGTCTTCGCCGGAGACAATCAGATAGTTGCGGTCGTTATCCTGGAAAGAGGGAACTACGACTGCGATATTGGAGGACTGCTTGTTTTCCAGTTTTAGTTCCGGTGCCTTGTAGTCACGGATACTCATTTGGTCATAAGCGATGGTTTCTCCCGCAGGAAGCAATGTCTCGGCAGCTTTTAGCTTGTAGCTGACGTTCAGAAGCAACTCCTTGCAAGAACAGATGTTCTTTATGTCGAATGGGAGTTGAAGTTTTGCAGTCTGTTGCGGGGCTACATTCAGGTCTGATACGATGCCGTTTTGTACGATTTCCCCGTTAGCCAGTAACTGCCATTCCAGATAGAATGCAGACAAGTCACGGAAGAAGTTCTCGTTATAGATATTGATCTCACCTTTGGAAAGATCGGCCGGAGTAGTCCAGATATTCTGATAGAAATATCCTACTTCGTAAGCGTGCGGGTTTGGTACGCGGTCGGGGCTGATCAAGCCGTTGTCATTGAAGTTATTGTCCGAAGCGTCATATTTGTTAAAGTCGCCTCCATAGCCGTAGATGGCTACACCGTCTTTATTTTTCCAATGGCAGGACTGGTCGACAAAGTCCCAGATAAATCCACCTTGATATTTCGGGTACTTGCGGGTGATGTCCCAGTACTCCTTGAATCCACCTTGTGAGTTGCCCATAGCGTGTGCATATTCGCATTGGATAAGGGGTTTGTCAATGTTGCCTTCACAATATTTGATACAGTTATTGTAATCATAATACATCGGGCAGAAAATGTCGGTGAATTCGCTGGTTCCCGCTTGTTCATATTGTACGGCACGTGTCTTGTCTTCGTTCTTGATCCATGTATAGCAATGTTCGAAGTTAGGTCCCATACCGGCTTCGTTACCCAATGACCAGAAGATGATGGACGGATGGTTGTAACTACGTTGTACATTGCGCTGATTACGTTCCATATGTGCTTTGGCGTAAATGGGGTTTTTGGCAAGGCTCTTGTCTCCATATCCCATTCCGTGAGATTCGACATTGGCTTCGGCTACTACGTATAAACCATATTGGTCGCAAAGGTCATACCAGCGGTTGTCGTCCGGATAATGGCAGGTACGTACTGCATTGATATTAAGCTGTTTCATAACTTTGATATCTTGTATCATACGTTCGAGGGAAACGACATAACCACCGTCCGGGTCCATTTCATGACGGTCGGCTCCTTTAAAGAGTACTGGTTGGCCGTTGACGAGTATTTGTCCGCCTGTCAGTTCGATCTTGCGGAAACCTACCTTGACAGGGATCACTTCAGTAACGGTACTTCCATTTTTCAGAGTAGCGGTCAATGTGTAGAGGTTGGGCGTTTCAGCAGTCCATTTGGCAGGATTGGCTACGTTGATAGTCGTGTTCAATTTGCCGGAACCTTTCAGATCGGCTGTGGCTACACTTTTTCCTTGTGCGTCTGTCAGGTCAAGAGCTACAGTGCCGCTGCCTTTCATGTCGATAGCTATGTTCAGTGTACCATCCTTATACTGGCTGTCCAGGTCGGGAGTGACGCGGATATCCTGAATGCGTTTCTTGTCGCGTGCATACAGATAGCAGTCACGTCCTACGCCGGAATAACGGAAGAAGTCCTGATCTTCCAGATAACTGCCGTCGCACCAGCGGAACACCTGGAAGGCAATCAGGTTTTTGCCGGGTTTCAGGTAGTTGGTCAGATCAAATTCGGCTTCCAGTTTGCTGTCTTCGCTATAGCCTACGTAGCGGCCGTTTACCCAAAGATACATATTGGAAGTTACCGAGCCGAAGTGGGCAAAGATGTCTTTTCCTTTCCAGTCAGCAGGAAGAACGATTTCTTTTCGGTAAGAGCCTACGTGATTGTTTTCTGTGGGGACAAGGGGAGGATTGTTCTGAAATTGGTTTCTCCAGGCATAGCCGACATTTACGTAAATCGGATCGCCATAACCATTCAATTCCCAAACGGCGGGTACTTTAATATTGTCCCAGCCTTTGTCGTTAAAACTTGTCTGATAAAAGTTTGTCGGGCGTGCGTCTGCATTTCTTACCCAGTTAAATTTCCAGAGACCGTTCAGAGTCATAAAATTCTGAGAGTCTTCTTTGCTGCCCGCTTTAGCTTCATCAGCCGATGCATAGGCGAAATAATTAGTGTGCATTGCGGAGCGGTTTACGGAATTCACTTCCGGGTCTTTCCACTCGTTAAAGTTTTGTGCTTGGATGGCTGTTGTTAGTCCTAGTGCAGCCAAACAGCAGGAAAGTAGTTGTTTCTTCATGGGTTTTTTGTATTAGGTTTGAATTTCGGGAGTCAAAGATAGGGATTTATTAACAAGATAAGGACCAATAATCATTCATTTAAGGCTACTTTTTAATAAATTAGCTAGAAAGTGTAGTGTTTATTGGTGAAGAACGTTTATTTTTGCACCATGTTACAATTTGAGAATCAAAAGATAAAACATATCGTGCGCAAAGCTCTTCCGGTGGCAGTACTGGTAGCTATGCTGTACTCTTGCGCCAGCATTGGACGGCCGGAAGGAGGGCCTAAAGATTACGATCCTCCGCGTTTCATCGGCAGTACTCCTGCTGCAGGTGCGATTAATAATAAGAGGACTAAGGTTTCTCTTCAGTTCGATGAGTTTATTAAGTTAGAGAAAGCAACCGAGAAAGTGGTTGTTTCTCCTCCTCAGATTCAACAACCGGAGATAAAGGCTTCCGGAAAGAGAATACAAGTGAACCTGCTTGACTCACTGAAGCCTAATACTACCTATACTATAGACTTCTCGGATGCCATCGTCGATAATAACGAAGGCAATCCTCTGGGTAATTTTGCATTTACTTTTTCTACCGGTGCGCAGATCGATACGATGGAAGTATCGGGAACGGTACTTGACGCCTCTAATCTGGAGCCTATTAAAGGTATACTGGTCGGACTGCATGCAAATCTGAATGACTCCGCCTTTACTAAACTTCCTTTCGACCGTGTGGCACGTACCGACAGCCGTGGGCGTTTCTCTATTCGTGGGGTAGCTCCCGGCAAGTATCGTATCTTTGGCTTGATGGATTCAGATCAGAACTTTGCTTTCACTCAGAAGAGTGAGGTCATTGCTTTTAATGATTCACTGATCATCCCCCGTATGGAAGAAAGACTTCGTATGGATACGGCTTGGGTGGATTCATTGACTTATGATACGATCGTTGAGAAGAAATATATGCATTATTTGCCGGATGATGTGATTCTCCGTGCTTTTAAAGAACTCAATTATTCGCAATATTTGATAAAGTCCGAACGACTGGTTCCCCAGAAATTCACCTTTTATTTTGCTGGCAAAGCAGATACCCTGCCTGTACTGAAAGGGTTGAACTTCGATGAAAAGGAGGCTTTTGTGATAGAAACGAACCAACGGAACGATACGATTCATTATTGGGTAAAGGACTCTTTGCTCTATAAACAGGATACTCTGGCCCTTAGCCTTACCTATCTTTATACGGATACGCTGAACCAGTTAATTCCGCGTACAGATACCTTGAAATTGGTATCCAAACAAAAGACTCTGACCAAAGAAGAGCCCGAGAAGAAGAAAAAGAAGAAAAAGAAAGAGGGTGAAGAAGATGAGCCGATACCGACTAAATTCTTACCGGTGAATGTGAATGCACCTTCATCAATGGACGTGTATGGCTATGTTTCTTTAAACTTTGAGGAGCCGATTGCAAGTTTTGATACTGCGGCAATTCATCTGCGGCAGAAGGTGGATACGATTTGGAAAGATATTACTTTCGAATTCGAACAAGACTCATTGAATCTGAGGCGGTTTAATCTGTATCCGGAAAATGATTGGGAGCCTACAATGGAATATGAGTTCTCGGTGGACTCAACTGCGTTTCATGGCATTTATGGTTTGTTTACCGATAAGATAAAACAATCATTTAAGGTACGTAGCGAGGATGAATATTTTACTCTTCATTTTATTGTTACAGGAGCAGATCCTCAGGCATTTGTAGAATTACTGGATACCCAAGATAAAGTGGTTCGACGAAGACTGGTGGAGGATGGAAGGGCAGATTTCTATTACCTGAATCCGGGGAAATATGCCGCCAGACTGATTAATGATAGAAATGGAAACGGAGAATGGGACACGGGAGACTATGCAAAAGGAATACAACCGGAAGAAGTTTACTATTTCCCCAAGGTTGTTGAATATAAAGCGTTATGGGATGTTGACCAGAATTGGGATATACACGCAACTCCTGTAGACAAACAGAAACTGGATGAACTAAAAAAACAAAAACCAGATGAAGACAAGAAAAAGAAAGAAAGAGAAAGAGATAGAAATAACCAAAACCGTAACCGTCGCTAATTTGCGACGTCATTTAATTGTTGGAATTCTTGCATTGTTGATGGGAAGTTTTGCGCTTCCTGCCAATGCTCAGTGTGAAGCTAAAAACGATGCTTTTCAATCCGGAGAGCATGTAATGTATGACTTGTACTTCAACTGGAAATTCGTTTGGGTGAAAGCGGGTATAGCCAGTCTGACGACTAATGCAACTACCTATCATTCGGAACCGGCTTACCGTATCAATCTGCTTGCCTTAGGTAGCAAGCGTGCCGACTTCTTTTTCAAGATGCGCGATACATTGACTTGCGTCATGGGTGAAAAACTGGAACCTCGTTATTTCCGTAAAGGTGCCGAGGAAGGAAAACGCTATACGGTAGATGAGGCTTGGTTCTCTTATAAAGACGGCCTTTGCTTTGCCAAACAAAAACGTACGTTCCGTGACGGAGAAGTTCAGGAGTCGGAAGAAAGTGACAGTCGCTGCATCTACGATATGCTGACTATCCTTGCTCAGGCACGTTCTTATGATCCTGCTGATTATAAGGTAGGCGATAAAATCAAATTCCCGATGGCTACCGGACGTAAAGTGGAAGAGCAGACACTGATTTATCGGGGAAAAGAGAATGTGAAAGCGGAAAATGGGGTTACCTATCGCTGCCTGATCTTTTCATTAGTTGAATACGATAAAAAAGGGAAAGAAAAGGAAGTGATTACTTTCTTCGTAACAGATGATAAGAACCACCTTCCTGTCCGTTTAGATATGTTCTTGAATTTCGGTTCAGCCAAAGCTTTCTTAAATGATGTCAGAGGTCACCGTCATCCATTGACTTCTATAGTTAAATAGTCTGTCTACAGAGTAAAAGGTACTTTCTGATCTTTCCGGAAAACACTTGATTCGAATGTAGCGATCAAGTCTCCGTTCTGGTTAGTAATATCTACTTGATAGCAGCCGGTGCTTCGGCCGATATACCGTTCGCGTGCCTCGGCATAGAGGGTGTCGCCCGGACCGCTGGCACGCAGAAAAGTGATTGAGGATGAAAGAGAGAAAGCGAGTGTTCCGTGCGAATTGGCAGCTGCGGCGAGTGCCAGATCTGCCAGCGTGAAAATCGCTCCTCCTTGTGTCCGTGCTCCGGCATTAAGATGTTCGGGTTTTATTTCCAGTTTGGCTTTACTGTATCCTTCGCGTACTTCAAGCAATACTACGCCTGCATTTTCGGCGAACAGGTCCTTTTTAAAAAACTCTTGTGGGGTCATAATGATTAATTTTGAATTACTAATTTGAAACGTTGAATGATAAGTTATGAGAGCCGAATTAGCCTATAATTTAAAATTCAAGATTCTTCCGCAAATGTAATAAATATATTCCCATATATGGCTGTCGGATACTTACGTTTTTAGGGGGGGGATTATTCTTCATCAATCTCGAATACCTTATGACTAGTATGGTGTTTGCATTCGTATCATCTAATAAAAATGCTGTATGGAGTATCCTGATAAAAGAAAGAGGAGATAAGCTTCTATGTTTAATCAAGTGCTTGTCTCCTCCTTTTTTAATTTTCTCTTACCATTCAATAGCTTGATCCTCATCCGGTATCAACGGGTTGATTTGGCGTTCCATTGTCATAGAACCTTTTACTTCGTAAGTTATCGGATAATCCGGATTGGAAGTGACATCCGTGTACTTATAACTCAGTTCCAGTGTGGTAAGGTGGCGTTCCATATATTTGATGGTCTCGTGCTGAATGATTCGTTTTTCATATTTGCATTCTCCCAATGGTCGGATATTGATTCCCGGTTCGCCTTCGTCACCGTACAATCTCAACTTTCCTTTAATAGTACCTTCCTCGTCCTCCGTTCCTTCTTCAAACTCGACGAATACTTTATACCTGGAGCGGTTCTCATCTTCCACCCACGTTGAACCGGCATAGAAGAAAATGGTATTCTCGTCCACTACGCGGGCTAAGCGCGTATCTACCTTAGCGGGATCGGTTGTCGTTCCTTCGATGTAGATGTTCATCAGCGTGGTGTTATACGTTCCGGAGTAGTCATTGAACAGATTGACTCCCAGCAGCGCTTTATAACGTCCCTTATATTTGTTTTGAACATAAGAAGGGTCTTCTTCAATAGTCAGCGGAAGTACGTATTTCTCATCCAGTTCCAACCCGTTAAAGTTGAAATGGATGGGGTAGAGCTGTATATTCTCTCCCGCAGGAATATGGCAAATGTTTGATTCAAAAGAATAATGCTGTTCTGCAAGGGGGACATACCAGAGGTCCTGACGACCTACGGGGAATTTTTCCTGGTTAAGTATTCGGAGCGTATCCTCATCCACGGCTATTTTTGCATCGATATTCCGACTGTTGCTTTTCGAGCCGCTGACAATGACCGGCAACTGGTATATTCCTGTTCCATCCGGCTGATAGCGTACATAAATTTCACTCAAGCCGTTGTCACCTAAAGGTGCCTTGAAAGAAAGCATCTGTGTGTAAAGTTCATCTTTCCACTCGTCATTGCATGCACTGAATGTTGCATACATCCCCAGTATCATTCCTAAAATATATAATTTTCTCATATTGATCTTTTGGTTTATAATGTTAACACTAATCATAATTCTGCCATCCGGGAGCTTGTGAGAGATTATTGTTGCGTTTCAGCTCATCAAAGCTGATAGGCCAGAAGTACTGTTTGCGTGAGAAAGAAGTCTGTAGTTCGGCCACTCTGACTGGCAGATAAAACATGTCCTTGTATTCTTCGTTCATCAGTGTATTGCAACCGTAGATTTGTTCTCCTTCATGTTCTTCGACAATTTTCCAACGACGCAGGTCATAGTAGCGTTGGGTTTCTGCAAAGAATTCGATCTGCCGTTCATGAACTATTTTTTCAAAGAATTTTTTCGGGTTTTCATATACTTCATCGCTATAGTCGGGGACTCCGGCACGCATACGGACAGGCTTTACTCCGCGGCGCATCTGTTCTTTGTCACGGAAGATGTCGTAAGTCTGGCTTCCGTCCCATGAGGCCACCTGGTAGTGTGTCCCTTCGGAAATATTATTCAGTGCTTCTGCATACATCAGTAATATGTCGGCATAACGAAGTGTAGGTTCCACTTTCTGGTAGATCGAGCCTCCCCATTTGGCGCAATCGTTCGGATTTACATATTTCATGATGCCGATGCCCGTAATGCACCAGTTATCAGATCCATTGATACGACCGTCGGTTGCTCCGCGATAATACCAGATTTGTTTGTTTCGTGAGTCTTTTCCTCCTTCTTCCTTAATGCTCAGTGCGTTCCATTGTGCTCCGTTGAAAGCTACGGAAGCATAGAAGCGAGGCTCACGATCGGTATATCCCCACCATACGCCATTTTTTACATTGTCGTACTTGTGTTCATCTTTGTTTTCATCGTTTGTGAACTTCCCTTTCCATAATGTGTAGCATTCTTTGTCAAATGATGTACCATCTGCCATAGCGTATGCTTCACTTTGCTTCAGGGTCATTCCGTGTACGTTATATCCTCCAAAAGTTCCGGGCAGTTGATGCTTTACGAAATCTACCATCGTGTTGTCTGTTTTTAAGTCATTGCTGTCACCATTGGTTCCTCGGGTAAAAATAAGTTCCGGATTTTCGGCTGCATAGATATCTCCATTGAAAAGAGACCGATATGATTCAAATGGATCTATATTGGACCATCCTTCCGGAAAAGGCTTGTTACTGTATTCCTCATGATAAGGTGGTTCAATAGTGGTTGGATAAGCCTCGTCTGTACTAACCGGGCGCCTTTCAAAAGTATAAAGTTTATAGAGTCCGCTCGTTTCCGAGTACTCGATCATGTCTCTGGCGGCGGCAGCGGCTTTTGCCCATTTCTCTTCATTGTATTCTTGTGGAATTAACTGTTGGCCGTCCTTGTTGATGAAGTCTGCCATTTCCGTATTTCCGTTTACCAGCGGACTGGCAGCATAAAGGAAAACTTTGGCACGTACAGCTAGCGCGGCTCCTTTAGTCGGGCGGGCAATGTTCAAGTTATCGCGTTTTTCGAATAGTTCGGTAGCTGCAATTTCCAGTTCCGAAGTGATGAATGCCACGCACTCATCATAGGTTTTACGTGGGTAGGCCAGCTCGTCATACGATTTTGTATAGTCGGCTCCTTCCGGTGGTAGGATAGGTATCGGACCGAATTTTCTCAGCAGTAACCAGTAAAAATAGGCACGCAGAAAACGGGCCTGTCCTCTTACGTCCGTCACTTCCTCCGGAGTGAGATCTTCATTCTCGTGCAATTCATTCAGCAGAATGGAGGCTTGATAGATTCCGTCATACGACCATTTCCATGCATTTTGGCCACCAGTGGAGTTTAAATATTCGCCGCGTTTGAATTTGGCAAAACGGTCTCCTCGTTCGTTGAATACTTGGTCGTCTGAGAAATTGAAAGGGCATACGTCACTGTGTCCCACCTCCAGATTATCTCCCTGCAGGCGACTGTAGCAGAATGACAGCCATTGAAGTGTATAGTCTTTGTCCGAGAAAATGCGTTCTGTAGATTGTTGGTCTCTGAAATAGCGATCTACATTTAGGAAATCGGAACAGGAAGTGAGTCCCAAGCCGAGTACCACTGCTCCCAATAAAATGTATTTATTTTTATTCATAACTTTTCTTTTAATGATTGTTTTAGATTCCTACCGTCAGTCCGATGGTCACTGTTCTGGATAACGGATATTGTTGTCCATTGGAACTACCCAGTTCCGGATCCCAAAGCTTAAAGTCGGAGAAGGTCAGCAGATTCGTTCCCATCAGGTAGAGGCGCACACGGTCCAAATGGAGTTTATTGACAAACCGTTTGGGGATGCTGTAACCTAATTCCACATTCTTTAAACGGATGTACGAACCGTTTCGCAGCCAGTAAGTAGAAGCACGATAGTTGTTGCTATTACCTCCATAACTCAGACGCGGGTATTTGGCATTCGGGTCTTCGTTGGTTCCCAGCGACCAGTAGTTACCCACTACATCCGTCAGAATATTGCCCCATGACTTCTCTTGGAATGGATATACGGTGAATCCGTCTATGAAGAAGGATGACTTGCCGGCTCCTTGGAAGTGAACGTTGATATCAAATCCTTTCCATTGTGCAGATACACCGAACCCGTAAATCAGGTTAGGGCGGGTAGTCGCACCGATGGGCACTTCGTCATCTCCGTTAATGACTCCGTCACCGTTTACGTCCTTGTACTTGATGTCTCCCGGCATGATACCTGAACCCTGTGAGGGTCTGTTGCGGATTTCTTCATAGTCCTTGAACAGCCCTTCGGCTATCAGACCGCGTGCCTGGTCTACACGGAATCCGTATTTCATCTTATACGGATAGCGGCTGTTCTCTTCGTCATACTCCTTGATTTCATTCTTACTATAGGTCATGTTGGCACGTACTGTAAGGTCTACCTCACCTATCCTCTGTTTATAAGCGATGTTGCCGTCAAAACCCTCGGACAAGACAGAACCCACGTTAGCGTAAGGTTTCGTTGTGATGTGATTCAGACCGATGATCTGAGGAAGGTAACTACGTACCATATAAATACCGTTGCGCTGTTCGTGGAAGTAGTCAATGCTGCCACTGAACTTATCATTGAACATAGAGAAGTCAAGTCCGAGGTCATGTTTCTTGGCTACCTCCCAAGTGATGCTGTTTGATGCTATTCTCGAATAGGTCAGTCCGGTATAATAATAATTACTGGTGCCGATATCACCGTAGTAGTAACCGTCTTCATCCCATGTCCCGAATTTCTCTACGTATGGGAAGCGGGTTCCCACATTGTCGTTACCTACCTTACCGTATGAGTAACGCAGCTTAAACATATTCAGCCATTTGAGATGTTTCTTGATGATTGACTCTTCAGCGATGTTCCATGCTACAGAATAGGCGGGAAAGAATCCAAACTGCTGACCTGAGGCGAAGTTCTCGGAGCCGTTGTAACCGAAATTAAAGTCAAAGAAGTAGCGGTATTTCCATCCGTATGTGAAACGTCCTGCAAACCCCTGATGACGGTTCTGAATACTCTGCACAATCTTCTCGTAGCTATCTGTATTGCCGTTGTGAGATGTATTGGTAGTCTTATCCTGAGAATACTTTAAAACGGCTCCTAGCATATGGTCACCAAACGTACGGTTATAGTGTAGCTCTGCTTCCAAGTATTCCTTCCGTTGTCCACTTGAATACATCGTTCCGTCCATCAGTTTCTGCGTCTCTATTCTTCTGAATTGCAGTTCTCCGTCGGAAGTACGCTGCCGTTCCGCTAACCAACTTTCCGGCCATTTGAAACGGTTGTCACCGTTATCCGTATATGTATCGAATCCGAAACGTCCGTAGAATTTTAATCCCTTTGTGATAAATTTCAAATCTTGTTCAAGATTAACCGTAGTCTGTATTTTATTCTTCCATGTTTCCTGATATCCCTGCTGGGTGGTCAGTACCCACGGATTTCTTCGTCCTTCACTACCGACTGCTGCCCATTTCCCGTCACTATACTGTACCGGAGAAGCGATGGGACTGTATCCCATTAATGAGTTCCAAATCTCATGATACTGGCTTCCCGGCAGGTTCTGCTTGTCCAGAGAACCTGATACACCTACTTTTAGCAGTGTGGATTTTGTCAGGTCTATGTCTACATTCATGCGGTAGTTCCAGCGATGGTAGTTGGCATTGGTGTTATAGTCCGTCATAGCACGATCCGTCTCGTACATACCGCCTTCATTTACATAACTGGCAGAAATGAAATAGCGGGCTACCGTACCACCTCCGGTCAAGTCTACAGTTGCGCGATAAGTGGGGGCACCGTCTTTCAGTATTAAGTTCATCCAGTCCACATTGGGGAAAAGATCCTGATCCAGCCCGTTTGCAAACAGTTCCAAGTCGCTTTCGCTATAGGCCGGAGCCTGACTACGACTAACCAAGGCTTCGTTCATCATGCGGGCATATGTTGGACCGTCCACAAATTCCGGAGTTCTGGTACGTGTATTATACGAGGTTTCTACTTTGGCATTGACGCGGGTCTTCCCTTCCTTACCGCGTTTAGTCGTAATCAAGACAACGCCATTTGCACCGCGTGAACCGTAAATGGCCGTCGCAGAGGCATCTTTCAACACAGAGAAGTCCTGGATATCTTCCACATTGATCTCATTCATATCACGCTCGAAGCCATCGACCAGCACCAATGCACTGCCTCCGGCACCGAAAGTGGAGATACCGCGTATCCAGAACTCGGAGATATTGCTACCCGGCTGTCCGGAAGTCTGGCGAGCGAGTATACCGGCCACATTGCCCGCAAGAGCATTGGTGATGCTTGCCGTCGGAGTACGTAGCTGGGAAACGTCGACTGTGGTAACGGCACCTGTCACAGTTACCTTCTTCTGAGCACCGGTTCCTGTGACAACAACCTCGTCGATGACCGTTTCTTTCGTTTCTGCCATAACGACGTTAATGATTTTTTTGTCTTTGATAAAGATTTCCTGCTTTGTAAAGCCCACATAGGAAAAAATCAAGTAAGAGTAATTGGGAACCTTGATCTTGTAACGTCCGTTTATGTCTGTTATCGCACCGAAGCCGGGCATATTTCTTGCTGTAACGTTCACGCCTATTAAAGGTTCGTTCTTTGGATCAGTGACGATTCCCGTCACCTCAATCGTCTCTTGTTCGTTTTGAGCGTAGACTGTAGTTGTCCAGCCTACTATCAATAAAAATAGTAAGATTACATTTCTCATATTTACTTGTGTTTTAAATAGTATTATTCCGTTGTCATATAACGAATCCCTTTATTATCAATATCTCCAATATAGAACATATCTGTATCAGGGTCGTAAGCAAGACCGGCTGGCTGATTGAAACGTGCCTCATGCAACGGATTGCCGTCTACGTATCCCCATATTTTGCCGTCGGCGTTTTCGTTACTTCGTCCGGCTGCAAGAGATGCTACCCCATGAGGATCCAGTTTCCAGATGCAGTGATTTTCTCTGTCACAAAAATAGAAGTCATATTGGTCGTTGTCAGGACCAATTCCTTCGCCGTATTTCTCGTTTTTTACGAATACACCGAACTGTGGTTTGTTAAACCGGGCGCTTCCTCCCGTTCCTTCCTTGAAACTTTTATCGTTCATGTTTCCGGCAATGATGCTAGGATTACCGAATGTTTTTGCCACCGGATCATAATCGGCTCTGAACACTGCGCCAAAATTGTCGGAAAGCATATACATGAATTTATTGGACGGGTGCCTGAATAATATCGTATGTGAACCGCCCACTGCCGATATCTGACTCAGGCTAAAGGCAACCTCCGCATTCTCGTCGATATTGGGAATAGCCCCATTGCGTATCATTTTGTAGACTTTTCCCTCCCACCAGGTGGTGTAAAAGATGGTTCCGTCATCCATATACACTAAACTATATGCTGTCCTGCCATAGTTGTAGGGACGAATTCGTCGAAAATTCTCACGACGGAGCGAATAATAGATATTTGCCCGGGTGGTGTTGTCCTGACCGTGATCATCGGTAAACAGCAACGTGTCTCCGTCAGCACTGAATGTGAAAGAGTACATTGTGCTATATCCCGTTCTTGGGAAGAGACGTTTTACAGTCCGTTCTGTCAGGTCTATTAGGTGGAGACCGTCAGAATGGTTTGAAGAAAAAAGTAACCGATTGTCCCCATCCTTGTATTTGGGATCGAACACCATACAGTCATTGGAAGGAATAGAAGCTCCTTCATCGAACGAACCCTCTTGAAATGCAGAATTATTATCCTCGTCTACCTTACGTAGCAAGGTACCTACGATCGTTGCAGGAGTGTATTTGAATTCCTCTTCAAATGTATGTTCTGCAATAGGTTTGCTATTCGGACCATCTACACGAACATTGATTATTCCATCAAAAGCCTTGGAAGGAACCATGCAATAAATCTTTTTTCCATCGGCTCCGATGGTTTTGGTTTTTTCTCCACCGATCGTAATGTGAATTTTGGTGGGATCATTCCCGAAATTACTGCCTTCAATGTACAGGCGGGTTCGCATACTTCCCTCTTTAGGGCTAAAATCTGTAAATACTACTGGTTGAGATGGGTCATACTGATTAGAGTTGGCTTTATCATCTTTACAACCGATGAAGAATAAACAGCAGACAAGTACTGTTATTAGGTGGTTTTTCATAAATATAAATAATAAAATGGTTAAAGTGCATCCGAACAATAAATATTATTGCTTACAACGTTTGCCTATCTTTCTTATTATAAGCATAATATGTATCTAAATCTTTAGGAGTTTTAGGTATCCTTCACCTTGTTGATGTTGGCATGTTGTGCTCATAATATGTTGTAGATTTAAGTACAAATATCTATATATGTCTGATTCTCATCAACGAAGAGTTTGACTGAGAAAAGACATGGCAAAGCTAACTAAATAAGTAATTTCTTATTTAGTTTGCATAACTTTATGTAGGTGTGATGATGATAATTATAATTAACAATCAATCGGTTAATTACAAATAAATATAATAAAAATGTAGAAGAGTTAGAATGCCTTTTTTTTGAAATGACCAGAATATATTATATATTAGTCAGATTATTATAATTACATTTTCAATTTCATTAAATAATTAAGCAGGCTTTTGGGGAATATCTGTGCAAATATGCCCTTCAAGGGAGAAATGTACCAAATTTGTCCCTGAATTGGATTATTTGGGACGGTCTATTCTATTTGAAAGTACTACTTTTGCCACCAGATAATTATTAACTTAACAAATAATCCATGTATTATGAAAACAATTCTTAGCGCATTGGGACTTTCGCTTCTGATCTTTACGAGTTGCGGTGGACAAAAAAAGGTTGAAGTCGATTTTATTCAGGACAACATCGACAACGCAGTAGCACAAAACACAATTCAGACAGACATTATCGAGAAATCCGGTAAAATTCTGAATCCAAGAACCATCAATGCAGATGGTAGTATCTCCTATATACCTATTGATGACTGGTGCTCCGGTTTCTTTCCGGGCAGCATGTGGCTGACTTACAATCTGACAGGGGATAAAAAGTGGTTGCCTTTGGCAGAAAAATACACAGAAGCCCTCGATTCTGTGAAATATCTGAAGTGGCATCACGATGTCGGCTTTATGATCGGGTGCAGTTATCTTAACGGTTACCGTTTTGCAGATAAGAAAGAATATAAAGACGTGATTGTAGAAGCCGCAAAATCATTGTCTACCCGTTTCCGTCCGGGAGCAGGCGTTATCCAGTCATGGGATGCCGATAAAGGCTGGCAGGGAACACGCGGATGGAAATGTCCGGTGATTATCGATAATATGATGAATCTGGAATTGCTGTTTGAAGCTACGGCTTTTTCCGGTGACTCTACCTTTTACAATATAGCAGTGAAACATGCGGATACAACGATGGCTCACCACTTCCGTCCGGACAACAGTTGCTATCATGTGGTAGACTACGATCCCGAAACAGGAGAAGTGCGTAAGAGACAAACAGCACAAGGATATGCGGACGAATCATCATGGGCTCGCGGACAGGCTTGGGCATTATACGGTTATACCACTTGCTATCGCTATACAAAAGACAAGAAGTATCTCGATCAGGCACAGAAGGTGTATAACTTCATCTTTACCAATAAGAACCTGCCGGAAGACCTCGTTCCTTACTGGGATTACGATGCTCCGAACATTCCGAACGAACCTCGTGACGCTTCGGCAGCCGCCTGTACGGCCTCTGCTCTGTACGAACTCGACGGTTATCTGCCGGGCAATCACTATAAGGAAACTGCTGATAAGATTATGGAAAGCCTCGGCTCACCGGCTTATCGTGCGAAAGTGGGTACGAATGGAAACTTTATACTGATGCACTCTGTAGGCAGTATCCCTCACGGCCAGGAAATAGATGTGCCTTTAAACTACGCTGACTATTACTTCCTGGAAGGATTGATGCGCAAAAGAGACTTGGAAAAGAAGTAAGAACTGCCTTGCCTGTACTTTAGCCGGATATATGCATATATTAGTCTCTTCCGGTGCATAAATTAATTCGTCCGGCTACAGGCAAACTTGCGTCCGCCTATAGGTAACGTTTCGTTTGGCTATAGGCAATCTTTCGTCCGGCTATAGGCGGACGAATTAAATGGTGAACCGGAAAACATTATTTGCTGTACCGAAACCGGTTGGTGCATTAACTGTTATTCTTTATATCATGATAAACAAATCAGTAAACTTATTGATGGGTGGCTTGACCCTCTTTGCAGCGCAAGGCTGTAAAGCTCCCAAACAGGTGGCAGAGCAAGCGGAACATCCAAACATCATCTATGTATTTCCTGATCAGTATCGCAATCAGGCAATGGGCTTCTGGAATCAGGAAGGTTTCAGAGATAAGGTAAACTTTCGGGGAGACCCCGTGCATACTCCTAACATAGATACCTTCGCACGTGAATCTATGGTGCTGACTTCTGCTCAGAGCAACTGTCCGTTGAGTAGCCCCCATCGTGGAATGTTGCTGACCGGTATGTATCCGAATCGTAGTGGTGTACCTTTGAACTGTAATTCTACACGTCCTATCAGCTCTTTGCGTGACGATGCGGAGTGCATAGGCGACGTATTCAGCAAGGCCGGTTATGATTGTGCTTATTTCGGTAAACTTCACGCTGACTTCCCGACCCCGAATGATCCGGAGAATCCGGGACAATATGTAGAAACACAGCGTCCGGTGTGGGACGCTTATACGCCGAAAGAGCAGCGCCACGGTTTCAACTATTGGTATTCGTACGGCACGTTTGACGAACATAAGAACCCGCATTATTGGGATACGGACGGCAAGAGGCATGATCCGAAAGAATGGTCACCGCTCCATGAGTCGGGCAAAGTTGTTTCTTATCTCAAGAATGAAGGAAACGTGCGTGATACGAAGAAGCCATTCTTCATCATGGTGGGAATGAACCCGCCGCATAGCCCATACCGTTCGCTGAACGATTGTGAAGAACAGGACTTCAATCTTTACAAAGATCAACCGCTGGACAGTCTGCTGATTCGCCCGAACGTAGATCTGAATATGAAAAAAGCGGAATCCGTCCGTTACTACTTTGCTTCTGTGACCGGAGTAGACCGTGCTTTCGGACAGATTCTGGAAGCACTGAAACAATTGGGATTGGATAAAAATACAGTAGTCATCTTTGCTTCCGACCATGGCGAAACAATGTGCAGCCAGCGAACGGACGACCCTAAGAACTCTCCCTATTCCGAATCTATGAATATTCCGTTCCTGGTTCGTTTCCCCGGTAAGATTCAGCCCCGGGTAGATGATTTGTTGCTTTCTGCTCCCGACATTATGCCTACCGTACTCGGCTTGTGCGGTCTGGGGGATTCGATTCCTTCCGAGGTGCAGGGACGCAACTTCGCACCTCTTTTCTTCGATGAAAAGGCGGAAATTGTTCGTCCGGCAGGTGCGTTGTATATTCAGAATCTGGATGGAGAGAAAGATAAGGATGGATTGGTGCAATCTTATTTCCCCTCTTCGCGCGGCATTAAGACGGCTCGCTATACATTGGCTCTGTATATCGACCGGGAGACGAAACAGCTAAAGAAAAGTCTGCTGTTTGATGACGTAAACGACCCTTATCAGCTGAATAATCTGCCTTTGGATGAAAATAAGGAAGTTGTGGAGCAACTTTATCGTGAAATGGGAACAATGCTGAAAGAAATCGACGATCCGTGGTATACGGAAAAGATTCTTTCGGACCGTATACCTTACTGATACCGTATACTAATACGGTTTGTATGACACCCGGGTCTCATACATACCGACACCCGGATCTCATACGTGCTGACACCCGGGTGTCGTGCATACTGAGACCCGGGTGTGGTAAGAACTGCCTTTAAACAATTAATGATCATGAAAGCTGTTTGTTTTATATTTCTGTTCTTGTTTTGTTCTTTGTCCTCTTATGCGCAGGTCATAGGGTTTGAAGAAAAGGTTCCCGAGACGTTCAAAGTTTCGGGGAAAGGTGAAGTGAAACTTTCTTCTCTTTTCTATAAAGAGGGAGAAAGCAGTCTGGAATGGGATTTCCAACCTGCCTCGACACTGGACGTTCAGATAGAACCCTTATCGCTGAATGCCAAAAAGGAACAGCAATTTGGTATTACCCTGTGGATATATAACGAGAAACCCCAGCAGGACTCTATCCGTTTTGAGTTTCTAAATAAGGCGGGTGAAGTCTCTTATTGGTTCACGTATCATCTGCAAGCGGCAGGCTGGCGGGCTTGCTGGATATCTTTCGCTTACATGAACGGTGATAAGAAAGATAAAAATATAGTTTCTTATCGTCTGGTTGCTCCCGACCGTAAAGGGCGCATCTTTCTGGATCGCCTGACCTTTCCGGAAAAGAAGATGAACCTGCGCACGACACCGGATCAACAACTACCAGCTAACAACGGTCTTTCCAATCGTGACCTCTGGCATTGGTGTCTTGTATGGAAATGGGAACAGCAGTCTTATGATGTCCCCTTGCTTTCTAAACTGACAGCCCGACAAAAGAAAGACTTGAAAACAATCGAACAACGCCTGACTGAATTTCTCGATGTGAAGAAAGCTCCGCAAGGACAGATCAACGCTGCAAAGAAGACTTTTGAAAGAGCTGCCATCACTCCCTCCGCAGCCGGGGCCGGCTTTACCGGAACTCCTGTTGTAGCACCGGACGAGCAAGACAAGAAGAAAGGGGAGATGTCATGGAATGATATCGAAACGATGCTTGCCGGTTTTGCATACGATGCCTTCTACAATCAGAATGAGACATCGAAGAAGAACTATTTTACCGTATTCGACTATGCAATGGATCAGGGATTTGCTTTTGGTAGCGGCATGGGGACGAACCATCATTACGGCTATCAGGTACGTAAAATATATACTACCGCCTGGCTCATGCGGGACGCGATTTATAAACATCCTCACCGGGATGCCTATCTATCCACTTTACGTTTCTGGGCTGCTTTACAGGAGACTCGTCAACCGTGTCCGCCGGAGCGGGATGAATTACTGGATTCATGGCATACGCTCTTGATGGCAAAGTTTATCTCCGCCATGATGTTCCCCGATGCAAGAGAACAGGAACAGGCTTTGAATGGTTTGTCGCGCTGGTTGTCTTCATCGCTGAATTATACTCCGGGCACTCTCGGCGGTATCAAAGTAGATGGAACGACCTTTCATCACGGAGGTTTCTATCCCGGCTATACAACCGGAGTACTGGCTACCATCGGCCAATTTATCGCTCTCACCAACGGGACCGGATTTGAACTGACGGAAGAGGCACGGCAACATATCAAGTCCGCCTTCCTCGCCATGCGCAATTATTGTAACCTTTACGAATGGGGGACAGGCATTAGCGGTCGCCATCCTTTTGGCGGAAAGATGGGAAGCGATGATATAGAAGCATTTGCCAATATTGCATTGTCAGGAGACTTGTCCGGTCAGGGAAATACATTCGATCATGGACTGGCCGCCGATTATTTGCGTCTGATACGTGATCGGAATACAAGGAATGCACATTTCTTCAGGAAAGAAGGTATTCAGCCTGCACAGGCTCCCCACGGTTTTTTTGTTTATAACTATGGATCGGCAGGAATTTTCCGCCGTGCAGACTGGATGGTGACACTGAAAGGATATACTACAGATGTATGGGGTGCTGAAATCTATGCGAAAGATAATCGTTACGGACGTTATCAAAGCTACGGCTCGGTACAGATTATGGGAAAAGGAAATCCCGTCTCCCGTGCCGGAAGTGGTTTTGTACAGGAAGGATGGGACTGGAACCGTCTGCCCGGTACGACCACCATTCATCTTCCTTTTGAACTCTTGGACAGTCCCCTGAAAGGTACGACGATGGCACGGTCTACGGAAAACTTTTCCGGAAGCAGCTCTTTAGGCGGCATGAACGGAATGTTTGCAATGAAACTGACGGAACGTGATTATGAGAACTTTACTCCCGACTTTGTAGCCCGTAAATCCGTCTTCTGTTTTGATAACCGGATGATCTGCCTCGGAACAGGCATCACGAACAGCAATGCTGACTATTCTACGGAGACCACTCTCTTCCAAACGAAATTTAACGGCAAAGAGCAGAAGACAGGTAAGGATAACTATTGGCTGCACGACGGCTATGATAACTATTATCATGTAGCTGACGGAACCCTTCGTTCACAGATAGCCGAACAGGAGTCGCGTCATGAGAAAACCCGCGAAAAGACTAAAGGAACATTCTCTTCTGCCTGGATTGAACATGGCAACGCCCCGAAGAATGCTACTTATGAATATATGGTACTGATTCAGCCTTCAGTTTCGGAATTGGATGAACAGAAGAAAACGCCTGCATACGAAGTATGGCAACGTGATCAGACTGCGCATATTGTCTATGACAAGAAAACGGGTATAACCGGATATGCTGTTTTTGAAGATTTCCGGTCTGCTGACGATAAGCTGGTGATTGCTTCCATTCCTGCTGAAACGATGGTCATGTATGCGGCAGAGGGAGAAAAAGCGATTCGTCTCAGCGTCTGTGACCCGAACTTGAATATTGCGGAAAAGACGTATACGACAAAAGAACCGAGCCGCCCTATTCGTAAAATAATAGAGCTGAAAGGCCGCTGGAGTTTGTCGGAGACACCGGCGAATGTAATGCTTGAATATAAAGGTGACCATACGATACTGGATGTAACTTGTCAGCATGGCCAACCGGTGGAAATGATTCTTGAAAATAAATGAAGAGAGAATTTAAATAGGTATTGATGTTTGTGTTTCATACCTTGAAAGAGGGTCGGTTCAGCGAAGAATCGACCCTCAGTTTTATATGCGGTTAATGAGACAGTTTGTTATGGAGAGCTTGAATTACTTGTTTAATCTCCATTCGAAACCATCCTTCGTATCTTTCACTTCAAATCCGAGTGCAGTCAATGTATTACGGATTTCGTCGGAAGTAGCCCAGTCTTTGTTGGCTTTTGCTTTCATGCGTTGTTCAAGAAGCATATCAACGACTTTGCCATAAGCGGCTTCGCGACCGTCGGAAGAACCTTTCTCTTCTTTCAGCCCCATGATGTCGAAACAGAACAGGTGGAAAGTTTCTTTCAGATCTTTCAGATCTTCTGCGGAGATCGTTGCATTTCCTGCGTTGATATTATTGATGATGCGGGCACCTTCGAAAAGCTGTGCGATGACAATAGGAGTATTCAAGTCGTCATTCATAGCTTCGTAGCATTTAGCACGCAGCTCTTTCACGTTGATACCTTCCGAAGTTGTTGCGGTCGGAGTGATCTTGTCGAGTCCTTCAATTGCTTCTATCAAACGTTGTAACCCTTTTTCCGAAGCTTGCAACGCTTCGTTACTGAAGTCTACAGTGCTGCGATAGTGAGCTTGCAGGATGAAGAAACGGATGGTCATCGGAGTGTAGGCTTGTGCCAGCAACTTGTGAGTACCGTTGAAGAATTCATCCAGCGTAATGAAGTTGCCGAGTGATTTACCCATCTTCGTACCGTTGATGGTAATCATGTTGTTGTGCATCCAGTAGTGAACCATGTCATCGCCTTGCGAAGCTACCGACTGTGCGATCTCACATTCATGATGCGGGAAGATCAGGTCCATTCCGCCTCCGTGAATATCGAAGTGCTCGCCCAGATACTTGCGTCCCATGGCGGTGCATTCGGCATGCCATCCGGGGAAACCGTCGCTCCATGGCGAAGGCCAGCGCATGATGTGTTCCGGCTGCGCTTTTTTCCAGAGGGCGAAGTCGGCGGGATTACGTTTTTCGCTTTGTCCGTCGAGGTCGCGGGTGGTATTCAGTACGTCGTCGAGGTTGCGGCCGGAGAGTTTGCCGTAATGATAGTCCTTATTATATTTGGCTACGTCAAAGTAGACGGAACCTTCGCTTTCGTAAGCGTATCCGGCGTCCAGAATCTTCTGTACGAGCTGGATTTGCTCGATAATGTGACCTGAAGCGTGCGGTTCGATGCTGGGAGAAAGTACATTCAGTGCTTCCATTGCCTTATGATAGCGGTTCAGGTAATACTGAACGACTTCCATAGGCTCCAATTCTTCGAGACGGGCTTTCTTGGCTATTTTGTCTTCTCCTTCGTCAGCATCATGCTCCAAATGACCGACATCGGTAATATTGCGTACATAGCGTACTTTATATCCTAAATGAGTCAGATAACGGAAGAGTACGTCAAATGTGATGGCGGGACGGGCATGTCCCAAGTGAGCATCACCGTACACTGTCGGTCCACATACATACATACCTACGTGCGGTGCGTGAAGCGGTACAAACAGTTCTTTCTTTCTATCTAACGTGTTGTAAATGGTAAGTTGATGTTCCATAACATTTTATATTTGTTCTATTGGAAGTGCAAAGTTAGAATAAATAATTGATTTCAACTTAACTTGCAAGGGATTTTGTCTGATCTGCTGAAGGAAGAATGCCTTATGGGACGTTGAAGATTCTCTCTATCGCTTCCGCAACCCCATCTTCGTCATTGGTCAGTGTAATGTAGTCGGCAGCCTTCTTTACAGGCTCCTGCGCGTTGCCCATCGCTATGCCCATACCAGCGAATTTGATCATCGACAGGTCATTGTAGCCATCGCCTATAGCTATCACTTCCTCGCGTGTCATTCCTATATTTTCCAACAGGACGCTGAGGGATAAAGCCTTGTCGATACCTTGCGGAACCAACTCCAGGAAATAAGGTTCCGAACGGAAGACATTGATCTTTCCTTGCAGGCGGATGCAAAGCTCGGATTCTACAGGAATCAGCTTGCCGGCATCCCCGACGATGAGGCACTTGGCTACCGGGAGGGTGATGTCAGTCAGGAAGTCGTTTGTTTCCCGTACCGCCATTTTATTGAGGAAGGCTTCTTTTTGTACGTACGGATCCAGCGAGTTTTCGGTCACTATTTCTGCTCCGTCGTAAGTCAGTATGCTTAAATGATTGGTGCGGGCACATTCGTAGAGTACCGGAACGACTTCATTGGGCAGTACATTCTCGTACATCATTTCTTTGCTTTCCCAGTTGATGATCTCTCCACCGTTATAGGACAGGATAAATCCGCCGAACTCATTCATGCGTAACTCGTTGGCGAGCGGTACGATGCCGTAAGTCGGTCGCCCTGATGCAAGTACCAGACGGATACCTTGTTCTTGTATGCGTATCAGCGTTTCCCGGTTGCGGGAAGAGATTTCCTTTTTAGAATTGGTGAGTGTGCCGTCGAGGTCGAGCACTATGAGTTTGTATTTCATGTCGCATTGTTTTGAGTTGCAAAGATAGGAGAAAAATAGATTGCTGCAACGTATATGGAGATATTTGCACTATGAGAGTGCAAATATATTTAAATAATGCACTCTTATAGTGCAATTTTTGTATCTTTGTCTGAAAAGTAAGGTATATGGAGAAGTTATTTGAGTATTATCAGAAGTTAGTGCGGGAAACTAGCATAGAGTTTCATCGTTATATTTATTCCCGAATCAACTGGAATAACCGCATGATAGGGCTTACCGGACCGAGAGGAGTTGGAAAGACGACACTGGTACTCCAGCATATCAAAGAGAATCTGAACTTGAATGAGTCATTGTATGTGACGGCAGAAGACTTTTATTTTGCCAGCCATCGCCTTCTTGACCTGGCTGACGCGTTTGTGAAGATGGGCGGCAAATATCTGTTTATAGATGAAATCCATAAATATAAAGACTGGTCGAAAGAGCTGAAACTTGTTTATGATTATCATCCTGAGCTGAATGTTGTGTTTACCGGTTCGTCAGTGCTGGACATCAATAAAGGAGCCTCCGATCTGAGTCGTCGTGCTGTGATGTATCAGATGCAGGGTCTCTCTTTTCGTGAATATTTGCAGTTGTTTCACCATATACCTTCCGAAATATATACTTTACAAGATATTGTACTGCATAAAGTAGATATTCCTGATTTGGAACATCCGCTTCCGCTTTTCCATGAATATCTGCAGAAAGGTTATTATCCGTTTGCTTTGGAAAATGATTATGATATACGTTTGCGGCAAATAATAAATTTGACTTTAGAATCAGATATTCCTCAGTTTGCAGATATGAATGTTTCTACAGGGAGGAAACTAAAACAACTTCTTGCGATTATAGCTAAAAGTGTACCGTTTAAACCGAACTTTAGCAGTATTGCTAAAGCTTTGGAAGTGAGTCGTAATAATATTTCTGATTATTGTCTTTATATTGAGGAAGCGGGTCTGATAGCGCAATTGCGAGATGCCACAGGCGGAGTGCGAGGATTGGGGAAAGTGGATAAGATCTATTTGGATAATACAAATCTTATCTATAATCTGGCTCAGGATAACTCTAATATTGGTAATATCAGGGAAACTTTCTTCTTAAATCAAACCAGAGTTTTTTCGGATGTTGTGGTTTCTCCTGTTTCCGATTTCTTAATTGATGATATGACCTTTGAGGTAGGAGGGAAAAAGAAAGGGCAGAAGCAAATTCAGGGAATAGATAAAGGTTTTGTTGTCAAAGATGATATTGAGAGAGGATTTATGAATGTGATTCCTTTGTGGCAGTTTGGCATGGGGTACTAGGCTGGTCATCCTTTTTTTATTAATTTTGCGGCTTCTTAAGGCATAAATAAAGAATTCGCTCAATGATAAAACATAAGAAACTAGTAAGATACTTCGTCTCGTTGGCAGTAATTGTGCTGATGGTCGGTATTGCTGGATGGACGGACGAAAAAGAGATTTTATTTCCTGAAATGGTGGCATTGACAATCGGTCTGTTGATTATCGATAAATGGGTGTGGTGTGTGAAACCATGGCAGATTGTACTCTTGATGTCTGTCGGTGCTGCTGCCGGCATCTGCATTGTACGCTATTCACCCTTGCCTTATTTCATCAATCTTTGTCTGGCATTTGCGTTTGCAGGGATTTGCCTGCTGGTGAGCCGGACAACGCTGATTCCTCTTATTTCGGCATGTGTGCTGCCGGTCTTGCTGCATACGGAAAGCATTGTTTATCCGTCAGCTGTTTTGATCATGTGCGTACTGGCTGTGTTTATCCAGAAGATGATGGAGAAATACGGGTTTCGAAGTCAGATCATTCATACGCCTGGGCGGAAGCCGACAGGGAAAGACGTCGCCCGATGGGGGATTTTGCTTGTTTTTGTTGCTTTGATATCTTTACTGGCTATTAGTCTGGATTGTCCGTACTTGATATTACCTCCGCTGATGGTCACCTTTGCGGAAATGGTCAACTCAAAAGCTGGTTTCAGAAGCCGTCCTACACAGGTATTCTTATTTTTGGCTACCGCTGCGACTTTGGGAACTGTTTTCCAACTGATAGGTTATCACTACCTTCATTTGCCGGAAAGTCTGGTTGCTTTGGGCATTGCTGTTTCTCTGTTCCTTATTTTCGAATGGACGGGGAAGTTCTTTGCTCCGGCGGGAGCATTGGCGTTTATACCGCTTCTGTTGCCACGTGAAGGGCTGGCTTGGTTGCCTTTGCAGGCGACTGTCGGTGTCGCACTTTTTATCATGATCGCTATGGTGGTGTTTCAGCAGTGCTATAAATGGAGTCGGGCGCAACTTGCCTATTGTCTTACCCCGACTTTGTTGCGAGAATACATGGATCGCAGAAAAAGATGCAGAGGATAGACTCAAAGTCGATCTTTCTTTGTCCTTCCTATCGAACCGCAAACCCTGTCAGATCTTTATTTCAGCAGATCCGCCCACTGCTCATTGCTCAGTGCAGGCAGTGCCTCACTATCCATAATAAACGTTTCCGCCAGTCTCCTCTTGTCCTCCTGTAATTGGAGAATCTTTTCCTCGATACTGTTCTGAGTAATAAAACGATAGGCGATAACCTGTTTATCCTGACCGATACGATGTGCACGGGCGATGGCTTGTGACTCGGCTGCAGGATTCCACCAGGGATCGATGATAAATACATAATCGGCTTGTGTAAGGTTAAGGCCGACTCCTCCTGCTTTCAAAGAAATAAGGAATGCCTGCACATCCTTTTGTTCGGTGAAATGGGCGATTTCGGAAGGTCGGTTGTTGGTGGAACCGGTCAGCAGAGCATACTTCCAGCCCCGTTGGCGGAATACTTCGGCAAGTATCTCCAAATGCCGGACAAAGGAAGAAAAGATAAGTACCTTATGTCCTTCACTTCTTAGTGTGTCAAAGGTATCGATGATTTGTTCCGTTTTTCCCGATACCCCGTCGAAGTCGGGAAAGATAAGCTGCGGATGGCAAGCCAGTTGACGGAGACGCAGGATACCGTTCAGGATGCTGAACATATGGTATCTGTCTCTGTTTTCGGGTTGCTGGAGTAATATGTTGCGGAGGCTGTTTTTCTCCTGTTCGTAGCTCTCACTCTGCTTTTCGGACATGGCGCAATAGATCGTTTCTTCGGTAAGCGGGGGAAGTTCCGGCGCTACCTCGCTTTTGCTTCTGCGAAGGATAAACGGAGCGATGATCTGTTGCAGCCTTTTCTCCATACGGACGTTTCCTTGCCGGATCGGAATGATAAACTGCTTATGAAAAGTGCTTTCTTCTCCTAACAGGTCCGGTTGCAGAAAACGGAACTGTGCCCACAAATCTTTGAGAGAGTTCTCGATAGGCGTACCGGTAAGTGCAATCCGGTGCTTGCCCTGCAACTGGATGACCGAACGGAAAGTAAGGGAATCATTGTTCTTGATATTCTGACTCTCATCAAGTACGATGTATTCGAATGTGTAGGAGCGGAGAATATCAATGTTATTCCTCATCATCCCATAAGTCGTGAATATCAGATGGAAATGATTGAAGAACTTCTCCGGATGTCCTTTGGGAAACGCGGTGTTGCTGTTATATTCCGCTATCGCAAGAGTCGTGAAGCGTTTAGCCTCTCTTCGCCAGTTGTGGAGCAGGGAAGTGGGGACAACGATCAAAGTGGCAGGCTTACGGGAGTTCTTTCCGTGTTCCTGTCTATGATCATTTCCTTTCGGTTTATTTTTCTCTCTGATTTCCCGTGTGTCCGGCAGCAGTTCATCTTCGGAGGAGAACGAAAATAAGGAGAACTGTCCTTCGGCATCTGCTATCTGCTCTCTGGCGGGAGGATTGCTGGCAGTACATTCCTTGTCCGGCTGATTGTCGGAAGCTGTACTTTCTGTAAATACGGGCTTTATAGGAGCAGTGACCGCATCGGGAGAAAGCGGTTTGTATATATATTGCAGTAGCGTCAGGGTCTGAAGTGTCTTTCCAAGTCCCATATCATCTGCCAGGCAGCCGCCGAATCCTTGCTTGTTCAGCTGCACCATCCATGAGAATCCCTTCTGCTGATAGGGTCGTAGTTCCGCTTTCAGTCCTTGGGGAACAGGAACATTACGTATCTCTCTCTTGAAAAGCAGGTTTTTAGGCCCGTTTTCTTCTAAAGCTGATTGTACGGCACCGACAAAGGTCGGTTTCAGACGAATCCCCGTCTCCGTTTGAGTGCCCAGTTCCAACAGGTTTCCATATTTGCTGAACCATTCTTCCGGTAAAAGAATCATGCGTCCGTCCGGTAACAGAAATTCTCTTTTCTCTTCAAGGATGTGCTTGCGGAAGCGTGAGAAAGGGATTCGCAGATTGCCGATGACTACTGTGATATGTAACTCAAACCAGTCGGGCTCATCATCACAACTCTGTTCGATGTGGATTTCGTCCAGACAGTAAGGGGTATTCCCCATGTTTCCTGTCAGCAGAAAAGACTGTTGGAGCATCTCCCGATATGCACTGATCCATTCGGTAATTGTCTTTTCGGAAGCATCGGGCGACAGCTTGAAATGAACGTCGCTGACTCGTTGCAAGCCGGAATCCGTTAACATCCGGAGCTTCTCTTCTTCGGCATCGCTATCCCGACGGAAGAAGAATATCTCGCCGAAATCGTTTCGGTAAATGATCTTCTTCATTTCGGTCACGGTGTCGGGAGTAAATGACTGGTCTCCATAACGGAAGCTAAGCCGCAACATCTGTTCGTCGTAAATGGTATCTTCAAGAGACAGGACAGCTTCGCAGGCATACGTCTCTTCAATGATATTCAGTCCCTGAGTCGTGATTTCATGATAGCGTGCTATCGGAATGACGATGTTATCAATGTATTTCTCGATTTGGGAGGCAGGGACGCTGATTTTCTTTTTCTTGGTAAAGGGCAGAATGCGTACGCTCTCAATATGCGGAAAGAAGTACAGCTCCATTCCCAGTAAGAGGGCAGACGGTGAGGAGGTCAGCACGATAACAGGCTTCTGCTCACTTAATGAGAGCGGCTGCCCGTCATAATAGCATTGCAGTTGGTAGCGGAAATTGGTCTCATCGGCAAGAAACGTAAAACGGATTTCCACGTCATGAGGATGCACATGATAGGCATGATGCGCATATAGCAGTTTGCTTCCGACCTGTTTCTGATACAGAGGAAGATTATGATGGCGTATCAATGTCAGCATCTCCTGCATTTTTTTCTCGATGAATGGGCGGATATTATTCTTTACCCGCTCCGGATCTTCGGATAATTTGCGCAGAAAACGGGATACTGTTTTCTCACGCGAATAGATTCCCATCAGATATTTCTCTGTGTAATGTGAGGCGATGTCGATAGCTTGTTGCTCGGCTTCGTTCATTCGGCTGATTGCTTCGGGGGAAGCGTGAAAAGCCTGTTCAATGAGTTGGTATGTACCGTCGTCAGATTTCTCTGCCATATAAGGAATCAGTAGTGTGCCGAACGTCAGATGTTCGGTTAAAACGATGATAACTTGTCCGGTATTTGCTTTCTCTTCCATTCTCTTTAGGCTTTAACAAACAAAGATACGGGAAAATCCTTAATTTTGCAGCATGATGGAAGAAAACAAACGAGTATTGTTAGGAATGAGCGGCGGTACGGACAGTTCCGTAGCTGCCATGCGATTGCTGGAAGCCGGATATGAGGTGACCGGAGTTACTTTCCGTTTCTATGAGTTGAACGACTCGACCGAATATCTGGAAGATGCCCGCCATCTGGCAGAGCGTTTGGGAATCCGTCATATCACGTATGATGCCCGTGAGATATTCCGCGAACAGATCATCGAATATTTTGTGCGTGAATATATGGTGGGGCATACTCCTGTGCCTTGCACATTGTGCAATAACTATCTGAAATGGCCCCTTCTTTCCAAAATTGCCGATGAAATGGGGATTTTTTATATTGCTACAGGGCATTATGTCCGGAAAGTAAAGGTGGATGATACCTATTATATAACTTACGCTGCCGATTCGGACAAGGATCAGACCTTTTTCTTATGGGGACTCAAACAGGATATTCTTCGGAGAATGTTGCTTCCGATGGGAGATATTACCAAAGTGGAAGCACGTGCCTTTGCTGCTGAACGGGGATTTCAGAAAGTGGCGGTGAAAAGGGACAGTCTGGGCGTTTGCTTTTGCCCGATGGATTATCGAAGCTTTCTGAAAAAGTGGTTGGTCAGCAATTGTCAGCCACAGGTCAGCAATTGTCAGCCGCAGGTCAGCGTAGGTCAGCCCCAGGTCAGTGCAGGTCAGACTTGGTCAGCGGAGGTCAGACGTGGACGATTCGTCGATGAAAAGGGAGATTTTATAGCCTGGCACGAGGGCTATCCTTTTTATACCGTCGGACAACGGCGTGGCTTGGGCATTCATTTGAATCGTGCCGTCTTTGTGAAGGAAATTCGCCCGGAAAAGAATGAAGTAGTACTCGCTTCCCTACAGGCTTTGGAGAAAACAGAGATGTTACTTAAAGATTGGAATATTGTTAATCGGGAACGTTTGTTAGGGCATGCGGATATCATTGTGAAGATTCGCTATCGGAAACAGGAAAATCATTGTACCGTGACAGTTACACTAGATAATTTCCTGCATGTACAACTTCACGAACCGTTGACGGCAATCGCATCCGGGCAGGCTGCTGCCTTCTATAAAGATGGTTTGTTGCTAGGCGGTGGAATCATTGTAGAATAATCATTGCTTCAGTCTCCTATAAAGTTTGAAAAAGTAAAAATCATCTGCCATCTGCAACAGAATCGACTCATCTTATTCTTTATTTTTTGCTTATAGCGTTGTAGATACCAGTTGCAAGCTGGTAATACAAAAAAGTCCCACAGTGCATATTATGTACACTGTAGGATACTTTCTGTCATATAATGATTTAATTTGTTCGGATAACTTTATTCGTTGTTCAGCACCAGCATTGACTCTATATATTCGCGTGTATTGCTTAATCTGGGCACTTTGTGCTGTCCACCTAATTTTCCCTTCCTTGCCAGCCAGTCATGGAACAATCCCGGACGCGCAACGATGACTTCCAGTGGTTGCAGAGCAATATCTTTCCAACGCTTCGCCTCATAGTCTGAATTTACTTCTTTCAATGTAGCATCAAGTATTGCGGCAAATTTCTCTACGGAATCCGGCATCTTGGCAAATTCTATCAGCCATTGATGACGGCATTTGGCGTGTTCGTCCATAAATACCGGTGCTGCAGAGTATTCGCAAACCTGCGCTCCCGTCTCGGCACAAGCTTTAGCCAGGCCTTTTTCGGCATTATCTACAATCAGTTCTTCTCCAAAAGCATTGATGAAATGCTTCGTACGTCCTGTGATGACGAACTTATATGGGTTCTTGCTGGTAAACTTCACCGTATCACCGATCATGTATCGCCACAATCCGCAGGACGTAGAAATCACCATTGCGTAATTCTTGTTAAGTTCCACCTCTTCGAGGCAGTAAGCACGTGGATTTTCCTTATCAACTTCTTCCAGCGGAACGAACTCGTAGAAAATACCGTAGTCGATCATCAGCAACATGGCAGGGTCCGAAAGATCGTTCTGCGTACCAAAGTATCCTTCGGAAGCGTTGTAGGTCTCTACATAATGCATCATCTTTGAGTGAATCACCTGTTTGTACTGCTCACGATAAGGGGTGAAAGCCACTCCGCCGTGGAAGAATACTTCCAGATTCGGCCACACTTCCTCCAGTGTTTGTTTGCCGGTCTTTTCGAGAATACGCTTGATAAGTACCAGCATCCACGAGGGCACACCGGACAAACTGGTCACATTGACCGGAATAGTACTGTTGGCTATCGCTTCTATCTTGGTTTCCCATTCGCTCATCAAAGCGATTTTCTTGCTCGGCACACGAATGAAATTGATTAACGGATTGACGTTCTGAATCAGAATCGCCGACAAGTCTCCCACCAAACTATGGTTGGAGTTGAGGTTCGGACTATGGCTGCCTCCCAGAATCAACCCTTTTCCCGAGAAAAAGTGACTGTCCGGATTGATGCGGAAATAGAGTGCCGCAGCATCTTTACCGCCTCTATAGTGAATGTCTTCCAGAGCTTCTTTGCTGACAGGCAGGAATTTGCTTTTATCATTGGTCGTTCCGGATGATTTGGCAAACCAGCGTATTTCCGATGGCCAAAGCAGATTCTGTTCCCCCGCCCGCAAGCGTTCTACATAAGGCTTTATTTCCTCATAAGTCTGTATTGGAAGGCGGTTTCTGAAATCCTCATAGCTACGGATGGAGGCGTAGTCGTACTTTTTTCCCCACTCTGTCTGTGCAGCTTGGTTCACTAAGCGACTCAGCACACGGTGCTGTATCTCACTAGCCTGACTAGCATAAAGGTCTATTTGTTTTAAACGGGAATCGAAAGTCTTACTAATAATCTTTGTAATATTCATTTCTGCTTTAACATAATAATGTTTAGTCGTGCAAAAGTAACCTTATTTATCTTTTTTTTCTATCTTTACGACGGAAATAATCGTTAAAATTTGGCGACTTTTCTTGAATCCCGAGTTTCTGACTAAAAAAAACGACAATGAGAATTGGAATCCTGACTTCCGGAGGAGACTGCCCCGGTATAAATGCCACTATTCGTGGCGTGTGCAAAACTGCCATCAATCACTATGGGATGGAAGTAATAGGAATTCATAGTGGTTTTCAAGGTTTGCTGACAAAAGACATAGAATCCTTTACTGATAAATCCTTATCCGGATTGTTGAACCAAGGGGGTACAATGCTGGGTACTTCGCGCGAGAAACCTTTTAAAAAAGGAGGCGTCGTCTCGGATGTCGACAAGCCGGCACTGATTCTTCAGAATATTCAGGAAATGGGACTGGATTGTGTCGTCTGCATCGGAGGAAACGGAACGCAGAAAACTGCCGCTAAATTTGCCGCAATGGGCGTCAACATCGTATCAGTCCCCAAAACCATTGATAATGATATTTGGGGAACGGATATTTCCTTTGGATTTGACTCCGCCGTGAGCATCGCTACGGATGCCATCGACCGCTTGCATTCTACCGCCAGCTCGCACAAAAGGGTGATGGTTATTGAAGTGATGGGGCATAAAGCCGGCTGGATTGCCCTGTATTCGGGCATGGCGGGTGGCGGCGACGTCATTCTTGTCCCCGAAATCCCTTACAACATCAAGAATATAGGAAATACAATCCTCGAAAGGCTGAAAAAAGGCAAACCCTATTCCATCGTAGTGGTGGCAGAAGGCATCCTGACGGATGGCCGGAAACGTGCCGCGGAATACATCGCACAGGAAATAGAATATGAAACGGGTATCGAAACACGTGAAACCGTATTGGGATATATTCAGCGTGGTGGTTCGCCTACTCCTTTCGACCGTAATCTGTCTACCCGCATGGGAGGACACGCGACAGAATTGATTGCCAATGGGCAATTCGGGCGTATGATTGCTTTAAAAGGAGATGACATTTCGTCTATCCCTCTTGAAGAAGTTGCCGGTAAATTGAAGTTGGTAACTGAAGATCACGATTTAGTGATTCAGGGCCGCCGCATGGGGATTTGTTTCGGTTAACTTATAATTTACTCTTTTGTCGTTAGGATGGTAGTTGGAGTCGTCATTCCTTCTCAGTTTCTGTTGCTTCGACCTCATTAACAGTCGTTTCGACTTTGTCTGCAGTCGTTTCCGCTTCCGGTGCTTCGGTCTCCAAAGTATCCGGTTCCATGGTTTCCGACTCAGTCAATTCAGGTTCGACCGACTCTGTTTCCACTTCTGACGGCTTCGAATGCTGCGACTTCGCTTCATTGACTGTATCCATGAATGTCTGGTCTTTTACCTTCTTGATAGCCATTTGCGCGGCATTCTGCTGAGATTCTTTTTTGGAATAGCCCGTACCAGTTCCGGCAGGAAGCCCTTCGATGCGAACCTCTGTCTGGAAAACGGGATTACTGTCATGGTCGAGGAACTGCTCAATCAACTCAAAGGAAACCTCCATCTTGTTCTTCTGGCTCCATTCGATAAGCTTGGACTTGAAGTTAACTTCTTTGCGGGATATTTTGTCCAGATCAATATAACGGTTGATGATCCGCTGCTCCATAAACTGCTTGCAACGTTCATACCCCTGATCCAGATAAATGGCTCCGATAAATGCTTCGAAAGCATTCCCGTACATATAACTGTTGTGAGAAGAGGAGCGGGTAGAATATTTGATAAGTTTGTCCAGGCCGATCTCCACGGCTAACTTGTTCAAAGTCTCTCGTTGTACGATCTTGGAACGTGTGTTTGTCAGGAAACCTTCCCGTTTTCCTTCGAAACGTTTATAGACAATATCTCCTACGATGGCGTCGAGTATGGCGTCACCCAAAAACTCCAGTCGCTCGTTGTTCAGCGGACGTCCCTTCTCGGAGCGGACGGCAGATGACTTATGCAGGAGCGCTTGTTCGTAGATCTGGATATTGTGCGGATAAAATCCGAGTATCCGGTAAAAACAAAGATAAGACTCTCTGTCTTTGCGGAACAGGAGTCTTATCTTATCTATTTGGTTACGTAACACGATTTTACTCAGCGTATTTCTTGAAGATAACGCACGCATTGTGACCACCGAATCCAAATGTATTGGACAGGGCAACATTAACCTCACGTTTCTGAGCTTTGTTGAACGTGAAATTAAGGTCGTAGTCAATGTTCTCGTCGTTGTCACCTTCTTCGTGGTTGATAGTCGGAGGAACAATGCCGTTCTTGATGGCAAGGATGCTTGCGATAGATTCTACCGCACCGGCAGCTCCCAGCAAGTGACCAGTCATTGATTTTGTAGAACTGATGTTCAGTTCGTATGCGTGATCACCGAATACTTCCTTAATTGCTTTCGCTTCAGAAATATCACCTACCGGAGTAGATGTTCCGTGAACGTTGATGTAATCTACTTCTTTCGGATCCATTTCTGCATCTTCCAGAGCGTTCAGCATTACCAGTTTGGCACCAAGACCTTCCGGATGGGAAGCTGTCAGGTGATGAGCATCTGCAGACATACCTACACCGGCAACTTCTGCATAGATTTTCGCACCACGGGCCTTAGCGTGTTCCAGTTCTTCCAGGATCAGGCAACCGCCACCTTCGCCCATGATGAAGCCGTCACGGCTTGCGCTGAATGGACGTGAAGCCTTACTCGGCTCATCGTTGCGTGTTGACAGAGCATGCATAGCGTTGAAACCGCCTACGCCTGCAGGGAAGATGGCTGCTTCCGAACCACCGGATACGATTACGTTTGCTTTACCCAGACGAATCAGGTTGAAGGCATCCGCAATGGCATTGGTAGAAGTAGCACATGCTGAACAAGTCGCGTAGTTAGGACCATGGAAGCCATACATGATAGAAATTTGTCCGGCAGCAATATCCGAGATCATCTTCGGGATGAAGAACGGATTGAACTTGGGACCTATTTCCTGATGAGTGTAGTAGTTGCCTACTTCTTCCTCGAATGTATGTATACCACCGATACCGGCGCCAAAAATAACACCGATTCTGTTCAAATCTTCTTTTTCGACGTCAAGACCGGAGTCCGATACCGCTTCTTTGGCAACAGCGACAGCATACTGAGTGTATAAGTCCATCTTTCTTGCCTCTTTACGGTCGATATATTTAGTTACATCGAAGTTTTTCACTTCGCATGCAAACTGGGTCTTGAATTGCGACGCATCAAAATGAGTAATAGGCCCTGCTCCACTAACCCCGTTCACTAGATTTTCCCAGAATTCGGGTACATCATTGCCAACAGGAGTAATGGCGCCAAGGCCTGTTACTACCACTCTTTTTAATTCCATATTGATGAAATCGGATAAT
>ENA-USUG01001188-USUG01001188.1-human-gut-metagenome-genome-assembly--contig:-NODE-1188-length-44731-cov-14.760066_pt1 | contig 44731 bp, 32 predicted proteins | sample MGYA00250059_ERZ773394 | MGnify/ENA primary metagenome ERZ773394 (study PRJEB29103, sample SAMN06111957) | human gut metagenome | biome: human gut; feature: ankylosing spondylitis patient; material... | reverse complement strand
TACTGGCACAGCAATGTAGCGTGGCGATACAGAATGCCATGGGTATGTTGGGAATAGAGATGCCGGAGAGAATGTAATAATTTTAGATTTACGATATATGAAAAAGATTGCACCGAAAGATATAGACAAGAACGTGATTAAGTTGATCGGGCAGGATTGGATGCTGGTGGCTGCCGGGGATAAGGAGAAGTTCAATATGATGACGGCGAGTTGGGGATCGATGGGGTATTTGTGGAATAAACCCGTGGTGATGGTATTCGTGCGTCCGCAACGTTACACGTTTGAGTTTACTGAGAGAAAAGATGAGTTTACTTTGTCGTTTTTTGACGAGAAGTACCGTCATGCGTTGGATGTATGCGGTTCTGTTTCGGGACGTGACGTGAATAAGGTGCAGGAAAGCGGGTTGACACCCTATTTCACGGAGGCTGGGAATCCGGCTTTCGAGGAGGCTACGTTGGTGTTGGAGTGTAAAAAATTATATGCCGACTTCTTGAAGGAAGATGATTTTTTGGATAAAAAAGTCGTGGATAGTCTGTACGGCCAAAAGGATTTCCACAAGATGTACGTGGCCGAAATTGTTCATGCTTGGGTGAAGGAGTAGCTAATGGATTTATGCACGTATCATAGTCATTGTGATTTTTGTGACGGGAAAGCTCCGGCGGAGGATTTTGTGAAAGCGACCATCGAGGCGGGATTCCATAGTTATGGTATCTCTTCACACTCACCGCTTCCTTTTGAGACTCGTTGGTCTTTAAGCAAGAGGAATGTAGAAGCTTACTTGATGGAGATAAAGCGTTTGCGAGAGAAATACGCGGGGCAGATCGAGCTTTACGGGGGGATGGAAATTGATTATCTCAATGATGATTGGGGACCGGCGGTAGAGTATTTTCAGCGTTTGCCGTTGGATTATCGTATCGGTTCAGTGCATCTTGTAACGGAGGAACAGACGGGAGAGATGATGGACATGGACGGGAAGTTCGAGGATTTTAGGGAGAACTTGCGTTTGGTTTTTCATGATGATCTGAAATGTCTCGTGAAGGCTTATTTCAAGGCATCTTCCCGGATGGTGGAGTTGGGTGGTTTTGACTTCGTGGCGCATTTGGATAAAATATCCATGAATGGTTCACTGATGGATAGCACGTTGACGGAACAAGAGTGGTATAACCGGTTGTTGTGGGATTATATGTCCTTGATAGCGGAAAAAGGGGTTATGGTAGAGGTGAACACGAAGGCATACACGAGAAAGGGAATGATGTTCCCGAACGTGAAGTATTTCAAGTGGTTGAAAGAGTTGAATATTCCCGTAATGGTGAATTCTGATGCTCATTTGCCCCAGTTGATAAATGACAATCGGGCGTTGGCATTCGAGTGGTTGCGGGAAGTCGGAATAAAGAGCACGATGCGTTTGCATCAAGGTGCATGGGTAGAAGTACCAATAGATAATAAGTAGTATAATGAATAAATTTCTGATTCTATTAAGCAGTTTGTTTGCGTTGACTTTCTTCGGTTGTAATAACGATGAAGAGGAGCTCGATTTGATTGATACATTGGAAAATGAGAAGATTGCTATTCACGAGTACCTGAGTCAGATTACCACGCCTATTCTTTATCTTGAGTATTATAGTGTGCATGGTATGTTGATCGATACGGTTTTTATTTTCAATTACGATAATAGTGGTGAGGTGGCTAAAGATACAGGGTGGGTGTTGATGGATTACGAGAAATTTTATCTGAATGGAGCTAAATTGGATACGACGTCTCCCGAACAGGGGGATTCCACGTTCACTTATGCCTTTGGAGGACCGGTACTTTATCGTTATGACACGGTAAAGAAATATGATTATGTGGCGGAAGCGTTTCGACATATTGGTGTAGGAAGTACGGGAGGGGAAATGATTGTACCCTCTATTTTGGCCGGAGATAAAAATAATTATGGGAAACCGTTACATTATAAGTTAAAAGCGCATAAGCTCATTAACGATGTGAAAGTAAATGAATATGAGTTGATTCAAAGTTATTTGGGGAGTAGTTTTTTTGTGAGAAAGCCTTATGAGGATTTTCCTACGTATGAAATTACGTCGGTTACGGAGCGGGATACCGTTACTTATACCGCTATTGTGGAGAAAGGTGCGGGTGATCGGAATATTCAAGTGGGGGATTCTGTTTTGTTGGAAATGGATTACGGATTGTTGGATGATGTGGGGTTGCAGAATCGGGTGTTGAGAAGTATGGGGCGTGATTCTATTTATTTCTTATTTAATGAGACTTGGCAGAGAAATTATCCGGCAGGGTTGGTAAAAGGATTACAGCGTTTACAAGCTGGGGATTCTGCACATGTTATTGTGCCTTATGGAATGGCCTACGGGGCAGGGGGTACAACCCGGGAAATAACTTTTCGAGATCGTACGAAGTTAAAACAATATTTAATTCCTCCATATTCAACGTTGTGGTATTGGATACGGATTCGCAAAGTAGTTCCGCCTAAAACGGAAGAAGAATGATTTGAAAAATAACAGCTAAATAGAAACGAAAAATGAAAAGTAATTATTTAATTGTGTTGCTTGCTTTGCTGGCAAGTGGTTTCATGGGGTGTTCTGATGACGATAGTTATGATTGGTTTGGAGAACATGAGAAAGAAAAGGAAAAGTTGGCTGAGTATGTAAAAGATAAAAGTCCAAAGCAGTTTTTTGAATATGAAGGTTCGATCGGGGGAAAGAATTTTGTTGCTAATGCATATGTATTTAATTACAAAGAGAATGGCATGACTGCAGGGAATGGGGATTTTGTCTTGTATAATTATGTTCGAAAAACCCTTGATGGGACAGTATTAGATACCTCTGATAAGTATCTTGCTGTTGGTGTTGATGTGACCCCACTTGTTGCTTTAGGTGGTCCTATCTATATGTTTATGAAGGAGGATGAGAATGAACTAAATCCAATGGCTGATGTTTTTGCCTATATTCCGGAGGGAACAAAAGCAGAAGCTCTTTATTCTAGTCTGACTCCTGGATTTTTTGGAAATACGACTTATTCCTATTACGAATATACGGTAGAAAAAGTGATTAAAGATATGTCTTTGCTGGCTTATGAGAATAAATTGATAGAAAATTTTCTAGAATCAGTAAAAGATGAGATACAAGAACAGCCCATACAATTACCTTTAAATGAAGAAAGTGGCAAAGATACAATTACACAAGTAGCAAAAATACATGTTGAGACTGATAAGCAACAGGTGGAATTAACAGATAGTGTTACTATACATTATGATGCTTATATTTTGGACGAAATCAATGATAAATTTCGTGCGATTACCGAGATGAAAGATGATGAAAAAGTTACACTATATGTCCCGAATTTGATTGAGGGTTTCAAGCGAGGAGTTGTAAAACTGAAGGTTGACGAGGAGGCTTATATTCTTGTTCCTTCAGGTATGGGATATGGTTATAATGGGGTAAAAAGTTATGAAGGGCAATATTTGATACCTCCTTATGCGACACTTTTATATAAGGTTAAAGTGATATTTACCAAAAAAAATCCCCAAAAGGACTAAAAGCTATGAATATTGATTTGGAAAACACGTTGGAGCTTGCGGTTGCGTGGGCAAAGGAAGTTGGAGAAGTACAACGGTCTTACTTCAGAAGCGGTCATTTGGATATAGAAACGAAGTCAACGGTGCATGATGTCGTGACGAAGGTGGACAAACTAAGTGAATCCATGCTGATCGAGCGGATAGGTACGTGTTTTCCAGATCATAGTGTATTGGGGGAAGAAAGTGGGGAGCATGACGCTCATAGCGACTATCTGTGGGTGGTGGACCCGTTGGATGGGACAAATAATTACAGTCAGGGGTTACCCGTGTTTTGCGTGTCTATCGGGCTACAATATCGAGGAGAAACTTTACTCGGCGTGGTGTACGCTCCTTACTTGGACGAGTTGTACACGGCTATCCGGGGGAAAGGGGCTTTCTTGAATCATGTTCTAATCCATGTTTCTGATAAAACAGAACTCGATCGATCGGTTTTAGCCACCGGTTTTCCTTACGACAAAGGAATACACCCCGTGAATAATATCGATAATCTAAGTCGTATTTTGCCACATTTGCGAGGAATACGGCGTATGGGTTCTGCCGCTTACGATCTTTGCGGGGTGGCGGCCGGATTTCTGGATGGGTATTGGGAATTGGGGTTGAAACTCTGGGATGTATGTGCCGGAGTGCTTATCGTGGAAGAGGCAGGTGGACATGTTGAACCATTCCGGGATGATCGGGGAATCGCGATATTGTCGGGTAATCCGAAGATCGTGGAAAAAATGAAAGAATATATAAGTTGAGAGCCTCTTCCTCTTAAACTTGCCTGGAGTATTTACCTTGAAATTTCTATCTTAGCCCGCATATTTTTGATTTTCTCTCTTCGGATGAGGGAAAGTAGTTGTCTTAGATTGCCTCGTTTTACAGCGACAAAAGAGTGATGGTCCTTGACTTCGATTTTACCGATCTCTTCTTTTCTCAATTCTCCTTTCTGGCATAAAAAACCGACAATATCCATTTTGTTTACTTTGTCTTTTTTGCCTTTTCCGATATAGAGGGTGGACCAGTATGGTTCTGCCGGGGCCGGATACTTACCGACAGGCAAATATGTTTCCGGGGCATCAGGTAAATAATCTGGGAGCGGAGTATCTTTTTCGAGCAGGAGGAAAGCTGTTCCGGCTGCATTCATCCGTGCTGTTCTTCCATTTCGGTGTATAAAAGCTTCCGGTTTTTCGGGTAGGTGATAGTGAATAATATACTTTATTTCCGGGATATCCAGACCACGGGATGCAAGGTCGGTAGAGATAAAGATGTAAGTACTTCCGTTACGGAATTTGCACAGTACTCGCTCGCGTTCTTCCTGTTCCATTCCCCCGTGGAAATATTCGTTGTTCACACCTTTATCCCATAGGTAGTTACTCACTTCTTCTGCTCGTTCTCGATAGTTACAGAAAATCAGAGTAGGACCTTCCTCTAGATCACAGAGTAGCTTGTAGAGTGTGTCAAGTTTGTTGTAGCTTTCGGTGTATACACTTTTAAGTGTTAACTTGATGGGTTCTGCATTTTCCAGAAAATCAAGTACAAGTGGATCATGAAGTCCCGTGAATTCCGGAATTTTGACGGCTGATGTTGCAGAGGTTAAAACACGCTTTTTTAAGTGTGGTAAGTGCGAAAAGATGGTTCCCATGTCTTCTTGGAATCCAAATTCCAGCGCCTTGTCAAATTCATCAAGGATGATCGTGGAAATGGAATTCGTGTCGATTGTTCCCCGGGTGATGTGGTCAAGTATGCGTCCCGGAGTCCCGATGATCAGCGTGGGAGTGTATGATAGGCTACGACTTTCCTCGTTAATGTCGTGTCCCCCGTAGCAACATACAACCTTGAAGCCGCTTTTTAATGAGCGAAATACTTGCTCTATTTGCAAGGCTAGTTCTCTCGATGGTGCCAGGATGATGGCTTGTGCTTTCGTGTTACCCGGGTCGAGGTTTTCTAGTAAGGGTAACAGAAAAGCTAGCGTTTTGCCCGATCCGGTGGGAGAGAGCAGGATGATGTGATCGGTTTCTCTGTGAGCTTTCAGCGAGGTTTCTTGCATTTCGTTCAACGAGGATATTCCGAGGTTTTGTAAGGAGGGAAACATGGAGTTTTTAGATTTAGTGAAGTTGGATTTTCGATGAACCCACTTTGGCTCATCCTTTACAAGGGGAGAGTGCACTTAGTTTTTTCATGATCTTAGGACGAGCGAACACGATTTTAGCTTGTTGATAGCCTTCTTCCACAATTTTATCGATGTTGTTGAGGTCGAACATGCTGTATTGGCTGATGTGTTTGGGAATAATAACGATGTCACACAAGCGAGTGTCAATACTCATGTTTGATAGGATTCCCATGTGAAAGGATCGTTCTGCTAGATGTACCATGCTTTTGATTTGATTGCAAGGCTCCAGCGGGTCAATATGGACTCCGATGACGATGTCACACAAATCTCGGATGGGCCGTACGGGTAGGTTCATAAATACTCCACCGTCCGAATATTGCTGGTGATTGATCGTGACAGGTACGAACACGATCGGAATGGAACAGGAGGCTAGTACGCAGGGAATTACTTTTCCCGTGCTGAAATGTGTGGGTATACCTAAATTCATGTTGGTGGCAGTGACGACCAGGGGAATTTGTAGTTTTTCGAATGTATCAATATGGATAAATTCGGATAACTTTTTTTCCATTCCTGCCATATTCATGATACCGGTTTTGGAGACCAAAGGACGTGCAAAGTCAAGTAGTTTTTTGTTTTTGAAAAATGCAAGCCCGTCTTCTGCCGAATGACCGGATGCAAATATGAGTCCGGCTATTGCCCCTGCACTGGTTCCCGAAATAATATCCGGTTTGATTCCCAGTTCTTGCATTGCTTTGTATACTCCTAAATGAGCGAAACCTCTCGCTCCTCCTCCGCTTAGTGCCAAACCCAATTTGTAGGGTCGTTGCTGCTGGTTGTTTTCCATGTGGTTATGTGTGTAAGTTTAGGAACTAAAAAAGGGGCGATTGCCCCTTTTTTTATTTTACAGTAGCCATATGAGCTATTAACTCAAGAACTTTGTTGGAGTAACCCCACTCGTTATCGTACCAAGATACGAGTTTTACAAAGTTTGAATTTAACGCAATACCTGCTTTAGCATCGAAAATAGAAGTACGTGCATCTCCTAAGAAATCAGAAGAAACGACTTCGTCTTCGGTGTAACCAAGGATGCCTTTTAGTTCGTTTTCAGAGGCTTCTTTCATGGCAGCTTTGATTTCTTCGTAAGTTGCGGCTTTTTCCAGACGACAAGTCAAATCAACAACAGAAACGTCCAATGTCGGTACGCGGAATGACATACCTGTTAATTTACCATTCAGTTCCGGAATGACTTTACCCACGGCTTTAGCAGCTCCGGTAGATGACGGGATGATGTTACCTGCAGCGGCACGTCCACCTCTCCAGTCTTTCATGGAAGGACCATCAACGGTCTTTTGGGTAGCGGTGGTAGCGTGTACGGTGGTCATCAAACCTTCAACGATACCGAATTTATCATGTATTACTTTCGCTAGCGGAGCCAAGCAGTTCGTGGTACATGATGCGTTAGATACAATAGTTTGTCCGGCGTAAGTTTTGTGGTTTACACCCATCACGAACATCGGGGTATCATCTTTTGACGGGGCGGACATTACGACTCTTTTGGCCCCAGCTTTCAAGTGAGCTTCTGCTTTTTCTTTGGTTAAGAAAAGTCCGGTTGACTCAACTACATATTCTGCGCCTACCTCGTTCCATTTCAAGTCTTCCGGGTTTCTCTCTGCTGTAACACGGATTGCGTGACCGTTTACAACGAGTTTTCCATCTTTAGCTTCAACGGTTCCGTTGAAACGACCATGCATGGTGTCATATTTCAACATATAAACCATGTAATCGACATCGATGAGGTCGTTAATCCCAACGATTTCAATATCGTTTCTTGTCATTGCTGCTCTAAAAACCAGACGCCCAATACGTCCGAATCCGTTGATACCAACTTTAATCTTTGACATTTGTTTTTTTATTATTTGGTTAATAATGATGTTAACTCTCTCGTTTAATGTCATAAACTCATACAAATGTATGGATAAAAAAATGAAAAACAAAGAACTTTTAGATTAGTTATACGCGAACGTTTTTTTTCTTAAAAAAGTTTGCGCAAACGTTTTAAATATATATCTTTGCCCAGCAATTGAAGGAAATGTTTTTGCTTTTATAAGTGTAGTAAATTTATTGTTAGTGTGTTAAAAAGAGGTCGATTGACCTCTTTTTCTATTTCATGATTATGGCATATCAAATTCTTTTTAGTTGTTTGATAATTAGGACTCTTTTTGTGGCGGGAGATACCTTGTAGCGGTCGTCTATGCGATGACCGACTACCCAAATAATGTCTTTGCCAGATTGTAGAATAAGGCATTCTTTTTTCTGTTTAGCGCTGAATTTCAGGTCTGTGAAAAAGTCACTTAATTTCTTTTTACTACGTTTCATACCGAGCGGACAGAACCAGTCTCCCGTGGACCAGTGGCGTAACACGAGGGGATAGGTGATTTTGTCGAGATCGAAACAACCCGTGTTAAGATCGCAAGGAATAATAAAGGTGTCATCGATGTTTTGTTCATCGAGCTGGAAGATCATGTCATCGACGTGGTATTCTCCACTATCAGCCAGAAGCGTACGTTCGTCTTCTTTTTCTAAGATATTGAATAGACGCCAGTAGATTCGACCTTTCGTGAGCAAGTATTCTTCTGCTTCGAATTGCTTGCCGGGAATAGCATCGCTACTTGCCAGAATATCCTCGATTTGTGTGGCATTAAACCCGTATGGCCGGAGTATTTCGAATAAGAGTGTGTAAGGAGCCGGGGTTGCCAGAGTTTTCTGTATATCAATGAGGATTTCCCCGTTTTCTTCGCTAATCACTTCCTCTTTTAGACGGTCGATGCCATAACGATAAATTTGTTCCACTTCTTTGAGGGTGTTACAGTTCTCTCGAACCGTGTTGAGAAACGAGGGATTGATGTCCTTGCAAACGGGGATGATCATGTGGCGTATTTTATTTCGCACGTAGTCGAGCGAGTTGTTGGTTGAGTCGGTACGATACCCCAGTTGATTTTGCTCGATGTAGGCGATGATTTCTTCCCGGGAACGGGACAAGAGTGGGCGCAAGATACGGTCTTTCACTGGACGGATACCGGTGAGACCCTTGATTCCCGTTCCGCGACATATATTAATAAAGAGGGTTTCAGCAAGATCATCTGCATGATGCCCTACGACAATGTAATCCATTTTCTTTTTTTGACGCATTTCTTCGAACCATTCGTAACGTAGTTCTCGTGCAGCCATCTCTATGCTAATGCCTTTTTGCTTGGCGTATTCTTGCGTGTCAAAGTGTTTCACGCTCATGGGAATTCCATAGGTTTCACAGAATCGTTTTACGAATTGTTCATCCATGTTTGACTCTTTACCTCGCAAGTTAAAGTTACAATGCAAGGCGTATATGCGTAGGTTCAAGTACTTGAACGCATGGAGTAAAGTGATAGAATCGGCTCCCCCGCTAACGGCGATGATAAATCCCGCCTTCTTGTCAATCTCGTGTTCCTTGAAGAACTGTTTTATGGTGTCTAACATAACCTCTCTCTTTAATGAATAGCCTAAATTAGCGATTTTTCTTGAAAGAAGAAGGGAAATAAGAATAAAAATGCGGATTTTATTTTACCAGAAGCGTTGCTTTCTATTTAAGACTGTCATCGGAATCGTGTTCCAACGCTTGTATTTAATTTATTCAAGAATGAATATTAAAAATATTGTTTATCTTTGTTGAGAACCAAAAAAAGAAAAACTTATGAAAAGGGTATTTATTTTTATAGTTTTCTTGTTCGTGTTGGGAGGTTTGACTCGGGTTGATGCCCAAGAAAAGGAAACTTTGGTGAAAGTGGGGGATGATGTTCCCGAATTTGTGGTGGAGATGTTTGATGGACAAAAGATCGATATTAAAGATTTAAAGGGGAAAGTCGTGTTAATTAATTTCTGGGCCACGTGGTGTCCCCCATGTCAAGAGGAATTGAAACGAGTACAAAAGGAGATTATCGACCGTTTTAAAGGGAAAGATTTCGTGTTTCTGGCAATTTCCCGCGAGGAAACGAAGGAGCAGGTGAAAAAATTTCGGGATAGAAATGGCTATACATTCCCGATGGGCCTTGACCCGGAACGTAAGATTTATTCCAAGTTTGCCACGGCATCAATTCCAAGAAATTTTATCATCGATAAGAAAGGAAAGATCGTGGAGATTGAAGTTGGTTATACTAAAGAGTCTTTTGCAAAGATGATTGAAAAATTGGAAAAATTGTTGAAGTAATATTTGTTTATTTTATTATTGTAAGACCTTGGATAATGATGTTGAAAAGTGGCATTATCCTGGGGTTTGTTATGACGGGGTAAATCTACAAAATTATTTGTTTTTTAACTTTAAAGTTTTAATTTTGCTTTTGTATGGCATTATAAAAAGATGGAAAAAGAATATGCGGATATTGATCTTTTATTAAAGCTTTTACAACAAGGAGATGAAAAAGCTTTTCGGAGTTTATTTAAAGAGTTTTATGCTTCTTTGTGTTTGTTTGCTACTCATTATTTAGGAGATCAAGAAGCGGCCGCAGATATCGTTCAAGAATCTTTTTTAAAATATTGGAATAAAAGGGCTGATTTTGATAATTATTGTAGGATAAAGTCTTTTCTTTATGTTGTGGTTCGTCATGCATGTTTGAATCAATTGCGGAGTCAGAATTTGCGATTACACGTTTCAGACGAATTTATAAAGGATTCGGAACAGGATTTTTATAATTACGTGATGGAAGAGGAGGCTCATCGTCTTTTTAATAAAGCAATAGATAATCTACCACCTCAAATGCGTGCTGTGATAAATTTTTCATTAGACGGTTTAAAGAATTCAGAAATAGCCGAGAAAATGAATTTATCTGAAGGAACAGTACATTCTTATAAAAAAGAAGCTTATAAAAAGTTGAAAGTTAGTTTGCGAGAATATTATTATTTGTTATCAATATTATTATTTGCACTCGAATAATAGTTAATAAATATTAAATTATTTTTTGTGACACTCCATAAAATTCAAGTTTTGTGTTTTATGTATAAAAGAACTAAAGACACGTTTGAATTATGGATGATAAATATTTTGATATAGCCCAATTAGTTGGTAAGTATCTGGCAAATGATTTGACAAATTCAGAAAGGATTCGGTTGATGAAATGGGTAGAATTGTCTGAGGTTAATCGTTTGTGGTTTCATTCTGTCACGGAATCAAATTTTGTTAGGTTGAAACGTCAAAATTTAAAATCTGTTGACATTGATCAAGGATGGATTGCTTTGTTGAAAAAGAAACGGCAGGAGTATAAACGAGCATTGTATCTACAAGTATTGAAGTATGTAGGCATATTTATTATTCCTGTTTTACTTGGAGTGTATGTTTTTATGCATGTGAAAGAGCATCAAGTAATAGATGTTCCCGTAATGCAGGAGATCTTGCCAGGGAGTCATAGGGCTATTTTACAAATGGCTGATGGTTCATCTATTGTGTTGCATCCTCAGTTAGAGGAAATAGTAAAAGAGAAGGATGGAACGTTGATTGATTTAAAGGGAGAATGTGTTACATATGAGGTAACAGATAGTTCTTTAGAGCAAGAAGTAATATATAATAATTTGGTAGTACCTAGAGGTGGAGAATTTGCGATAACGTTATCGGATGGTACAATTGTTTATTTAAATGCAGATTCTAAATTGCGTTTTCCTGTGAAATTTGCAGAAGATGTGAGGATGGTGGAGTTGGATGGAGAGGGGTATTTTCAAGTAGCTAAAAATGAGAGTTCTCCTTTTACTGTGAAAGTAGGTGAAATGAAAGTTTCAGTACTTGGGACTGAGTTTAATATATTGGGTTACAAGGAATATGGGGAAATTCAGACGACATTGGTGAATGGGAAAGTGGAAGTTTCTTCTGATAAAAATAAGAAAAATTATACACTTTTACCGGGAGAACAAGCGGTATTTAATAAAAAGGATGGGATAATAAAGGTTAGTAAAGTGGATATTTCTTATGCGATAGCTTGGCGAGAAGGTTTATTGCGATTCAGAGATCGCCCTTTAAGGGAAATTATGGATGTAGTGGCTCGTTGGTACGACATTGAAATTGTATATGAAGATATAGAAGTAAAAGAATATCTTTTTGGATGTAATTTTAATCGTCATGAGACGATATTGCCTTTGTTGGAAGTTCTAGAAAGTACGGGAACAGTTCATTTTAAGATTGAAGATAAAAAGATAATTGTAAGTAAATAAAATAGCGAAGAATAGTTGTGCATTCTTCGCTAATTAATAGCCTCTTGGGGAGGCGTATTTTATAACTAAATAGATTCAAAATTATGAAAAAAAAACGTAGATGTACTCATTTATTGAGTACAAAAGTAAAAAAAATGTTGTTTGTTTTACAAGCAACGGTCTTGTTACTTCTATTTTGTAGCGTTGTTCAAGCTATGACGGACCAGCCGTTAATCAGTCTTTCCATGAAAAAGGCAACTGTAAAGGATGTTATTTGGGCGATAGAGAAACAATCCAAATTGGTATTTGTTTATAACACGAAAGATTTGGATCAGGAGGGAACGATTGATTTTGATGTTAAGAACAAAACGGTATCAGAAGCTCTTGATGTATGTTTAAAAAACACGGGACTTGAATACGTGATTCAACAAAATACGGTTGTTATTAGACGTAAGGGTGGAAAAACTTCTAATGTACAAAAGCTTGTGTTAAAGGGAATTGTTGTAGATAAAGATAGTGTGCCATTGCCGGGAGTTACAATCGTCTTAAAGGGTACGGTGTTAGGGGTTGTCTCTGATCATGAGGGAAAGTTTGTACTGGAAATACCTCAAATGGATCATCCTGTACTTGTTTTTTCATTTGTGGGGATGCAAACACAAGAGTATCAATATGTAGGGAAATCAGATATTCGAATCGTTATGATCGAAGATGTAAAAAGTATGGAGGAGGTAGTGGTGACTGGAATTTTTACTCGGCGGGCAGAAAGTTTTACCGGGGCGGCAAAAACATTTCGGAAAGATGAATTAAAACGTGTGGGTAATACAAATGTATTCCAAAGTCTGAAAAATCTAGATCCTTCACTTAAAATTTTGGATAATAGAAATATGGGATCAGATCCTAATACACTTCCAGATATGCGTTTGCGTGGAACTTCTTCTTTTCCCGCAGGAGATAATGAAATAAATTTGAAAGGGAATTATCAGTCTCAACCTAACCAGCCCTTGTTTATTTTGGATGGATTTGAGACAACGGTAGAGACGGTATTTGATTTAGACATGAATAGAGTTGAGAGTATTACCATATTGAAAGATGCTGCATCAAAGGCTATTTATGGGTCTAAAGCGGCCAATGGTGTTGTTGTGATTGAAACGGTCGGGCTCGGTGTTGAAGGAGTTCGTGTGACTTATACGGGAAATTTAGATTTGGAGATGCCAGATTTGACGAGTTATAATTTGTGTAATGCTGCAGAAAAGCTAGAAGCGGAATTTCTTGAAGGTAGTGTTTATCAAAATACTTATGATGGAATGAGTAAATATTATGAACGGTTGAAAAATGTGAAAGATGGTTTGGATGAATATTGGTTATCAAAACCTTTACAGGTTGGGGTTGGGCAGAAACATGCTTTAACATTCGAAATGGGAAATAAAGAAATGAAGACTCTTTTTACTGTGTCGTATAACAATGTAGTGGGAGTTATGAAAGAATCATATCGAAATACTTTTTCTGGGACAGCACAAATTTCCTATCGTAAATCGAACTTTTTATTTCGTGATATAGCTACAATTACAAGAAATAAAACACAGGATTCTCCATATGGTACTTTTAGCGAATATGCGAAAGCAAATCCTTATTCTCCGGCTTATGATGAAAATGGAAAACCAATGGAATATTATGATCGAGGTACGTACACGGCAAAATCACCATTATATAATGCCTATACAAATATTAAAGATCAGACTTCTTATTTGAACTTTACAAATAATTTTTATATAGAATGGACAATAATAGAAGGATTGAAAGCAACGGGACGTGTCAGTTTCACGACTAAACGTAGTGATGCGGATGAGTATTATCCTTATAACCATACAAGTCAGAGTAATTATGGAAGGGATGTATATTATAAAAGAGGTGCTTATACATTAAATACAGGAAAGAGTAATACGGTATCCGGTGATATTTATTTGAATTTTTCAAGAACATGGGGTAAACATACATTATTCAGTAATGTTGGGTGGAATATTTCAGAGAATGAGTATATGGAAATCATTAATGAGGCTCAAGGATATAAATCGGATAGTATGGATGAATATATTTTTGGGATGATGTATAAGGAGGATGGAAAACCTTCCGGAAATAGTTCTAAAAATAGGAATGTTGGTTTTTTGGGTGTGTTGGCTTATACTTATGCAGATCGTTTTTTGTTGGATGCGACATTGCGAGGAAGTGCTGCTTCTGTTTTTGGAACGGATAATCCTTGGGCAACATTCTGGAGTGTCGGATTAGGTTGGAACTTGCATAATGAAAAGTTTTTTAAAGACTTAGGTTTTGTAGAACAATTTAAGATAAGAGGTTCCATAGGATATACTGGTAATCAGAACTTTCAATCCAATAAGGCTGCGGCAACTTATAAATATTATATGAAAGAAAATTATAATTATTATTGGAGTGGAGCTTATCTAAATAATATGGAAAATCCTGGGCTTCAATGGGAGTTGAAAAAAGATTATAATGTTGGTGTTGACCTAAAAGTAAAGAATGTATCATTAATGTTTGATTGGTATACTTCAAATACGGAAAATTTAGTATCACAAATTACGATTCCTGGTTCAACCGGTTTTACTTCTGTTAGTGAAAATTTAGGATTGATTCAGAATCGGGGATTTGAGGTGGCACTAGGAATAAATATAATTAACCGTAAAGATTTCTTTTTGAATGTCAACGGTAATATAACTACAAATGATAATAAATTGAAGAAATTGTCTGGAGCCATGAAAACTTTCAATGATAATCAAATGGCTTTGGCACAAGCAGAAGATAGGGTAACACCCGTGTTGATGTATTATGACGGAATGCATATGAATACGCTTTGGGCGGTTCCTTCCGTGGGTATTGACCCTTCTGATGGTTATGAGGTGTACATAAATCGTGACGGACGACTCACGAAACAATGGAAAGCGGAAGATATGATTGCCGCAGGTGTTGCCGATTCAAAATATAATGGAAATTTTGGTTTGAACGGAGAGTATAAAGGTTTTGGCTTGAGCGTTGTTTTTACTTTTTTGGGTGGAGGAGAACTGTATAATCAAACGTTAGTGGATAAAGTAGAAAATGTCAATATCACTTATAATGTGGATAAACGAGTGTTGTCTGGAAGATGGAAACAACGAGGAGATCAGACTCAGTTTCGGCGAATTAAAAATTTAGGCGATGATTATATTATGGGGAACATGAGAGAGTCTAGTTATACGCGTGCTACTACTCGTTTTATACAAAAAGATAATGAATTGAATTTATCTTCTTTGAGTGTGTATTACGATCTGCCACGTTCATGGATGAATCGTATCGGATTTGAGAGAATCAGATTACAGGCCAATATGAACGATGTGTATAAATGGTCATCAATCAAAATTGAACGAGGAACATCTTATCCGTTTGCTAGAACATTAAGTGTTTCTTTAACTGCAATTTTTTAACAAGGTATTTTATGAAGACAAAATTATTTATTGTATTAATGATATTGGGCCTTGTTTTTACATCATGTGAAGACTGGTTGAAAGTAAATTCTGAAACAGAATTATCTCAAGATGATATGTTTTCTTCAGATGAAGGATTTCATACCGCTTTAACTGGAGTGTATATAGGTATGACAGCCACGGATCTTTATGGTATGCATTTATCTTGGCATATGTTGGACTATCTAGCTCATTATTATTGTTTGATCTCAGGAAGTAATGATACTTACCTACATAGTCATCAATATAAACATACGCGAGTTTATCCATATATTAAAGGAACGTGGAATGGTTTATATAATTTGATTGCAAATTGTAATAATATTTTAGCCAAATTGGAAGAACATAAATCGGAATTAAATCCGATTAATTATCAACTTGTAAAAGGAGAAGCATTGACGTTAAGAGCTTTTTTTCATTTTGATTTGATGCGTATGTTTGGTTTCGGAAATTTGCGGAATCGAGACGTCTCTTCTAAAAAAGCGATTCCTTATGTAACGACGTTTAGTAAGGAGGTTACTCCGCAGTTATCTTATTCGGAAACTTTTGAACTCTTGAAAAAAGATTTACTAGAGGCGATTGATTTGCTTTATGGAGAAAATGGGAAAAATTGTTATCGAATTACTGGAGATGATGATTTTTTTGATAACGGACCGAATGGTGAAGATCATGCATTCTTTACTTATTTTGATTATCAGACTTCTCCCCGAGTAGATTATTATGTGGCAAAAGCTATTCTTGCCCGAGTATATATGTGGGAGGGAACTGATGAAGGATATGCTAAAGCGGCAGAAATTGCCGAAGAATGGTTCTTGACAGAGGATGATTCTGGACAAGATTGTTGGGATTGGGTTTCTCGCAGTCGTGTGACAAATTCTAACGTTCTTTATCGGGATAGAACTTTTTCTCAGGAGCATATTTGGCATCTTTCAGTGACTAAATTGAATGATATTATAGGAAATTGGCTGGATGCATCTAATCCTAACGCTACTTATGAACGTATATTCCTTACTCAAGAAATGGCTTTTTCAATATTTGAGGTAGGCGAGGGAAATGATGTAGGTGTAAATGATTATCGGTATTCTTATCTACTTCAACCCCAAGGTTCTGGGTTAAATAATTATGCCACGTTGAAGTTGGATCAATGCAATGGAGAAACAAATTATGGACAAAAGATCCCCTTAATCAGTACTCCGGAAATGTATTATATATGTGCGGAAGTATATGCGCAACAAGGAAATCTAAAAAAGGCAATAAGTTATTTGAATACAGTACGTCGAGCTCGTGGAATTACGGCGGATCTAGATGAAAATTTAACTTATCAAGAAGTTAGAGAGGAGATATTGAAAGAATATCGGAAAGAATTCGTGAGTTTGGGGCAATTGTTCTATTTCTATAAACGTTGGGGGGTAGAAAGTGTTGCCGGGTATGCTGACATCATGGATGATACCAAATATGTTTTGCCTTATCCAGATGAGGAAGTTATATCGGGAAATCGAGTGCAATTTTAATGTTTAAAATGTAGAATTATGAAATGTTCGATAAAACAATATGCGATCTTGTTGATAATTATATGTATGGGGCTTTATAGTTGCTCTAAGAGTGATATTATGTATTACGAAGGAGGAAATGCCTTGCATTTCATGAAATTACGACAAGGGCTTTCATTTATGACAAATATGGAAGCAGAGAAAGATACGATGCAGATTAAAGTTTTGCTTGTTGGAAATCCCGTGGATCGCGATCGGGAATTTGCTGTCGAGGTTGTGAGTGATTCAATTACAACGGCTACATCTGATCAATATCGGGTGATAAAAGCTGTTGTTCCGGCTAATGATACGATTGGAACTCTTGTCTTGGAAGTTTGTAATCCTAAATTTCTGGGAATTAATGAGTCCACGTTAGTATTGAAATTAGCTGTAAAAGATAATGAAAATTTTAAAGTCGGAGGATGGTTAAATTACTCTGCTATTATTTTGACATGGACTACGGATTTAGTACAACCGGAAACTTGGAGAGCTATGAGGTTTTTCTTTACATCAAAATATTCTTCTAATGTTTATCGGGCGATTATTGCATCTACAGGATTAACCGAATTTTGGTATTATGATCCTGACCCGGAAACCGGTTATCGATTAGATCAATACGAAGGATGGGTATATGGAAAAATGTTTGGGGATTGGATTCGGGAGTATAATAAAACCCATGATGATGTGTACCGTCATGATGATGGCGCGTATAAAGGAGAAGAAATAGTGCCAATATATTAATTAAAAATTGATGATAATGAAAAAATATATTTTATATGTGCTGTTGATTTTTTTGAATATGAATTTCTTTACAGCATGTTTTGATGATAAAAGTACAGATCCAGATCATCCGATTCCGGATATTGTGATAGATACGATAGGTATTCCCGGGGCGTTTAGAGTAACACAAAATGAACGCTTGACGATTCGACCTAAAGTCCGTCGAGACAATGGCGATACATCAGACTTGTCTTACAAATGGATGTTGAATACGGTTGCGACAACCACGCAAGCGACAGGGGCGAATTATTCTAATTATGTTTGTATAGGTGAAAGTGAAGTATTAGATACTATAATATTTCTTGCTCCGAACGAAATCACTTATTTTTTATGGTTTCAGGTCACAGATAATAAGACCCAGTATCGGAGAGATATTTTATGGAAAGTACTTGTTCAATCAGCTTATAATGAAGGAATATTAATCGCCAATACGAAAGATGGTAGGACAACTGATTTTTCTTTGATTGAAGGACAACAGTTTACTGAAGGATGGACTGGTGCGGATAAGATTACTCATAATTTGTATAGTAATGCAAACGGTAATACCATGGATGGCCTTGTGAAACAAATTTGCCATTCATATAATTCGGTTACTAAATCAAAGCGTTTTTATTGTATAGGAAATGATTTTTATACTTTAGTTGACGGTTTGGAATATAAATTGGTCGGACGGGATTTTGAAGTAATTTATGATAATACGTTATCCATGAAACCAGAACAAATATTTTTTTCTAGTACTGGTTATATTGTTTGGGTGAATGATGGAAACATGTATCCCTTTAATAAGGGAATAGCACGAGATTATCCAAATATCCAGATTCCTATGGGATATGCTGTACAAGAGGGAGAAACACAGAAAATTAAGACCTCGAAAATTGATAAATATGTGGCATATACTCATCAATCCGGTAATTCAAAGTCCGCTTGGGGTGTTTGGTATGACAAAGCCGAGGGACGTTTCCTATGTCAAAAAGGATATCCTTATGTCAAAAAAAGTATAGAAACATTTGTTTCTGATCCTCAAAAAGCCTTTGACCCGAATAATCTGCCTGGTTTAGAAACAGTATATGCTGCAATCGGTGTGAATGGTGATTTTTATATGATCATGAAGAATACAACCACTGGAGTTTATCAAGTATATGTCATAGAAAGAACAACATCTAGTGCAAAATATCTTTACAATATACCAGGTAATGAAATGGATCAGGCGATAGGATATGTCGTGAGTGAAGATGGAAATGTGATTTATTTTGCAACATCGACACAAATATATGCTATTGTGTTAGGAGGAGTATCACCGCAAGTGAATCTGCTTTACACGATTTCTTCTGGTGAAATTACTCATTTTTCCATGTTTAGACAGGCATGGTATTTAATAAATCCTATGACATATGTTTCTGGAGCAGGTTATAAAGTTCCAATTGACACTCATGAGAATCTTTTGTTAACGGGTGTTTGGGATGGAAATAATGGGACGCTTTATACGATTCCGATTGTGAGTGCAAGTGGAGGTTCTATAGATCAGAATAATATTAAAACTTATTCCGGTTTCGGAAAAATCTTAACTGTCGTTTCTCAACAGTAGTACTTATTGTAGTGTGTTTGATTTAGAATGAATCCCCGTCGGTATGGATGGAAAGTGTTTTGAAATTCTCGAAATACTGACGGGGGTCTTTATGTTATAGCCATGCTAGATTTGAACGGTATGGTGTGGATGTATTTGTTTGTGAATTATTGAAAATTATGGAAAAAGCAATTATAAAAGTAGAACATTTATCCCATCGGTATAGTACACAATGGGCAATTCGGGATATTAATTTTGAAATTAATCAAAAAGGTGTAGTCGGATTGTTAGGTTCTAATGGAGCGGGTAAATCGACTACGATGAATATTATTTGTGGCGTGTTGAATCAGACAGAAGGAGAAGTATATATTAATGGAATTAGTTTAAGTGAGCGACCGGTAGAGGCGAAACAAAATATTGGTTTCTTGCCACAAAAGCCTCCTTTGTATGCAGATCTTAATGTAGATGAATATCTGACATATTGTGCCAATTTGAGATTAATGGATGACAAACAGGTGAGGTCTGCCGTGGAAGAAGTGAAACGGAGATGTGGAATCTCTCATTTTAGCCATCGTTTGATTCGGAATTTGTCTGGAGGATATCAGCAGCGCGTTGGAATAGCACAGGCAATCGTACACAATCCGGCTTTTGTTGTGTTGGATGAGCCCACTAATGGCCTCGACCCAAATCAAATTGTGGAAATTCGTGAGTTAATCAAAGAAATTGCGAAAGATCGTTCTGTATTATTGTCTACGCATATTCTTTCCGAAGTACAGGCCACTTGCGATTATATTCGCATGATCGAACATGGGCAAGTCGTGTTTGCCGGAACTATTGATGAATTTGACAATTACATTGAACCCGACACATTTGTTGCAAAATTTGAAAATCAGCCGACTAAAGAGGAATTATTACAAGTAAGAGGGATTATTCAAGTGATTCCATTGTCTGAGACGAAGTATCGTTTCCGTTTTGAAGGTGGAAATGATGTGATGCGACGAATGGTTGAATGTAGTGTAAATAACGGATGGGGATTGAGTGAAATAACATTGGAAAAAATTTCTTTAGATGAAATATTTGCTCAGCTTTCCGGAAAGAAAGAAAATGAATAAAATGAATGCGTATGAAAGTAATATATAAAATAGCCAAGTCGGAATTGAGTATGTTATTCTATTCTCCGGTAGCTTGGTTGATTCTTGTGATTTTTACTTTTCAAACCAGTATGGCTTTTTCCGGATTGTTCAGTGATTTGGTGGTAGATCAAGCAATCGGAAATCGACTTTGGGATGTAACAGAAAGAATTTATACAAATTATCGGGGGCTCCTGTCTCAAGTTCAACAATACTTGTATCTTTATATTCCCTTGTTAACCATGGGATTGATGAGTAAAGAACGAAATAGTGGATCTATAAAACTTTTATTCTCTTCTCCGATTACGAATACTCAAATCATTATTGGTAAGTATTTTGCAATGATGATATATGCTTTAGTGTTGATCGCCATTATATTGGTATATATCATTTTTGGAATCTTTACGATTAAAGATATGGATATTCCTTACACGTTATCTGGTTTGTTGGGAATTTATTTGTTGACTTGTGCTTATGCTGCTATCGGTTTGTTCATGTCAAGTTTGACATCTTATCAAGTTGTTGCGGCAATGTGTACCTTGGGGGTATTGGCCTTATTAAATTTTGTCGGACAGATTGGACAGGATATTCCTTTTTTGAGGGATATTACCTATTGGTTATCTATTCGGGGACGTTCTGATGAATTGATTGGTGGATTGATTTGTAGTGAAGACGTTTTGTATTTTCTTATTGTAATTACGCTTTTCTTGATGCTTTCTATTTTGAAATTGAAAGGAGAAAGAAAAAAGACGGTTCGTAAGATTGCAGTTAGTCGTTATGTGGGAGTTATTTTAATTGCCATATTTTTGGGGTATTTATCATCAATCCCAGCTTTAATGACTTTTTATGATGCAACCATAACAAAGCAGAGAACATTGACTCCTAATAGTCAGGAAGTAATGAAACAGTTGAAAGGTGGCTTAAGTGTTACGACTTATGTTAATTTATTGGAACCGAATTATGAGGCTGGGTTACCTAAAAATATGAATAGGGATAAACGACTTTTTCGCCAATATATTCGTTTCAAACCGGAAATGGAAATGAAATATGTCTATTATTATGACAAAACAAAAAATGAATCACTGGATCAGCGTTATCCGACATTAAATGATCAGGAAAGAGCTCGGGAACTGGCCAATGGATTAGAGTTGAATTTTAAGATGTTTCTTTCTCCTGAAGAAATTAAAAAGCAAATAGATCTTTCTGCAGAGCAAAATCGATTCGTTCGTTTGATTGAGCGGGAGAATGGCCAAAAAGCCTTTTTGCGAATATTTGATGACATGTCAAAGCAACCAAGTGAAAAGGAAATTACTGCAGCTATGAAAAGAATGGTTGTTCCCGCTATTCGAGTGGCATTTCTTGCGGGACATGGAGAACGGGATATTGATCGCAAAGGCGATCGGGAGTATTACGTGTTTTCTCAGGATATTACTTATCGGGAGGCTTTAATCAATAATGGTTTCGATTGCTATAAGTTGTTTTTGACACAAAAAGGTAAAATTCCGGAAAATACAGATATTTTGGTTATTGCAGATGTCAAGACTCCTTTGGCAAAAGAAGAGTTAGATGAGATTCAACGATATATTGATAAAGGAGGAAATGTAATTATTGCTGGAGAGCCAGGGCGGCAGGATATCATGAATCCATTGATGGTCTCTTTAGGAGTTAAGTTTATGCCTGGTCGGTTAGTACAGGAAAGCGAGAATTTTTCTCAAACGTTAGTTTTTGCAAAAGTAACTCGGGAGGTGGCAAAAATATTTCCTCGTTTCAATTGGATGTTACGTTGGAACTATCGGGTTCCTATGCTTGATGCTGTTGGGTTGGATTATAGAACCGACGCTGGCTTTAAGGTGATGGCTTGGTTAGAAACTGATTCAACAGGATGTTGGAATGAGATGGAAACAACGAATTTTGCAGAAAATAAAGCAATTTTTCAGCCAGATGCTGGAGAGAAAGAACAAGTATATACGTTGGCTCTCGCTTTAAGTCGTGAAATTGAAGGAAAAGAACAGCGAATACTTATTATGTCTGATGCAGATTGTCTTAGTAATGGTGAATTTTCTATGAAACGGAGAGGGGTGAATACGGAAAGTCCAATTTTCCCGAATTACGCATTCTCTTGGTTGTCTTATGGAGAGTATCCAATAGATACAACTCGTCCCCGTTCTCCAGACACGAAAATTTATATGGGATTAGAGGGAATCATGTGGATGAACATTGGGCTGATGGGATTCTTCCCGCTTGCCTTGGCGGCTTGTGGTATTGTTATATGGGCAAAAAGAAAGAGAAAATAATATGAAGACAATCTATAAAATAGCAAAAAGCGAGCTGAATATGCTGTTCTGCTCACCAATAGCCTGGTTAATACTTGTGATTTTTATATTTCAAGTAAGTATGGATTACGCGAACATATTGACGGAAGAATTGAAAGCTAAAGCTACAGGTTATAGCTTGATGGATGAAACCGCCAGTATTTTTTCAGGTTTCCGGGGCTTGTATTCTAGAATACAAGGATATCTCTATCTTTACATTCCCTTATTGACGATGGGGATTATGAGCCGGGAATTCAGTACCGGTTCAATCAAATTGCTTTTTTCTTCGCCGATCACGAATAAGCAAATCGTGTTGGGGAAATTTTATGCCTTGATGGTTTATGCCTTTTTATTGCTGGGGGGATTGCTCCTAATCGCTCTTTTTAGTTGTATAATAGTTAAATCGATAGATTTTCCTTTGGTTTTGTCAGGTTTACTCGGACTTTATTTATTGACTTGTGCCTATATTGCTATAGGCCTTTTTATGTCGAGCTTAACCTCTTATCAAGTTGTTGCAGCAATGGGAACATTAGCTATTTTGGCTGTGTTGAATTTTATAGGTGGTGTAGGGCAGGAAATTGCTTTAGTCCGGGATATTACTTATTGGTTATCTATTTCGGGACGTTCTCGCGAAATGATTAATGGGTTGATATGTAGTGAAGATGTCCTGTATTTCTTAATTGTGATTGCTCTGTTTGTCGTTTTAACGATATTGCGTTTGCGTTTTAATCGTAAAAAAGGTTCACAAGCTCTACGAGTTGGTTGGTATACGTTTGTGGTGGGAAGTGCCATGTTCTTGGGGTATTTAAGTTCTCGTCCGGTTTTTATGTGCTACTATGATACAACAGCAATGAAATCACGAACCTTAACGTCCAATAGTCAAGCGGTTATGGAGAAAATGGATGGAGGATTGACGATTACAACCTACGTGAATTTATTGGATGATAATTATTGGGATGCTTTACCCCGTAATGTAAATAACGATTTCAAGCGTTTCAAACAATATGTACGTTTTAAACCTGAAATTAAAATGAAATATGTTTATTATTACGACAAGACGGATAATCCTTCTTTGGATAAACGTTTCCCGGATTTGACGGATAAAGAGAGAGCGCAGGAAATTGCCAAGGGTATTCGGATGAATTTTGATCGTTTGTTATCTCCGGAGAAAATTCGAGAGCAAATTGATTTGTCCTCTGAAGGTAATCATTTCGTGAGAGTGATTGAAAGAGAGAATGGGCAAAGGACTTTTCTGCGAATTTTTAATGATATGTCCAAGCATCCCTCTGAAACGGAAATTACGGCAGCATTAAAACGTTTGGTACAAAATTCTCCAAAAGTCGCTTTTTTGACAGGGCACGAAGAACGGGATATTTATAGGGGAGGGGATGGAGATTATTCTACTTTCACAATGAGTCAATCCTTTCGTTATTCATTGATCAATCAAGGATTTGATACTGAATCTATTTCTTTGGCAAAAGGAAATACGATACCGGATAATATAGATATATTAGTAATAGCCGATCCTCAAGAGCGATTGACAGAATGGGAAATAAACGAGGTTAACCGCTATATTGCTTCGGGACGACATTTGTTAATTACGACTAAACCGGGGCGACAGACGATCTTGAATGAGGTGACGGAACCGTTAGGTGTTCATTTCCAGGATGGAATTATTGTTCAACAGAGTGAGGATTTTGCTCCAGATTTGGTGTTAGGACATTTTACTCCTGAAGCAGAACGTTTCTCTGGAACATTTGCTTACTTGAATCGGAATAACTTTCGAGTTACGGCACCGGGAACTGCTGCAATCCTTTTCCGTCCGCAACAGGGATTTCAAGTATTTCCTTTGGTTGTAACTGATAGTATGGGATGTTGGATTGAGAAAGAGACAACTGATTTTGTTAATGAATTACCTGAATTTCATCCAAAAGCAGGAGAAGAGGAGTGGAATCTACAACCCATAGTTTTGGCAATGAGGCGTCAGATTGCGGGTAAAGATCAACGAATTATGATTTTTGGAAATGCTGATTGTTTAAGTAATGGAGAATTAGCGAGATCGAGAAAAGATATAAAATCTGCTAATTTTAATTTGATTTTAGAAACATTCCGGTGGTTTACAAATGGAGAGTATCCGGTAAATACAAGTCGTTCCTATGGACCGGATGATGATATTAGAATGGAGTACAAAGATATTATCTGGGTAAAAATTGGTTTTATGGGAATATTGCCATTGTTATTGGTTGGTGCGGGGATTATTGTTTGGATAAGACGACGGGAAAAATAGTAAAGCGTATAAATAAATTATATAATATTATGAAAGAACCAATTGTAAGAGTAGAAAATGTTTCTCATCGGTATAATGTTCAATGGGCCATACGAGATATTAATATGGAAATGCCTGATAGTGGGATTTATGGGTTGTTAGGCTCGAATGGAGCTGGAAAATCAACATTAATGAATATCCTTTGTGGTGTGTTGAGACAAACTGAGGGGAATATTTTTATTAAAGGGATGAACACGAAAAAGAATTCTGTCGCGGCGAAACGTCTGATAGGTTTTTTACCTCAGAAGCCTCCTTTGCACATGGATTTAACTGTAGAAGAGTACCTTTATCATTGTGCCGGGATTCGGTTAATGCCTGATGAGGAAATTCCCGAAGCGGTTGAAAATGCTATGACTGAATGCGGTATTTTGCATTTTCGGAATCGTTTAATTCGCAATCTTTCAGGGGGATACCAACAACGTGTCGGTATTGCTCAGGCGATTGTTCATAGTCCTGAACTGGTCGTGTTTGACGAACCAACCAATGGTTTGGATCCGAATCAAATTCTTGACATCCGTAATTTGATAAAAAAGATTGCGGAGAATAGAACGGTCATACTTTCCACGCACATGCTCATGGAAGTACAAGCGATATGTGATTATATTTTTATGGTAGAAGAAGGTCACATGGTATTTTCGGGTAGTATAGACGAGTTTGATAATTATATTATCCCGAATACCGTGTTCGTCTCTTTACTCGATGCTCCGGCTCCAGAAGTATTGCTTGAAATTCCCGGTGTGACAAAGGTCGAAGAATTAGGGGGGACGAAATTCCGCCTGATGGCTGTCGATGTAAATGATGTCATCGATCAAGTGGTTGCTTACAGCTATAAAAATGCTTGGCGGCTGAACGAGATACGTGTAGAGAAAAGTTCGCTTAATGCGATTTTTGCAGAATTGTCGAAAAAAACAAAGTAAAAAAATATGAAAGCGATAAAAAGAATTGCCTTGACGGAGTTGCAAACGATGTTTTACTCCCCCATAGCTTGGTTCATTTTGATTATTTTTACCTTCCAAGCATGTATGGCTTTTGTGGATGTATTTAATGGCTACGTGGTTGCCCAAGAGCTGGGACGATCAGTTCGGAATGTAACCTTGGGAACTTTTGCCAATCCTTGGAATAATGGAATATTTATCGTGATGCAGAGCTATTTGTACTTGTATATACCCTTGTTGACCATGGGTATCATGAGCCGAGAATTGAGTAGTGGTTCCATAAAGTTACTTTACTCTTCTCCGGTAACGAATTTTCAGATTGTTGTTGGAAAATACATTGCAATTATGACATACGCGCTTGTCATGATAGGCGTACTTGCTTTATTCGTCATTTATGGTGTTTGTTTTGTTCATAAATTCGATTTACCTGCGGTATTGATCGGTTTGCTGGGGCTCTATTTGTTGATCGGGGCGTACGGTGCGATAGGTCTTTTCATGTCTTCTTTGACTTCTTATCAAGTTGTTGCTGCGATGGGAACTTTTGCAATTTTTGCCGTGTTGAATTATATCGGGGGAATGTGGCAGGACATTGCTTTGGTACGGGACATCACTTACTGGTTGTCAATTAGAGGACGTTCTGGAGAATTTATCAATGGACTATTGTGTAGTGAAGAGGTTATTTATTTCTTAGTAGTTATTGTTTTATTTTTGACGTTTACTATTATCAGACTAACCGTGATTCGTGAAAAGAGAAAATTGCTTGTTAGTGCTTCTTGGTATTTTTCGGCGATATTCATTGCCGTGTTAATTGGTTATTTCAGTTCACGTCCCTCGTTAATGTTTTTTTATGATGCGACTAGAACTAAGGTTAACACGTTGACACCGAATAGTCAAGAAATAGTGTCCAAAATGGAAGGAGGAATGACAATTACTACTTACGCTAATATTCTGGATGAAGATCGATATTTGTGGTATGGGTTCCCGAAGAGCGAATTGAATGATATCAAACGTTTCGAGCAATATGTCCGATTTAAACCGGATATCAAGATGAAGTATGTCCGTTATTATGCCAAAGGGAATAACGAGGAGGCCTTAGATAAGCGTTATCCCACCTTGAATGATCGGGAAAGGATGGTGAAAATTGCTCAAAATTACGGAGTTGATTCTTCAATTTATCTTGATGTGAATCAAGTGACCCAATTGGAGGATTTATCCGGGGAAAATTATCGTTTTGTACGGGTACTTGAGCGAGAGAATGGGCGGAAGACTTTTTTGCGAATTTATGATGATATGTATGTACATCCATTTGAAACGGAAATTAGCGCTGCTTTCAAGCGTCTTGTGATGGATCTGCCTCAAGTGGGATTTGTTGGAGGACACGGGGAACGAGACTGTATTAAGCAGGGAGATCGTGATTACAATCGTTTCGCTCAAGATAAAGTGTTCCGTTATTCTTTAATAAACCAGGGATTTGATTTTAGACAAGTGACCTTGGATAAACCTGTTCCCGAGGATATCAGTATTTTGGTTATTGCGGATGTAAGGGAGCAATTACCGGAATTACATCGGAAAAACTTGGATGCTTACATTGCAAGAGGTGGAAATCTTTTAATAGCTGGAGAAGCTAAACGCCAAGAGTACATGAATCCGCTTGTAGAACAATTTGGAGTTCGTTTTATGCCGGGGCGACTGGTGAGTCCAAGTGAGAATTTCCAGGCCGATTTTATTATTTCTAAGGTGACCAAGGAAGGGGCAGAACTTATGTACCAGTTGAATGAAATGCGTAAATACGGGTATGTGGGAACCATGCCTTCGGTGGTAGGATTGGATTTGCCTGAGGTCGAAAACAAAGGATTTAAGACGACTGTATTGTTAACGACAGATTCTTTAAAAAAGGTTTGGAACGAGATTGAGACAATCGATTTTGTGGATGATACCGTTCGGTTGAATCCTGCTGTAGGAGAGGTCGAATTGAACAAAGTACCGACGATGGTTGCACTTTCTCGCAACGTAGGTGACAAGGAACAGAAAATTATTATCTTGGGAGATGCGGATTGTTTGAGTAATGGTGAAATCAGTATTTCTCGTAAAAAGGTTCGGGCTTCAAATTACTCTTTGATAACCTCTTCTTTCTTTTGGATGTCGGATGACGAAGTACCTATTGATGTTCGTCGTCCGCCTCTTCCGGATAATAAAGTTTATATTTCCAAAGGTGGGATGCTTGTAACAAAAATTGTTTCACTGGGAATATTTCCACTGGGTTTAATTTTATTCGCTATTTTAATTTGGGTTCGAAGAAAAGGACGTTAAATTAGAATTTTATCGTAGTGTGTTTCAATTTCTATACAATAATGCAGGTTTTCCCCTGTGTAAAGCAAAAGTAGGTGCGTTGAAAATTATTTTAGCGCACCTGCTTTATAATTTAACGTAAGTTTGATATAACTTCAAACCACACAATGGTTTGTGAAAAATTAGAAAAGGTCGTCGTGGGAAAATAATTTGGTATTAAGCCCAATTTAATATACCATGTGAGAATGAATACACGTGTAGGAGTGTCATTCAAAATTGAAGGTGAATTTGGTAAATATTTTAGTCAAATATAGATTTTAACGTAATTTTAACCTGTTTCATGAAGTATAAAATTTGATTGATGCTTATATTTGAAAACTAAATTTAGTTTGTGTTTTATATATTATTTATTACGAGATGAAACAGATTTACCGATTATCAATTTTGTTGTGTTTGATGATTTCGGTGATACCGTTGTGCGCGCAAAAAAAGAAAGCGCATGGTAATGCCCGAAACGAGTATGTAGTGTTGGCGTCTAAGGATGTGCAGCAGGATGTTGCTTGGATGCAAGTCGTTAATGCGTTAAAAGAGAAACATGGTGCGGAAATCTTTTTTTACGAAAAGGCACCGCGTGAAAATTTGGCCGATCTTCAACGGGTGAAACCCCGTTACGTGGCGATCGTGGAAAAACCGGAAAATTTGAACCGGGATTACGTGATTGACTTGAATAAAATGAGTCGAGAGGTCGATGAGGATATTTTTGCAGATTTTCTTTGGGGAATCATCACCGGGTATGATGCGAGTGGGGCAATGAAAATGGTGAATAATAGCACAGAGCCATTGGTGATCAAAAATGCTGTAGCTACGATTACTGAGTTGAAGAGTGCCAAATGGTTTGATCGTTACGCGTGGGTTGATGATCAGACTTTGGGCTTGTGGGGAGAGAAAACCGGAAAAGGGGAAGCGGTAAAAACCGACAAGGTATCAGTAGATGGACGGTTAAAAAAACTTTCTGATTTGTATGCGGCGTGTGATCCGGATTTGGTTGTAACTGCTTGGCATGCTACGGAAAAAGATTTGCAGGTTCGTTATTCTACGGGAGATATCCGGGCAAAAGACGGGAAATTGTATTTTAACGATCATAAAACAAAGGCAACTTGGGATGTGCCGGAAAGCGGAAAGCGGAAAGTGTACTTTGCCGTGGGTAACTGCTTGATTGGAAACGTGAACAACACGAAAGAAAGTATGGCTATTGCTTGGATGAATGGTGGTAACGCCACCGTAATGGTCGGTTACGTGGTGACCACTTGGCACGGACGTAACGGTTGGGGTGGTTTGAAATATTGGGTGACTAATCCGGGACGTTATTCATTGGCGGAGGCTATTTACATGAATCAACAGGATTTCTTGTATCAACAATATCAGTGGTATCCTTCTTTGATTAAAGAAAATTATCCTACTTTTGATGGAAATGAATTCCAACTTGCCGGACAGAAAGTGGCAGAAGCGATAAAGGGACAACCCACGGCAGATCAAGTTGGTTTCTGGCATGATCGGGATGTGCTGGCTTATTACGGTGACCCGAAATGGAACGTACGTTTACAAGAAATTCCAGAAGAGACGGATTTTACCGTAACCTCCAAGGTAAAGGGTAAAAAGTGTATTATCACGATTAAAACAAAAGAGAATTTTAGTTTGGAACGTATGAAAGGGGATAAGTTCAAACAGGAACATGTGTTGGACTTACCGTTTAATTACTTTTTTCCTGAACGTTTGAATAATCCTCGTTTGGCTGCCGGACAAGATTGGAAAGCTGTTGTAGATGAAAACTTTTTGATTATTTATAATCCGGAATTCAAGCCTAACATGACATATGAGGTTGTGTTGGATATAGATAAATAGTATTATACCTATTTAGGGGGCTATGTAAAAGGTGTGTTTCGGCACGCCTTTTTTTATTTTTTTGATATAGATCAAGTCTTTCAATAGTTGTCTGTATTATTTTTGCACGATTTTTTATGAAAGCATATGAAACCGACAAAGACGTTACGCAGACAACTATTGCAATTGACCGGACCGATATTCGTGGAGACGTTGCTGATCATGTTACTGGGGGCAATGGATACATTTATGCTGAGTCACTATTCGGATGATACGGTGGCGGCTGTTGGGGTGGTAAATCAATTATTAAACTTGGTATTTCTTGTGTTCGGGGTGTCTACCGTTGGAACTTCCGTGTTGTGTTCCCAGTATTTAGGGGCATCGCAACAAGCAAATGTGCGGCAGGTAATAGGGGTATCATTGGTTTTTAATACCTTGATCGGGGGTATCACGAGTGCTTTCCTGTATTTTCGTGCTGAAGCCTTGTTGAAGATGATGGATTTGGCCCCGGAATTGATCAGCGAAGGGTTGGCTTACATGCAAATTGTGGGTGGTTTTGCTTTCTTGCAAGCGATTGCGCTAACCATGTCTGCTGTATTGCGAAGTCACGACAAAGCGTACTATCCCATGCGGGTGACGCTGTTGATGAACGTGTTGAATATTATCGGAAACTATGCCTTGATTTTTGGTAAATTCGGGTTGCCGCAAATGGGTGTCGTGGGAGCGGCAATTTCAACTTCTTCCTGCCGTATGGTAGCATTGGTATTGTTATTCTACATCACGTTTGGAAAAGTCGTTCCTCGTTTTTCTTTTTCGTGTCTGAAGCCCTTCCCGTGGGATAAATTGAAAAATCTATTGCATATAGGTCTTCCGGCTGCCGGAGAACAGGTGTCGTATAGCTTGTCACAAGTGGTGATTACTTATTTTACGGTCATGTTGGGTACGGCAGCTTTGACGGCACGTACTTACGCGATGAACATTATCTTATTTTCGTATGTATTTTCAGTGGCACTCGGACAGGGGGCAGCAATCTTGATCGGGCATTTGGTTGGGGGTGAACGTACGGATGCAGCTTTTGTGTTGCAGAAATATTGTCTGCGACTTTCAATCGTGGTTTCTATTTGTGTGGCGATTGTCACGGCGGCTTGCAGCAAATTTATTTTCGGCATGTTGACTTCCAACCCGGAGATCGTCTATATGGGAATAATAATTCTTTGTATCGATGTCGTGTTAGAAGTGGGACGTGCGGTCAATATCTTATCGGTGAACGTGTTGAATGCCGTGGGGGATGTCTCTTATCCTTTTGTCACGGGGTTGATTGTCATGTGGGGAGTGGCTACGGCATTAAGTTACGTGTTCGGAATCTTTTTCGGTTGGGGGCTTGCCGGAATGTGGGTAGCTTTCACGTTGGACGAGAATATCCGGGCGATCATTTTCGTGCGTCGATGGAACAGTCGAAAATGGGAAGGTAAAGCGTTTACCCGGGTGGAAAAATTGTTAAAGCAAACCAGCTCGCACTCGGCTTAATGTTTCGGGGGTCATGCCAAGCCGGGAGGCAATGTGGATGAGGGGAGCCCGTTTCACCACTTCCGGGTGTTCCGTGGCCAGCCGGTGATAGCGTTCCCGGGCAGTCTCGAAACGGCAGGCATCAGCCTTTTGTTGTGATTCGATTAAGGAATTTTCCAGCATTTTGCAGTACATGTGTTCCACCTCGTGGTTCCTCCTCATAAGGTTTTGAAGTGGATCATGCGGGAAAGAGTAAATAACAGAAGGTTCGAGAGCTTCGATCATCAGATAACTTGGGGTTTGCCGGAAATAGCTTTCCAGCGAAACGAAAATCCCTTTTTCATACGAGAAGTGTTCCGTGAGATCCCGTCCGTTTTTATTGTAAAACAGACGAATCATCCCTTGGGCGACCATGCTGTAATACTTGCATATTTCGCCTTCCCGGAGAAAAAGATCTCCTTTAGCCAGAGTGAAACGTACGAGAATATTAGCTAGTTGCTCGTGGGTTTCCGGGCTGAATGGGGCTGTTTGTGCCTCGAATTGTCGAATGATTTCTTCCTTCGTATCCATGGTGCAAAAATAATGAAATATTTTATGAACTAATATCGGGGGAATGCATGGTAAAAAAGTATATATTTGAGATGATTTATAATAACGCTAAAATTAAATATATGGGGCTTTTTGATAAACTTAGAGGCGAGTTTATAGACATTATTGAATTTCTGGATAATACTCAGGATACAATCGTGTATCGTTTTGAGAGGTATGGTAACGAAATAAAAAATAATGCAAAACTTATTGTTCGTGCAGGACAAATCTTTTTACTACTGACCATATCCTTGCTATACGCGTGCGAGGAAAAGCATTTTATAACCGATGCTACTTATCGGAAGATGGTAGAAGAGGATTTTCAGAAGAAACAGGAAATCTTTGGAAAAACTCCCGGGGATCTGTTTGCCATATTTGATTCCTCTATGACCGTCAAGGAACGGGAAGCATTGATGTTTCTTTATGCTTATTCGCCTTTGATTGATATCTCTTTTTCGGGAGGAGAGTTTTTCTTGAAAAATGTACGTTTGTCTTTTCGAGCTCAAGAAGAAATGCCTTGGGGAAAGGCTGTACCCGAAGAAATATTCCGGCATTTTGTGCTTCCGGTGAGAGGGGGAAAGGAGAACCTGGACTCGGCTCGGGTCGTTTTTTACGAGGAATTGAAGGAGCGGGTGGCTGCTTGTGGGTCTATGGAAAAGGCGGCCTTGGAAGTCAACCACTGGTGCCATGAGCATGTGATATACAAACCGACGAATGCCCGGACCTCCTCTCCTTTAGCCACGAAACAGCGGGCTTACGGGAGATGCGGTGAAGAATCCGTCTTTACCTTGGCAGCCTTGCGAGCCGTGGGTATCCCCGCACGTCAAATATACACGCCTCGTTGGGCGCATTGTGATGACAACCATGCTTGGATAGAAGTTTGGATTGATGGGGAGTGGAAATACCTCGGGGCTTGCGAACCGGAACCCCGTTTAAATATCGCGTGGTTCACGCTGCCCGTGCAACGTGCGTTGTACGTGGAAGCAGAGGTGTTCGGGAAATATGCCGGGGGGAAAAAATACCTTTACGAGAACGGCAATTTTAAAATCTGGGGAAAGGATGGTGGCGAGGGTGAGGAGATTGTTTCCGTGGGAGATAACAGTACGATCGTGAACGTGACTTCTCATTACACGGATTCGGGGCAGAAAAGAGTAATGCAAACGGGAATACTCCATTTGGAAGTAAACGCGAGGGAAGTGAGAAATAGGAAAACGGTCGTGCAAATACTGGACGAAAAAAAACAACCCGTTGAGCATGCAAAAGTAGAATACAAGATATTTAACTATGGGGAATTTTATCCCGTGGTAACTCTCTACTCCGACGAACAGGGAGAAACCGTTTTGACGCTGGCACAAGGCGATTTGTTAGTTTGGGCCACGAAAGGCGAACAATTTGGGTTTGCCCGATTCCCCGTTTCCCGGCAGGATACCCTTGTGATTACCTTGGATAAAAAGACGGGTGACGCCTTTTCGGGGCAATTCAGCTTGGTGCCTCCCGAACAAAGAGATATCAAGGCTTTGACAACCGCTGAGGAAAGAGCCGTGAATGATCGTCGATTTGTTCACGAAGACTCTTTGCGAAATGCCTATATTGCCACCTTCATGACGACAAAGCGGGCGCGTGAAATTGCCGATGAATTGAAAATAGATACAGCTCGTTTTACTCGATACGTGAAAATGGCACGTGGAAATGATTCGGAGATCGAAAAATTATTCCGGCAGGCTCCGGATAAGGAATTAGCCATGCGGTTGTTGGATGTCGTGACGGAAAAAGATTTGCAGGATACTCCGGCTGACGTTTGGCTGGCACATCTGGTACAACAGGGGGATGGTATTGATAACGAGATGTTTCAAAAATATGTTTTAAACCCTAGAATACAGAATGAATTGATCACGGCTTACCGGGAACCGATCAAGGCGGCATTCGGGAGCGAGAGTCTCGAGGGAATGAAGTCGAGCGATCTGGTTGAGAGAATCATGCATAGGGTAGGAGAATATCGGGTGACGGCTTACCCGGTGAAAGTACCCACTCCCCCCGTTGGCGTCTTACGGGCAGGGATAACCGATGCGCTGTCTCGGGATATATTTTTTGTGGCTGTTTGCCGGACCTATTTTATCCCCGCTCGTTTGAGCCCTATTTCGGGTAAGCCGGAATATTATATCGCGGGGGATTGGCACACGGCTGATTTCTCGACTGAAAAATTTGTTCCAAGGGGTAAATTGATGTTACATTACGCGGGTAAACCCGTGAGAGATCCGAAATATTTCTTGAATTTTACAATCGGGAAAATGGAGAACGGACGAGTGCGTACAATTGATTTGGGAAGTAATGCCGACGTGGACATGGGCGTGGGGGCCTCCTACGAAACGATATTTGCACGTCCGGTGGAGTTGGAAGAAGGGAACTATATCCTTTCTACCGGTAACCGCCGCGGCGATGGGGCGGTTATGGCAACGTTGACCTCTTTCAAGATTGAGGCGGACCGACAGACGGATTTGGATATGTATATTCAGCCTTGCGAGGAGAACACGAAAGTGCTGGGAAAAGTCTCTTTACCTTTATCTTACGTGTCGGAAATAACCGGGAAGTCGGAGAATATAAATATTCCGGGGAAAGGGTACACGGCTATCGCTTTGGTGGAAGCCGATAAAGAGCCCACGAATCATTTGTTACGCGATATGAGTGGAATGAAGGATGATTTTGACCGGTTGGGAATACCGCTGTATTTTGTGTTCCGTGATCCGGAGAACCGGAAGAAATTCAATCAAGCCGATTTTCGTCCTTTCCCTTCAGTCATCATGTGGGGAACCGATCAAGGCGGGAAACTGCACCAGCAGTTGAGTCGTGATTTGCAACTGCAAAACGCGGAAAATTTGCCTTTGGTTGTTTTGTTGAACGCGGAAGGTGACGTGGTTTTCATCTCACAAGGTTACCGGGTCGGTTTGGGTACGCAGATCATGAACGTGATGAATCGAAAATGATGGTATAAAAAAGAAAAAGAGAAACCCGAATAAACGTTTAGTATGAGAAAATTATTGTTATATATCGTCTGTTTCTTCGCGTTACAGGTGAAAATCATGGCTCAAGATATCCAGGTACAACCAACCCCTCGGCAAATAACCGTGAAGGGAGAAAATATGGCAACTCCCGTTACTTTCCGTCTGGAAGGAGAACGAGAAGCTAATCCGCGGGCGGTTAAATTACTGAAAACATTCTTGGGGGATCGCCTTTCATCGAAAGGACTGCCTTTGTACCTGGGAGAAAAGGGCGATAGGGCCGTGCAATCCCGGAAACGTCAGATTCCGGAGCAACCGGAAGGTTATTATTTGGAAATAAACCCCAAAGGGATCACGCTTGCGGGCAATGACGAGCGGGGAACGTACTATGCCGTGCGTACCTTCATGCAGTTGTTTCGAGATAATCATTTGCCTCAAGTTGAAATCCGGGATTATCCCGACGTTCGTTTCCGGGGCGTGGTCGAGGGATTTTATGGTACTCCTTGGAGCCATGAGGCCCGTTTGCGGCAACTGCGTTTTTACGGGGAGAATAAACTGAACACGTATATTTACGGGCCGAAAGACGATCCTTATCATAGTTCTCCCAACTGGCGAAAACCTTATCCGGCCAAGGACGCAGCCCGTATCGCGGAGTTGGTGAAGGTGGCAAACGAGAACGAGGTGGATTTCGTGTGGGCCATTCATCCGGGATTAGACATCCGTTGGGAAACTTCCGACCGTGACTCCCTGATGGCTAAATTTGAGCACATGTACGACTTGGGCGTGCGTTCTTTTGCTGTCTTTTTTGACGATATTTCCGGCGAGGGGGCAAAAGCCGACCGACAGGTGGAATTGTTGAATTACGTGGATGACCATTTCGTGCGGGTAAAGCCCGATGTAACGCCCTTAATCGTGTGTCCTACCGAGTATAATAAAGACTGGGCACGACCGGAAAGCGGGTATCTAGCCACGATCGGTACAAAATTGAACCCGTCCGTGGAAGTGATGTGGACGGGAGATCGAGTGATTTCCGAGATCACCAGGGAAGGAGTGGAATGGATTCGGGAACAGATCAAACGTCCCTCTTACATTTGGTGGAATTTCCCCGTGTCGGATTACGTGAGGGATCATGTATTGTTGGGCGAAGTGTATGGTAACGGGAAAGATATAGCCGGAAGTATTTCCGGTTTCGTGGCTAATCCCATGGAATGGGCGGAAGCATCCAAATTAGCCATATATTGCGTGGCGGATTATACGTGGAATATGCAATCGTACGATCGTTCTCGCTCATGGCACCGGGCAATTCGGGCCATCATGCCGGAAAACGCGGAGGCTTTTACCGTTTTCGCACGTCATAATTCAGATTTGGGGGAGAACGTGCATCGTTTCCGTCGGGAGGAATCCGTGGAGATTCTGCCTGTGGCAGAGCGTTTCATGAAGGGATATCAAGAAGGCCGTTATGACGAGCGGGATTTTCTTGCTTTGCAGGAAGAGTTCGAGCGTGTAGCCGAGGCCGCTGATTTGTTGCTGGTTGATAACGAGAACGAGGCATTGATTGAAGAAATAACTCCGTGGTTACATCAGTTCAAAATATTGGGGGACGCGGGACGAGAGGCGTTGGTCATGTTGAAAGCCGAGGAACGTGGAGATCGTGAACTTTTCCTGCGGAAATATAATCATGTAAAAGCCCTGCGTAAAAGAAGTTACGAGCTGGAAAGGCAGTTTAATCAAAATCCTTATCAACCGGGAGTGAAGACCGGGACGACGGTACTTCAACCCTTGGTGTTGGGTATTTTCACGGAGGCCACAGAACGATTTAATCGTAAAAATGGGATGGATTTGCCTTTACTGGCTGATTATTTGCCCTGCAAGCTGACCACGAATGTGCCGCAATTGGAACACCTCCCCTTACAGGTATATCCCAATCGGGTTCACTTGACACCTTTGCTGGAAGTCGTGAAATGGCCCGCCGGGGGATATCTGCAACTGGAGTTGGATGATCTCTACCGGATTCCTGGTACCCGTATGAATTTTGACGTGAAAGGGGATCTTTCTTGGGGTGTCATGGAAGTGTCTGTCGATGGCGAGAATTGGCAGGTGGTGACACTGACCCGTGATGCTCGTGGTCGGTTGAACGGCAAATGGGAGGATACTCCCGTGAAATTTGTCCGTTTCACGAACTCGGGAAAGGATGAACAGCAGGTATATTTGCGGGAATTCTACGTGGTATTCAGTTAATTTCGTGTTCGTTTTGTTTATCGTTTGGTCTTTTTGTCGACAAAGATATGCATTTTAACTGTTGTATGGCAGTTCGATGGCATATAAGGCAGAGATCGGGACACATGAGAGCGCCGCGGGGGTTATCGGTAGGTATCAAATACGTTTCATCGATCGGCTTTAACTCGGCCGTGTCTCGTTTGTGACTGGTCTGTGTGGATCTTTTTCCCGCCGATCTCGCCCTTAACTCGGATAGGTCTGGAATTTTATTCCGAAAAATCCGTTATGATAGCCGTTTTGTGGATAGTATTCGGTGTGTATTTTAATGTTTCTAAACAGAAATAAGGTGACAATTTGTTAGAGAGTTTAAATGAAATTGTTTACATTCGTTACTCTTTTAATGTTCTTGTTCGTGTTAAATTGTATATTATGAAAGAAAGTTCTACAAGTGTTAAGGCTTTATTGCCTGTATTGTTCGGTTTTTTTATCATGGGATTCTGTGACGTGGTGGGGATTGCCACCAGTTACGTGAAGGTTGATTTCGAGTTAAGCGAAACGGTTGCCGGATTCCTGCCTTCGATGGTATTTCTATGGTTTTTGTTATTGGCCGTTCCGGCAGCGATTTTCATGAACCGTATCGGTCGGAAAAAAACGGTATTGATGAGTATGCTGGTGACGATTGTGGGAATGATTATTCCTTTTGTTGATTATAACCTGTACACGTGTCTGATGGCTTTTGCCTTGTTGGGAATCGGTAATACCATATTGCAGGTGTCATTGAACCCGTTGCTGACGAACGTGGTGAAGGGAAACGTGTTGGCAAGTTCATTGACGGCAGGACAGGTGTTGAAAGCCGTTTCTTCTTTTTGTGGCCCGTATATCGCGGCATTTGCAGCAACCGAATTGGGGAATTGGCAATATTTGTTCCCGATTTTTGCGTTGTTGACCTTGATTTCAATGGGTTGGTTGATGTTTGCGCGTATTCATGAAGAAGCCCCTGAACAATCGACGTCTTCGTGGAGTGCAACGTTCGGGTTGTTGAAGGATAGGACAATATTGTTGCTTTTCTTGGGAATCGTGTTTGTCGTGGGAGTTGATGTTGGGATTAACACGGTGGCACCGAAATTGTTAATCGAGCGTTGCAGTTTTAATGTTACGGAAGCGGGAGGCGGATCGAGTGTTTATTTTGCATTCCGCACGATCGGTGCTTTCGTGGGTACATTCTTGTTGACGCGGGTTTCGGGTAACAAGTATTTCCGGGTGAACATTCTGGTCGCTATTGCTGCCATGATCGTGTTATTTTTCATGTCGGGACAATACTCTATTTTAGCATTGATCGCGTTGATCGGTTTCACGTGTTCCAGTATATTCTCGTTGATATTTTCCATGGCTATTCAAGCCCGTCCCGAGAAAGCTAACGAGATTTCCGGATTGATGGTAACAGGTATTTTCGGTGGTGCGGTAATCCCGCCATTGATGGGCTATTGTACCGATTTGATAGGCACGCAGGCAGGTTCACTTGCCGTGATCCTCGGTTGTATGTGTTATTTGTTGTATTGTTCGGTAGGAATTAAAACCCGGAAATGATTTTAGTTTTTATCCTTTATCTTTTAGTTTTTATCTTTTAACTTTTATCTTAATTATGTATCAGTTTGATAAAAGAATAGTGATGACCTTGGATGCCGGAGGAACGAATTTCGTGTTCTCGGCCATCCGGTCTAATGAAGAAATTGTGGAGCCGATCACGTTGCCTTCCAATGGAGATAATTTGGAAAAATGCCTGGAAACGATGGTTACGGGGTTTTCTGCCATTAAATTGAAGTTACCGGAAGAACCCGTGGCAATCAGTTTCGCGTTTCCCGGTCCATCGGATTACGTGAACGGGATTATCGGGGACTTGAAGAACTTGCCGGCTTTTCAGGGAGGTGTGGCATTGGGTGCTTTTTTGAAAAACAAATTTAATATTCCGGTGTTTATTAATAATGACGGGGATCTGTTTGCTTACGGGGAGGCATTGGCAGGTGCCTTACCGGAGGTGAATCGTATGTTGCGTGACGCGGGAAAAAATAAGGTGTATAAGAATTTGATCGGGATTACTCTAGGTACCGGATTCGGTGGCGGTGTGGTTCGTGACGGGGAACTTTTCTTGGGTGATAACGGTGCTGCAGCCGAAGTGTGGGTGTTGCGGGATAAACGCCAACCGATTTACGGGGTTGAGGAGGGTATTTCGATCCGGGCGATCAAAAGAGAATATGCCTCTTTGTCTGGAGATACGCGAAAGTTGACCCCGAAAGATATTTTTGAGATTGCAGAAGGGAATTTGGAGGGGAATCCGACGGCCGCCAGAGAAGCTTTTGATCGTGCGGGAGAGGTGTTGGGAGAGGCTATTGCCTCGATGAATGCCGTGGTAGATGGCATCGTGGTGATTGGTGGGGGAATTATTGCTGCCCGTAAATATTTGATGCCGGCCGTGATGCGCGAACTGAACGGAACCTTGGAAATGTACGAGGGGGCTCCGGCAGACAGGATGGAAATGAAAGCTTTTTTCTTGGATGATCCGGGAGATTGTGCGGCTTTTTTGACTCCTACTTCTAGGCGTATTGTTGTACCCGGAACAACGGAAACAGTCGAGTATGATCCCGTGAAACGCATGGGTGTGATCACAACGAAGTTAGGAACAAGCAGGGCTATCGCTTTCGGTGCTTACGCTTTTGCTTTGAACGAGTTGGATAAATAGAAAAAGTTTAAAGTTTGAGATGGGTGATTTGTGAAAAGGAATCTGAAATTAGCCAAGGGATTGTAATTTATTTTTTTTACTTTTAAACGCTAAAAATTAGTAGACCTATTAAATAAAAAAATATGAATTCAAAATATGCATTGAATCCTCATGCTTTAGTTCGTTTCTTAGAGAAAGATGCTAAAGATTTTACTAAGGAAGACATCATTCGTTACGTGACGGAGAATGGGATTGAGATGATCAATTTTAGATATCCCGGAGCGGACGGACGATTAAAAACATTGAATTTTATTATCAATAGTCTCGAGCATCTGGATAATATCTTGACGAGTGGTGAGCGGGTGGATGGTTCCAGTCTATTCCCGTATATTGAAGCGGGTTCAAGTGACTTGTATGTATTGCCCCGGTATCGCACGGCTTTCCTGAATCCATTCAGCGAGATTCCGGCGGTAGATATCCTTTGTAGTTTTTACACGAAGGACGGGAAACCGTTGGAGTTGTCACCGGAGTACACGATGCGGAAGGCTCATGAGGCTCTAAAGCGAGTGACGGGAATGGAGTACGAGGTCATGGGAGAATTGGAGTATTACGTGGTGAGTGAAAAAGAGGATTTGTTCCTGGCTTCTGATCAAAAAGGGTATCATGAATCTACTCCGTTTAATAAAGGACGGGATTTGCGCACGTTGGCAATGAAGTATATTGCCGGAACCGGAGGATTGATTAAATACGGGCATTCCGAGGTGGGTAATTTCACGAAAGGAGATTTGATGTACGAACAGAACGAGATCGAATTCCTGCCCACGAAGATGGAAGATGCTGCCGACCAGTTAATCATTGCCAAGTGGATTTTGAGAACATTGGCTTACCAGTTTGGCGTAGATTTGACATTTGCCCCGAAAATCACGGTTGGTAAAGCCGGGAGTGGATTGCATATCCATACCCGTTTGAAAAAGGGGGATAAGAATATGATGATCGAGAATGGCAAGCTAACGGATCACGCGCTCAAAGCCATTGCCGGATATTTGGATTTGGCACCCTCGTTAACGGCTTTCGGAAACACGAACCCGACCTCCTATTTCCGTCTGGTACCTCATCAAGAGGCTCCCACGAATATTTGCTGGGGTGATCGTAATCGTTCGGTTTTGGTACGCGTGCCGTTGGGATGGACGAGTGGCGCGAGTGATATGTTACGCGATGCGAACCCCTTGGAAAAAGTGGAAGATCGGGATTTTAGCGGTAAGCAGACGGTGGAATTCCGTTGTCCGGATGGCTCGGCCGATGTGTACCTGTTGATTGCCGGATTGGCGGTTGCCGCACGTCATGGGTTTGAAATGGAGAATGCCTTGCAATACGCGAAAGACCGTTATGTCGATGTTAACATATTTGATGAGGCGAACAAGAAAGTCGCTGATCGCTTGAGTCATTTACCGTCGTCTTGTTATGATTCCGCGTTATGTCTGGAAAAACAACGTGCAAATTTCGAAAAGTACGGGGTGTTTGCTCCCGGCTTGATTGATGGTTTAATTGCCGCTTTGAAGAAGTTTGATGATAAAACGTTACGTCAGGATTTAGGAAATGATGAGGCGAAGATCATGGAACTCGTACATAAATACTTCTATTGCGGATAAAAAGACAAAGGAAAATGGGTTATTCGATTTTACAAGGTGTGAATAGCCCATTTTTTTATTCTTGTTTATAATAAATTCTTTTGCTAAGCTTAAAGGTTAGCTGTGTCCCATCGTCATTGATAAAGGCCTCGTTGGTGAAACTCGTGAGAATATTATTGGAGAATTGGATTTCATTTTCGTTTAAGAGGAACCATTTCCCGGTAGCATCACGGGAGGAATTTGCACCAAGATTATAAATACGGAACGTGTAGGTGTAGTCGGGATGTAGTGAGAACGTGAATCGTTCCGTTGGTTTGATATTGTTGGGAACATAGGTTATGTATTCTCCCGTGAGTTGTGGTGCACGAGTGTTTGTTCCGGGGTGTAGACTGATGATTTGGGTAATGGTAAGGTGGTTCGGGGAGGTATGTTCAACTTCATTCACCGGAGAGAGATGTCCGAGTAGTTGAACACTGACGTGCTTGCCGTCAGGCAGTTTTAATGCTAAATATTGTTTTTCCAGTTCGCTTGCTATTTCCCCGTTGTTAATGATGAGAGTGGTCCCCGTGGCTCGATCCTTCAAAGTCGCTTTGTTCGCTTGGAACAGGTATTCTCCGGCAAAGTAATAATTGTTGGTAACAGTAGGTGTTGCGGCAAACGTGCTGTCCGATAAATTTGCGGTCTTATTTTGGTTTTTGTCCTTACATTCCTGGAAAAGCGTGATGGATAAAACTAACGTGATTAGAATGGTTGTTTTCATATCTTCCTGTTTTACCGTGTTAAACGGAAAAGAGAGAGGAAGGTTCGGATAATCATTCTTACACGAGTTTCATTTTTTCAAGCAGGATGGAGGCATTCATGTTCTGACTGATACCGGGTTTCAGTTTATAGTCGTAGGCAATGTCGTCATCCGTGTGCGTGATTTCGAAACATCGGTTGAAGAAATTGTCCGGCAGCGTGTTGGCGAGTTCTCCCAGTTCGAGGTCATGCGTGGCAACAAGTCCGGCAACAGGTAGCGTGAGTAATTTTTGAAGGAAACGACGGGAACCGTTTAATTTGTCCCGGGAGTTCGTGCCTTTCAGTATTTCGTCCAAAATGATAAACAGGCGTTCTTCCTGTTGTGCCATGTGAACAAGTTGTTGCAGGCGGAGCAATTCGGCATGGAAATAAGAGGTTCCTTTGGCTAAATTGTCAACGGTGCGCATGCTGGTAAAGAGGGCCATGGGTTGGAATTCAAAACTTTCAGCCCGAACAACAGCCCCGCAACAGGCAAGTACGAGATTTACCCCGATTGCACGCAGAAAGGTGGATTTTCCGGCCATGTTCGCTCCCGTGATAATATGGAATTCGTGTAACCGGGCGACCTCAAAATCATTGGTTACGCATTCATTAGCAGGTAGGAGGGGATGCCCGATTGATGTACCTCGTAAAAGCAGGTTGTCACCGGGAGTGGGATGGATGAAATCGGGGTGGTTATACTTGTAGTTGGCCAAGCTGACCAGCACGTCGAGTTCACCCGTGATTTCCACCCAGATCGGGATGGCATTGGCGTAATGACGTTTCCAGGTTACAAGACGCTGAATGAGGTGTAATTCCCGCATGAAAAGCCCGTTCATGAACATGGCAACCACCACGTTGGAGCGTTGGTCGAAACTTTCCTGTATTTTATGCAGGGAACGTAGGGCCTCGTCCGCGTTGTATGTTTCGTTGAACAGTTGTTGATGTAATGTTTGTAATTTGACGGAGGAACAGGTAAACGAGGAAAAGTGTCCGATCAGTTCGTGCAGGTTGCTGAATGAACGGGTGAATTCATCCAGTCGCATGTGCGTCCGCAATGTTTTTTGAGCCGGTAGGTAGCTACAAAAAAGAGACACGCAGGAGAGGAATAACGGGATGTTCAATGTGAGTACGGAGGCAATGTATAATATCCAAGCCGAGACCGTCAATGCCGGCAGTATATACAGGAAGGGGAGAGTCCAGCGAGGTAGCCCGACTTGTTCTTGTTGCCATTGTTCGATTTGTTGCATGTCCACATGGGTCATGCGCTGGCTGTTGCCCTTAGCCCGGAAAACGTGACACCATTCCGGATGGCGGGCAAATTCTTCAACGGCTTGTTGGCGTTCAAGGATGGTTTGTTTGCATTTTAGCGGGTGGAGCAACCATTCCCGTAACTTTTCTTTCCCGTGAGGGGTAACCGTGCGGTTGACGGATTGGAAAAGGGAATCTTCCCCGAATATATCAAGATCGTGAGCGTAAGGGTGGGTCGGGTCTTTGTATTCTTCACCTGTCGGGAGATTTTTAAAGTTTCCTGCAAGATACTCTAACTCTACACGGGAACATTCTTCAAGTTTATGTAGGAATTGTATCTTTTTTAATAACTTGGTTTCGAATATATTCGTGATGACGAATAGTATAATAGCTGCAATAAAAGCTACGAGATAAGGCGTGAATCCCGTGTTCGCGAAAGTATATATGAAATATATGGCTAACAAGAACAAGGTCACTTTCGCGAGCGTGATTCCATTTCGTTGTTGCTTGTGTTTTTTCAGGAGTATGATAAGGTGTGCTATTTGTGTTTGATAGTATTCTTTTGGTTGTTGCATGATATGGCTATTATTTATTGCAAATATAGTTTTTTAATCTTGATTTATTGAAATGATGGGAAAAATGGTTTGTCATGAATTTTTTTGCGTAAAAATCATTGTAGAATTAAAAACAAAGGCTATATTTGCACCCGCAATCGGAAACAACAGAGGTTGTTTTAAATTTGGTTCGGTAGTTCAGCTGGTTAGAATACATGCCTGTCACGCATGGGGTCGCGGGTTCGAGTCCCGTCCGAACCGCTTTTTTTGAAAATATTTTGGTCTGGTAGTTCAGCTGGTTAGAATACATGCCTGTCACGCATGGGGTCGCGGGTTCGAGTCCCGTCCAGAC
>ENA-USUG01001182-USUG01001182.1-human-gut-metagenome-genome-assembly--contig:-NODE-1182-length-44806-cov-11.217599_pt1 | contig 44806 bp, 58 predicted proteins | sample MGYA00250059_ERZ773394 | MGnify/ENA primary metagenome ERZ773394 (study PRJEB29103, sample SAMN06111957) | human gut metagenome | biome: human gut; feature: ankylosing spondylitis patient; material... | reverse complement strand
GAACTGATCTTGTGCATCGCATCGTGGAAGAACAGATCTCTCTTCTGATGCAATCTTCGCATCTGTTTTGTGTTCAACAATCCCATCTTTGCTGCTTCTTTCGTGTCATGTCCTTTCATTGCGATCGACCGAAGCCTTGCCATCTGTTTGTTGTACCACTGGTTCTTTTCTTTGAGCATACCGCCTTTGTACAGCCAACAATCTCCCTTGCTGCTCACGATGGCTGCGATGTTCTCAACACCAAGGTCAATGGCACAGATCCCGGATCCCTTCACCTTTTCTTCCGGATCTGGGCATTCAAACGTGCAGACCAATAACAGATCTCCGTAATATGGTTTTACTTTGACTTCCTTTAATCGTCCTTCCGGTCGATACGGCAGATGGATCGTTTCCTTTGTAAGAGCGAACCGCAGGATATCTCCTTCTTTGATCTTGCAGCCCTGATTGGAAAAAGTGATCGTAGAGATCGAACGCCTCTTCTTATAGTGTGGCATTTTCGGTTTTCCCAGATACTTTTCCGGATGCTTCTTATATTTTCTTAAAGAAGCCAGCCAGCCACGAAAATCATGGACCGCTGCTTTCTGACATTCTTCTGCCGTCTGGGATGGAAGTCCTGCAAAGAAATCAGGATTATCCATCACACGCATCATCCGTTCCAGAAACTTATAACTCAGAACAGATTTCGGACGTTTCAGGTGTGGACACAGCTCTAATGTCTCTTCGATCTCACGCTGTACTTCCAGCTCATTCTCTGTCGGATGCTCTTTCTTCCGAGAAGTAAAGTTCTGCCGGATCCGGAACAATGTCGCATTATAGAGATTGTTTGATAAGTGCATATGATGATCCAGATATTCATATAATCCGGGGTCTTTCTTCTGTTTTAATACAGTTCTTACCACTCGATATATCATTACCCATCGTTCCTCCTTTCTTAAGTCTTACATCTTAAATATGATAGATTTTTTGAAAGATATTTTTCATATATAAGATTCTTACGTTTCAAAGGAAGCCTGCATTCATCCCCGTTCAACTTTCATTATGGACGAGGTATTCTGCTTAGATCAATAAACAATCGTATCAATTACGATCGGGACATTATCTTTTGTCTTGACAGATTGATCTAGAATGATACTGAACATCACATCTTCTCCTTTCCTTAAAAAGAAAAATCCCCAGAAAAACTATCCCAGGGATCCTATGATTATTTGTTCGCTTTTGTTGTAGGTTTTACATCCTTTGCAATCTCTGTGACTGAAGAAACAAGTCCAGCAACTCCCTGAATTTCAGATGGAATAATGATCTTTGTTGCTTTTCCATCTGCAGCTTTTGCAAATGCATCTAAGCTCTTTAATCGAATGACTGTATCATCTGCTTCAGCATTTTTAATAGACTTGATTCCTTCTGCTTCTGCAGCTTTTACAAATTTAATACCATCAGCTTCAGCTTTTCTTGTGGCACGAATTGCTTCTGCGCGACCTTCAGCTTCTTTGATCTCTTTTTCTTTTGTTGCTTCTGCACGAAGAATTGCTGCTTCTTTTTCAGCTTCTGCCTGAAGAACTAAAGATTCTTTATTCCCTTCAGCACGTAATACAGCAGATTTCTTTTCTCCTTCAGCACGAAGGATTGCTTCTCTTCGTTCTCGTTCTGCTTTCATCTGTCTTTCCATTGCATCCTGAATTTCTTCTGGTGGAATGATATTCTTAAGTTCTACACGATTAACTTTGATTCCCCAAGGATCTGTTGCTTCATCTAATGCAGCTCTCATTTTTGTATTGATCGTTTCTCTGGAAGTTAATGTTTCATCTAATTCCAGATCTCCAATAATATTACGAAGAGTTGTAGCGGTCAGATTTTCAATCGCCTTGATTGGATTATCAACACCATAGCAGAATAATTTAGGATCTGTGATCTGATAATAAACGACAGTATCAATTTTCATGGTTACGTTATCTTTTGTGATCACAGGCTGTGGTGGAAAGTCTTCCACCTGTTCTCTTAATGGAACGTAAGCAGCTACTTTATCCATAAATGGAACTTTTACATGAAACCCAACTTCCCATGTTTCCATATAAGCTCCCAATCTTTCTACGACATAAGCTTCTGCCTGTGGAACGATTCGAATTGATGTAGCAACTGCTAATCCAACAATTGCGATTACAATTACAATTAAAATGATAGATACCATATTCTTCTCCTTTTCCTACTTTTTCTTTCTGACGATCAACTTGATCCCCTGAATGTCTAAAATTTCAACTGGTTTTCCTTTTAAAATAACTTCGTCAATTTCTTCTGCTCTGGCAGTCCAATCCATCCCATTAATTCGGACGAGTCCCTGTTCTTTTTTGTTATTGATCGTTTCTTTTACGATCGCTGTTTGTCCGATCAATCGATCGATATTGGTTTTTTTTGTTTTTCCATTGACATGTTTTTCTGCGATCGGTCTGGTTAAAAGAACTAAGATTGTGCTGCTCACAATGAAGATCACTAACTGTAAAAAGATAGAAACATCATTGTATGCGGCAATTCCAGCCAAAATGCATCCAAATGCATACCAAATATGTGTAAGGCCCAAAGTTATAAATTCCATAATGATGAAAAACAAGACTCCGATAGCCCACAAGATCATAAATGTATGATTCGTAGATGCTGATAGAAACTGACAAATGTTATTCACTACATCCATACGGATTCCCTCCTTTCCAAAAACTCGATGTTTTTTTCATCTACTACAAATATGAGAGATTTGAGAAAAAAGAAAATTCATATATAAAAAAATAGACCCGTTGCCGAGTCTATCTGGAGTCTTTCATTAAAAAATTTTACAATTTATGCTTCCACAAGAATTTCGTAATTAGGATTGATGTATGTTTTTTTAAAAGAATATCGGGTTCCATATTTTTCATAGATCCATTTGCGATTTATTTTTGTCAAAGTCATTTCATCGCCAGCATTAATCCCATTCGTAAAGCTTAATATTGAAGGAAATCGGATCACAGATCCATTTTTTAAGCGATCTAATTTGGAAAGCTTGTTACTCTTTTGGATATTTTTTCTGCAGCGTTTTCTCCAATCTAACGCAAGCTCATGATCAGTATTGCTTAAAAGATCCAGAATGCATTTTGGACAATGATCTTCACATGGTCCAGCTGTCTCATCCTGATCTTTATAATGAAAATATCGTCCTTCTTCTGTTCTTGTTAAGAATACAGCTGCCCACACTTCCTGTTTATCTTCTGGAATCGACTCGTACATGCTTTTCCCATTTTCATCTTTTCCGATATATTTGGTAAGAGTCGTAACCGCAGCATAGTAAACAGTCCCTTTCATGCTTGATTTTAGGACCTTATAATGACCTGCATTATCTCTCATGAAATATGCATCACACTCAGCTTTTCTGTCGATGTCTCCATTCTTCTTAAAATATGTAGCTTCATAACTTGTCCATCCCATAATTTCTTCTCCTTTTCTCTGAATCGTCATTTTAAATGTTTCAGTTTAAATATGAGCGATGAGAGAAAAGATAAAAAAACAGAGAAGATATTTCTCCTCTGCTTTTCTGAATATAACAATATTATAGCATTTCAAAAGATTTTGTCGCACATGTATATTTATATACATGATCACTTAATCTTTCTTCGGGTGCAACAGTACTACGATTAATCTCATAGACCATATTCTTTAGATATTCGACATCAACGGAATCGCTATCAGGAATGATGATTACTTCATGGATGGATGACGGTAAGATATAAAGAACATTTACTTTATAATGTTCTACAACTTTATCCATTACCTCGTCACACAAAATTAAAGCTGCTCCATTCATATAATTTTTATTAGATAGAATTGCCGAATCGCTGGTGTCATCTGAAAAGTTCCAGATATCAGTTTTAGCAGACATTTCATTACAAAAATCAAATATATCACTAAATGGATTACTAAGTGGCTTTACAATGATTCCTGTTCTTTTTGCTGTGTTTGTTTTTGCAAACTGAAACAATTCTTCTTCTGTAAACTTCAATCGTTTCATGATAAAGTTTGAAATAAGCATTGTTGTAACAAGATCCTCTGATTGGTTGGGAAGTATTGATCTGTAGATCAAATATAGATCGTTCCATTTTCGATATGGAAATTCGTCTTTTGTTGCTTCTGACTGCTTTGTAAGTCGATCAAACTCCTTTTTTGTAATTAATCGAAAAATAATATTGTTTTTAATTAGTTCTAGATTCATAACTTTTCTCCTTTCGTCATTCACATTTACACTATAAATATGACAGATGAGAAAAGAGATAATACATACTTTGTTATTATTCATAATCTTGTTCATGGCAAATTAGAAAAGACACTTCTATTTCAATACATGTCATGTTATTATTCAAAATAAAAGAGGCAAGTTTTTAAACTCACCTCATTGTAATCTTGAATGCCAGCATACCGTTGACGAAAGAGAGGAACCCAGGAAAGGGCAACATTTGCTGTTTTAACTCTTTTCATGCTATTTTTTGAAAAGACGCATTCTTCGATGATCTGTTAAAGAAAGAAGATCCGAACTTCGAATTCCAAATGACGATAGAGAAAAAATGCCATTCTTCTTTTTCATACCCAAAGGTCTTTTTGGATATCCTTTAACCTTACACTATAAATATGAGAGATTTGCCAAAAAATAATTTTCATATATAAAAAAATGAAAAAAATAGATGCAATTAAGCACCTATTCCTTTTCTACAAAAGTATGGCAGCAGAATACGCTTTCCTTTTTCAAAAGTAAGTAATTCCGCCTGATTTTTAATCATACCTACATATCGTTTATCATAGGGTCCAAATTCTTCTGGTTCCTGCTTAAAACAATATAGTTTTTTTCTTGTCTGATCCTGATACAAAAAATATGTATCATTCTCATCATTTGCAACACCAACACAATCAAATCCTCTTAATTTCAGAATTCTTACAAAAAAGAAACTGTAAAAAGCGGTATCTTCACCTGAGGCAAAATCATCAAATAATTCTACGATTCCTGCAATTAAGAAAATCATTGTTAATGCAAAAGATGTCATACTAAGATGATATAAAAGAATTCCAGTGACTGCTAAGATCAAACTCTCTAATTTGATTGGATTATCTACTTTTGTCATGTTCGTATCCTCCTTATTTCTCTATTCGTCATGTTTTTACATAACAAATATGAAAGATATGAAGGAAAATAAATTTCAATACATTCTGTGTTATTATTCAATAGATAGTTGTTACGGAGGTACTATAATTTCAATACATCTTATGTTATTATTCAACAGTATAAAAATCCTAATTTTAGTAAGGATTATTTCAATACATCCTATGTTGCTATTCAACTACTAGATGCTTCTTTGCCTCGCACTTTTCCGAATTTCAATACATTTCATGCTGTTATTCAACATTTTATGGTCTTGGTTATAATCGTGGAAAGCAATTTCAATACATTCCATGTTGTTATTCAACTGTAAGAATAAATTTTTTTAGAAAAGAGTTAACTTAATTTCAATACATCCTATGTTATTATTCAACCGACTACTTATTAAGCAATTAATAAAAAACTTTTATTTCAATACATCCCATGTTATTATTCAACATGTAGAGGTTTTGTTCGATCAATATTTTCTTCTTATTTCAATACATCCTATGTTATTATTCAACTTCATTTTGTTGCCTTTCTTCCATAAATTGGATATATTTCAATACATTCTATGTTATTATTCTACCAACGAAAAACCGTCATTCTTGCATCTTACTGATCTATATAAATCACGATTTTAAGCCATTTCTCCAACATTTTACCAACCATTTCATTGAAAATCAGATATTTGTAAGAAACCACGTATTTACGCCATTTGACAGACTTTTTCAAAAAATCACTTGGTAATTCTTTTTTAACAAAAAACGATATTTTTATCTTCTGCTTTATAAACAGCCATTTTGGCACCTTCTGCGATCGCATCTGTTAAAATAAATTTCTGTAATTCGTGCTGATTAAGTTCTGAATCCAGACGGATCGGAAGAAACTCTTCATATTTAAATGTAGCTTCTGACATATCGAAGTTAATTCCATCATAAGGACTTAAACTGTTGATCATGCAGCCTAACTCTTTGTTTTCAGAAATTTCAACGTATGAAATATCATGAATATCCGCAGGATGATCATTCTTTCCTAAATACGGAATGTAAACACAGCGCCTATGAATCATATGATCCGCTAATTTTTCGCTTTCTTCATTGCTGATCATTACATAAACTGTCCATGATGGATCTTCTAACCACTGTTCTTTTACGATCAGGTTTCCACCTTCCTGTTTTGACGCATATCCAACGGAATTGTTAAAAACCTGAATCTTCTTTTTGAAATTCCTTCTGTTAGGAATAATAGAAATCTGTAAATCTTTTAATTTATCATAATACTCCGGATAAGTACTGGTCTGATTCATATATCCAGAATATCCAAGAATTGCTCCAAAAATTCCTAATAGCGCAGGTTTATGAATATTTCCATAGGTAAAATAACAGTTAGAATTTACAGATGGAACTTTAAAAAATGCAGTATTCCCTGAAAGAGTAAACTTTAAAGCTTTCATTGAACTATACCTCTTTTCTCGTAATGATATGATAATATTTTGTATTTTCAATATCGCTTACAATCTCTGTCGTATGAGGATTATAATAAACCTCGATAGATTTAATTTGATCTTTGACCTCATCTAAGATAGTTGCTGCTGAGATCGTGATCACATCTTTTTCTTCTCCTTTTTCAAATGTGAGATAAGAAGTTAGATTTGGCAGATAGAGATCAGAGTCTGTTTCTACAAATAATGCGAATTCATTTTCGCATCCCTCTTTTGCATTTGTCGCAAAAGCTGTTGCAGAAACAAGAGCAGTTTCTTTGAATTTTTTGTAATCTTCTTCTGTGTATCCCTCTGTAACACCTAATGCGACATAATCATCATAAGAAGCCGGGTTGATCACGAAAGGATAGAAATAATGTGCTTCATCTGTTACAACTTTTGTTCCTAATGTAGAGTTTTTCGCTTCTCCTTTTTCTTCTGTTGCTTTTGTTGCATCACGGAATGGAGAAAGAATGTTCTGCTCATGCGGGCTGCATTCTTCATATTTATTAAAGCCCTGTCCAAGCTGTACAGCTCCTGTGATTGAGATATTGGCTCCTGCCTCTGCGAAAGTAGCGCCAAAGTTTTTCACATCAACGGCTTTAAATAAATTTGTTAAGATTTCTTTCGCATTTGTATTTTTCTTAAGATCAGCAACTCCAAAGATCTCTTCATAGCGTTCTTTTAAGCTTTTTGGGATTAAAGAAATAATGCCTTTTTTGTCTTTTTCAAATCGTAAGGATTTAATGTAAAGCACTTTATCTCCCTGATCCTTCCACATTTTTTTCATTGGATGCTTGAAAGCCTTGTCACTTCCAAAGATATCTCCATTGGAAGTTGTCTTTGGGTAGCCTGAAAAGTCAGCATTCCAGTTTGCCATGATTGATGATACTCCTAATACTCCATAAACTCTTTTGTCCATTGTAAATTTCCTCCTGATTAATCTTCTTTCTTTGTTTTTTTCTTTCGTTTTTCATAAACCAAGCAAGGAGCATTAAACCCTGCAATGATGAATGCAGTCTTAATTTCCCTTGGTTTGTATTCTGTCAGCTGTGAAAATAGCTGCGTTACTCTTCCACCATAGGCATTGTGATCAATGCAATAGTCATATTTTTTGAACAGATTTTCTAAATGACGGTGAAGGACTTTTGTATTCTTTGTGCTTAAAAATGGATTGATGCAGACCTTACTTTTTAAATTCGCTTTACTTAAGGATAAAAGGTAAGAAACACCCTGTCCCACCGCATAACAATACTCTTCATCGTTTACAAAATTCCAATCCTTATTTCCTGACGTGTTAATGTGTTTTCTTAATTGATTCCGAATGTCGCCCATATGTACTCCTAATTTTGGATCACTAAGATATTCTAAAAGGGACCATCTTAGATTGATCTGTCTTTGCGCTGCAAAAATGTTATCATTAACGATAGAATTCTGGATCAGTAATAAAAAGATATCATCCATGATCTTTGAAATCTTGATGTCTTCCCCTTTCCAGAACCACTGGATAAATATATTTCTGCATTTTAAAACAGCTCGTTTTAAGCAAGGATCATTGATTCGAATATCACTTGCATTACAAAACATTGATCCCAACAGTTTTCCATCGAAAAATACAGAATTGATCATGGAAAACAACTCCCATTTATCATCAACTGCAGCTCCATAAGGTAATTTGGAATTTTTGATCACATCTTCTGGGATCTCACTAAAATTCTTTAGATAAAATGGATGATCCAGTTTTGTATCATAATGTATGATCGCATCGGCATCACAAATTTCAGCTCCTGTTTTCTCCATGCTGATCCTTAAATAATATCCACTGGAAAGATTCTGTGGATGTTCACGATTTGTATAAGCTTTCATATTATGATTCATAGTATCAACATAAACATGATATTTTTTCTGGGATGCCTGCCCAAAAAGATAGTCAAAAAATTTCTTTCGAAGTAAAGCATCTTCCTGTGACAACAAATGAGGAATTTCATTTTTTCTTGTTTTGTTCTTTAAATATGGTTTGTTATCATTTAGCGTGATATTATCATTTGGCAACCCAACAATTTCCCCATTCCGTTCCATATTGAAATCATTTCGATTATAAATATTTGGAAAAAGATAACGTTCGTTTTCTTTCGCATAGAGTTCTTTTGTTTTGAGTTCGTCTGGATAGATAAAAAATACTTTTGCATAATTCTTTTTATCCAGATCCATTCCTTCCCAGATATCATGAGATAAAACAAACTGTTCTATCTTATCGATCAGGTGAATATCAGGAACACCAAGTCTTTCTTCCGTTACTTGATACAATGCCTTTGACGTGGCTTTTTTCTCATATTTTCTCATTGGGCTGCGAAAAACATCAAAATAACGATGAATGATATCATTTGTTAAGATTCCGGATCGAATTGTTTCTTTTTTTACTGCAAGAGACAAATAATTATTGCAATGGATCTTCTTTTTCGGATCCATAGACTTATTCATCTCTAACAGTTTACTTTTATAATCGAGCTCCTGGATCAATGCATAACTTTCTGGATCGCTTACTTCAACTTCTCCTGTTTTTTTATTAAATGTGATATTGATCGGGGCCTTTATTTCCCATTGATCATCATCCATTATGACCAGTCGATATTCGCCATCTTTTGGGATATATGCATCTGTGATCAGATGATCACCTTCTCTTTGCAGCATTGTATGAAATACATCAATTGCTTCTTGTAACATTGATATCTCCTTTCTTATAAATATTTGTAGTTAACGAAACCGCAACTTCTACTGTTGTTTTCCCCAAGTCCAACACCCAGTGCAAAATAAGCTAATTTCTGAGCCATTTCATTGTTTGCTATTTCAAGATCGATCTTATCTCCCAATAAATGAATGTTTTTATAAGGAATTTTCACTGGCATTTTATTTTTAAACAAGATGCTGTCGTATAAATATACATCATCTTCAATTTTTTCTCCGGTAAATGACTGATATTTTTTCATCAGATTTACAACTAACCTTTCTTCATACTCTGGAAGTGACATTTCTGCTTTCCAATACCCAAAATCATTTTTTAAGATCACTGGAGTGACAGAATATAGTTTACTGATCATTCGTTTTGGATTGATCATCCTAACTTCTCCGCCAATACACAGCAATTCTTTTGTCTGATGCTGATAAAGATGTTTTATAAAAAACTCGATCAGATTTCCATCTACAGAACGGATCCTCAATGTATAAATATGGTTCTTTTTATAGATGCCATCTGCTTCAACGGGCCATGGAGCATCTGTTACATAAAATTTATAATCTTTGCTCTCATGAAATTTTAAATACTGTTCATCTTTGATAAGAACACTATCTAAAAGATAGGCTGTTTTTTCATAAACATTCTGATATTCAACATCTTTTAGAAATTTGATCTTGCACTGAAATTCAAATACTTTCATTTTTTTCTCCTTTTTACATCACATGTTATATTTCATTCAAAAACTGTTATTTTTCCAGCTTTTTGATCTTACGATTGATCTTTGCTACAATCTTTCCATTTTCTTTTCCTCGTGCCATTAACACTGTCTTTCTGTTTCTCATGATGTTTAATTTATCTGTTTTTGTCATAATATGTTCTCCTTTTCTTTGTTTATTTCTTTCTGACAATACAAATATGAGAGAAATTCAAAAAAATATTTTTCACATATAAGATTTTTGAATGCAAAAAAAGACAGGTAATAATACCTGCCTATTTGAAATGATTTGCATGTTAGAAACATGGCTCTACACTGAAACATGCTAATGGACAAAGGATTTCTTCTTCTCCCTGACTTACATCGAAAAACTTCATGTCGATTCCATATTCTTTGCCAGATACTTCTTTTTTTAATAATGCGTACTTACGATTAGTTTTGTTTTTTTAAAATATAATTTATATCTCTTTAATTTAAATATGAGATATTTGAAGAGGAGAAATGATAATAAAACTATCTTTGTGCATATAAAAAAGACAGATAAAAAATATCTGTCTTCTTTATTTTAACGTTATGTAATTGTAAAAATATGAAATTACACTATTCTCAAACTATTACCATACGAAATTACACTACTATCAAACCTCAGTTTTTAAGTCATGCCTACACGCGCATGTTGTATTTCATATGAATTATTAGATGTTAACATTTCTCTACTATAAATATGAGAGATTTGAGAGTAAAGTTTTTTATTTCTCATTGATCAACTGAATGATACATCCGAAATCCCCTGCTCTATAAACAATGATCTTTTCAGCGTGATAAGTGCGAACACATGTGTCATCGTCATAAATGGTCATCCAGTTTGTAAATTCATGCTGTTTTTCATAGTGTGATCCAATTTCTGCATCTTCATCAACGATATATGCAGAATAGCGACCATCTTCTCCAAAATCCAATACCTTTGACTGCAAACCTCCATCAGAAATTCCTGCTAAAATTAATGCTGCGACATCACTATCTCCAATGTAACTACTTTCGTATGATTTATATGATCTCATAATTTTTCTCCTTTCTTAAAAAAGTCCCATCCATCCTGTAAGAATTCGGATACGATGAACAGAGTTTAATCGAATTTTTCGTTCTTTACAATAACCTCTCCATAATGTTTCTAACTTTGGACATTTTCCAATTGTGTAATCGAAATGTGCTGGAAGAATGTCAAACTGAACACATTCATATTCGATTAGTTTTAAGGAACTTTCAAATTCAACGATGATATTCCAGTACCCATATTGATCCGTCTGAACAAAAAATCCTGTTTCTTTTGGACCAAACGAGCAATATTCTTGAATTGCTTTTGAAATTATCATAAACTACTCCTTTATTATAAATATGAGAGAAATTCTACCATTTTATTTTCACATATAAGATTTTAAGAAAACATAATTCTTGTCTTCTTAGAGAATCTTTTCTTATGGATGCTTTTTTCCCCATTCTTCCATATTATGTTTCATTCTTTCAACACGATCACGACTTTCTTTGTCGTCAGCAATTGTTCTTATTTGATCGCTTCTAATTAAATATCTTTCTGTGTCGTCTTCAACCTTATCAATTAGATAATCAGGATGCAATTCATGAAAGTTTTTAATTGCAGCTTCTTCGGATTCTGCAATATAAAATGATGAGGAGTAAAAACAACCAGGATGATCTCCTTCGTAGAAACTGATACAATACTTCCTTAAACGCAATTCTTCTTTAACATCTTCATACACAATGTTTCTTATCTTTTCTGTGTCGCTACAGTTGATCATTACAAGATCAAAAGAATCACAGAGTAACAGATAAGAATCTTTAGGACTCTTCTTAAGAAAAAGATTTGCATAAAAATGGACTTCATCTTTATCTTCACAGGATAGATCCAGCATAAATTCGTCACTGTCATTTGCATATATATCTTCAATTTCCCATACTGTGATTCCTTTGTCATAGTGTTCTTTTAAAAATGGTTCGATTACTTCGATCAAATGATTTTCATCATAACTTTTCAAAATTCTCATAACACAGCTCCTTAAACTTTCTTCAAACAAAAACTATATATATTGTACTATACATAATACAAAAAGACAAACACTCTTACTTTTTTTGAATCAGTAATCTTACAAATGGAAATTTTGCTCTTCCTTCTTTGTCGTAATAACATAAAACTTTCATTACTTTTGTATAATGCCCTCTGCCACCTTGCATAAAAAAATCGTTTAGAAATGATTCTCCAACCGGTTTAATTCCAACCTGATTATGCTTATTTTCTTTTCCATATCCAATCAATTCATATTCCTCAGGATCGTAATATTCTAAAAATGTCATGGGAACTCCCATAATTCCTTTGTAATCGATTGGAATTTTATTTACGCGATTTACATCAATTGCAGGATAATTTTCATATCTTGGATAGTCTGCATCATCTTTTTGAGTCATTCCATCTGCTTCATAATAGTGATGCATAAGACTCAGTTTTCTGATGCATTTTTCCTTTGGCAAATTTGTAAACCATCCAATATTTCCAAATGCCTTTATTGTTCCATCTGGCTGTAAAAATTCTTTTACATTGTGATACCCATATGTAATCTCGCCTTTTTTTACATAAGGGAAGATATCTTTAAAAGTTGCAGCATTTTTGTTACCAATGATCAAAAACTTTTTCTCATGCTTTAATAGTAATTGGATATAGTCTGAAAATAATGAAAATGGAGGATTTGATACTACAATATTACATTCATTTAATAACTCTTGACATTCATTACTTCGAAAATCGCCATCTTCTTTTAAAGAAAACTGGTCATAACTAGAAATATCTGTATCATTTCTACCAGAATATCTATATAGAAAAGTTTGCATTCCCTCTATGTAATAGGTAGCCACCAATTCTTTTAGATTCAGACGCTCAAAATTCAAATGAAAGAATCTCCAAAAGGCTGATCTGTTTGGATCATCACAATTACAGTAAATAATCTTCCCCTCAAATTCATCTTTATAATAGAATATTTCCCTTTCAATATCTTCATATAACGTATAAAACTCATCATTTTTAACTGTTCTTGCTTTGTTTAGATTCAAATTTTTCTTTTTCATCTGTTTGCTCCTCAATATTTTGTCTTCACACCAAATATGAGTTTTGAGAGAATGAAAAAAGACAGGATCTGATTCCTGCCTCATTTTCGTTAGTTTACTTTTTATTCTCTTTTCTTTTTGCTTTTGCTTCTGCTAATACACGATCGATTTCGCTTTCGCGTTCTCTCTGCTGCATACGATATTCAGCAGCTTCAGCACTATTTTCATAAGAGATTCTGGCCCCATTCGCCATTTCTTTCTTCTTCTTTGCCCCTTCACGGACCTTTTCGATCATACGATCGGTTTCAGAGTTGCTGATTCCTTCTAAACTTCTTGCGGCTTCTAATCTTGCCTGATCAGATTTTAACTGCTGAATTGTAACGTCTTTTTCATTTTTTAATGCTTGTAATTCTTCAAACACTTTTGTTTTTAGTTCCTTTTTCTGTGCAACATCAACTTTTGTTTCTTCAATGCTTGTTTTAATGATCTCAAGCTGTTCTTCTAAAGATACCTTCTGAGCTGCATAATATTTTGCATCTTCATCATTACCATCATCTAGACAACGATTCATATTATTCTGAGCTTTATTTAGTTTCTCATTCACTGAGTATTTATCAGATTTTAACGCATCTAAACGACCTTCGGCTTCAGAATAAAGATTATTGATCTGTTCGAATTTTTTCTGTTTTTCCTGAATCGCTGCACTAAAGATATCTTCCGCACCCTCTGGTGTTGATGCATTTTCCGCCATAATCGCCTCTGTTCTTCCATGAAATTTCAGATTAAGCTGTTGACGAAACGGTTTATTGATCGCTAAGCCAACTGCTAAGATTCCAAGGAAAATAATGATAAAATAAATAACTGCCATAGTTTATTGTTGCAAAGCTCATAAGCTCTGCTCTCCTTTCTTAAAATATCAAAATGTTTTAATTTCATTTTAAATATGAGAGATTTGAATTTTTTTATTTTTCACATATAAGAAAATGAGACTATCGAAAAAACGATAATCTCATACTTTTTCCATTATTTTTTTTGTAGTTTGTAAGAACTTAGGTCTTTTGGTAATGTTACAGAAACAGATTTTCCAGGATTCTTATAGGTTACATTGATTTTTACTGTTGTCTTTCCATTCGTCAGCCCGCTGAACATGTTATTATCCGTTTTGCTTTTTTTCTTATTTTCAACTACAAGTGTTATAGATTCTTTCAATGGAAGATCTTTATCATTTAATGTTCTGGAACCTTTCATTGATTTAATGTTTACATCATCCAGAGAAAGCGTTGAATTTGATGTTCCTTTAGAATTTTTATTAGATTCCTGTTTTAGATATTTTCCAAGTTCTTTTCCATCAATGCTGTAAGCTACAACATTATTCCCATCTTTTTTTGTTAATTTGACATCCTTGTAGCAATTTTTAGAAAGTGAAGACTGTCCAGTCATGGAATTCAATTGTTTCTGCAATTCTTTTGCATCTACTTTTTCCTTTTGTTTTGTTCCCATAGAATCAGTGTAAGAATATCCATCTGCATAATATGTATTAGCATCAAAACTCATACCGAACATATTAATATTCATTTTTAAGGACATTTTAGGATCTTTTTTTAGATTCTGTCCTTTGAGATTAAGATCAAGAGCAAGATTCATGCTGGATCCAGAAGAAGATGAGCTCTTTTTACCACTTTCAATCTTACAATCGACCTTTCCTGTGGCATCTATATTCTCCTGTTTCGCACTTGCTTTTAAACTATCTTGCAAGACTTCTTCTGCAGAGCGTTTTTTTGTACATGCACTCATCGTCAAAAGAAGTGAACACGATAACACACCAATGATTACTTTTTTTACATTCTTTTTCATAATGTTTTCCTCCTATTTTTTTGATACATTGTATGTTAATATTCAAAAGTTATATTAGTCTTCGACTAAAATCCCATAAGATTCGCAAAGTGCAGCTAATCCGCCATTATAGCCCTGTCCAACAGCACGGAATTTCCATCCGCCATTATGACGATATAATTCTCCAAATACAACAGCAGATTCTCTGTCATAATCTTCTGTCAGATCATAGCGAATCTCTTCTTTTCCTGTATCATTATCCACAATACGAATGAAAGCATTGTCTACCATTCCAAATGTCTGATTGCGCTCTTCATACTGATCAATCGTTACAGTAAAAGCAATTTTTTCAACGTCCTCAGGAACTTTTGTCAGATCGACAATGATCTGTTCATCATCTCCATCTCCACCACCAGTTCTGTTGTCACCAGTATAATGTACTGATTTTGCAAGATCATCAGGATTATTGTAGAAAATAAAATGGTTCTCGTCTTTTACTTTTCCATTGGATGTTAACATGAATGCAGATGCGTCAAGATCAAAATCTGCTCCATCAAATCTGTTTGTGTCCCATCCTAATCCTAAAGTGATATTTTTTAAAGAAGCTCCATCTTCTTTTTTTAAGCTAACTCGGTTTCCTTTTTTTAAACTAACACTCATCTTATGTGCTCCTTTCAAATTTTCTGAAATTAATCTTTCTACTTCAAATATGAGATTTTTAAGAAAAAAAATTAGTAACTTCTTTCTTTCATTGCTGAAATACTGCCATCCATAGTTCCTTCTCCAATCGCAACAAATTTCCATTCATCGTTGTGACGATAGAGCTCTCCCATGATCATTGCTGTTTTTCCATCGTAGTTTTCTGTCAGATCATAACGACATAATTCCCTGCCAGTTTCTTCATTGACTAAGCGGATATAAGCATTTTTGATCATTCCAAAATCTTGTTTTCTAGAAAACGCCTGATAGATGTTTACAACACAGATTAATTTTTCAGCTTTTTTCGTAACTTTCTTAAGATCGATAGAAATCTGTTCGTCATCTCCATCGCCATCTCCGGTCAAATTATCCCCATGATGTTTGATCGCCTCATCATCAGACTCCAAATTTCGATATGAAATTTCATCAATGACCCGTTTTGATTTACTAAGAAATCCTTTTTCTCCAACTTCAAAAACAGAAGCATCCAGATCAGCATCTTGCCCTCGTTTTGTAGGATCCCATCCAAGACCGACCATTAATTTGTTTAAGGAAGCATCTTCCTTTTTTAAACTGACACGCTGCCCTTTTTTTAAACTCACACTCATATGCTTTTCTCCTTTCTATGAGACGTTTTAAAAAACTTCATATTAAATATGAGATTTAAGAAAAAAAATCTGACGCTGTAAAAAAGGGGCAAAAAAAAGGAAGAACAGCAAAATTACTGATCTTCTTCAAAATATTTAATGGCAATAGTCTTCATTTGCGAGCATTTTTAGATAAAAATCAGGAGTCTTCGGTCATTTATTGATCGAGATAAAGCGTCAAATTCTTATATGTGAAAAATAAATACAAAAAAAAGAACAGTAAAATTACTGCTCTTTCGATTCGTCTGTTTGTTTTTCTTGTTTAGGATTTTTGCAGATCTTATCATCGCATTCCAAACATTCAAGGTATAAGACTTTTTCTCCTGTGATCGGACACCATTTTGCCATGATCATTTATCTCCTTTTGTCATACGAATTATTTCATTACAAATATGCAAGATTTTCGGCATAATAAAATTCATATATAAGAAAAAGCCGAAGAAAATTCTCCGACTTCAAATACGTATGCTTTCTATCTTATCTTTCAATTATCTAATGATGGAAGATCGCAATTACCATAGTATTCATTTCTTAAATCATCTAAGGTCATACGCCATGGTTTGAGATTCCCATCTGTATTAATTGTCCAAAATACCAATTTTTCCATTATGATTTTCTCATTTCGTGTTTTACTAGACTATTTTTAACAATCAACTTCCAATAAATTATGTTCATAAGCATATATAACTTTTTCCTTCATGTACTCAGGATCATTACTGGATAATATCTGGATTTTTCTAGGTATATTATCCCGAAGTTTAATTGTTCCATTCTTGGATTCCTTTTTGCGTTGTTTATCGTTGAAAGTTTTATTTCCAATAGTTACAGAACCACAGCCACATTTAATATATGCACCTAGCCATGTGTTTGAGTTCCATTCATTCGCAAATACACAAAGGTAATCTTTTCCAAGTTTTACTTCATAGTATTTCTGACAATTATTTTCTCCATATTTCCATTCGTATTGATTCATTGATTTTCCCCTTTTATGATGCTTTGAAATTGAACACAGGTTTCATTACTTCCACAATATTTACTGACTCACTGACCACATCAATGATATCTTCTAATGATTTATAAGCCATCGGTGCTTCATCTAATGTACATTCATTGACTGATGTTGTATAAATTCCACTCATAGATTTCTTATACTCTTCCATATCAACTGTTTCTCTGGCTTTTGACCTGGACATTAACCTGCCTGCACCATGTGGTGCTGACTGATTCCATTCATCGTTCCCTTTTCCAATAGCAAGAATCGATCCGTCTCGCATATTTACTGGAATTAGAACTTTTTTACCTTTATGTGCTGCGATCGCACCTTTTCTTAAGATCATTTCTTCTGTGTCAATGTAATTGTGAATTGTATGAAATGATTCTTCTGCTGTCATACCAGTTCTTTCTAAAATGATCTGAGCCATTTTTTCTCTGCTTTTTCTTGCAAATTCCTGACAAATTTCTACATCATGTAAGTAATCTTTGAAAGATTTTCCATATAACCAGCAAAGTGAATTTGGAATATTTAAAATTTTTGATTCATATTCTTTTTTCAATTCTACTAATGCTGTTTGTATCTCTTTGCTTTTACCAGTAGATTTGTAAGTTTCGATGATCGCTGCTTTCTTAGCAGCATATTCTTCTTTTCCCATATGTAATTCAATGGCAAGCTGTTGATAATATTCAGCAACCTGTTTTCCGAGATTACGACTACCGGAATGAATGATAAGATAATAGGATCCATTGGATGCCTGATCGATCTCAATAAAATGGTTCCCGCTGCCTAATGTTCCCATAGATTTTTCTAACCTATCAGGATTTTTCAAGCTTTTATAACATCTTAATCGTTCAAGATCAAAATCAGAGTTGTTTTCTTCCCATACATCTCTTCCAGAAGGAATATAATGACAAACTTCATCGATTTTTTTAAAATCAAGCTCTTTTTCTTTTAATTGAACTGTATACATTCCGCATCCGATATCAACACCGACAACATTTGGGCATGCTTTATCAGATACTGTCATAGTTGTACCAATAGTACAACCTGCTCCTGCATGTACATCAGGCATAATACGAATCTTGCTGCCTTCTGTTAATCCATAATCACACATGGTCCGAATCTGTTCAATCGCATCATCTTCGATCACTTTTGCATAACAGATAGCAGTATTTACCTTTCCTTTGATTTCTAACATATTTTCTCCTTTTAAAACGCATTAATTAATTCGCCCATAACATCTACATCTTTATATTTAGGATCAGAATATTCATCCAAATACCCCATATTACAGATACAATGGATATCATTTGTATCATAGTCAAACTGCTTGATAAAATCACTGAATAATCCATCAAAGATATTAACAAATTTTTTACGATCACATTCATATTCATTTCCTGTTACCGCTTTTAATTTGATATTTTCTATACCATTGTTTTTTAAAAATGTTTTATACCTGGATAATAAAGCATCATCTTTACAAATGGTCATGTTTGTAATCAACATTTTTCGTCCAGTTTTCCAAAGAATGCGATCATATAATTCCAATAAATCACATTCTGGCAACTTAACATGGAAATTTAGATGACTTAATATATCTGTTTCTCCTGTGCCTATAATTTCATAAGAAATATCTTCTGCCAAAGAAACTATATAAGAATCAATGATAGCATTTTGAATATCTTTGAAATTTTTTAGACTGTCATTTTTATAATCTTTTAATAACTGATTATAAATAATAGAAATCTTTTCTTCGTTTGAGTAAACATCTGGATTATACATGTTTTTCTCATACATAAAACATTCATCTACATCCATCAAAAGAAAAGAGTCCTCCTCATTTACTGTGCATTCAATGCATTCCGTATCTTCATACCAACAAGATTCAAATTCTAATGTTCCGATACTTATTGCAGCATCGATCATTTTTTTTGTGAGTAAAAAACCTATTGTTTTCATAATTTTCTCCTTTTAAAAATAACTCATTCAAATACAAATTCCATTTTTCTTCCGATTAAAACACCATCTGCGCATGTAAAATCATGAATACGATAGATCCCATTTGCTTCAAAATTAAATGACTCTAAGAAATGTTTAAACATTCCATCATAAAGTTTTGAAAACCTCTCAGGATCTCGTTCATAACAATTACCAATCAATACATCATTGAATTCGTTTGTATTAATTTCTTCTCCGATGGCATTCGCATATTTACTAGCATATCGATTACAACAAACATCATTATCACATGAATTAGCGTTAACCATCAGATGATTTCGATCACGATGATAAATAAAAAGGTCATACAATTTTAATAAATTGCATTCTTGCATTCTTACATGAAAATCTAAAGTATTTGTTTTTTTAATCCCTTCATATGCCATATACTGGATATATTGATCAATGATATTTTCCTGGATTTCATTAAATAATTTTGCATCCATGCTCCTATACTGTGTTCTTAGATAAGAAAATATGATTTCGACTTTTCTAATGTCAGATGATATAGATAATGATTCTATTCCAATTGTAAATCTTACATTGCTTGGATATAGAATTACTTTGATCTTTCCATCACCTTGTTCTTCATAATTGAAAATTGTTTGATAAATTCCAATAGCGATCATTTCCTTTGTGATCAGAAAAGGATCTTTTAGATCTGGTTTAGAGTATGAATATCTACAATTATAATTTAACAAATCTGCTTCGTCATCATCAAATCTATCAACATAGTCATATTCGCTCTCAGGATGGACCACTTTAGATTCAATAAGATTCTTATTTTTTAGTCCGATCGCATATGGATACCCATCTAGTTCTGCAATTGCGTTTCCAAGCAGATTCTCAATGATCCATTTCTGCTGAGGTCCTGCTTTTTCAAACATATCAGAATTGTATACTGTTTTTTGCATTTCTTTTAACATTCTGACAACTTTTTTCCTTTTCATAAATTTTCTCCTTTAAAATTTCACACGATTTGAAAGACGATGCTTTAAAACAGACCATCCTGCTTCATGACTTGTTTGGATGAATAATGAGATAGTATCACTTTCTCCATCCAACTCATTGTATTTTACTCGTGCTTCTGTATGATCAGATGTAATAAAACATTCTTTTTCATCTTTCTCTGAATTGTAAGAAAGTACACGATATCGAGGATATCCTTCTTCTTTTATTGCTTCAACATAGTATGGAATATTAATGTCAGGTAAAATACCGGAAAGCTTTGATGCGAGTGTCGTATAGGCAATATCATAAGCTTCTTCCAAGTTTTCTGCTTTGACGTTAAAATTACCAAAACAAGCTTTATCATTGATATAAAGTTTAAAACAATACTCAATTAATGGAATACTCCTTTTCGTTACACCCCATTTGCACAACTTTTCACTCAACTCATTGTACAATTTAGATCTTGTCTGCTTATCGATATGATGGCTAAAACATAATTCGATACTATCAATCATGTCGTTGATAAGATAACGGCTATTCTGTTCTATGAAATTGTTAGTATTTGTCATAATTTTTCTCCTTTAAATTCTGATCTAAAAATGAAGTTCCACGAACCACATAATAAAAAGTGGCAAGTGGACTTCTACTATTAATTACTTATTTCCTCTTATTCTCCATAGCATTTTAGCTCTGACCAATCTGCTTTGCTGCATGTTTTGATCAGCAGATAAACAACAGTATCATTTTTTTCTTTTTTTACAGCGTTAACTAATTGTTCATATTTTTGTGAAGCTGTAGTATATTCATACATTGTAAAAGAACTTTTATGATAGTTTTTATCAATGGAAAGAACACTATATCTTGGATACCCTTCCTCTTCCATGACTTTTAGATAATATGGAATATCAACATCAGGAAGTGCCGCAGACAGATTATTCGAAACAATAGAATATGCTTTGTCGTAAGCTTTTTCTAAACTTTCTGCTGTAATAGAAATATGTCCATTACAAGTTTTATCATTGATAATAATCTTAAAACAATATTCAATTAACGGCACTGTTTGTGTTGAAATACCCCATTTGAAGCACTGATGTCCCAATTTATTATATAATCTAGTCTGAGCGTTTTCATCAGTTTCTGTATTCGTACATTCTTCAAAGATTTTGATCATATCGCTAAGATACTTTTTCGTATCATTTTCATCAAGCCTTGCAAAAGGATTTTTATCTTCATTTTCTTTCCAACCAAAAATATAGGATGGAGAAAATCCACTGATTCTTGCAAGATCCTGTATTACGCTTGATGGAACAAGATTTCCGTTTTCATAATCAGATAATCTTTTTTCATCAATGTCTAATTCTTCTGCAAGTTCTGCCTGAGTCATTCCAAGTTTGCCTCTGATTTCTCTCATTCGATTTCCAATAGTCATAATTCTTCTCCTTTTTTAAAATTCAACCACACAAAATGGAATATGGGTACACACATTTCCTTTAGATCGAAGCCATTCACAGGTTTCATCTACAAGATAATCTGTATCAGCATATTCTGTTTTCCGTTTTAGAGCTCGGATGTGATCTAATATGGAGGAATAATCGAAATCAGATCCAGTAACCTGAATAACGATCTGCACATAATCCCCATTTCCGTCCACATTAAGTTCGTTAAAGCTAAAAATTTCTGTTTTCATAAGTTTTTCTCCTTTAAATATGATAAATTTTTTGAATACAATTTTTCATATATAAAAAATTATCCAATATGTTCGCAATATCCAACGAGATATCGAACAGGAAGTTTTTCTTTCTGTTTCAGATTTTCTTGACAAATTTCGTCTGAAAGCTTCTGGATATTATTCTGATAACGCTGTGTTGTTTCAATGACTGTTTTAGAACGCAGATCATGTTTGCATAAAGGACACATATTTCGCAAAATGTATTTTTTATTGATCTTAGATTCACATTTTGGGCATGTGATCAATTTCGCCTTGAAATTTTTGCAATCATTTTTCTTGATATAATCGTTTAATTTCTGATGTTCTTTTTCTAAGCGTTCTTTTAAGGTCTTAATACGTTTTGTTTCTTTTGCAGCGTTGGTGTCATAAAAGGCAGCAGCCACATTATATTCTCGTGCCCAACTAGCGTATGATTCTCTTAATGCTTTAGAAGCTTCTTCCTGAGATCCATAAATTTTTCCTTTATGAAAAGGTTTAATTTTCATGATGTCCGTTCCCATATACGGAAATTCCTCCAAATCTGCATTATGTCTTACAGCAGACGACAAGGATGAATATGCCTTTTTTAAAGTCTTTTCCGTCATATCATTAATAACAAATTCTCCACTGATCCAACTCATTAATTTTTTCTCCTTTTCTTTTAAATTATATTTTCATTTGAAATTACACTACTCTCAAACCCTTGAAAGCATAGTATTTAGTTTTTCTCCTTTCTCTAAATCGTCATTATTTGTTTACATGTTAAATATGAGTGATGGAAGATTTTATAAAAAATACTTGCAGTTCGAACATACTTTCTGTATAATACAAAAGAAGCATAAATTGAATTTGCATGGACGGTTTCTACAACTCTTGGTTTTGTTTGATATATATTTTGTAGAAGCCAAAAAAGAAAAAAGAGTCCGATTTGGACTCTCTTTTTTTTACTCTTTTTCGAGTATCTCATGTAAGAAAATACGATGAGCATAGTTTTTAATATCTTCATGAACACTTTCAATATTGCTCTTATCAGAGATATGATCCGTATCTGCTCTTTTTATAAAATTTAAAATAATTTCCTGAGCTTCGGAACGAGAAATATTTTCTTCGATTACCAAAAGACGAATTGCATCACAGCTTTTCAAAATCACTTTCTGCTTTTTTAATTTTGCATTTTCAGAACATCCTGATACTGGACCATATTTAAGAAATTGTGGATAGTCTCTCATAAACTTGTAATTATAGCATTCAACATAGATATAAGTGTTGTAATAGCTAATTGCATTTTCAAGACTTTCAACAAATTCTTTTGTTATATCTTCTTTTTTATTTTTCACACAGTTATCCTGACCATAAGTAGGATGCATATCCCAACGAATCTTGCACATCGCTTCTGGATAAATCTCCAAAGACGGTTCTTCTTCATTTACCCGAAATACATCTTTTAATACCGGATACTTTTTCAAAAGATCTTTCATTTTCATGAGATCAATCGCTGATATTTCGTCATCTTCCAAAACACGCATTTCAAAAGGTTCATCAGACAAATACTGTAAAACTGCTTCTGGAAATTCTGTCCATTTAGGATATCGAGAGAACTCTTCATCCGTTTCAATTAAAGCTCGATTAAGCAAAACTTCTTCTATTTCTGGTTCATCACTTTTAGTACGCAAAATTTGGAAACATACATACCCATTCCATTGATGAAATAGCTTTACAATTTTTATGCCGAGTTCTGGATCACATTCCACTTCTGAGAGTTTCTTCCATAGGTTAATCTTTGTAGGCTCATAAAAAAAATCCCATTCATATTCAGAACACCATTCCATGCTTGCCGCGCCAATAGACTCTCTTTCCTTTAAATGTTCGACTTCTTCTCCTCTTTTTAATCTCAAAAATTCTTCTGCAACTTCTAATAAATGTTGATCACATTCACAAAATCCGTCCTTGCAATAAATGCAATTCCTGTCACATGTCACCTGAATCTGATTCATAATTTTCTCTCCTTTTTCTTAGATCATAGTTCTTAATTCATTCACGACTTCGTTTAAAATTGATACATCTCCATCAATAATGTAACGAGAATTAATATCGATTCCTCGATTGAAATTTTCTGGAATATCGATTTCTCCTGCCCATTTTTCATTTTCTTTCGAAAACCAATCTTCATAGGTATAATACTGAACTGTATTTGCGATCATAAATACAACTCGATCTTCTCCAAAATCATCAAGAAGCTCTTTTACAGCTTGTTTTAAATTGGTTGTTCTATTCCGATCAAGGATATATTCGATCGCTGTTTTGCATGCCAGATTCCATTGTTTCGAATCAAGATAAAGATCTATACTCAGTTCTTTCCTTGCATCGGCCAATGTTCCTTTGTAAACAGGAAAATACTTCTTATTGTTATTCATAACTTTTCTCCTTTTACAAAGCTTTACCGACAACAACCGACAACATATTTTTTACTTCCTGGAAAGATTGAATTAGAAACAGCAAGAATTTCTGCATCATCTTTTGTTAAAAGATCAAACAAAGTGTTTTTTGCTTCTGGAAATGGCATCCCATGATCCATTAACATCTGACCGGCACAAGCTATCTTCTTTCTTAGAACATAACCTACATGGAAATAAAAATTCTCCACAAAATCTTCAAAAGAAATGTTCGAATTCTGTGTTTCTACATATTTTTCATGCATCTCATTTTTGATTTCAATGATCAGATCTTTGAATACTTCTGATTCCTTAACTTCTAAGATATTTTCTTTACTCATAGTAATTTCTCCTTTTTCTCTATATCGTCATCTTTGTTACATTTTAAATATGAGAGATTTTGCAAATAATAAAAAAAGACCAGAGAAATCTCTGATCTTATAATGGCACATAGCAGGCTCTCTGATATAATGGAACATCTTCTCTGCGTTCTTCCTGGGTGATTGGTTTTTTTACACATAACTCTTCATTTGGACAAACGATCTTCTGTTCCCCATTGATTCCTGCAAATCTGCAATTTTTACATGATACATTCATGTTAATTCTCCTTTTTTCTCTATTCTTCATTTTTTCATACCAAATATGAGAGATGAAAAAGAAGATGATTATTTTTTGTTTGCTTTTAAGTAATTTGCTTCTACTTCTTTCCAATGTTCTACCAGTTCTTTGAATTTATCTTCTACTTCATCTGCATATTCGCATTCAAAAGTGGTATCTTCATCTTTTCCATAGATCGGGCCTCTTGCAAGAGACACTTCTACCTTGCCATGAAACTTCTGATCGGTTGTATAATAATTTACTGATCCATAATAGTCATCATAGAAGAGAGCATTTTTGGCATTTCCATATCTTTCTTTGATCGCTTTTTCCGAATATGGCATTGGCTGAGACATTTCTTTGATCATTCGAAATAAGCTAAGTCCGATAGTAATTCCAACGATCAGCTTTAACGAGCCTTCTGGATATGCTCCTGTGATCAATAAATACATAAAGTAAATTTCAAAGATCAGCATAAAGACTTTCATTGTCTTCATAACTGTTACTTGTGCACTTCGACTCATAAATATGTTAGCAGAGGAGAGAATTACTCCCCTGCTTCTCCTTTCTTAAGATAAAATGATATTTGTAAGAATGTTGCTACAAAAAAGCTGATAATAGCACCAATCGTAAACGCTTTTAAATTATCATAGGTCGCTTGATTATTGATCACTTGAAACAAAATTTTTGAATAATACCCATTAATGAAAATTAAGAACAATATTCTTACTAATTTCATGAAACCATCCTTTCTTATTTTGACGCAATACGTTTTCTTGCAAGATCGATCGGAACAACGATCATAGATAATATGATGATCACTAACCACTGCATTCCATTTAATGGAGCAAGTCCTAATAATCCATATAAAAGCTGTGCAATGATCACTGCACCTGCTAAGATTCCAAAAGCGATCGCAGGGAATAATTTATTTTTTGTGATTCCTTTCAATAAATTAGCTCCTTCAACACGTACACAGAATCCGTTCATTACAGCCATAAAACATAATAAGACAAAACGTGCGGTTAGCTGTTCTGCTTCTCCATGGAACATGGCTGCACATGGAAACATTAAAATAATGTAAGAAAGGATGAAAGATGTTGTTGCCGTTCCGATTCTTAATTTTGACTGTTTATCAAATAATCCGGTTCCTTTTACAAATGGTTTTTCTTTCATGTACTCTTCTTTTTCTGGTTCAGATCCAAAACTTAAGGAGTTTAAAGAATCCATGATGATATTAATGATCAGAATCAGTACTGATGTTAAAAAGGCTCCTGTACTAAAGAATGGGAATACCAGATTCAGCAGTAATAAGGAAATATTGATTGGTAACTGAAAATCAAGGAACATATTAATGTTATGCATAAATGTTCTTCCTAATTTAATGCCACGAATGATCGATGTAAAGTTATCATCTGTTAAAATGATATCTCCAGCTGCTTTTGCAACATCTGTTCCGGAATTCATAGCAAATCCAACATCTGCTCTTGCTAATGCAGGAGAATCATTGGTTCCGTCTCCAGTCATTGCAACAGACATTCCTGTTTCCTGTGCTAAAGTGACTAATCGAAGCTTTGTGCTTGGAGCACATCGTGCGATCACTTTTAGTCTTGGGAGAATATCTTTGATCTTATCATCTTTCATTTCAGAAAATTCTTGATCTGTTAATGCAATATCTCCATCTTCATAAATACCAGCTTCTCTTGCGATCGCAATAGCTGTTTCTAATGCATCTCCTGTCATTTCAATGACCTGAATACCAGCTTCTTTTGCTGTCTGAACAGCTTCTTTTACACCTTCTCTTAAGGGATCTCTGACTCCAACAAAGCCTTCAAACACCATATCATCTGGTAAAATATCTTTTTCAAGCTGACCATTTTTTCTTGCAAAAGCAACACAGCGAATTGCTTTATGATTGGCTTCTGATAGCTGCTGTTGAATTTCTGATCTTCTGATCACATCCAAATCCATGATATCTCCGCCAACTGGATCGATATATTTGGTACAGTGTTCTAAGATTCTTTCTGGAGCTCCTTTGTAATAAGAAGAAACAACATCATTTTCTTTGACTGAGACACCAGAAAATTTTAATTTACTGCTAAATGGCTGTCTGGCAACAATTTCTTTCTTCATTGCTTCATCGTAAACTTTCATCTTATCTTTTAATAAAAGAATAGACAACATGGCTCGATCAATGGAATTTCCACCAGTGATATTCCCATCTTTATCGAAAACAGCCTCATTGTTTAAAACAAGATTTTCCTGAAAGGCATCTCCAGAAATGATCTCTGGAGTCATAATCCCAGTTGTTAATGTTCCAGTTTTATCGGTACAAACAAGATTTAAATATGCCATTTCTGGGATCTTATTTGGATTGACTGCAAGAATATTTGCTTTTTCCATATTCACAACATTCTGCTGAGTTACTAATTTGACGATCATTGGTAATCCTTCTGGAACTGCAGCAACGATGATTGTTAAAGCAACACTTGCTTTTTCAACAATATCTTTAAAGATCATCATCCATTCCTGGTTCTGATATCCGCCACCAATGACTTCAATTACAACCATTAATGCAAATGCTACAAATGCAGCAATGGATCCCCAGCGAGTAATGAAATCACTTAATTTATTTAATGCGATCGTTAGTGCTGTTTCCGGAGCTTCTAATGTTTGAGAATCAACCAGTGTTTTTCCATTTACTGTATCAATTCCAACTGTCGTGACGATCATTTTTCCACTGCCTTCCATTACAGTTGTTCCTGCAAATAAGCAGTTTTCATTGTTATAAGAATCTGATGTGATCTTTTCTGGAATATAACCTTTGATCGGCTTTTTATGGATCTCAATGGTTTCTCCATTGATCGCAGCATTACTAACTGATACTTCGCCATCTACGATATATCCATCTGCGTAAATATCCTGTCCTAATTCGATACAGACAAGATCACCAACCACGATATCATCTTTATTGATCGTCTGAACCTTTCCATCACGAATAACATTGCAATATTTTAAAGATGATTTTTCCTTTAATTTTCGGTTCGCTTCCTGAACGCCTTTTCCTGTTTTTACTCCAATAGCAGTAATGATTCCTAATACAACTGCGATCATAACTGGTTCTGAAAATGCGCCAAATCCAGTGATCGCTAAAAATAACTGGATCAGAGCCATGACCATTAACAAGATGACAATCTTATCAGAAAACAAAGCATCCTTTACAAAATCTAAAGTTGTCTGTAATTCTGGCTCTGGCAATTTATTGGTTCCAAATTTTTCTCTTTGCGACTGCACTTCTGATGAGCACAGTCCCTGTTCTTTTTTCTGTTCCATAAAAATTCCTTCCTAATAATAAGTACAGTTTGATGCAATCTCATAATCTACATTGACCTTATGCATTGCATCATCCAATGACAATCCTCGCAGCATCCATTTCAAAACATTATTGTAGCTTGATGGATCATGAATTCCTTTTTCAATGGTCTCTTTCATTTCAGATAGGATCATATCTTCCAGATCTTCTTCTTTTAATCGAGAAAACCGATCGATTCCACCAACCTTCAACTGCATAAAATCTTTAAATTTATGATCTTTTTTTTGATAAAATCTTCGAATGGCAGCAGAACATTCCGGTTTGATCCCACGGTCTTTTGCATCATATGTGTCAACTTCCTGGATCTTTTCTTCTTTCTTTCCAAGAACAGCATTGATCGCCAGATCATCTGCTTTTTCATTCCATCGATCTCCAGTATGTGCTTCCACATGATGGAATTGAATATCGATTATTCTTTTGAAAAAATTCATCTGATCACGATATGCCATTGTTTCTTTTTTCTTTGCTCTCCATACTCCGGTCGCCCAATATGCAATTCCTGTGTAATCATAAAAGATATCAATCGAAGAACATCCATATTCCAAAGCTTTATTTACTGCAAAGAGAGATGCTTCAATTTCTCCAGAAACATTGTTCATAGAAGCATTTTTACATCGTCCACTAAAATATTCTGGTTCTTTTGCATCTTCATAAAAGAACACAACACCATATCCGGCAGTATTGTTCGAGTAACTTCCATCTACATATGCGACAGCATGATTTTTCTTTTCCATGTCTTTTTCTCCTTTCGCTTTATTTTTTCTACATATCAAATATGAGAGATTTTGGAGAAAAAGTTTTTCATATATAAAAAAACGAGCAGATTACAGCACATCTACTCATTTTTCTATATTTTTCTTATAGTGTTGTTTCTCCATTTGGCAGAATGAATTCAAAATACCCATCGGATGGATTTTGAGATCCTGATTTTATATTTTCAAGATTCATTTTTTCAAAAAGTTGTTTAGCTCTTTCTTTATCTTCTGGCGTCCAATTTTTAATCTCATCCATACACTGCTGCAAAAATTCCAATGATTCTTGCTGATTCATATGATCACTCCTTTTTTCGATTCTTGTCATTTTGATAAAACAATGTTCGAATCAGACTTCGTTTTAGAAGTTCTTTTTCTTCTTTTGGAATATCTATGTATTCTGGGCGTTTTACCACTTCCTTGTGTTTGTATTCCGCATCTGCGTTAACAAAAATGATTCCAACATGTTTTGGAACCTGTTCTTTCCATTTTTCTAATGACTGCTGCATATATAAGTCTCTTGATAAGACTAAGTAATTGTAATTTCCATACCATGATTTTGCAGCTTTACTGTGAAAATCATTCATACTAACTTTGATCTCATAACATCGAAAAATATCTTTTCTTGCATCGTAGCTCATGAAATCTACAAGTTCTTTTTTCTTTTTTGGAAATTGGATTGTTACTTCTGTTGTGCCATATTCTTTTGCAAGAGATGGATTAGTACCAAAAAGATCTTGATATAGTACACTTTCAATGATGATAGTTTCTGATCGTTTCATTATTTATTTCCTCCACCAATTCTTATAGTTTTGTTTTTTTTACTTTCTAATACAAATATGAGGGATTTGATTTTTCCGCTTTTTCACATATAAAAAACAGACAAGATCAATTCCTGTCTGTTTTCCCAAATTATGCTGCAACAACACTTTTCTGATTCATTTCAAACCCCTTCCATTCGACATAAGCCATGACAAGTTTATAAACAAACTCATTTCTGCTGCTATCCTGGTTACGATATTTTTCAATCAGCTCATTTCCATTCATGCAAAGTCCACCAAAATAATGTTCGGTATTTTCTGCAATCCCAAATTGGCACATGTAATTCCAATAATCTGTAAAAATAGATTTTAAAGGACCGGATGGACCGATTTCTAATGCTTTGATCAACTGAACTGCATAATAATTATCATCTTCTCTTGCATATTGGATCAAAAAATTATCTTTTTGATTTTCATAGTTATTGGAATATTTTAAAAATGTAACTGTCAGGTTCATATAATCTTGAAATAAATGAAATGGTAAACTATTTGTTGCGAATTGAATTGCTGCCATAGCAAAACCTCCTTTTTCTCTCTTCGTCATATGTTTTTATATGATAAATATGAGAGATGGGAAGAAAAATAAAAAAACAGAGAAGAATTGAATCTTCCCTGCTTTGATTTGTAGTTTTGCATTTTGTTTTTTATGACAGATATTTCTTGAACTCTTCTTCCGTCATATTTGCTCGCTTTGATGCTTCCGCAATAGAAAGTAGATTGTCTTTCACAAGATCAACTAAAGTTTTAATAGTTCCTTTGTTATATCCCTTATCAAAACCCTTAGTTTCAGCTCTCTCTGCGATTGATTCTGATAAATTACACATAGTCTCCACTTCCTTTCTGATTTCTGGAGTCCATACATTATATTCCTGATTCAGAATATCTTTCTTTTCTTGGAAAGGAACTTTTTCTGGATCGGCAAACAATGCACACAGGAATCTGTAAAATTTACTTTCATCTGCTTCTGGAATACAATTATCATTGACTCCGATCATGATCAGATTAAAAATATCGATATCGCCCTTCCAATGATGATTTCCAATGATATTATCATTGACCAGATGAATATGGTTCATACAATTTTCTCCGGTATTCATACAGATCCAAATACTGTAGGTCCTCTTGATATCCTGATAGTTCGATTTTGAAAATTCGCGTTCTTTCTGTGAAGCAATCACTCGACAGTTATAAAAGAGTGCTCGATTTAGGAGTGGATATGAGGTATTCTCATTTCGCTGAGCCTCCACATTGATGATAATCTTATTTTTCCCATCTTTTGTCAAAATATAAAATATAACATCAAATCGGATCAATCCTTCATACCTTTCTGAATTCTCTGTGTTGAAGCCAACAATCCTTTCTCCATTTACGATCTTTTCTGCATTTGTTAATCCTTGTTCCACAGGAATAACGCTGATATATGGATCACCTTCGATCAAAGGAATGACATCTTCCGGTTTCATTTCCTTGTATTCATCTACCGTATTGGTCAGAATATGGGATAAAACCTCTTTGTTTCCAAGTATCCTTTTTGCAGCTTCATCGTACTGATTATTACCTTCAGTACTATCCATTGCATTATTTAGATCTTTTCCCATTAACTTTCCCTTCCTTCTATATTATAGTACATTTTTTGTAATGATACAACTAGAAGAAAGTCGTCGATTTAAAATTGCATACAAAATACATATCTAACATCTCCTTTCTCTCAATCGTCATTTAAGTTACATCTTAAATATGAAAGATAGAAGATCTTGTAATTATCCATCAGGTTTTTCTGAGTGAATACTATCCAACTGCTTTTTAATTTCGACCAAAGATAAGATTTCTGTCTTATATCTTTTCTTTTCTATTAAATACAGTATCTTTTCATATTCTTTCTCATTCTGACAACGCTCACAGATCAGTTTCTTAAGTCGTTCAGAATACTCCATATGATACCTGTTCTGAAAGATTATTCCTCTCAAAATATTCAGATCAATATGAGGATTTTCTTCCAATACAATATCCAAGATGTTACTTTCTTTTGCTTTTTTGTAAAGATAGTCATACCATACGTCATTTTTTACATCGTAAATCAAAGAATCCAGATTGTAAAATACAGTATAAGGTAGATTTTTGAAGTAGTCTTCTTCAAAACATTTGATGATATTTTTCTTGTATGCCCATGTGCTTTCAATATTCCATACATCGATTGTAATGCCATCACAATTGATCTTATATCCGCCAAAAGAATTCTTTTTGGTATGATATTTTGCACAGATTTCATGAAACTGACCAACTTTTTTTGTGCTGATTACAAGATCAATATCTCTTACATTTCTAAAATCACATGTTTCCAAGAATTCTCTTAGAACTCCACCAATCAGATAAAGTTCTCCAATATTGTATAATTTCATAAATAGTTGATCTGCTATGGGATGATGATTCAAATATTCTTTTAAATTACTTCTTATTGATACTTCCATAAGAACATTCTCATTTTTTATTTAACTTTGCATTCATCGAATTAAGAAAATCTGCAGCTTCTTGCATTGCATTCTTTCCTGTGAAAACTTTTGCGATACCATTGTCTTTACACAAATTTTCAACGGCTTTGAGGTCGTGTACAATGGCATCTCCATTATATAAATTTAAGAAGATTGTTTTTTCTGGACGTTTGTTTGCATCGTCGATCAATTCTGCTATGGAATAGACTCCTTTAATTCCTTTCGTAATGCCATATACAACATAATCAGCAGTTTTTCTTTCATAAACTTCTTTCTGCCGATCTTTTTCATTCCAACCGTGAGTCATTGGATTGTAATAATCACATTTAAGCATTTTCTGAAATTTGTTTCGCCATTTCCATCCAGAACATGTCCCTCCCAAAAATACTTTCATTTCTCTTCCTCCTTTGTGTTCTTCGGTTTCTGGTTATTCATTACACTGACATCAACAAAAGTTCCTGCTTTGTTTTCATAATATAGGTATGCAAGTAAGGTATTAATCGCATTGTAGGCCTCTTCTTCTGTTGGATGATGAAAATTCATTGCATGAAGGATGTTCGAGCATTCTTCTTCTGATAAAGTTGACCAATCCATACAATATGCAGGCATATGCAATGGGCCGTCTACATCAACTAACGCAATATTTAACATTTTACTCATGCGCACATTTCTCCTTTTCCTGTTGATTTTTTCTTTTTCTACAAATATGAGAGAATTTTTAAAATTTATTTTTCATATATAAAAAAATGGACTCATCCCATATTTGAGAGATGAATCCAAATTCTAACAGCTAGAAAGCAAAATATGTCTCCACTGCTTTGTATTTCATTTCATTGATCGTCTGCTCGAATAACCTGTATCCTTGGATCTTGTAATAATCAAGAGGATTTTTTCCTAATCCCTGATAACGAGATACTTTTTGCAGATCTTCTACTTTCTGAATATGTTCTGTCCATTCAGAAATGATCGCATATGCCAGACATGATTTTAATCTCTGTGTGATCATACCTTCTTCATTGTCATTCTCAAGTGATCCTTTTAAGAAGTCTTTTAATTTTCTGGCAGCTTTCTTCTGCTCTACATCTTCTTTTGTGATATGAAGATCCTGTAAAGGTAATCTTTTTGCCAACTTGTCATAATCAAACGATTTGCACATCATGTCAATGATCTGATAAAACAGTCCTGCAACAGAAAACTGATTTAAAACTTTTGATTTTGCATCAATCACAGCTTCAAACTGAAGATTGTCGATCTTGTCATAATCAAACAGATTTTTTCGAATTCCATAGTAGTTCTGTTCAATTTTCTTCTGTGTCTTCAACACATGGTTTCGCATGGTCTTATTATTTAATTCTTCTGTTTCATTTTCTAAGATTTTAGAAGAAAGTTCACTGTTTCCATACTGTTTCATAAAATCATCTTCTAAGGAAACGAAGAACATGCTTTCCCCAGGATCTCCCTGTCTTCCAGCTCTACCGCGAAGCTGATCATCAATACGTCTGGCTTCATGCTTTCCACATCCAATTACATATAGGCCACCAAGATCAGCGACTCCATCTCCAAGTAAAATATCAGTTCCACGTCCTGCCATATTCGTTGCGACAGTAATCGCATCAATCTGTCCGGCTTTTGCAATGATTTCAGCTTCTTTTAAATGATTTTTTGCATTTAAAACTTCATGAGCAAGTCCTTCTTTTGTTAATAGATCACTGATTCGTTCAGACATCTGTACGCTTGTTGTACCGATCAAAACTGGTCGGTGCAATTCATGGATTCCTTTGACTCGTTCAATGATCGCATTTTCTTTTGCTTTCTTTGTAGCGTAAATCTGATCATTATGATCAACTCTGATCACAGGTTTGTTTGTAGGAATCCGTTCGACTTTTAAATGATAGATTTCTTTAAATTCTTTCCGATCTTTGTAAACAGTTCCACTCATACCAGCTTTCCTGTCATACAGATTAAAGAGACTCTGATAAGTGATCTTTGCAGCTGTTTTTGTCTGGTCCTGTACCTCAACGCCTTCTTTTGCTTCAATCGCTTCATGCAAACCATCAGAATATCTACGATCCTGTAAGATACGTCCTGTAAACTCATCAACAATCTGGATCGTTCCACGATCGACAATGTAATCCTTATCTTTATGCATCAGTTCTTTTGCTTTGATCGCTGTTACAACATGATGCTGATATTTTACATTTTCCGGGGCAGAATAATTATCAATTCCAAAATATTTTTCAATCTTTGATACCCCATCCTCTGTTAAGATTACAGCTTTATCCTTTTCATTGATCAGATAATCTCCATCTTCATCCGGTAAGATTCCACTGATCGCATCGATCTTACTTAATTCTGTTTCTCCTGTTCCTCTGACTAATCTTTCAGCTAATACTTTTGCAGAGATAAATAACTGTTCGCCCTCTTCATTTTCATCCGAAATAATCAAAGGCGTTCTGGCTTCATCAATAAGAATGGAGTCCACTTCATCAATAATACAGTAATGTAATGCATTTTCAGATCTCAGCGTCTTTGTCCCTAAAAAACCTCTTAAATAATCAAATCCGATCTCTGTATTTGTTACATAAGTAACATCACAGGAATAAGCATTTCTTTTATCAATAGATGACATATCATTTAAAGAAACTCCAACAGATAATCCAAGGAATTCTAATACCTGTCCCATCCATTCTGCATCACGCTGTGCCAGATATTCATTGACCGTTACGATATGAACACCTTTTTCTTCTAATGCTCTGACATAAGCAGGAAAGATCGAAACCAGAGTTTTACCTTCTCCAGTTTTCATTTCTACGATTTTTCCATCATATAATGCTAAAGCTCCCATTAACTGTACTGGGAAAGCATCTAACCCGATCACACGTTTTGCAGCTTCTTTTACGACTGCAAAAGCTTCCAATTTAATATCTTTCACTGGCTTTTTACGAAATTCTTCTGTTTTTGCTTTTAATTCATCATCAGAAAGCTGAGAAATTTTTTTCTGCAGCTGTAAGATCTTATCGACTTCTGATTTTCTTTTCTGATTCATTGTTACTTTTCCCTCCTTAATACTTCTTCAAGTGTTGTATAGACTAGTCCTTTTTCTGGTTCCATTCGTGTTCCATCAGGTCTTGTACAATGAGCGTTTAGCATTGCTTCTTTGGAAACAGATATGAATTTTCCTTTTGTACAAAAAACTCCAAACAACTGATCATTTTTCTTTTCATTTCCTTGGACTCTGACAACGATCGCTCCGTTATTTTTCAATGCCTCCAGACAGATTTCGCCAAAATATGATTTCATGAATTTTACTTCTGATTCCGCAAACGCACCTGGCATATGGTAAACATCAACATCAGAATTCACATCATCCGTACAATTCAGAATTTTATCCTGATGAATCCGTAAAAGCTGATCTCTGAATTTTTTAGCCTCTTTGATTTCTTCCGAAGTAGCTTGCTCTACCAGTTTTTTTCGTTCTTTTTCCCGATCCTGCATATACAGATTTTCCGTATATCGAAAGATCAAAGGTTCCTGTCCCCATTCTCTCATACGGGCTTTATATGTTTTTTCTCCATATTTTTCTAAGAACCAGTCATGAAATTCATACAGGGTTTCTTTTTCTTCTTTTGTGAACTCTTTTTTTGTTGCTGTCATTGCGAGCAGAGTTGCATTATAAGCACTCAAAAACCGAAGCATCTTGTCATTTGAAAAAGATCTTCCCATATAATTTTGAAAAGCATTGATCAAAGATTCTTTTTTCAGATCGATGATCGGAACATTATTTGCATTCATATTCTTCTCCTTATTCGTTTAGATTGATAAATGGCAGATTATATGCTGGGAATTTTGAAACATTTGTAATGTTTGCAACGATCGGTCTTAAATATCCGATCAGCAGTGCCTGAGCATTTTTTTCTAACAAAACATCAATCTTCCCACCATTTTGTATCTTTTCACTCCATTCAAATTCTGCTTCTACGGTGCATTTTAATGCAAAAGGTTGATCATTTTCAAAATCGTCAAGATCACCTAATACCAAAGACACACTGATCACTGCATGATTTCCTTCAAGTTTTTTGATATTTGAAAGAATATTTTCTGTTATTTCAATTTTTTCTTTGTTCATTACAAAATTAGGATTTTCCATAAATACCATTTCTGTTAAATGAGGATTTGTGTACTGGAATTCACTTACTTTCATACATTCTCCACCTTTCTTATTTTATCTACATTACAAATATGAGTTTTTTTAAAAAAAAGATTTTTCACATATAAAAAACAGGTAGAAAAATCCACCTGTTTTTGTTTAGATCTTTGAGATCACAAAGTTTGCTGCATAACTGACAACTGTTATAAATCCAGAACATAAAGCTGTTCCAGCAACGATTGTGACAAAGTATTTAGCGAGATTTTTTGCGTTTGGAAGATACATGTTTTTTCTCCTTTCTGAGCCAGGATTTTTTGCGATAATTTACAATTAAGCATTCTCCTTTGAATGAACGAACCGTTTCTAACATTGCTCCAACAATAATGATCAGTGTTGTTCCGCCAGAATTTAAAGAAGATACATTAGATAATCCTGTAATTGCCATTGGAACTGTGATCAGTACAAATAATAACCCGATACAGATCCATACAATCTGATTCACGGATTTTTTCAGATATTTGATCGTTTCCTCTCCAGGTCTTACATTTTCGATCACAACGCCCTCTTTCTTTAAATTGAAAGCCATTTGATATGGATTAAACGTGATAGAAATATAAAAATAAGAAAATGCGATCATAAGGATCAGGTAAACTGCAAATCCAATCATATATTCTGGATGTTTTTTCATGAACCAGTTTGACATATTAAAATACTGCACCCATTTGATATTGCTGCCACCAAAAGCTGAAAACAATGTGATCATCTGAAATACGGTACTTGTTAAGATTGCAGGCATAACACTGATCAATCTTCCGCTGATAGATAAATAAGAAGATTCTCTAACAGAATCACTTTCTACAGGAGCACTGCTGTACTGTAATTTGATTCTTTTCTCTATCTCATTCATGAAAATCGCAAGAATGATCAGAATGATGACAACAGCAATTGTTGCTACCCACATCCATGCAGGATGTTTTTTCATAAATCCATAATATAAACTCTGCACATCATTTGGAATGTAAGTGATCATATTCATCATTAATACAACCGTAATACCATTTCCAATACCTTTTTTATCAATAACTTTTCCAAGTAAGATCAGTAATAAAGATCCAAAACAAAGGCATCCAACGGTGATCAGATATGTTGTCCATTTTTGATCTTTTAAGATTCCATTTGCTCGCAGCATGATTCCAAAAGAAAATGCTCCAACAACACTTAAAAAGATACTGAATGAAACTGTGATACGTTCTAACTGTTTCTTTCCATAAGCTCCATTTCGTTCTAATTCTTCTAATTTTCGAAATACAACAGTAAGCATCTGAATAACAATACTTGCAGATATGTAGATAGAGATTCCCAATGCACATAATGTCATATTCTGAAACGCTCCACCACTAAATCGGTTCATCATTCCCAAAACACTTGTTTTACTAACTAAATAACTAAAATATGCTGTATTGATTGTCGGAATAGGAATAATATTTCCAAGCTGTACCACGGTCAGACAAAGGATCGTGATCAAGACTTTTATTCCAAATCGTTCTTCTAGTCGTTCTTTTTTCATAGTTCCCTCCAAAATTACATTGCTTTTTTGCAGATTAATCTGCTGATGATATCTCTACGTTTCAGATCGATCTCATTCAGATATACATCTAATGATTTTTTCGACTCTTTGATCCCGGCTTTCCTATTTTCATAATCACGGATCAATTTCTGATGTTCTTCGATCTTTTCATCACATTCTTCCATCTCCTGATCCATTTCAAGAACCGAGTTACGGATATCTTCTTCCTGTTCCTGATATTCCTGATCAATGCTCTTCAATTTTTCCAAAAATTTCTGAATATAATCTTTATTGAAATCTTCATCTAACCCCAGATCGATCTTATACATAGTGATCGCGGTTTGTGAATCCTTTCCGACAAAAACTAACCAGGCTCCATTTAAAATAATATGTATGATCTTATTATCTTTTGCCTCGAAGTTTTTTCCTGTGTAGATAATTTCGCCAAATTGCAGCATTTTCCGAATATTTTGAATGATATCCTGCTCATGCAAAACAATATACCTACGCAACTCTTGTCGATCAGTAATGTCTTTGATGCGCTCTACATATCGTTGTTTGCAATGCTCACTGATGTTAATATTTTCGAAACCTTTCATATAAAACTCCTTTCTTATTTTTTTCTACATTACAAATATGAGTTTTTTTAAAAAAAAGATTTTTCATATATAAAAAAACAGATAGTAATTACACTACCTGTTTCGTTGATTTTTAATTAGATTTCCAAATTAGAAATGAACTTTTTGATTGTTCCATTTTCAATGCATACAAAATCTACGATCTCTTCATCTTTTTCTTTCAAAGAAACCGGAATATATTCGAATGTATCATCATCATATCGAAAGAAAAGATTATGTATGGTATCGGATACGGAGGTAACATTGAATACAAAATATGGATATTCATTTTCATCCAAATCAAGAATATCTCTTCGAAGTTCATTATAAAATTCAATCAGATCCGTATTATCCGGATGATAATATCTGACATTTTTCATAAAAAATCTTTGTATACAATCAGCAATGAATTCTTTGTCTTTTGTAAAAAATATTTGTTGATGTTCAAGTAACCGTAGAATGCAATCTTCTATTATTTTTGCTTTTGATACTTTACGTTCTAAATTTCTCTGATCGCTTAAACTGAGCATCATCTTATATGTATCTTTTATGTTCAAATATTTTGCACCAAGGACTATATCGATCTGTGACAGAAAGAACCAGGAATCATGATATTGTTTTACTTCCACTGCTGTAAGATCTGATCTTATTCCATATATGCTTGCATAACTCATTTCCTTTTCTCCTTTCTTATTAGAAAAGATTACAATCCCTGCACTTTTTCAGCTAATAAATCATCCATTTCTTTTCTAAGCTTTGCAATATATTCAACAATTTCACTTAACTCTGTATCAGCATTGTTATTAATCTGATCACGGACCATTTCTTCCATGGCTGTTTTGATTGCCGTTTCAATTTTTGAATAATATCCGATATTTTTATACCCAGCAACTGATTCAATTCCATCTTCGGTATCAATCACTTCCGGTTTTTCTTTCTTGGAAAGTTTTTTCATCAGAATATAAGATCGTGCTCCTGCTTTGATATAATAATCATTTTTAATATGTAACATTACGCTTCTTCCTTTCTTGTTTGATCGATTTCTTTTGCCTGTTCACTGATTTTTTTGATATCTTTACAACTGACGACACTTGCGATTCCAAAGTCATCCAAATGTCCATACAAACAAATATCTCTTGCAATGATCAGTTCACTATACAGTTTACTGAATACAGGATTATCTTCGTTGTAAGCACAATAAAGCGCTTCACAAAGGCATTTAACTTCTTCTGTATCAAGTGTTACATTTACACAATCGTCATGTTCTATTTTTTCAATATTCATAGCTGGTCTCCTTTCGCTTTTTCTAATACAAATATGAGAGAAATTTCAGGTTTTGTTTTTCACATATAAAAAAATGGACAAGCAGCACACTCATCCATTCCTTTTGAGAAAATTATAAGATTAGATTCCAAAGTCTGCAAATGACATCTGATACACATTCGTAATTTTGATCCCGATTTCTTTCGAAACATGAAGTTTTGCTTCTGGTTTTTCAAACTCATATGCTTCGATTGGGTCATGAAGATATCCGATTTCTTTTAATCCCTGGATCATCTCATCCATTTTTTGATCAAATTGTTTTCTTTCTTCTCCTACCGGATAGACATAAATTGTTTTTCCTTGATGCTCCGCTTTTCCAATATCAGCATGACCGACTAAGTAATCATTTCTTCCAGACAGCTTGTCTTTTACATAGCAGGCAAAAGCTCTTGCAAATAACTCTTCATTACTTGTCCAATAGCCGTGGCCAGATGTGCTAAACATTCCGCCAAAAATACTGGAATCTGAATAATATTTTGTACTTCTATGGTCTTCATTCAGACATAAAGCATGAATAACAGAACGAAAACAATCTGGAATCTTTTGATCATTCAAAGACATGGATGCAAGTTTTCCAAATCTGTGGATCTCAGACATTTTTCCGATATAATCATCCAGTGCATGTCCCCATTCATGAGCAAGTGATCCAGCTCCTTTCATTTTTGTCAGATTGATCACTTCTCTTTCAGGCTCATAATGAGCTAATGCTCCGCTGTGTCCTCTGGCACCAAATGCAATGGCCAGAGCTCCTGTTTCTAAACCGATCAGTCCAATATCTCTTCTTGAAATATTTAAAGCGTCAGCCATATCACAAAAGGCATCAAATGCCATATTCAGATTGACCTGACGGTCATGATCATTGGTCCAGTTACCAAATTCTCCGCCACGGATCCCAAAACATTTCATAAAATCATCTCCTGTCACATTGTGACCATGACGATGATCCTTTCCTTCTCTCTTTAAATGAGTCAACTGAGGTGGAATCCATTTTCCTTTCTTCTGTTTTCTGGAATTTGATTTTTTTGGTTTTTTTGCTTCAGATTCAACTCTTAATTTTACTAAGCGATCGATCATACTTTCTAAAACATCTTTATTTTCATCAAATGCAATGACATAATTAGAATTTTTATTTAACAATGCATATTGATTTATTAAAACAGCAGGTAAATTTACATCCTGTAAACAATAAAAATATTTTGAACAATCTTTTCGAATCACTAAATATGTTTTATTTGCATAATCTTTTTCAATTTCACAAGTTATTCCATCAATATAATGAATTTCATAATCATTTCGACAAAATTCTTCTTTGGTCCAACCAAATCCCTTCTTGTCCATTTCCACTTTTAAACGGGAAAAGAAATTATTGCTTTTATTATGCAATTTTAACAATTTACGGTCATTAATCACACCCTGATATTCATCATTTAATTCATAATAAACCCCATGTACATGATGGAATATCTTTCCATACAACATATCTTCATTTAATTTTGCAGCTTCGACAGCGTTTGCAGCACTTAAGATATAATCACGGAAAGTAGTAACTCCTTTGATGTACTTTTCAATCGCTGCTTCATCCGATCCAATATGTTTTAGGTCAGGATAAATACAGGAATGAATCTGTTTTAGCCAATATACATAAATCCTTGGCTGCGTTTCTAAAAGAGATTTCTCATCGATTTTCTTCCAGATATTATCTCTTTTAATGTATTTTACTTTTTCTCCTGATGTCATTTTGAGAATATCATCCAAGATCAGTCCTCTTAATGCCCATACATCTTTTCTTGCGCCTCCGATTTTTTCTCCGAAATCTTTGATTTCTTTCATTATCATTTTCTCCTTTCTCTCTATTCGTCATGTTCTACATGGTAAATATGAAAGATGGGAAAAATGATAAAAAAAAGAACAGCGAAAAAGTTGCTGCTCTTATGGATATGTTGCAACAAATGATGCAACAATTGTGTTTATATTATTTCAGATACTTGTTAATTGCATTAATAGATGCAGATTGGTCTTCCATATAAAAATGTACGGGATCATGTGTATTCATTCGTTGTCGAAACTTAATTTCAAAATATTTTACATTATGACTCTCCAAAAATTTAAGGTTCCCTGCTCGAATTGAACACATGTGTTTACACACCTTTTTGTCTGGATATAATTGCTCGAATGCTTTATAAAAATATTCTTGGAAATATAGAATAGAGTAAGGATGATTTAATTCATTGACAAACAAAAATTCTATTTTCGTACTTTCCATTCGATTTGTTAAAATGGATAAAGATTTTTGATCTAACTTAACATTAATGGGAGTCTTAAATTTTATAGAGCTTCCATAAATTCGACCGCTGACAATATTGTTATTTTCATCTTTTACAAGAGTTATATTTTCTTTTTTCAAATTTAGAATATCTTTTTCATGTAATCCTGTTCGAAAAGCTATTTCGAAGAAATCAATGAAATCTTTTGGAAGATTCATTCTTCGAATTGCATCAAATTCTTCTACGGTAACATACCATTCGTCACTAAGATACCATGGTTTCTCCTGATTCAATGAATACATAATTATTCTCCTTTATTTCAGATATTTGTTAATTACATCAACAGATGCAGATTGTTCTACCATGAATGTGTATGTTGGCCCATATATTGTTAAGCATTGTCGAAAATCGATTTCAGAATGATTTACATTGTGCATTTCCAAGAATTTACGATTTCCTGAACGTATCGCATGAATGCTTTTATGAAACTTCACATCTGGATATAATTGATCAAATGCTTTTCGGAAATATTTTTTAAAGTATTCAATTGTATAAGGATCTCCAGATTTATTAGAAAACAAAAAATCTGATTTTGTATTCTCCAAACGATCTTTCAAAATGGATAATGATTTTTGATCTAATCTAATATTGATCTGAGTCTGTGATTTTGTTTTTAAAGCAGTTCCATGAATACGTCCAGTCGAATTCCCATTATCATCTTTTTTGAGTTTAACATTCTCTTTCTTTAAATTCAAAATATCAGTAGCTCTTAAACCAGTCCTGAATCCAACTTCAAAAAAATCTAAGAAGCCTTTTGGAAGATCCATTTTCCGAATTGCATTGAATTCTTCAATAGTAAGATAACTTTTCTCATTTTCTGTATCTACTTTAGGATTCGTTTTTACCATAATTGATTCTCCTTTTTTATTTCAAAAATGTGTTAATCACGTAAAGTGAATCAGATTGATCTTCCACATATAGATCATCATCATAAGAACTACGGAAACATTGACGATATTCTATCTCGGCAACTGAAACATCATGCATATATAAGAAATCACGATTCCCTCTACGAATTGAAGTAATATCTTTATGAATTAGTAAATCTGGATAAATATTTTTTTGAGCTTTTTCAAAATATTTCCCCATATAACCAAGTCTATAAGTATTTCCAAATTTATCGATAAACAAATTATCAGCTTTAGCATTTTCTAGATGACGTTTTAAGATAGATAATGATGTTTTATCTAATGCAACATCCATTGGAAGATTTGTTTTTTGTGGAGTTCCAATAATTCTTTCTTTTTGCAGATCAATATTTTCTCTTTTTAAACTTAAGATATCTTTTGATCTTAATCCTGTTCGAAATCCGATTTCTAAGAAATCGAGAAAATCCTGTGAAAGGTCCATGTTTCGGATCAGATGAAATTCTTCTACTGTAAGATACTCGTTTTGATTCAAAAATAAATGTCCTCTCATGATTAATTCTCCTTTTTGTTTTCACGTTTCTTTTCTTCATTATAATGTTTCCAAAATTCTTTATCAAGCTTCTCTAGATTCTGATCATAGATTTCTGGCAAAAAGATTTCTTTTCCACATTCATTACAGAATCCAAATACTTCTTTCCATGCAAATTGAATACCTTTGATATTTTCTTCTGTCTTTCGATCATGGATCTTATAAGAAGTTCTTTTTCTGCAATGTGGACAAAGTAGCTGCGGGTATTTTTGTTTGTATGATGTATATGACATGATTTTCCTCCTATTAATCTTTCTGTTCTACAACTCTTCCGTTGATATATTTGCATGGTTTTAAGTGCTTTCCTACGTATTGAACCATACGTCCAGCTCTACCTTCCTGATAATATACTGCTTTTGTATAATCATCATAATATAAATAGTTATTGATTTTCACAAATTTTACTTCCCGTTGAATCCCATTTTCATCAGTATAATATCGATCTGATTTTTGATGATTATCGGCCTTGTAAAGCCAGAAGCCTCCAATTAATACAACGATACATATAATTGTTAAGACAATATATTCACCCAAAAGCTTATTATCAATCCAATGAAAAAAATTTTTAAACATCGTTATTTTTCCTTTCATGTTTTTTTTATGACATCATATATATAACAATATTTGCTGCTATTGCAATCGTTGCAACGATCACAATGATAGCGCATGAGACGATTGCAAGCCAATTATCCTTACACCATGTATATAACCTTTTTAACATGATTAATCTCCCTTCTTCTCCACAATTCTTCTATTAACATATTTACATGGTCTTAGATGTTCTCCAAGATATGAAGTCATATGTCCGTGATACCTCCCCGAACGACAATGTCGGACGGGGCTTCCAAACCTTTAGAGTTCGAAGTTCCATTATCTACCGATAC
>ENA-USUG01001160-USUG01001160.1-human-gut-metagenome-genome-assembly--contig:-NODE-1160-length-45341-cov-17.307463_pt1 | contig 45341 bp, 26 predicted proteins | sample MGYA00250059_ERZ773394 | MGnify/ENA primary metagenome ERZ773394 (study PRJEB29103, sample SAMN06111957) | human gut metagenome | biome: human gut; feature: ankylosing spondylitis patient; material... | reverse complement strand
TACAAACTATTTTCGATATAATGCAAAATTGAAAGTTGAAAATTCAAAATGATTATTTAAATAGTGAATGAATATTAACGTGTATAGACGATAGAGCATCCAGCAATTCGTTATGGGTAACGCCTTCCCGCATGACAATCAGAACCGTATCGTCTCCACCGATAGTTCCCAGTACTTCAAAATAGTTCTCATTATCAATCAGAACGGTCACTGCTTTGGCATACCCGGGAAGAGTTTTCATCACGGCAATATTCCCTGAAAAATCGATGCTTGAAATGGAGTCTGTCACGATAGCAGAGGCTTTTTCGTCGGTTTGTTCATTCTGGATGCTGTCCGGGATAATATATATGTAACCTTTATCTTTATGAGGTATTTTAGCTACTCTCATGAATTTAAGATCGCGTGATAACGTACTTTGTGTTGCTTCCACGTTTAACTCTTTCAGTCTGAATAATAATTCTTCCTGCGAGCAGATCTGTTCATTCTCAATAAGCTTTCGAATGGCCAACAGGCGTTTCGTTTTATTTCTCATAGGTGTTTATTATTACGCCTCACAAAGTTAGGGAAATTTGTTTTATATTCAATACGATGAAATAAAATAAAGAAAGAGAAGGTATTCCGGGATTGTAATCTTAAAAATATTTATTTTCATAAATATGCTTTGCAAATTCATATATTCGTCATATTTTTGCATAAAATTTAATTTATAGTTGATTGATTGAATAAATATGCATGAATTAAAGAAAGCCCGTCTAGTTTTAGAAGACGGGACAGTTTATGAGGGAACTTCCTTTGGTTACGAGAAATCGGTGTCCGGGGAAGTTGTTTTTTATACGGCAATGACCGGTTACCCGGAAAGTTTGACAGATCCTTCTTATAAAGGACAAATTCTGGTTCCGACTTATCCCATGATTGGAAATTACGGGGTCCCGGTTGATGACGAGCGAGATGGGATATCCAAGTTCTTCGAGTCGGATAAGATTCATTGTAAGGCTTTGGTCATTTCGGATTACTCTTCCCGGTATAGTCATTGGAATTCACAAAAAAGTCTCGGAGATTGGTTAAAAGAACAACAGATTCCGGGGCTTTTTGGTATTGATACGCGGGCATTAACCCAAAAACTGAGAGATCATGGAGCGATGTTGGGTAAGATACTGTTTGACGATGAGGAGGTACCTTTTTATGATCCCAATAAAGATAATATTGTTGCCGAGGTTTCCACGAAAAAGATCATGGAATACGGGAACGGAAAGTATAAAGTGGTTCTGGTGGATTGTGGGGTAAAAAATAATATACTACGCTGCTTGTTAAAGCGGGATGTTACCGTAAAACGAGTTCCATGGAATTATGATTTCACGAAGGAGAAATTTGATGGAATCTTTCTTTCGAACGGTCCGGGAGATCCCGCTCGTTGCGAGGAAACTATAGAGCATATTCGGAAAGCGCTGAAAGGTAATACCCCTATCATGGGTATTTGTTTGGGAAATCAACTCATGGCACGGGCTGCCGGAGCTTCCACCTATAAATTGAAATACGGTCATCGAAGTCACAATCAGCCGGTGATGAATCCCGGCGGAACTCGTTGTTATATAACTTCTCAGAATCATGGATTCGCGATAGATGAAACAACACTTCCGTCAGATTGGGAACCGCTATTTGTAAACGTGAATGATGGCACGAACGAGGGTATTCGGCACAAGAAAAAACCTTTTTTCTCGGCTCAATTTCACCCGGAAGCATCGAGTGGTCCCGTGGATACGGAGTTCCTTTTTGATGATTTTATTAAGGCAATGGAAGCATCAAAAAAGTAATTGAAAATTGAAACAAAATTGAAAATTAGAATGAACATAACAAAAGTATTGCTTCTAGGATCGGGAGCGTTGAAGATTGGTGAAGCCGGAGAGTTTGATTATTCCGGATCGCAGGCTTTGAAAGCACTTCGGGAGGAAGGGATTTACAGCGTGTTGATAAATCCGAATATAGCCACGGTGCAGACATCGGAAGGAGTGGCCGACAAGATATATTATTTACCCGTGACTCCGGAATTTGTGGAACAAGTGATTGAAAAGGAACGTCCGGATGGTATTCTTCTCTCTTTCGGGGGACAGACTGCATTGAATTGTGGGGTAGCTCTTTATAAATCGGGTGTTTTGGAAAAATATAACGTGCAAGTACTTGGAACACCCGTGCAAGCCATTATAGACACGGAAGATCGGGAAATCTTTGCCGGAAAACTAGCGGAAATTAACGTGAAAACACCTAGGAGTATTGCTGCCAGCAACATGGAAGAAGCATTTGCCGCTGTGGATAAACTAGGTTTTCCGATAATTGTCCGGGCTGCTTACACGCTAGGGGGATTAGGTTCCGGTTTTTGTTCCAACAAGGAGGAATTAGAACGATTGGCTGCCAGTGCCTTTTCTTATTCTCCTCAGGTTTTGATAGAGGAATCTTTGAAAGGATGGAAAGAAGTAGAATATGAAGTGGTGCGTGATAAATACGATAACTGTATCACGGTTTGTAACATGGAAAACTTCGATCCGCTGGGTATTCATACCGGAGAGAGTATCGTGGTGGCTCCATCGCAGACTTTAAGTAATAGCGAATACCATAAATTGAGATCGATAGCTATAAAAATAATCCGGCATATAGGCATCGTGGGTGAATGTAACGTGCAATATGCCCTGGACCCGAATTCGGAAGATTACCGGGTGATAGAGGTGAATGCTCGTCTTTCGCGGTCTAGTGCTTTGGCATCCAAGGCAACCGGGTATCCTTTGGCCTTTGTTGCTGCAAAATTGGGAATGGGATACGGGTTACACGAAATTAAAAACTCGGTAACTAAAGTCACCACGGCCTGTTTTGAGCCCGCGTTGGATTACGTGGTTTGTAAAATACCTCGTTGGGATTTGAATAAATTCGAGGGAGTTTCCAAAGTGATCGGTTCTTCCATGAAGAGCGTGGGAGAAATCATGGCTATCGGGCGATCTTTCGAAGAGGCAATCCAAAAAGGCATCCGGATGATCGGGCAGGGAATGCATGGTTTTGTCGGTAATGTACTGAAAACGAAAGATATTGATGAAGAGTTGGTGAACCCGACAGATTCACGGATATTTGCTATTGCCGGGGCTTTTGACAAGGGATATAGCGTGGAGAAAATTCATGAATTGACAAAAATCGATCATTGGTTTTTGCAACGTTTGGAAAACATTCACTTGCTGAAGGAGGAATTAAGCAAGTTTGATAAGGAAACAGACATTAGCGAATGCTTGTTGAGAAAGGCAAAGCAATATGGTTTCTCTGATTTCCAGATCGGGCGGTTGACCGTGAAAAATACCTCGTTATCCCATCACGAGAAAATGTTGAGAGTTCGTGAATACAGGAAGAAATTGGGCATATTACCCTGCGTGAAACAGATTGACACGCTGGCAGGTGAGTATCCGGCAATGACAAATTACCTGTATATCACTTACAATGGAACAGAAAATGACGTGAAATACGAGCATGACAAACGCTCCGTGATTGTGTTGGGCTCCGGGGCTTATCGTATCGGTAGTAGCGTGGAATTTGATTGGTGTGGTGTGAGCGCTTTGAATACGATTCGGAAAGCCGGGTATCGTTCGGTGATGATTAACTATAACCCGGAGACTGTCAGCACGGATTACGATACTTGTGATCGTCTCTATTTTGACGAGTTGTCATTTGAGCGGGTGATGGATATTGTCGAATTGGAAGAACCGAAAGGGGTGATTGTTTCCACGGGTGGTCAGATTCCGAATAATTTGGCTATGCGATTGTATGGTCAGCATGTGAATATTCTGGGAACTTCTCCCGAATCCATTGATCGGGCGGAGGACCGTCAGAAATTCTCAACCATGTGTGACGAATTGGGTATCGACCAGCCTCGATGGAGCGAATTAACGAGTATAGAGGACATTTATCATTTCGTGGATAAAGTGGGTTTCCCCGTGTTGATTCGTCCTTCTTACGTGCTTTCCGGGGCTGCTATGAACGTGGTGTCGAATAAGGATGAATTATTGCATTTCTTGGAGTTGGCGGCAGAGGTGTCGAAAGATCATCCTGTCGTGGTATCCGAGTTTATCGAACAAGCGAAAGAGGTGGAAATTGATGCCGTAGCACAGGAGGGCGAGGTGAAGGCTTATGCTATCAGTGAACATGTTGAATTTGCCGGCGTACATTCCGGTGATGCGACCATCGTTTTCCCGGCACAGAAACTTTACGTGGAGACAATCCGTCGAATCAAAAAGATTGCCCGCTCTATCGCTAAAGAACTGAACATATCCGGTCCGTTCAATATGCAGTTTTTGGCAAAGGACAATGATATCAAGGTCATCGAGTGTAATTTGCGAGCGTCGAGGAGTTTTCCCTTCGTGTCGAAAGTACTGAAATATAACTTTATCGATATGGCCACCCGGATCATGTTGGGAGAGAAGGTGGAAACCTTGAATAAATCGGTATTCGATTTGGATTACGTGGGAGTGAAGGCTTCACAGTTCTCCTTTGCCCGGCTTTTGAAAGCCGATCCCGTGTTGGGTGTGGATATGGCATCCACGGGAGAAGTCGGCTGTATCGGGGAGAATTATTACGAGGCAATATTGAAAAGTATGCTTTCTGTCGGGCATCGTATTCCGAAGAAGGATATCCTGATCTCTTCCGGTCCGACCCGCTCCAAAGTGGAGTTGCTGAACTCTACCCGGATGCTGATAGAAAAAGGATATACTATTTATAGTACGGCAGGAACGGCTAAATTTTTTAAAGAGAATGGAATTGATACACAAATTCTTTACTGGCCGGATGAAGATAAGGAGCCGAATATCATGGAATATTTGCATGACCGGAAGATAGACCTGGTTATCAATATTCCGAAAAATCACACGAAACGGGAGCTGGATAACGGTTATAAAATTCGTCGCGCTGCCGTGGATTACAACATCCCGTTGATCACGAATGCCCGTTTGGCCAGTGCCTTTATCTATGCTATTTGCAAGGTCGATCCTGCCGAGATAGCGATTAAGAGTTGGGATGAATACTAGGAAGATAAAAGCTAAAAACTGCTGGATTAATTCAGCAGTTTTTTATATTTTGCAGAATGTAACCAGCAATAATTGAATAAAACTGCAAGTTACAACTTGCAGTTTTGTGATGTAATAATTATTTTTTGGGTATTTGGCCTTAAATAGCTAGTTTTGTAGTAATCATTATTACAAAAATAGATATCTATGAAGAGTAAGAAATTGAAAAGAATTCTATATGTTTTTGCGGTTTTAATCATGTTGATATTGGGGATTGTCGTGTGGATGCAATCATCCGGTGGAGTTGTTGAAGAACAGACGTTTACTATTAATAATAAGCAATTAGCCACTTTTGTCTATAACACGAAAACAGAAACACCTCAAAGGTTGCATATCACGGTGAAAGGTACCTTGGATTGTGATGCTATTTTGACGATAAGAGAGGACGGTGAAACTAGCGGGATTCGTTCCCGTCGTTCGTTTCCTTTAAAAGCAGGAGAACTGAAAGATCGGGATTTCCAGACCATGTGGACTCATACCGGGATGATCATAGAATTCAAGACGGATGGATGCACTGTTAATGATGTAAAAGTGAAAATAGAGGTGTTAGAGTAAGCATGATCATTTTTGTGGAAGTTGAGTCTGCGGTTTCTATATTGTGGATGCACGTGTTGAGCTTCTGAAATTTATTTTCTAACTTTGTATTCTAATACAAGAAAAATGAGTAACACATTGTATCCTATCGGTATTCAAAATTTCGAGAAATTGCGTAAAAGTGGTTACTTATATGTTGACAAGACGGAATTGATTTATCGTTTAGTCAAGAGGGGAAGTTATTACTTTTTAAGTCGTCCGCGTCGCTTCGGGAAGAGTTTACTAATCTCGACGCTTGAAGCTTATTTCCAAGGAAAACGAGAGCTATTTCAAGGACTTGCCATGGAAGAATTGGAGAAGGAGTGGGTACAACATCCTATTTTCCATCTTGATTTAAATATTGAGAAATATGATTCGATGGAGAGTTTGGGGAATATTCTCAATGATAATTTGACCCGATGGGAAAATGTGTACGGACGGGAAACCTCGGAAGTCTCGTTTCCGTTGCGATTCGCTGGGGTTATTCGCCGAGCTCACGAGCAAACAGGACAACGGGTGGTGATTCTTGTTGATGAGTATGATAAGCCGATGTTGCAGGCAATTAATAACGAGGAGTTGCAACAGGAGTTTCGTAATACGTTAAAACCGTTTTATGGGGTTTTGAAAACCATGGATGGGGATATTAAGTTTGCCTTGTTGACAGGGGTTACTAAGTTTGGGAAAGTTAGTGTATTTAGTGACCTTAATAATTTGAATGATATATCCATGGATAACCGTTATGTTGCTTTGTGCGGGATGACCGGGGAAGAAATTCATCGTTATTTCGAGGCTGATTTGCGTGAATTGGCTTCTGCCCAAAAAATGACATATCAGGAAACGTGTGATCGACTAAAAGAGTCATACGACGGGTATCATTTTGTGGAAAACTCCGAGGGAATTTATAATCCGTTCAGCGTGTTGAACACGTTTGACAAAATGAAATTCGGTAGTTACTGGTTTGAAACAGGTACTCCGACTTATCTGGTTGATTTACTGAAACGGAACCATTATAACCTTGAACAGATGGCTCGCGAGGAGACTAATTCAGATGTGTTGAACAGTATTTATGCAGACGAAAGTCCGATTCCAGTGATATATCAGAGTGGGTATCTTACGATAAAAGATTATGATTCCCGTTTTGAAAATTATACTCTAGGTTTCCCTAACCGGGAAGTGGAGGAAGGTTTTATCAAATTTTTGATGCCTTTTTACACGAGAGTGAACAAAGTCGAATCACCTTTCGAGATACAGCAGTTTACTCAAGAGATTGAATCCGGTAAACCGGATGCTTTCTTACGTCGTTTGCAAAGTTTTTTTGCCGATACGCCTTACGAATTAATACGAGAATTGGAGATACATTACCAGAACGTGCTTTTCATTGTTTTCCGTTTGGTGGGTTTTTACGTGAAGGTAGAGTATCATACGTCGGAGGGAAGGGTTGATTTGGTGTTGCAAACGGATCGTTATATTTACGTGATAGAATTTAAGTTGGAAGGGACAGCAGAAGAGGCTTTGCGACAGATTGAGGAGAAACATTATGCTCGTCCGTTTGAAGCGGATCCCCGGCAATTATTTAAGATCGGGATTAATTTTGACAACAAAACTCGAAATATTGAGAAGTGGATTGTGGAATAAAATATGTAATAAATTATAATCAACAGAATGCAGATGTTTAAAAGATATTGGAAAGATTTTGCCATTTTTTGGGGGCTGTTTATTGTTTTTGTTGCGGGAGTGTTTTTCTTTTTCTACCTCGTTTCGGCAGGTAAACTAGGTTTTATGCCTACATTCGAGGAGTTGGAGAACCCCAACAATAATTTTGCCACGGAGATTTATTCCGAGGATGGAAAGATTTTAGGAAAGTATTTCGAGGGGAGTGAAAACCGTCGATATATGGATTACAAGGATATACCTCAAAGTGTGATCGATGCGTTGATTGCCACGGAGGACGTACGTTTCTATGATCATAGCGGTATTGACGTGCGAGGTTTGTTTCGGGTAGCACAGGGAATGTTGACCGGAAATTCTTCTGCCGGAGGTGGTAGTACGATCACGCAACAGTTGGCGAAAATGTTGTTCCCGCGGGAGGCAAACCAGAACTTTTTGGAGTTGGCCGTGCGTAAATTCCGCGAGTGGGTGATTGCGGTGAAGTTGGAGAAGAGCTACACGAAGGAAGAGATTATCACGATGTATCTCAATAAGTTTGACTTTTTGAATTTGGCCGTCGGTATTAACTCTGCCGCTAATATTTATTTCTCGACAACACCCGATTCTTTGAAAGTGGAACAGGCTGCCATGTTGGTGGGGATGGCCAAGAATCCTTCGCTTTTTAACCCGGTTCGGAGACCTGATAAGACGTTGGGACGCCGGAATGTGGTGTTGGGACAGATGTTGAAATATGACAAGATTTCACAGGCGGAGTTTGATTCGTTGAAGGTTTTGCCTTTGGGATTGGATTTCCATAAAGAGGATCATAAAGAAGGAATTGCAACCTATTTTCGGGAGTATTTGCGATTATACATGACGGCATCCAAGCCGGTTAAAAAGAATTACAGCAAGTGGAATAAGGACCAGTATGCAGTAGATTCCTTGGCTTGGGAAACGAATCCGCTGTACGGATGGTGTAACAAAAATCTGAAATCAGACGGTTCGCATTATAATATTTACACGGACGGGTTAAAGATTTACACGACGTTGGATTCCCGAATGCAGAAATACGCGGAAGAGGCCGTGACAGAACATCTGGGAGGAACGTTGCAGCCGGCGTTTATGGCTGAGAGAAGTAGAAAGGCTCATCCGCCTTTTTCGAATGATTTGACGGTTTCCGAAATCAATGATATTTTGAATACTTCTATTCGTCGTACTGAACGTTACCGTTCAATGAGTAGTGCAGGTAAAAGTTTCCAAGAGATAAAAAAATCTTTTGATAAAGCGATCCCGATGTCTGTTTTCACGTGGAAAGGAGTACGGGATACCGTGATGAGTCCGTTGGATTCATTGAAGCATTACAAGTCTTTCTTCCGGGCGGGATTCATGGCGATGGAACCTGCTTCAGGAAAGATCAAGGCATACGTGGGCGGTCCGGATTATCGTTATTTCCAGTATGATATGGTGAGTACCGGGAAGCGGCAGATCGGTTCTACAATCAAGCCGATTCTTTATACGTTGGCCATGCAAGAAGGGTTAGGACCTTGTGATCAGGTATTGAACGTGCAACAGACGTTTGTATTGCCTGATGGAACGACTTGGACTCCTCGTAATTCCACGGACAAACGGGAAGGTGAGATGGTGACTTTGAAATGGGGGTTGGCAAATTCGGTAAATAATATTTCCGGCTGGGTATTGAAACAATTTACCCCGGAGGCGGTTGTGCAAATGGCTCATCGAATGGGTATCACGAGTTTTATAGACCCGGTTCCCGCGATCTTCTTGGGTTCTTCCGAGGTTTCCGTGAAAGAGATGGTCGGAGCGTTCTCGATATACGCGAACAAGGGGGTGTACAATGCTCCCATGATGGTGACAAAAATAGAGGACAAGTATGGTAACGTGCTGGCGAATTTCTACCCGGAATCTCGAGAGGTGATTACTGAAAACACGGCTTTCTTGATGGCGAATCTGTTGCAGGGAGTTGTGGATGAGGGAACGGGACGTCGTTTGCGTTTCCGATATGGTTTTAAAAATCAGATCGGGGGAAAGACCGGAACGACGCAGAACCACTCTGACGGTTGGTTTATCGGGATCACACCTGATCTTGCCGGAGGAGTTTGGGTCGGAGCGGAAGACCGTTCTATCCATTTCCAAAATTTGGCGAATGGACAGGGAGCCAGTATGGCACTTCCAATTTGGGCTTTGTTTATGCAGAAAGTTTACGCGGATAAATCCCTTGCCGTTCCACAAAGGGATTTTCAAAAGCCGAACGGGGTGAACCATGTGCTTGATTGTGGAGATGCGGATAGAGAGGGAATGACGGATTATGACTCTTCGGATGAAATCTTTGATTAATTGAAAATTGAATGGCTAAGACAAAAACCGTGTACGTTTGTCAGAATTGTGGGGCAAAGGAGTCCAAATGGGTAGGTAAATGCTCTACTTGTGGGGAGTGGAATAGTTTTGTGGAAGAGGTGGAGGTTTCTACAAAGGGAAACCGGGTGGCCTCTATCGTGGGAGCGAGTTCTTCACGGCCTTTGAAATTGTCGGAGGTGAAGGCGAATGCCGATGAGCGAATGGATACCGGTGATGGAGAATTGAACCGGGTGCTGGGAGGTGGAATCGTGCCGGGTTCCATGATTTTGCTGGGGGGAGAGCCGGGTATCGGTAAATCAACGCTGGTATTGCAATTTGCCCTGCATAATCGATGTGGAAAGGTTTTATACGTCTCGGGAGAAGAGAGTGTGTCACAAATTAAGATGCGAGCGCAACGGTTGGGAGCGGAGAATGACGATTGTTTGTTCCTTTCGGGAAATTCGTTGGAAACGGTACTGGAACATTCCCGTGCGCTTGAACCGAAATTATTAATTATTGATTCTATACAGACGCTGGCAACAGAGAGCGTGGATGCTATTCCGGGGAGTTTATCACAGATCCGGGAGTGTACCAACGTGTTGCTGCGTTACTCGAAAGAAAATACGATCACGACAATCCTGATCGGGCATATCACGAAAGACGGTCAATTGGCCGGTCCGAAGATTCTGGAACACATGGTAGATACTGTTCTGCAATTTGAAGGGGATCAGCAACACATGTACAGAATCCTACGGTCCATGAAGAACCGTTTTGGTTCGACTTCCGAGATCGGTATCTACGAGATGTTACAATCCGGATTGCGGCAGGTGGCTAATCCTTCCGAGTTATTGTTGTCCAATCATGCTCAGGACTTGAGCGGGGTTGCTGTTTCTGCCACCATGGAAGGCGTTAGAACGATTTTATTGGAAGTACAGGCGTTGGTTAGCACGGCGGCTTACGGGACGCCCCAGCGGTCTGCAACGGGCTTTGACACGCGACGATTGAATATGTTGCTTGCCGTGTTGGAAAAACGGGTAGGTTTCCGGTTGGCCGCAAAGGATGTGTTCTTGAATATTGCCGGAGGAATACGGGTGAGTGATCCGGCTCTGGACTTAGGAGTTGTGATGGCGGTTCTTTCTTCGAATATAGACGCCCCGATACCCACGAATACCGTGTTTGCCGGTGAAGTTGGTTTGTCGGGAGAGATTCGTGCCGTGAGTCGTATCGAGCAGCGGGTACTGGAGGCTGAAAAACTCGGTTTCCAGCAAATATTTGTTCCGGCGGGAAACAAGAAAGCGTTGACAAAAGTCCCTGCACGTATAAAAGTAAGATTCGTTTCCCGGGTGGGAGATATTTGTCGGGAGTTGTTTAGCTAAATCGTTTTATATGACTCGTGATTTGTCCGGGTACACGTTAAAATTCTGCCCTATAATCCCGGGCAATAAAGTATTCCCGCAATTTGCGGATGGCTCCGTATTTGAGAGTACGTACCGTGTTGACGGAAACGGCGAGGATTTCTGCTATCTCTTTCACGTTATTTCCGGCAAGAGTGAGAAGAATAATGCGTTCACTTTGAGGGGGAAGCTGTTGGATGGCATGGATTAATATTTGATTGGCTTCTTCCTCTATGATTTTATCCAGAATGTCGGAATCATCCTGTTCGCCCGGGTATATTTGTTTGTAACGATCGTTTTCCCGTTTAATGCTCCGGATGTAGTTGAGGGATTCGTTTCTTGTCATGATGAACAAGAAATTTTCCACGGATTCGAGGGTTCTGTATTGTTTCCGATTCTCCCAAAATTTGACAATCACATCCTGTGCGATGTCTTGAGCGATGTCGAAAGAGCCGACAAACTTCAAGGCGATCGTGCAGATCGTTGTGTAGTGTCGTTGTATAAATTGTTCTAATTCAACAGAGTTATTCATCGATTAGTGTGTATTGAATGTCAATATGCTTACAAGTTCGATAAATCATTGCAATTATAGTTATTTTTTTCGTTCCAAATAAATTTTGAAAAAAAATCATGTTTTCGTTCATACAAATCGGATACCCTTGGTGTCTTTAAGAAAATGACGATAAGAATGGACTATAATCAGGAAAAAATAATAGCAGAAATCATTTTAAAAATCCGATTCGGGACAGCGACGGAGGATGAGAAGCAACAGGTGGAAAATTGGGTTGCTGAAAAAGAGGAACATCGCCTCCTGTACGAGAAGATTGTTTCAGGGAAAAGTATCGCGGAATATTTGAAGAAAGAGGGGGATGTGAAAGCGGTTACTGATATAAAGGCGGTGTCGGCTCGGGTGCGGGAACGGATTCAGGAGAAGGAAATGGGAAAACGGCGTGTGCTTCGGAAATGGTATGCGGTAACCGGGGCTGCCTGTCTGATCGGTATCATTTTAGGCGGGGTCTTTTTGAACCATGAGGATCGGGAGTCCGTTGCTTTGGTGGAGAATAATCCGGAACAAGTTGTAAATGAAAAAGTAATGCTGGTACTTTCGGACGGGCAGACGATAGGGCTTGCTCACCAGGGCACCGATAGCATATATATCGGGCAGGCCACGATTATAAAGAAGGAGAATCAGTTGGCTTACCAGAGGAGACAGGACACACTGGGAACACGTGTCGAGGAGGAGCGGAACCGGATTATCACGACTGTCGGGGGGGATTATTGCTTTATTCTGAGCGATGGAACCAAAGTGTGGTTGAATGCCGAATCCGAGTTGGATTTTCCGGTAGATTTTGTTGGGAAGGAGCGGGTGGTAAGACTAAAGGGAGAAGCGTACTTTGAGGTAAAACCGGATGCGGCACATCCTTTTATCGTGGAGACGAGAGGCGTGCGAACCCGGGTATTGGGTACTTCATTTAATATAAAGGCATACGATAATGAAGAAAGTATATTTACAACCCTGTTGACCGGAAAAGTAAAAGTGTCTGCTATCGGTGAAGAGAATGAATCCGTGGTGTTGACACCCGGGATGCAGAGCGAATGGCAGGAGAATGGGCAAAAGATGAGCGTGAAGAAAGTGAATGCCGAGAATTTTACTGCTTGGCGGCAAGGAGCCTTTATGTTTGATAATGAAAATATCATGGTGGTAACCCGTGTATTGGAAAGATGGTATGGATTGAAATTTATTTATAACGAGAATGTTCATGAGCATACTTTTAGTGGTCGTTTGAGTAAGGATGAGCCTTTGGAGTCAATATTGGAAACATTGACATTCACGGGTGGACCTCAATTTAAAATAGAGAAAGATGTAGTGTATATTATTGAGAAAAAGTAGGAAAACAAAAATGGAGAAGTTTCGCGGACCTCTCCATTTACAAGGACCTTGTTAGAATACAAGGATAGTGTTTCATTTTAATTGTACAAATCTATGAAAAAAGAACTGAACAAAAAGTTTTTTTCGAACTTTCGTGTTTGGTGGAGGTATTGTTTAACATTGTTTTGCATGTTTCTGACAATTATTTCGCTCACGACAAGTTCAGCTTTCGGGCAAGAAAGAGCTACAAAAGTAATTTCCTTGAAACTGGGGAACGTAACCGTATTACAGGCTTTGGAGGAGATTAATCGGCTGAGCCAGAATAACGTTATCTTTAAGCGGGAGGAAGTAATCCGAGAAACCAAAAGGATTACCGTCGATTTGAAAGACGTGACCGTGTTGCAAGCTGTACAAGAGTGCATCAAGGGAACCCGCTTGACTTGTACGGAACGGAATGGTAGTGTCGCCGTGGGACCGGATACAGGAGTGAAACCTGTTCGAATTTCCGGTACGGTAAAAGACCAGAAAGGGATGGTATTACCCGGTGTAACCGTCATTGTCAAGGGCTTGGCTATGGGAACAAGCACGGATAATAACGGTCACTATTCTTTGAATTTGCCCCGGGTGGATAATCTGTCACTTCTCTTTTCATTTATCGGAATGGAAACCGAGGAAGTAAAATACGCGGGCAAGGACACGATCAACGTGGTGATGAAGGAGATCGTGTCGGAGTTGGAGGAAGTAGTGGTGAACACGGGATATCAACGAATAGACGCACGTAAAAATGCCAGTGCAATTACTTCTGTCCGGGCGGAGGATATTATCACTCCGGGTTTACAAACCATCGATCAAATGTTGGAAGGGCACGTGCCGGGAATGATCTTTATGCAAAATTCGGGACAGATTGGGGCTGCTCCGCGTTTACGTATCCGGGGTACGTCCACGATTCTGGGATCGCAGGAACCGCTTTGGGTGATCGATGGAGTGATTCAGGAAGACCCGGTGAACGTGGATCCGGAGAATCTGAATGACTTGGATTTCGTGAATTTGCTGGGTAACGCCATTTCCGGTTTGAACCCGGAGGATATCGAGCAGATCGACGTGTTAAAGGATGCGGCGGCTACAGCGATTTACGGAAAGAAAGCCGCGAATGGTGTGATCGTGATTACCACGAAAGCCGGTAAACAGGGACCTCCCTCGGTGATGTATTCCGTGTCCGGGTCTTTTACCCAGCGTCCTAGATATAGCGACCGGAGCGTGAACGTGATGAATTCCAAAGAACGTATCGCTTTTTCGCGGGATATGATCGAGAATCGGTTAGCTTATCCCAAGATCACTTCTTGGGTAGGATACGAGGCAGCATACCGGGACTATATCAATGGACAAATCGGATACTCGGAATATAAATCATTGGTGGATAAGTACGAGACGATGAATACCGACTGGTTCGATATCCTGATGCAGGATGCTTTCTCGCACAAGCACACGTTAAGCCTTTCCGGTGGTTCTTCCACGTTGAGATATTACGCGTCTCTCGGGTTAAATGATCTCTCGGGAAGCGTGAAGGGGGAGAGTAACCGGGTATATTCGACCAATGTCAATTTAACGGGTAACTTCGATAAGTTCACGGTGCGTTTCGGATTGCAAGGAAGTGTTTCCAAGAGGAAATATATTCCTGAAGACGTGGGCGTAACAGAGTTTGCGTACAACACGAGCCGGGCTGTGCCTGCACGGAATGACGACGGTAGTTATTGGTATTATCAGATAGAGAAAGAGATCGATGGAGAATCTTATTATTATCCCAAGAATATATTGGAAGACATGGCAAATTCATCGACTCAGACCAACCAGAATTCCTTGACATTCCAATCTAGCGTGGCGTATCAGGTATTGCCGGTATTAAAGGCTCAGGTATTATTGTCTTACAGTTTTTCAAACTCCAATTCGGGAACGTGGCATGGAGCTGATACCTATTATTGTCGGAGTTTAAATAAGTCTTACGGGGCTTCAACGGAAGCTTGGTGGAAAGCGAATACTTTGTTACCCTGGGGTGGAGAACAGAAAGACAGCCGGGTAGAACGTAACAGCTATACTGCCCGTTTTCAGGTGGATTATAATCAAGCTGTGGATAGAAATGAAGAGCACGTGTTGAATGGAAATGTCGGTTTCGAGGTGAAGTCCAACAAGTACAATACTTATGCCAAGACAACCCGCGGTATTTTCCGAGATAGGGGAAATGCAATACAGGCTATTCCAACGGATGATTTGAAAGCATATACTTATCAAAAATACATCGAGTGGACGCAGTCGGCTGCCGCACTGGGTACCTACACGAAACAGTTAACAAACGATGTTTCGGCTTATATGACATTGGGATATAGTTATAAAAACATATATAATTTCAGTGTAAACGCACGCGTGGATTTCTCTAACGAATTTGGTAGCCGGGCGAACGAGAAATTTTTCCCAATTTGGGCTTTAGCCGGTCGTTGGAACCTCTCGGAAAACGTGTTGAGAGAAGTACATTGGATTAATGATCTGGCATTAAAGGTGTCTTTCGGTTACCAAGGAAACGTTCCTAGTGTACCGTCGAGATTGGTGATCAAAAAATCAACGGTATCCAGTGACTTGTTTGACCAGTTTTATTCCACGGTTTCCGCTTATCCGAATCCCAATTTGAAATGGGAAAAGACAGCAAATTTCAACGTGGGGCTTGATTTTTCATTACTAAAGAGAAAAATCACGGGTTCTGTAAGTTATTATTACCGGAAAACAGTGGATGCCTACATGGATAAAACGGTATCCGAGGTAAACGGGATGACTAGTTACAAAGTAAATCAGGGGACCGTGGTGAACCAAGGGTACGAGTTGTCACTGAATTTTATTCCTGTCAACACGATGGGGGCGGACGGGAAAGGATTCCGTTGGAGATTTGATCCTCAGTTAGGACAGGTGATCAATAAACTGATCGATAATGCCACTTCGTCAACAGACAAAAGTTTAAAAGATGATTCCGATCTTACCTATTCGGATTACTTGAATGGAACGGTGCAGACTGTAAATCGTTCTATAAACGGTTTCTACTCTTATAAATTTATGGGACTCGATCCGGCAGATGGACGTCCGATATTTCCGAATCTGGAACAAAAGATCATGGAGAATGGTGAAGAAGTAGATTATGGAGAGCGGTTTAAACTGATGTCTAACGAGGAACGGTATATGTCCGTGATGGAATATTCCGGTAATCGAGTACCCACGTTGCAAGGAAGCTTGATTAATACTTTTTCGTACAATCGATTCACGTTGTCGATTAATATGTCTTATAGTCTTGGATCTAAAATCCGGTTGTTGAAATTGTACCCGAATATTAGTTCGGATAATGGAACAATGGCTCCCAATCCCATGGAGAACATACGGTCTGAATTTTCCAAACGTTGGAAGCGACCGGGAGATGAGGCGTATACTAACATCCCGGGAATCCTTAGTAATTCGGATTTTTTGGCAACCTTGGGAACTAATCCGTGGTGGAAAAAAGCAGCTTACAACGGAACGGTAAACCGCAAGGTGGTAGCCGAAAACATATGGCAGATGTATGATTATTCAAGTGCACGTGTTGTGAGTGGAAATTATTTGAAGATTCAGAATATTGCATTGCGTTACAATGTGCCGGATAAATTTTGTAAAAAGATTCACATGAAAGCGGCATACGTTTCCTTGTCAGGCACAAATCTGTATACCTTCAGTAGTAAGAAATTGAAAGGACAGGATCCGACAACGCAGACAGGTAATTCGTCAACGATCACGCAATCGATACGTCCGACGTATTCGTTTAGTTTGAATGTAACATTTTAAAGAATATGGTTATGAATAAGATATATACGCTATTGATCATATTGGTTTTAGGATGTGTTTCTTGTGGAGATTTTTTGGAAGAAGATTCTCAGACATTATCCTATGTAACCAGCGTGGAGGATTTGGATGAGTTATTAGTAGGAAGCGGGTATTTACAGAATGCAAGAGGTACCTATTATACGATGAGTTGGTTGGAGGTGATGGACGATGACATGCAACAAAAATTGACGGGTTCTCATGCGGCGTTGGTGAATTTTGTTTATGTGGCTCCTTTTTTCAAATGGGCAGACTATCCTTGGGACGACGATTACCCGAATCGGATTGGTGGAAATAAAACGTGGTCTAGATTGTACGAATCAATAGAGATTGCAAACTTGATACTTAAAGAGGTAGAGCGTTTTAGTGAAGAAGATGATTATGCTAGAGTGAAGGGGGAAGCTTATTTTATTCGGGCTTATTGCTATTTCTATTTGACAAATATTTGGGGACATCCTTATGAAGCATCTACAGCTAGTGCGAAGTTGGGCGTTCCTATAAAACTGACAGATGTTATCGAAGTAAAAGGATTTGCTAGAAACTCTGTGGAGGAGTGTTATCAACAAATATTATCCGATGCCAAACAGGCAATATATTATTTGAAAGGAATCACCCCCACTATAACATATCGTGCAGGAGAAAATGCTGCACGGGCATTATTAGCAAAAACAGCTTTATATATGGGAGATTGGAGTACAGTGGTGAACCAATGTGATTCTATTTTTAATTCTCCTAAAGGACTGGGATTAATCGATTTTAATACCACGACAATGAGTGTGTACTCTACCGCTAGTTCTTATAATGCATTGATTCGTTCAAATTCAAGTAGTGAGGCCATATTCTCAGGAGGATTCTGTACGAGTGGGGTATCCCAGATAACGACAAATCTATCCTATGCTGCTTCCTCGGAATTGTTGGCGTTATATGATGAAAGGAATGACCTGAGATATTCATCAGGTAAGAATTCGTATTTTTTTCAGTATAGCAAAGGGTATTATGCATCTTATCGATTGACCAATGCTTCGAAATTGCCTGGAAATAGTTTAGTATATTCTGAAGTGTATTTGAATAAAGCGGAGGCATTAGCTTTGCTTGGGCGGGAGGCTGAGGCTATTTCAACTTTGCAGGAATTGAGAAGTAAACGAATGAGTGATGCCGGGACTATAAATGAAACCGGTGAAGGTTTAATAAAATTTATTCGGGATGAACGCAGACGGGAACTTTGTGGAGCCGGACAACGTTGGTTCGATTTGCGACGCTATGCTGTGCATCCGACATATCCGGAAAAAACAACCATCAAGCATGATTATTATGAATGGGATAACGGTACGGCAGTCTTGAAAAAGACTTACGTGTTGGGTGAATATCCCGAGGATGGGGGATGGCTATTGCCAATGCCATCTTACGCGTTGGAATCGAATGAAGGAGAATTGGAAGATAATGTTCGCCCGGATAGAGAAAATTAATTAATAATGAAATAAGTATAATATGAGAACAAAATTAATCTATATTATTGGCTTATGGGGATGTTTATCTCTGTTTGGCTGCGGCGATGATGACAATCTTTCTCCGTCGGATCTGGATGGAGATTGGTATGTGTTGACCGACTCGGAGGATCCGTTGGATCATTTACGATATACGGTGTTCCAGACGTATGGTGTCCCGGTATTCTATAACGATACGATCGGGAGTCAGAATAGGGGCACGGACTACGCCGGGTTACCGATTATTTATTATGAAATATTGAACCCGAATTATTCTATCGAGAGTTCAACCGAGTACGCGAAGTATGAGTTGTCGTATGACCGGGAAGCGATTACAACCGGGGTTGAATTTATTCGGGATGAAGTTTTACCGAGATTGGTTTCTTCTAAATTATACCCCCGTTCATTTTTGTTGATGAATAAATTGACATTGAATGCATCGGCTTCATCGGCTTCATTGTTGCATGAAGAGTGTGCTTACCGGGGGATGATGACGTCATGTGTTAGTTTGGTAGAGGAGATAGGCGGAATGACTGATGCTGAAATCAAACGAATGGCATGTGAAATAGTGGCAGAGGAATACACGACTTATTTCATGGAAAACGCTTTTTCATTGTTGGAGGCTTTCCTAAATGTGTGTCGTGCCGAAGTGACCAGTGTCAACTTGTATTCATTAAGTTTGACTTCTTCATCCACACCACCTTATGTGGCTGATTTGAAGGAATACGGATTTTTGTCTTACAATAAGGAATCTCAATATGCTCCGGCAAGTAAGCGAGTAACGACGGTAACTGAACGTATGGATGTGGTGGATTATGTGACCGAGGTATTGATGGAGGACGATGAGGCTTTTGAAACGAAGTACGGCTCTTACGAGTATGTCATGAAGAAATACAAGTTGATGAAGACGGCTATGGAAAATTTGAAAGCAGCGTTGAAATAACTGAATTAACTGTGTTTTAGTGTTTGATCTTACTTCAGGATGAGGGCTTTTTAAGTCTTTCATCTTGAAGATAGGGAATTCTATTGTCTGTAAAACAGGGATATTATTATAATTTAAAAGAAGTATGTATGAATAAATGGATTGTATGGAGTCTGACGTTGCTGTGGATTCTACCGGTTGCTTTTTCCGCGGAGGCGGTGGGAAGGAAGAGGAAAAAGGTGCCGGAGAAGGCGACGGTGGAACCGAGCAAGTATGACAAGTTATTTAAAGGAAAAAAGTACGAGACGGCGAGAGGGGGCTTTGTGACGGTGCATCGGGTAGACGGGAAAGTGTATTTGGAATATCCTTTAAAGTTTATGGGAAGGGAGTTGCTCTTGGCAGCGACCTCGACGGCGTCCTCTGACAATAGTGTCTGCACGAACGGGTATAAGGAGAATACCCCGATGCATATCCGGTTTACACTGGAGGATAGTACCGTGCAGATGAGGAAAGTGAATGCCGTTGTGGCAACAAAATCTGCCGGGGAGCGGATAGATCGGATCATGGAACAGAATTTCAGTGATCCCGTCATAGCGCAATACAAAGTTCTGGCTTATTCGCCGGATAGCCTGGCGGTGGTTTTCGATATGACGGGAATATTCCTGGATGAAGAGGCGGCTTTGTCGCCCGTGCCTAAAGGCAGCGGGTTGATGGAGGTGACTAAATCGTTGACGAAGGACCTTTCTTCTATCCGGGAGGTAAAGGCGTTTGAGGATAATATGTCTGTGAAATCTCAATTGGTCTATAAATATAGTATTACTTACGACAAAGCGAGAGTGGTGACCGACCAACCTCTAACCGTGTTGGCTACCCGATCATTGCTTTTGCTTCCCGAGAGAAAGATGACTCCCCGGGTATCGGACAGACGAATCGGGGTATTTTTAACGTCGAAATCATATATTTCCGACGAGGGGGTACCCACGGAAAGGTATTCCTACGCTAATCGTTGGTGGGTGGAGCCGAGCGACGAGGAGGCTTATCGTAGAGGGGAATTGACAGAACCCGTGAAACCGATTGTTTTTTACGTGGATACTTTATTTCCGGAAGCATGGAAACAGCCGATCCGGGAAGGAATATTAAGATGGAACCAGGCTTTCGAGAAGATTGGTTTCAAGAACGTGATGCAGGTAAGGGATTTCCCGAAAGACGATCCGTCTTTTGATCCCGATAATTTGAAATATTCTTGCGTGCGTTACGTCCCCACGGGCGTGGCGAATGCCATGGGACCCTCGTGGGTAGACCCGACAACGGGGGAGATATTGAATGCCTCGGTACTGGTCTACAACAACGTGATCCAGATGTTGAGAAATTGGCGTTTTGTGCAGACAGCTCAGATCGATCCGCTCGTGAGTAAGGAGTTGCCGGAAACGTTATTGAATGAATCTCTGACCTACGTGATCGCTCACGAGATAGGACATTGCTTGGGACTGATGCATAATATGTCGGCTTCTGCCTCCTATCCGGTGGACTCTTTGCGCTCGGCAAGTTTCACGGCAAAATACGGGACAACTCCTTCGATCATGGATTACGCCCGTTTCAATTACGTGGCGCAACCCGGGGATCGGGGAGTGAAATTGACACCTCCGGATTTGGGTGTGTACGATGAATTTGTAATAAACTGGTTATACCGTCCCGTGTATGGCGTGTCTACGATATGGGAAGAGGCGAAAGTGTTGGAAACCTGGGTGGACGAGATGGTAAGCGATCCGATGCTCCGCTACGGACGGCAGCAGATCGCCGGACGCTACGATCCCACCGCCTTGGAGGAAGATTTGGGTGATGATGCCATGAAGGCGGGAAATTATGGCATACAGAATTTGAAGTATATACTATCGCATTTGGACGAATGGATTGCGGATGATCCGGAAGTAACCGCCCGGCGTTCTCTGTACGTACAGATGGTGAACCAGTATTATCGCTATATCCGGAATGTAATCTATAATATCGGGGGTATCTATCTCTCGGATGCCAAAGAAAGCTTGTCGCCTGAACGTTTTCGTCCCGTGGAACGGGAGAAACAGAAGGCTGCGGTAGTCTGGACGTTACAACAATTACGGGACTGCGAGTGGTTGGATAATCAGGTTTTGTTGAAGAAATTTCCTCTGGGCATAATGTCCTCGCCCGTGGTGGTGGAGGCTGTCGGCAAGCAACTGATGGCAGCTTCTCGGCGTGTGGCTTTGGCTGCATCGTTGTCGGATGAACCCTATTCGATGGAGGAATATTTTGATGACCTGTATTGCGGTATATGGGATAGTGCTCTTGAAAATAGGAAATTAACCACGGGAGATATGATTTTACAACGCCTGCTGTTGGATCAATTGAACGAACAGATGCGCAAGGTCGGGGGTAACCGATTGGGTATAACGGGGGATGATGCGGAAGAATTGTTCCGTGAATTGTACGCACCTTCGGCACTGGATGCGGAGTGTTACGGATTGGACGAATTGCTGTTGACGCGTTTCGGGACCGGGGGATACGGGTGGCAACGACCTCTCGATGTCACGAATCTCGATGAGTCAGCCACGTACTACTATCGGATGGTGTTACGTATCCGGGATTTGCTGGAATCTAAAATGAAAAGCTTCGACGCCGAGGATTTACCGCATTACGAGGCGATGCTTTTCGCGATGAAACAGATGTTGGGTAAACAAGCACAAACTAAATAAAACAAGATATATGAGAAAATGGATAATACCGAATATGGTTTTCATTTTGCTGTTGTCAGGATTCTGTTCCCTGGGAGGCGAGAGAAAGGCGAAGAAGAACAAACAGGAGGAAAAGCAGGGCAAGTATGAACAACTATTTAAAGGTAAGGTGTGTACCACGGTTTCAAGCGACTTTATGACATTGCATAAAGTGGACGGAAAATTGTATTTTGAGATGCCTTTGAAGGTATTCGGGCGGGAGATGTTGTTAGCTTCTTCAGTAGCAAAAACCAGTAATAATATGGCTGCGGTTTGCGGGTATACGCCTAACGTGATGCACGTGCGCTTCGTGTTGCAGGACAGTACCGTGCAATTGTGTTCGGTGGCTTCGAACATGACGGCGAATCTCGGGAACGGGCGGATGAAACAGGTGATCAAACAAGGGTATAGTGATCCGGTTTTGTTCGGATACAAGGTACTTGCTTATACACCAGACAGTTCCGCCGTGGTATTCGACGTGACAAGTCTGTTGCATAGCGATGTGGCTATGTTATCTCCTTTAGCCCGGAAAACGGGGCGGTACGAGGTGCAAGGACACCTGAAACCGGCTCATTCCCGTTTGGGGGAGGTGAAGGCTTTCAAGGATAATGTTTCGATAAATTCCACGTTGTTATACACGGTGAACGTGTGGTACTCGATCTTTCCCGTCTTGCGACAGGTGTCGGTGACCGTGGAGGCAAACCGGACGTTGATGCTGTTACCGGAGGAAAGAATGCGTCCCCGGCTCTCGGACTCCCGTGTAGGTACATTCCTCACGAATAAACGCTATATCCCGGAGGAGGGCGGTGACATTCGTCCCTATTCCTACGTGCATCGTTGGCGTTTGGAGCCCAAAGATGCGGAAGCTTATCGGCAAGGCGTGTTGACCGAGCCCTTGAAGCCGATCGTGATGTACGTGGATCCCGATTTCCCGGAGAACTGGAAAGAGCCGATCAAGAAAGGTATATTGAGATGGAATCAGGCTTTCGAGAAGATTGGGTTTAAAAATGCCATTCAGGTGAAGGACTTCCCGACGGACGATCCCGAATTTGACCCGGCTAACTTAAAATATTCTTGTGTACACTATGTTCCTTACACGCACGAGAATGCCGAGGGAATTACTTGGGTAGACCCGATGACGGGAGAGATTCTGAATGCCGGTATATTTATTTACAATAATGTGACGTGGGCGTTGAATAACTGGCGTGTTCTTCAGACAGCACAACTTGATCCGTCCGTGAGGACAAAGAAGATGCCCGACGATATCATGGGCGAGTCGCTGGAATACGTGGTTGCTCACGAGATGGGACATTGTTTGGGATTGATGCACAATATGGCTGCGTCCAGCGCGTATCCGGTGGATTCGTTGCGTTCGGCTACTTTCACTCAAAAATATGGAACGACTCCCTCGATCATGGATTACGCGCGTTTCAATTACGTGGCTCAACCCGGAGACAAAGGGGTGAAGTTAACGCCTCCCGATTTGGGCGTCTATGATGAATACGTGATCAAATGGATGTACACCCCGTTCCCGGATGCGGTTTCTATTCAGGATGAAGCGAAAATTCTGGAGGCTTGGGTGGACGAGAAAGCGGGGGATCCCATGTATCGCTATGGAAGACAACAGGAGAAATACCGCTATGATCCCTCGGCACTGGAAGAGGATTTGGGAGATGACGCCCTGAAAGCCGGGGATTACGGGATTGCCAATTTAAAATATATCATGGGTAATATAAATAACTGGATAGACGGAGATGCCACGGCGGATCACCGTAAGCAGTTGTACACGAACCTGACGAAACAATACGAGTGCTACCTGATGAATGTTTTATATAACATCGGAGGAATCTATTTGAACGAGGTGAAGGAGGGAACTCCCGGAGAACGGTTCAAACCGGTACCGAGGGAGAGGCAAAAGGCTTCCGTGAGTTGGTTACTTCGGCAGTTGAGAGAAGGATCGTGGTTGGACGACCGGGACCTGGTGGATCGCTTCGGTTTGGGAATCCCGGCCTCCTGGCGGGTAAGGACCTCCGTGTTGAACGCTTTGTTCGGTCGAGGTGCTTGTGTCACGTTATCCTCTCATCTTGCAGATGATCCTTACACGATGAGCGAGTTCGCGGAGGACGTTTACCGGGAAGTTTGGGCGAGTGCGTTGGAAGGAAGAGAATCAACCCCCATCGATCGATTGATGCAACGGACGTGGTTGAATAAATCCAAAATGCCCGTGGCGAATGTCGGGGGAAATCGATTCAGCCTGCAATCGGCAAGTGAGGCTTATGCCGTTACTCCCGACGAGAGTTGGGCGTATGGTTTGGAAGGTGGCGTCTTGACGGAAGAAATCATGGAGCAGGTGTGGGATATGGAGCGAACAGGAGCGTCGGAAGTGTCAGAGCAGGATGCCGGACAGGTGAGTTTCGGGCACGGTTACGGTTGGCAGGGAGAAGTCAATAGTAAAGTGTTGAATAACGAGGATATTTATTTTTATAAAATGGTGCGGGAATGTCGGGATATGTTACAAAAGAAAGTATTGACGGCTCCAGAGGTCGATCGTCCCCATTACCGGGCCATGCTGTTGATGGCAGAGAAATTATTGATGGAAAGAAAATAGTATGAATATAATAAGACATGATATGAAAAATTGGATTGTATTGTTGATCGCTGTATTTATGGTGAATGCTTGTTTTCTGACAGTTGATGCTTCAGAAAGGAAGAAAAAGACGACAAAGAAAGAGGAAACGGTGGCAAAGCCGCCCGTGAAGAAGTTGAGTAAATACGAGAAATTGTTCAAGGGGAAATCGCACGAGATAGCTAAGGGTGGTTTTATGACGCTTCACAAGGTGGACGGAAAACTGTATTTCGAGATGCCGCTTGCCGTGATGGGAAGGGATATGTTACTGGCTTCCACTACCACGCAAACCAGTGATAACTCGGTATCCACGAACGGTTACAAGGCGAAAGAACCGATGCACATCTGCTTCACCTTGGCGGATAGCATGGTGCACATGCGTAAGGTGAATTCTTACGTGAGCTACGATAAGAACAATGACCGCCTGCAACGGGTGATAGACCAGAATTTTGTAAACCCGATCATCGAGGGATACAAAGTGTTGGCTTATACCCCGGACAGTTCGGCGGTGGTTTTCGAGATGACGGCTTTGTTCACGGGTGGAGATGCGGCTGTTACTCCCATGGTGGATGAGGCTTTCCCGCTAGCTTTCCGGAACTCGATTAATAAATCTTTGTCCGCGATAGATGGCATTAAAGCATTCGAGGACAATGTTTCTATAAAATCATCCCTCTCGTACAACGTGAGTGCCAAGTACCTGAACACGATCCTTTACGAGAATCGTCCCGTGTCAATCAAAGTTACCCGTACATTATTGCTTTTGCCGGAAGACCGGATGCGTCCGCGTATCTCGGATTCCCGTATCGGTATTTTCTTGACGAACAAACAATATATTGCGAATGATGCCGACCAGTTGCAACGTTATTCCCTGGCACACCGTTGGCGTTTGGAACCGAAAGACATGGAAGCCTACAAGCGGGGAGAGTTGGTAGAGCCCGTGAAACCGATCGTGTTTTATTTGGATAATTTGTTCCCGGAGGAATGGAAACAACCGATCCGGACGGGTGTGATGAGATGGAACAAAGCTTTCGAGAAGATCGGTTTCAAAAATGTGGTGCAGGTGTTGGATTTCCCGACAAATGATCCGAACTTTGATCCGGATAACCTGAAATATTCGTGTATCCGTTACGTGCCTTCCAGTACGCAGAACGCGATGGGTCCCTCTTGGGTAGATCCGATGACGGGGGAGATTCTGAATGCTTCCATTTTGGTTTACAATGATATCGTGAAAATGTTGAACTATTGGCGTTTCGTGCAGACGGCACAAATCGATCCCCGGGTGAGAAACAAGAAGCTACCGAAAGATGTGTTGGAGGAATCGATGGCTTACGTGCTGGCTCACGAGATGGGACATTGCCTGGGATTGATGCATAATATGGCTGCTTCTGCTGCCTATCCGGTGGATTCGTTACGTTCTGCCTCGTTTACGCAAAAATATGGAACAACTCCCTCGATCATGGATTACGCGCGTTTCAATTACGTGGCTCAACCGGGAGACAAAGGGGTGAAGTTGACGCCTCCCGATTTGGGAATATATGACGAGTATGCTATTCGTTGGCTATACACGCCCGTGCCGGATGCCGGAACTATTTTCGATGAGGCTAAGATCTTGGAGTCCTGGGTGGATGAGAAAGCCGGCGATCCTTTGTTCCGCTACGGGAAACAACAAATGTCCAGCCGGTATGATCCGAGTGCCTTGGAAGAAGATTTGGGCGACGACCCGATCAAAGCAGGTGACTACGGGATCAAAAACTTGAAATATATCCTCAAGAACCTGAACAACTGGATACAGGATGACGAGTCGGCTGAACATCGGCAGGAACTTTACAACCAGATTGTAAAGCAATACGGTCGCTATTTGCAAAACGTGGTGTATTGTATCGGGGGTATTTATTTGACGGAAGCCAAGGATGGCAGTGTGGATAAACGTTTCCGTTCCGTGCCTCGCGAGAAACAGAAAGCTGCCATGAAATGGGTGATGAAACAATTGCAGGATAACGATTGGTTGGATAATCGTGAGGTTTGCTCGAAATTCAAATTGAACACGAAAGCTTCTTCCGAGTTGAATGCTTCTGTTGCCGGAATCCTGACGAAAATATACATGAACGTGACGTTATCGTCTTATCTGGCAGAGAAAAATCCTTATACCTTGCGTGAATTTTTCGATGATTTCTATACCGGGGCATGGGATGCGGCTATCCGCAACCGGAAGCTTACCCATGGCGATAAGATTATGCAAAAAGCATTGTTGGACATGATGGCCCGCTCCGTGTCTTCTATCGGGGGAAATAAACTCGGGTTGGTGAGTACTGCCAATATCTCGGCAGAGGTTGCTTACGCTCCCACGATTGAGGAAATTTGCCTGTACGGGTTGGACGAAAGCGGCATGATCGACAAATATGCCCGGGATCTGAAAGAGGTTGAACAACGGGAAGGAAAGGCTTATCTGGTTGAGTTGATGAAACAAACCAGTTTCGGGTATGGCTACGGGTGGCAGAATTGGGTTCGCTCGACGGCTATTGATGAATCCGCTACCTACTATTACGAAACGGCGACTAAAATTGCTTCCTTGTTACAACGTCGGGTAGCTTCGGCAAACGCGGCCGATAAACCGCATTACGAGGCTATGTTGTTCGCTGTGCAACAGATGTTGGGGAGAAAATAAGTTTGTAAAAGTTATTATTCATTCCCGAAGACGGAGAGTAATTCAACTCTCCCTCTGTTTATAGAGGGTGTACCCCGAAGGGGGAAGGAGTTGGAATATAGAGTTTTGACATACCATCGCTTAGTTACTCGTCGGTCTTCGGGATTTTTTTATCTTTTAGTTTTTAATTTAAACATTCCTCGGTAACATGAGATATGTAAGATTTATCATTCTGAGTGTAATTTGCTCTATTGTTTTATTGGGTTGTGCGGGTAAAACAGAGCAGGCTAAAGCGAAATACGTGTTTTATTTTATTGGTGACGGGATGGGGGTTAATCAAGTGATCGGGACGGAGATGTATTTGGCAGAATTAGAAGGGCGCATCGGGACGAAATCGCTTTCGTTCACTTCATTCCCGGTTCGTAATTATATGACAACCTATTCCGCTACGAATGCCGTGACTTGTTCGGCTGCTGCCGGAACCGCGTTGGCCACCGGAACAAAAACACAAAACGGGCGCATCGGGATGAGGCAGGATAGTAGTGTTTTGTACAGTATTGCCTGTAAAGCAAAGCAAGCCGGAAAGGCAGTGGGCGTCACCACGAGTGTTGCCATCAATCATGCAACACCCGCTGTTTTTTACGCGCATCAACCGGATCGGCAGATGTATTACGAGATCGGAACAGATGCCGCTAAAGCCGGATTCGACTTTTACGGGGGAGCGGGATGGAAACAAGTCTTTTCTCCTCATGATTCTTCGGCGATAGATCTCTATTCCCTGTTGCGTGATTCGGGGTACATGATTATCGATCATCGACAGGATTTTCAGGCATTGTCTGCCGGGGCAGGGAAAGTCGTTTACGTGCAACCGAAGGATTGTGTCAATCCGTCGAGTTTGCCCGCGGCAATCGACCGGAAGGAGGGAGATCTGACTCTTGCGAATATTACCGAAAAAGCAATTCAATTCTTGTCCACACGCAACGAGACAGGCTTCTTTCTGATGGTGGAAGGTGGCGTTATCGACTGGCTTTGCCATGCGAATGACGGTGCGGCTGCTTTTCGGGAAGTTGTCGATTTTTCAGAAACAATTCAAGTCGCCCTTGATTTTTACAAGGCTCACCCGAATGAAACATTGATTATCGTGACTGCTGACCATGAAACCGGAGGATTGTCGCTGGGTAACGGTCCTTACGAGTTAAATTTGAAACTATTGGCAAATCAGAAAAGTTCCATTATCGGTCTGACTCAAAAATTGAAGCAATTGAAAAAGAGTAAAGGGAAGAATTTAACTTACCCCGATTTGCAGGAATTATTCAAGCAGGAATGTGGCTTTGGAGCAACAGTTATGTTATCCCCGGCAGAGGAACAACTTCTGGAATCGGAATGTATGAAAATAATCCGTTCGGATCGTAATCAACTTGTACGAAACGAACATGCGTTAGTCGATCCCCTTGCCGTGTTGGCAGTGAAAATTCTCAACCGTAAAGCTATGATCCAGTGGGCTAGTGGCGGTCACTCTGCCGGAGCGGTTCCTGTCTATGCAATTGGTGTCGGAGCAGAAAAATTCAGCGGGATATCTGATAACACGGAAATTATTGGAATTATCGAAGAGGTGATGGGGAATTGATATTACGACAAAACCAAGATGATATGATGTATTAAATTATTCGTTATGAACTGACTATTTTGTAAGTTACAAAATAATCAGTTATATTTGTTCTAGAATAAACGAATAAAGAAATATGGAAACGCCTTTTGTTTTTGGAAAAATAGCAACAGATCAAAATTTCACTGATCGACGAGTGGAAACCGAACGGTTGTTGCAGAATTTCAGTAGTTTGACCAACACGATTATTATATCCCCTCGTCGTTGGGGAAAATCGTCACTAGTGACACATGCGGCTAAACAACTTCTAATGTCCGAAGAGAATGTGAAATTATGCATGATTGACCTTTTCAACGTGAGAGAGGAGGAAGGATTTTATACGTTACTAGCGAAAGAGGTTTTAACTGCCGTGTCTTCTAAATGGGAAGAAATAGCAGTAAATGCCAAAAACTTCCTTGCCCGTTTGATTCCCCGAATTTCTTTTACGGCAGATGTGGAGAGTGAATTGTCCTTTGGAATTGGTTTGGAGGAATTGAAACGTAATCCAGATGATATTTTAGACTTGGCAGAGGCTTTAGCTGTATCTAAAAATATTCGTTTAATTATTTGTATCGATGAATTTCAAAATGTGGCTAATTTCGGGGATTCTTTGGCGTTTCAAAAGAAGTTGAGAGCACATTGGCAGCGGCATACCCGTGTCGCTTATTGTTTGTTCGGTAGCAAGAGGCACATGCTGATGGATGTATTTGCGAATGTTTCTATGCCCTTTTATAAGTTTGGGGACTTAATGTTTCTTCAAAAAATAGAAACGGAAGAATGGATCCCGTTCATCCGGCAAAAATTCCAGATGACAGACAAGGTTATTGAACGGGATGAAATTCAGTTATTGGTGGAATTGGTTGATAAACATCCCTATTATGTGCAGCAATTGGCTCAACAAGTGTGGCTTAGAACAGAAAAGTTTGTAGTGCCGTCTATCGTCAAGGAGGCGTATAATGGATTGATTGATCAGTTGAGCTTACTTTTTCTGAATAGTATGGAAACGTTTAGTAATGCCCAACTTGGTTTTTTGAAGGCATTAATAGCGGGGGAGAAACAATTGAGTTCAAAACAAACATTACAGACTTATCGGATCGGTACTTCCGGAAATGTGGCTAGAATAAAGCAAGCTCTTATGGAACGGGAAGTGATTGATGTGCAGGGTAATGAAATCACCTTTCAGGATCCATTGTTTGAAGCATGGTTGAAACGGGATTGGTTTAAATGAAAATAATGCGACTGACTATTTTGTAACTTACAAAATAGTCAGTCGCTAAATATGGCTCCGATTCCTATTCTTGTTTTCTTTTTGTAGGAGTGATATAAAGCACCTTCTATTTTTTCTTCGATCGTGTGGCGAGACAAATCTCTCGATTTTGTAGGTACTGACATAAGTTTAAAGTGAGTTCGATATAAACAGTATAAAATAAGAAGAGCGCCCACACAAGGATTTGTAAAGAATTAGAAGAGATAGTCCTGGGAAAATAATCCGGTATATAGTTCGATTTAATACTCGGGATCAGGATTGAAATATGATTACATCTGGATCACAACCGTGTAAAGCGCTATTAAAGCGCTATTAGAACCCTATTAAAACGCTATACAGAATAGCGTTTTAATAGCATTTTAATAGCTTACTAAAAATTTTATATACGGTAGAGATCTGCTAGTGATTATGATTTGTTATAGTTGTGTTGTTCTAATAGGATATCTATATAGCATGAAATGTTACAATACATGCCGAATGCTTTTATCTCTATGCTTGTTACTACTCAAAAAAAATAAGGTAATTATATACCATTTTACAATAGCAAATAGCAAGCTTTGTTTTTATACTCAAACTCCTCCGTCCTACCCCCTCCAACTCCCTCTTACACAGGGGGAGAGTTGGTACTTCTTCTCGAAGATGGTGAGTAATTCAACTCTCCCGCTGTTTGTAGAGGGAGTCCTCGAAAGGGGGAGGGAGTTCATGGACTATAAACTTGTATATAAATTCCAAAAATAATTTAATCCTTATATCGAACTCATGTTATTTTAAATAGATGATTGTTCGATCGGCTCTTGTCTAATTTTGTATTAGATTATATTGTTGTCCTTGTAGATGGCCTTATCTCATGACTTTTTGTATTTTCCGGAATTTCTTGCGTTTTGAAACTTAAATAGAATATTCTATATTTGCAATTTATCCGATATAGGATAACATAGATATTTTATAGACAATTAGAAGAAGAGAAAGGAAGGACGTTTATTTTGATACGGGAAGAAATATACGAGGAGTTGAATTCAGCTATAAAGGAATTACCTGAACTTAGCCAAGAGATATTTGCGTTGTATGTGTCGGGTAAGAGTGATAGCGAAATTGCGGAATTGTTATCTATTGACATGCATGTTGTACGTGTTAATAGAAAGGAGACAATTCTTTTTTTGAAGAATAAATTGAGAAATCAATTTTATTGGTTTTTATGGATGAGGCGAAACCAAAAGAGTTTGTAAAAAGGGCAAAAGTCCTCATCTTTGGCAAGTTGGAAGGTTGTCGATGAGGACTTTGTGACGTCTTTTTATGGTAAATATTGGTAATTCAAGTAAGAGTTGATTTCCATGTTGTTTTTGATTGGCAGGATGGTGAAACTCCAGTGGTAATCCTTGTTTGTCGGGAGCTTGTATTGGGGATAGGGTTGAGATCCCCAGGCATTATCTCCGGCAACTCCCATCATGCGATGATCCAAGCATACTTCCACGAAATTGCGGGGATGGATGTCGTTGATATGTGTTTGTTTGGGTTTCCGGTTTTTCGCTACAAGCGGGTCGTGGGATTCGTCTTTCGTGAAATTCTGCCATTGGTATGGGCGATTGGATCCTTCGGAGTCGAAGTCTTCTATTGGGTTTCGGGACACGTTGAATTCCATGAAGTTCGAGTCGGCAATGAACAGGAGTCCCTTTCCGTTTTTATCCGTGAGAGCCAGCCAACGGGTTTCTGTTTTGTGGCCGTTTTCCTGTGGACGTACATATGGCACGTATTGTTGTTCGGCCGTACTTTTGTAGTGCCCGACGAGTGTTCCGTTATTCCGGTCACAATAGTTTTCCTCGGGTCCCCGTCCGAAATACTCCAGTTGATTCACGTTTGCGGGAGCTCTGAAACGTACCCCGATTCGAGGAAGCTCGGGTGCATCCGGTCGGGTTTCTAGGTGACAGGTTACGCGGATCATGCCTGATGGGTATAAGGTGTAGGATATGTGGTATCTGCTGTTGGTTTCTTGAAGTCTGTACGTGATGGTCAGGTTCGTGTTTGTTGTGGCATTAGAGGTCTTGATTCCGGCAATCTTGAAATTCTTGCTTGACTGTTTCCAGCTTTGCAGACGACTCGGCATTCCGTTGCCATAATCGTTATCCGTGGGGCCTCTCCAGAAGTTGGGTTGAAACCCGAAATCTTCGGCAATGTATTGAACGCCATTGGCCCGGTAGGATGTTACGTATCCTTTTTGTTTGTTGAATACGAAGTCGATGTTCGAGCCGGATATATGAATGTCCGGTCCGTTCTCTTCGATGTTCAGAGCCTTTTCCGGGAAGGGGTAGCGGAACACGGGAGCCGGGGTGTAATCTGGTAATCTGAATTGTTCCGAGGCCACGATGTAGCCGGCAGGAACGGAAAGACTCGCTTGTTTGGATTTTACATAGAGGTTTAGAAAATACTCCGTTCCGGGTTTGTTCTTTACGTTCCGGAGTGGAATCGCGAGTTGTTTGTTTGCCCCGGGGGCAAGATGTTGCGTGGAAAGGGTGCCGGACTGCACGGTTTCCGTGTTTGCCTGTATCGTGTACTCGATCGTGTATTGATTCAAGTTCGTGAAATCGTATCGATTTTCTACCCGGATGATTCCTTTTCTCAGGTCAACGGGCTGAAACCACACGTACTGGTAGGCTTTTTTTATCTCGGTTAAACCGGGATGCGGTTCCCGGTCGGGGCCAACCACTCCGTTGCACAAAAAGTTTCCGTCAGACGGGGAGTTTTCTCCAAAATCTCCACCGTAAGCCCAGAACGGGGTTCCTTCTTCGTCTTGCACGAGGATGCCTTGATCAATCCAATCCCAGATGAACCCACCTTGTAAATTGGGGTAGCGATAGATTGCCTCCCAGAGGTCCATGAAGTTTCCGGTGCTGTTTCCCATGGCATGGGCGTATTCAGACATGATGTAAGGACGGTCTGTTGGCGAGTTACCCCATTTTTCCAGCGTGCTTGCGCCCGGGTATTGCGGACAGTAGATGTCCGTGTTCCATTCGAGCAGGGCTCTCTCGTACTGTACGGGACGTGTGGTGTCCTTGGATTTTAGCCAGTTATAGGTCATGTAAAAATTATACCCGTTCCCGGCTTCATTCCCTAGGGACCAGAAGGTGATACAGGGATAATTTTTCCCGGTTTCGTACATGTTCATGGTCCGATCCATGTGGGCGTTCAGCCAGTTCGGATTATTTCCTAACGTTTTTCCCTTGCGAAGATCGTATCCCATGCCGTGAGACTCGATGTTCGCCTCGTTGCAAACGTAAAATCCGTATTCATCACAAAGTTCGTAAAAGCGTCGTTGTTGGGGATAGTGACAGCAGCGTATGGCGTTAATATTGTGACGTTTCATGATTTCGAAGTCCTTGCGCATGTCCGCTTCGCTGAGAACGTGACCCGTGTGTTCGTTGTGTTCGTGGTAGTTCACGCCCTTGATTAGTATGGCACGACCGTTTACCAGGAATTGATTGCCCCGAATCTCCAGTTTCCGGAAACCAACCCGGAAGGGGATGACTTCCGTATTTTTCCCCGGTTGTTCGATCCGGATAAATAATTGGTATAGGTTGGGGGTCTCTGCTGTCCACGGGATGACTTGTGGAATTTTTGCCTCGAAATGCACCGTTGTGGCAGAATCTATTTTGATCGTCTGCCTCCCTTCTGCCACTCGCGTTCCCGAGGTGTTTTCCAGTTGATAAGACACGGTGACCTGTCCCGGTTGCCGGGGATTGGCGTTTGCCATGAATAAATCTAGTTCGAAAAGGCCGTTCTTGTACGTGCTGTCCAGATCTTGACGGATCGAGAAATCTCGAAGATGCACGGGGGATTGGGCGAACAAGTAAACGTCCCGTTCGATTCCGCTAATTCTCCAGAAGTCCTGGCATTCCAGGTAGCTTCCCGTTGACCATCTGTATACCTCAAGGGCAATGAGGTTGAGTCCCGGTTTTAGATAGCGGGTAATGTTGTATTCTACGGCGTCCTTGGAATCCTCGCTGTACCCCACCTTGGTGCCGTTCACGTACAGGTAGCATCCTGATTTTACCGCACCGATGTGTAGGAATATTTCTTTCCCGTTCCACTGTTCGGGAATTTCGATATATTTCCGATAAGATCCCACGGGATTTTCTTCCGGCAGAAGAGGTGGTTGCGGGTTACGAGGACAGAATTCGTAAGGATGATTCGTGTAGAGAGCATCGCCGTAACCGTTTAGTTCCCAGTTTGCTGGGATGTCGATTTCTCCCCACGCAGAATCGTCAAAATCTGTTTTGTAGAAGTCTACCGGACGCTTTTTGTAGGAGGGAACCCAGTTGAATTTCCATTTCCCATTGAGCGATTGGTAATCGAATGATGTGTTGAAGTCGTTGCTCCGGGCTTTATCCGCTTCACTATAGGTCATGAATGCTGTCCGGGGATATTCTTTCCCAATGAAGGGTATGGACTCGTCTTGCCATTCCGGTTTCACTTGCATGAAAGCTGTAGAACAGATTAAACAACAGGTAAGCGTGGAGAATAGTTTTTTCATTTTGTATGTGGTTTGAGGTTTTGAGTCTAAAGATAATACTTTTTTGTTAAAAGTATCTATATTTGTCTTAAAGTCTTGCAATGTTGCATTTAAAGAGAAAATAATTTGTCGAGATGGAGGTTCATAATGATAAACAAAATTCTATCTTTGTCGCCAATTTAATGTAATTATTTGCAGTTATGAATGTAAAAGCTAAAGGATACGCGTTAGGGGTTATTGCGGCAGCAACCTATGGGATGAATCCCTTGTTTGCTCTTCCTCTGTACGAGGCGGGGATGAATCCGGAGTCAGTTCTTTTTTTCAGATATTTGTTTGCTATCCCGGTGTTGGGGGCGATGATTAAGTTGCGGGGAAGAGATTTCAAGTTGAAGCGAAAAGAGGTATTCCCGTTAATTATTATGGGATTGCTGATGGCTCTTTCGTCTCTTACCTTGTTCCAGAGCTATAATTACATGGCGGCTGGTATCGCATCGACGTTGTTGTTTGTTTACCCGATCATGGTGGCGTTGATCATGGCCTTTCTTTTTAAAGAGAAGTTGACGTTACAAACGATTTTGTGTATTATTTTGGCCTTGGGAGGGATTGCCTTGCTTTATAAAGGGGAGGACGGATCGACGTTGAGCTTGCTCGGAGTTCTTCTGGTTATTGTTTCTGCTTTGTCGTATGCTATTTATATTGTTGCAGCCAATCGACCCTTGTTGCGGGAGATCGCGACACTGAAACTGACATTCTATGTTTTAGTGTTCGGATTCTCTTTGTTCCTAGTCCGTGTTGATTTCGGGGCCAACTTACACGTGGTCGATACGTGGTATCTGTGGGGAAATCTGCTTGCCTTGGCCGTGTTTCCGACAGCCATATCGTTTCTTTGTACTACTCAAGCCATCCAGTATATCGGTTCTACCCCGACAGCTATTTTAGGGGCTTTGGAGCCCTTGACAGCGGTATTTTTCGGGGTGACTGTCTTTGGGGAGTCGTTGACCGTGAGAGTGGGATGTGGAATCATGATGATTGTTTTTGCCGTGACGATTATTGTTGCGGGAAGTAATGTCACAACTTATTTAGTACGTTTTAGAAAGCTTTTCCCGAAACTTCCGATAAAGAGAAAGCCGACGCATTAGTCCTGGAGAGGAGGAACTGACCACCGAGGGACATATCAGACGTGGTGAGGATGCGGAAAGAAGAATAAAATGCTGGTCATTTCGGTAGTTAAAAAATAGGCAGCCCTTTTGTCTTTCAAGGGCTGCCCATTTATAGTGTTTCGGAATAATAGGATTATTCTCCTATTTTCTTAACTTCCCAAGCGGTTTTGCCGTTGTAGGTCGTTTGTACAGATTCATACCCATCGGCAACAAAAGTTGAGATGTTCGTACCCGAATCGCCATTCGCTGGATTGAAACCAACAAAAATTCCGCCATAGATTGCAATTTTATTCCAAGTTGCAGCAGATTTACTATCTTGCACATTTATGAGGTAGTTGTTCGTTTCTGTTTCCGATTCGAAAACTCCTCCGTAAACATTGAGGACACATGTTCCGTTATAGCTGTCGCCGGCAAGATGGATACAGGGATTAGGGGCTCCGGTTGCATCATTTGCTGCGTAAAAGTAACCGCTATAAATATTTACTTTCCCTTTAAATACCATTATCCCCGCATCTACAGTATTGCCTGGGTTTCCACCTCCGTTTTTGACGAAAACATTTCCGTTGATGGCAACACTCCCTCCATTGAGCCATAATGTAGCTCTATTGCCTGTCGGTTTATCATATTTTGGACCTACAATAGTTCCCTCTCCGTCTATTGTCAATGTTTTGTTGGGACCAAGAAGGATACTTTGTGGAGATTTGGTATCTCCGCTCAATACAGCATTGTTATTGAGAATCAACTTTGATGAACCTTTAGCAATACTCCATGAACTGGCCGTCATATTCGAAGCTACGACTACGATTCCGTTGGGCTTACCGATAGCAGCTTTCGCTTCGTCCGCATTTTCCGCAATTTTAACTACCTGATAAGTGCCATACGGTGTTGTATTTTTTGTTTTTACTGAAGCGTACCCCTCGGCCACGAAATTGGTCGGTTGGTCATGGTCGTCACCCTTGCTCGGGTCATAATTCTCGAAAGTACCACCCTTGACCGTAATCGTGCCTTCCGCCCCATTCTGTTGGTTCAGTACATAATAGAAGTTGTTCCAGGGAGCTTTTACCTTGAAAGTACCTCCGTTGATTTCTATACTTCCTTTGTTCTGAACTCCATTTTGGGCCGAGTTGAACAAGTATATGCACGAACACTCGGAACCTCCATTGTAAGTACCGCCATTAATCGTAAGTTTCCCGCCCAATACACAAACAGCCAAAGCTCCACCGGAAAGACTACCGATCGTTCCTTCCCCGTTAATGACAAGTTCAGCTCCATCGAAAACTTGTATGGTGCGATCTGCTCCGGTCGGGGGGGTGATGCGTTTCCCGTTCAAATTGATTACAACGCTTTTGCCGGCGGCGATTTTAAGCGGCTCTTGCAAAACGACATTTTCCTGCAAGGTAATTGTACCGCCGTAAGCAGCAGCCATGGCCAGTTCCTGTGCGCTTCCGTCGGGATAGATGTAATCGCCGTCATAAATCGGGTCGATGGAGATATTAAAGATAATATCACTGGTCAAGAGTTTACCGAGGATATTGGTTCTCCAGTTGCGCTGCACGGGTACGTTGGTCAAACCGCTTTTCAAGGTAATCTCGTTACCTGATTCGGGTTGGAATGTGAACTCCAAACTTTCCAAAGTGGCTTTTTGAGCACCATCTACAGAAGCATTGTCTTCGCCGCCATCGTTTACCAGAATGTAGCTCATGGAAAGCCACGTGTAGGTTTCATCGTTCCCGATGGTTCCGTCTCCGTTCACATCGACTTTCAAATCTTCGGTCGGGATTGTGTTAAGGCTATGCGTAACTACTTCAGACCCGCTTACCGCACCCGTAAGTAGGTTTATAGATGTTGCTGCATTCTTGATAACTACGGAAGAGTTCTTGATCGTAACGCCCGAAGCGACAGCGGCTTCCCAATCCTCCTCGGTCACGCCGACATTGATCTGTGCGAAAGGACGTTTCAACTCGACATGAATTGAAGTGGAACCGGTGACGGTGAATGTCTCGGTCTTGAAGAATGCATCGCGGGTCTCGTCGTTGTTCGATGCGTTCTCGTAACTTACCGTAACATTCATGTTATCATCTATGGTATACGCTTCGCAATCCGCATCTTGAGCCCAGAATGCAATCTTGTAAGTTTGCCCCTTGGCCAAAGTCAAGGTCTCTGTGGCGGGAAAGGTAACGTCTGTTCTTTCAATCTTTTGGATGGTAGAAATTCGCCCTCCGTTTTCATCAAACACGGCATACACCAGCTTGTCAGCTTGTGAACCGTCGCTGATGGCACGAGTAGCGATTCCCCCTTCAAGGCTAAGCGAGAATGTCACTTGGGCCTCATTCCCGGACTGAACTGTATCCAAATCGTCATGCGAACACGATGTTGCAAGCAGTACACCTGCCGCCATCATAAACGTAAAGAATTTCTTAATCATTTTATTTTTTGTTATATAAATAAATTGATTGCTGATAAGTGTGCTTATTCAACAACTCGAATACATGACTTACAAAACTTTTTCCCCGTCAATGGTAACGGACAGGTGTTCTGCATTCATACTGTTCTTGTTTGCCCACAATTTACTACCGGTGTTTTTACCATCAGCAAAACCGTTTACCGTGCAGTTTGTGGTGGTGAGGGAGTAAGTTGCGTTGTAGTCGTTACCTATCTCGATAGCGGCTTTCCCGGCAGAACCATTGTTGCGATCATTGAAAGTACAGTTGGAAACGATCAGATCGGTCGGCCCCTTACCGTACAGCAGAATAGCCTTGCCATTCGTGTTGAACGTGCAGCCTTCAAACTTCACCTCCGTGCCGCCCCATGTCCAGATGGAATATTGGTCGGCCATATCATTTTCAAAGGTGCAGTTGATAAAGGTTGCTTTGCCGTAGAGAGTGAGTTTGCCCGTGATGGTGCAGTTATAATAGGTCAGTTCGTCACACACGATACCATCGAAAGCGCCTTCGCCGGCTTTGATGGTCAAATTTTGGAAGGTAAAAGTAGAACCACGCTGATAATTCAGTTGACCACCCTCGGCGGTTTCAGTATCCGAAATAACATCGAAAGTCGATGTTCCATCACCGATGAAAGTGAAGTCATTGCTCTTACCATTGGCGGCACCGCTTTTCAACGAGATTTCTGCATTGTTTCCCAATGCTATGATTGCCTCGCCCTCCGTGTTGCTTATTGCGGCGTCAAGATCCTCGTTGGAACTTACGACATCCGTCACTTCATTCGGGACGACAACATACGTTTCGCCCTTTTGAAGGCTCTTGTACCCTTCAGCTACGAAATTTGTCGGTTGGTCATGGTCGTCGCCCCTGCTCGGATCATAATTCTCGAAAGTACCACCTTTGACCGTAATCGTGCCTTCCGACCCGTTTTGTTGGTTCAGTACATAATAGAAGTTGTTCCAGGGTGCGTTTACCTTGAAAGTACCTCCGTTGATTTCTATACTTCCTTTGTTTTGAATACCATCATATCTGGCCGAGTTAAACAAGTATATGCACGAGCATTCGGAACCTCCGTAGTAAGTACCTCCGTTAATCGTAAGTTTTCCGCCTAATACACAAACTGCCAAAGCCTCGCCGGAAAGACTACCGATCGTTCCTTCCCCGTTAATTACAAGTTCAGCTCCATCGAAAACTTGTATGGTGCGATCAGCTCCGGTCGGGGGGGTGATGCGTTTCCCGTTCAAATTGATTACAACGCTTTTGCCATCGGCGATTTTAAGCGGCTCTTGCAAATCGACATCCTCCTGCAAAGTAACTGTACCGCCGTAAGCAGCAGCCATGGCCAATTCCTGTGCGCTTCCGTCGGGATAGATGTAATCGCCGTCATAAATCGGGTCGATGGAGATATTAAAGGTAATATCGCTAGTCAAGAGCTTGCCGAGAATATTGGTTCTCCAGTTGCGCTGCACGGGTACGCTGGTCAATCCGTTTTTCAGGGTAATCTCGTTACCTGATTCGGGTTTGAAGGTGAACTCCAGGTTTTCCAACGTGGTTTTTGTGGCTCCATCTACAGACGGAGTTGCGTCGCTTCCGTCATTTACAAGTATATAACTCATGGAAAGCCAGTGGTAGGTTTCTTTCGTCCCATCGTTATCTACATCGACCATCAGGTTTTCTGCCGGGATGGTTGCGAGGTCATAGGTTACCCCTACCGTGGTGGGGTCGCTTACAGCACCGGTTAGCAGGTTGAGCTTGGTAGCAGCATCCTTGATTACCACTTTCGAGTTTTTGATTTCGATGCCGGATGCAACAGCGGCCACCCAATCCTCCTCGGTTACGCCGACATTGATCTGTGCGAAAGGACGTTTCAACTCGACATGGATTGAAGTGGAACCGGTGACGGTGAATGTCTCGGTCTTGAAGAATGCGTCGCGGGTCTCGTCGTTGTTCAATGCGTTCTCGTAACTTACCGTAACATTCATGTTGTCATCTACGCTATAAGCCTCGCAATCCGCATCCTGAGCCCAGAATGCAACCTTGTAGGTTTGTCCCTTGGCCAAAGTCAGGGTCTCTGTCGCGGGAAAGATAACGTCTGTTTTTTCAACCTTTTGGATGGTAGAAATACGGTTTCCGTTTTCATCAAACACGGCATACACCAGCTTGTCGGTTTGTGAACCGTCGCTAATGGCACGGGTTGCGATTTTCTTTTCAAGGCTGAGCGAGAATGTCACTTGGGTCTCATCCCCGGACTGGACTGTATCCAAATCGTCATTCGAACACGATGTCGCAAATAACATGCCTACCATCGCGAACATTAATAATAAATTTCTCATGTTTGTATTTTTTTGTTGATTAAAAATTAAGTTATTTCTTGTCAATTGCAGGATGAAAGCTTGGAGTTGTTCCCGCTTTCCCGTGTGTTTTACTTTTTCCATGGTCAGTATTTTTATTATGGAAAAACCAAGTTATAATCCCCGTCGAAGTCTGGATTGATGATCACGCCTCCCGAGGCTTCCGACATCAGAAACTTACCCCGCAGAATGGTGTGGTGGTTTCTTTTTAACGGCACCTCTATCGGTTGGGTAAGGGAGAGTTGCGTGCCTTCCTTATCGAGAATCCCGATCTGTATGGTTACCGCTGATTCTTTGCCGTTCACGAATACATAGTCGAATCCCAGGGAAGCTTCCCTGTTGTTCAATACCTTCAAAGCCGATGAGAACGTCACCCCCGTGGAGGAATCCACCGGCTTGTCCGTGAACATACTGTATGTGTCGGGCATGAAACCGACATAGTGGAACACGATTCTATAGTCTTCGAGATTCACCCTCGAAGCCGGGTTCTCCGGTACGGATTTCGTACCGTTACTTTTTGCTGTGGTACGGGAAACCTCTTTTTCGATGAATTCCGCGAGATCGTTTGTGATGACCTCGAATTTGGCAAGCGGACGTTGCATCGGGATTTCAAGCGTATTAGGAATATCTTCCGCGATATCTGCAACCAAGGAGATTTGGCCTGTTCCACGAAAACCGTCAAGGTAATCGTTGTTTCCCTCATGGTCGCCTTGAAGCGTGATGCCGGCAAAGTCGTCGGCAGCGTGGTGCGGGTATTTATTTTCATCTTCCAATAAATCCGACCATACCATGATATGATAGTCGCCCGGAGTGAGGTCAAGCATTACCTCGTGGTCGTAACCCTCCGTGATGTCTTTTGTGATCACGAACTCCCGCGAGTATTCCCGCGTGGCGCGTTGTTTTTCCGAAACGGGATAGGCACGTATGATGTAGCGTATTTTGCCGAGTTCCCGGCTGTTGTCGTACGTGTCGCCTAATCCCTGCTCGGTTACACCCGTGCCATCGTATAGGTGTTCCCATACGGTCATGTTTTTTTCATAGCTCAACTTCAAACGGAACGTAACATTTTCGGGTGTGTCGGGCCATTCGTGTACGTTACAAGCAATCAGAAATACCAACGGCATCCATATATGGTATAACAATTTTCTCATTATCTGCCTCCTTTCCTTTTCAGATCAAACGCGTACGAGAACGACACCGCCGCCTGGTCGATACCCCAGTAGGTTTTCTTCACGCTCTCCACCAACAGTCCGTCTTTCGTGCGCGGGGTGTTGTGGAATTTGTCGTAATGTAGCGAATACACACCGGCTCCGAGCGAGAACTCCATCCGCCAGCGGTTGTTCCTGCTGATAGGCAGGCGATAACCGACGCTCACACCGCCACCGATGGCAGGGCTTCTGCGGTTATGGTCTTGATAACGGTAATCGCCGTTGATGGCGAAGTTGTAATACATCAATCCGAGATGTGCTCCGGCAAAGAGGCCGTCGTTATGCATCGACAGCCAGTAACGGAACTCCGGCTGAATAGCGAATGTGCGAAATTTGATGCTGGATTTGAAATAGTTCCATGTCGAGTAATAGACGGGGAACGTGAACGACCAATGCTTTGCCAAGTCCACTTCGACGGCAACATTGGCGGTAGCCAGTCCCCAACCAAGCGCGTTGGTTTTCAAATGCAGGTGATGCGTCCATTCCTCCGCTTCGGGAGTGATGGGTTCCACTGTCATTACGGTGTCGGGCACGACTTCTACGATATCAACGACCGGTTCTGGTTCGACAATCGTCGTGTCGGGTAGGTTCCCCGGTTCTTGAACGGGCGACATCTTTTTTTTGTAAGTGATAATTACCACGTAAGCGTTCCGCATCTGCCCGAAAAAGAGTTTGTTCATCTGTTGCCATACTTTGCCGTTATCCAGTTGTTTCAGTTTGACAATACGGTTGTCAATGTTCGTCCCCGTATGATGGTAATCTACTAATCGGGCCTCTTCTTCCAGTATGAAGATTATCTCATCTTTGTTTTGCAGGTCTGAATTTTCTACCTGTGATTTCAAGTAGTCCCAAGGAATATAGCTGTCGTTTCGGGTGATGATGCTGTCGGGTATGTTGATATCTCGGCGTACAAATTTTTCGAGAGACGTGAGACGTCCTCGTGCCAGTTTGCGGTTAAGCTCGTAACTGCCTTCCGGGGAGGCAGCCCCGCAGAAAGAAACCTCAACGATGTTTACCGTACTATCCTGCTTGATATTCTGCAGGGTTGTTATGATTCCCCGCATACGGGCGGCGTTATCAGAGTAGGTGGAATCAATCACTATGCTGTTCGTGCGGAAATTAATGCTAATTTCCGTGCGTTGCTTTTGCGAACGTGCTATGTTCGTGTAAAACAGCAAGAAAATCAATATTATACAATATCTTTCGACATGCATAAATCAAACTTTTAAACAACTCTCTTTGCAAGAGAAACAATTATCGTCACAAAATTATATAAAATATCACAAATAAGTCGATTAATCGACAAGAAATCGCATAAAAAACAATTTTATCATGTGTGACAATCGATTGTGGCTATTTTCGGATTTAAAACAGGCTGTTTATACGAATTTTGAACACGTACGAGTGGTGTTTATATAAACTGTTGAAGTTTTTCGAGATTTGAAGGGAATTGTACAAAAAAGAGAGACTGTCTAACAGGTCTTATCCGACATCAACAAACTACCCCCTCCAATTCCCTCTTGCATAGGGGGAGGGGTGATTGCCAAGAGGTTCCCCCTCCTGTGTAAGGAGGGGTTAGGGGAGGTAGTCGTTAAAAATAGACTTGTTAAACAGTTTCCCTTCTTTTCATTTAAACCATTATTGTTTTTTAGCTACCGCTTGAAATTTGCATTGGATCGTCGGGTAGATGGACGATGATATTTTCACGTTCATTATTCCCCGTCGCCCATCTTGGTTCTCGAAACCGACGACGCTTCCGGTGATCACTTCGATTTTATTCACGGCTTTCGAGAAGTCCATCTGTTCCAGCTCCGTATCTCCGGCAAGGTCAAAATTGACATGATCCAATGAAATGAATTTTGTAGTTCTCATGGTTGAGGCGTCATACTCCATGCCATCTGTCACGAACAGGGTTTGCGTTTCCTTGTCGGCCGGATTCAGGAAGTAGTGCTTCCCGTCGTTTGCCGTGTAAGCCGCCACGTCTATTTCATCTTTATGAGTTCCGAAACTGCTGTTTGAATAGACCTTGTATTTTGCGGGATTAAAAAACATACTTCCTTGTATTTTTCCGGCAAGTTTGTACAGCCATAACCAACTCGTGTTTCGAATATAGTTCACGATCTTGAATGAGGATTTTATACTTCCGGATTTCCCCTTGTCATTATGCGCTTTGAAAGTCATGCTAAGTACTTCTCCCACGATGGCTTTGTCGTTAGGTACGATAACGGGATAAATCATCATCACAGTCGAGACGGGACGAGATAAATACCCCTCTTCGTCCACCGTCAGTTCCAGTGTTTCATCCACTAATGCGAATCGGATGGAGTCCTTCAATTCATTGAAATTATGGCTTTTTTCCACGATTTCAATACGACGTAAAGTTGCCCCGTTGGTTGACGCTATAAATTTGAAACTTATCGTGTCTCCCGGTATGGCGACGACGGTGTCGACTGTTTCCATTAACGCCATATTCACTCCATCGGAAGGTTCCAGCACCTCACCGAGTGAACAGGCAGCCATCAATGATACAATAATTAATGCTTGGAATCCGTTTTTCAATATATTCATTTTCATCATATGGTCTGGTATTATAAAGGTTTTTGCTCTACTACGAAATTATGTTCCAATTCGGCTTTGGGAATGGGGAAACACAGTTGGTCGTCATTCTCAAAATTCGGGTTCATATCTTTTAATTTTCGGCGGTTTCCTTCGGTATATCTCACGGAGAGATAGAATATAGCTCCGTTTTCCATCCCGATTTCCCGTACGTTCTCCCGGAAAACCTCTTCCAGCACGTCTGACAGGGTACTGTAATCGGCTACATCAAAAGTCGTGTTACCGGAACGAAGGCGTAGAACATTCAGCACGTCCAGACAGTCCTTTATAGTGGCATTCGTGCGAGCCATTGCCTCAGCCTTGATCAAGTACATCTGGGCCACGCGCATATAATACATCGGGCAATCGCCGGATGTGACGTAATGTTTCTTCCACACCTGTGTTTTTCGTGCTGCCGTTCCGTTACCGAGCATCACGGAATCGAAAGTAGCTTCGTAACGTTTATCGTCTGGGGTCAGAATTTCGAAATACATCTCTGTCGGTTTATAGGTTGCACCACCGAACATCTTGAACAAGCTACCCACGTTATCATCCATTGTAGGCGGTGTCTTGATGTGTCGTGTGAACATCAATTCTTTTGAAGAGTACCCCTTGTTAAAAATATCTTCATATTTGTCTTCCAATCCGAATTCATCACTGGCAATCACTTCATTTGCCAATCGTATTGCTTCCGTGTAGTCTCCTTCTTCTCCTCGATTCATTAAGATATCTGCTTTAAAAGCTTTGGCAGTTGTCGCGCAGGAACGGTATTTGGAATAAAAACGGGGACCGTACTGTATCGCGTAATCCAGGTCTTCGAATATTTTTTCATAACTCTCTTTCACGGAACTACGTCCCATGCTATTATTCGAGATGGATGAAGGTTCCAGACGAATGATCGGGCCGAGAGGACTGTTTATATCCCAGAAGTAT
>ENA-USUG01001153-USUG01001153.1-human-gut-metagenome-genome-assembly--contig:-NODE-1153-length-45495-cov-5.181866_pt1 | contig 45495 bp, 52 predicted proteins | sample MGYA00250059_ERZ773394 | MGnify/ENA primary metagenome ERZ773394 (study PRJEB29103, sample SAMN06111957) | human gut metagenome | biome: human gut; feature: ankylosing spondylitis patient; material... | reverse complement strand
CCCTTTTTACTTCCAATAACTTTTCTTATCGAATTATCAATTTCCCCAAAAATAGGATTCAAATCCCATTCAGAATTCAATGGGAAAAATTGAAGCGACAATTCCGTAATTTTTTCTACATCTTTTAAAGAATCTTTTACACTTTGTGTTGTTTTTATTCCTGATATATTTAATCTCACATGCGGAAGTAATTTTTCACCTTTTTCCTTTCGTTTAATATTTTCATTTGTTATATATTCTCTTACTGTATATTTAAGAGAAGTTTTAAAACTTCTAACATCAGGACTGCTTGTTTGATTTTTTACAAGCATCATACGATGATTATTCAGAAAAATAATAAATACAGAATACGGAGATGAAGGAAAATGCTTATCAGTTTGCACCAGGCCCTTTGCATCTGTATACTCAGACATTACATCCACAACCATGTCCTTTATTATAACACCTTTCAATACTAATTCTCCATCAAGTTCTGCCACTTGACAGTTTTCAAATATAAATCGCGTATTTTCAGACGCATTTCTAACAATTGGTGCCTGAAGTGCAGGTAAAATAATTTCATCTAACCACTGTAACATGGGGTCTTCACTTTTTCCAAATACCATATTAACATCAGCAATCATTAACTGTTTTTTTGCCATTTTTATCCCTCCGAACACATTTTTCTTAATTGTAGTCCATATTTTCCCATATTTCAACAATCTTTGCGTCTTTGGATGGTTTATATTATAGAACATATGTTCTATTTTGTCTATTGGCAAAACCACCAAAAAGAGCCATGTATCTTCTACATGACTCTTTCTAGAAAAAATGTGTTGGATTGTTACAGTCTTCGCATCACTGCCGGCATACTGTAGAAGCCGAGTCCCCGCCGGAGGCTTTGACACCTCAGCGGCGGATGATATGGGAAAAGATTAAACCATGCAACGCATCTGCAGTGATTTCAGTCTATACTATAGCATACGAAAAACGAACAAAGCGAACAAAACGAACAAACTTTCAATTTTCATCAAAAAATCTCTGGTATTCTTTCCTAACACCTTCTTCCGTTGCCCTCCGTCCCATCTTCATAGCTACCTGTCGCCATGTCAGCTCCTCGAAATCCCGATATCTGATGATCCGCTGCATCCGCACCGGAATCGTGTTAAGCCAGGCTTCCACCTGGCTCTTGATCTGTGCCGCAGCAGCTTTCCGCTCTTCTAGGATCAATTTCTCCCGGTCAAGCTGTCCCGGATTCTCCAGTACGGAGTGGGCGATGCCCTCGACCTTAAAGCTCTTCGCGGCAAAAGGGAAGTCGTGCATGGACCCCTTCACAGCATCGACCACCAACGTCTTCCGGTTCTTCTGAAGCTGTCGGATCTGTTCCTCTGTCTCCTTCACCGCTTCGCAGGCATCTATGTATTGTTTGAGTATATCCTTGTCCATTGCTACCGCCTCCCTGTCATTATTGTTACTGTCTGTATGGTTCCGGCAAAGGCATCCAGGCATTCACAATCACCCCTACCGATGCATAGCTTACGTCCTCATCGCCTGGATAAAATGCCCCACCGCCATTTTCATCAACTTCATATCTCCCGACATCTGGTAGGGGAAAATTGTCAAATGAGATCAAAATATAATCACCCGTTTCCGGAAGCCGTTCTGTAATTGGGATCCAGAACTGTTTCGCCTGCGTACATACCTCTCTATGTTTCGGATTAGGGTTATATCTTGAAATAGCGCTCTTACATGCCAGTACCCCTTCCTCATATGCCTCCTCACGTTTGCCATAGGCTCTACTATATCCGCGCCTTACTTTCTTCAACAATTTGCTCAAGTCATATTGGATTGCATCATACTCTCTTTCTGTCATCATCTCACCCTCACATCCTTGTCATTTTTTCTGATACTCAGATCAAGCCCACATTCCTGTCTCAGGATCTCGATCTGATCCTCCCAGGTGCAGTAATCTTCATCCAAGCATTCTGCCTGAAAGTTAAAATCATGGATAAATCGGTTCAGCCTGGTCTTGCCGAATCCGAATTTTTCATGAAGTGTATATGCTACCAGGATTGTAAACGTATCGATTACGTTGTATTTGATATTCATGATACACTCGTCCATGGCTGCTCTGCTGACGGCACATGGAAGACCAGTGATGTTCCGCATCTTCAGATCTGCTTCAAGTCCATCGATACCTTTTGTCTTGGCAATTCGGAGGGCTTGCGCCATGCCCTCCATCCGTGCCTGCTCTTCTTTATTCCGTGACATCTGTATCCTCCACATACCCGGCATAGTAACTGAACTCCCGGATCCATTCATCTGCACTGGCCTGGATCAGCTGCTCTGCTCTCATACGCTTCTTTGCCTTTGCCAGATCTCTCTTCAGCTGTATCTTTTCATCATTCAGGCGCTCGAGTTCCATATCGATGTCCATAAGCCTCTTTTCCCATTCCTTCTCCATCGCCGTTATCAAATCCAGCCTATCGGTCTTCTTAAGTCCGGAGAGGTATTCCCTCACGCTCTTCTTTGTTGCTACATCAATTCCCTGTTCCATCAGCCGGAACAGCTTCCTGACTTTTGCTTTGGATGCCGGCAGGAACTCTGCCAGATCCACGGTCATGAAACCGTTTGGTGTTTTAATCTTTACTTTCATACTTTCCCCTCCTTGATCGCCCGGATTCTGGCTTTCAGGCTCTCCATCACCCAGTTCTGTACATCATCCTTCTGCTCCAAAGCATACATAACGTCCTCATCCCGGGTACCCTTGCAGACCAGATGGTGGATGATCACCTTCTCCATCTGTCCCTGCCGGTGGAGACGTTTGTTTGCCTGGGTATATAACTCATAGTTCCAGGTCAGTCCAAACCAGATCACATGGTTTCCTCCCTGCTGCAGGTTCAGTCCATAAGCACTGCTGGCCGGATGCGTCAGAAGGATATCGATCTTACGGTTGTTCCAGTCATCCTCATCCTGTGGGGTCTTCAGCTCCCTGATCCGGAGCTTTGACCCTTCCAGTGCCTTCAGGATCCGTTCCCTGTCATGCTTGTAGTTATAAAAGACCAGTGCCGGTTTCCCTTGCAGGGATTCGATCAGTTCTAGGAATGCTTCGATCTTGCAGTTATGGATCTCATGTACCTGTCTGTCATCGTCATACAGTGCCCCATTTGCAAGCTGCAGAAGTTTGTTGCTGAGTGCCGCAGCACTGGTCACGCTGATCTCTTCCTCGTCTTCCGGGATCTGAAGCACCATTTCTCTCTCCAGTTCCTGGTATGCTTTCAGGGCTTTCGGGTCAAGGACCACCGGGATCTCGTGATAGGTGATGTCTGGAAGCTGCAGATAATCCTCTGCCTTCATGCTGATGCAGATATCAGATATCCGGTTCAGGATCGCCTGATCCGTCCCTGGCTTGGCTTCATAGCTGTACACCATGCCGTCAGCTCCACGCTTGTCCGGTTGGAAGTATCTCTCCCGGAACTGGGTATATCTCTTTCCCAGACGCTCGCCACCATCCAGCAGGAAGATCTGCGCCCATAAGTCATCCAGCCCGTTCGGTGACGGTGTACCCGTCAGCTCCACCATCCGGTCAATGTGACTCCCAATACTCGCCAGGGCTTTAAAGCGTTTTGCCTTATGGCTCTTAAAACTGCTGGACTCATCCACGACCACCATGTCGAACGGCCAGTCGTTCTTGTAATAATCTACCAGCCACACTACATTCTCCCGGTTGATGATATAGATGTCCGCCGGGGTGTTCAGTGCCCTGACCCTTTTCGTCTGGCTTCCCAGTACTGGGGACACCCGCAGCATCTTTGTGTGCTCCCATTTGTCCTTTTCTCTCGTCCAGGTTCCCTCAGCTACCTTCTTCGGTGCGATCACCAAGACCTTCCGGACAAGGAAGCGGTAATACTTCAGTTCCTTGATGGCCGTTAGTGTCGTGATCGTCTTTCCGAGACCCATGTCCAGGAACAGCCCGATCTTCTTCACCCGGATGATCTGGTCGATGCAGTGCTGCTGATATGCGTGTGGCTTAAATATCATCCTGTTCGCCTCCCATCGGCTCATATCTCGTCCGGATCCGGGATGCTGCATCCAGATATCCATAGTCCTCGAAGAACTGGATCACACCGCTTATTCCTTTCACGACTTCCACCGTCTGGCCAAGTTCCCTGAGTCTTTTGATCTGGACTCTCTGCAGGCTGCTCAGTGTTCCCGTGTCTGTCTTCAGCTCTACAAAAATGATCCTACCTCCTGGTAGAAACACGATTCGGTCCGGCACCCCATTGTTTCCCGGGCTGACCCATTTATACGCCCGGCCGCCTGTGCCCTTCACACCATCCACTAAAATTTTCTCGATATCTTTTTCCCTCACTGCCGTTTCTCTCCTCACGTACGTGTATATACACCCCGTATTAGGTACGCTAGGTAATACACCTAATTACCTAATCTATTTATTTTTTCTCTCTATTAGAAATAATGGCAACATAGGCAACATTTATAATAAAAGGTTGATTTTTCAATGTTTTTCACGTTTCCGAAACCTGTTGCCAATACCATTTTTCTGGAAACATCCGGCAACGGGGCATTTTGCCATGTTGCCCTTCTGTTGCCGATATTTTCTATACCTTTTGGCAACGCTCAAATCCTGCCAGAATGCCGTATGGGCCAAATCTCCGTTTCGATTTATTCCTCTCCCATCCACCCAGCCCTGTCAAAATGTTGTTGATCTCCGTGCTGTCCGATCTCTTAAAATACTTCGTATCCCCATTCAGGCACTCCGTCCAGACCTCCATCGCACAGACTTTTTCGCGCTGTACAAGCTCCCCTTCACACTTCAGATTCCCGTTCCAGAACATCCGGCGCTCCTGCAGGGACAACTGATCCCAATTCTGGGGGATCTTTTTTTCCAGAAATTCGATGATCAATCCCTCTTTTCCAGAGGATTCCCTATGAGCGTTCTGCTGCTCCACGGCCAGGGCTTCTACGTCCTTTGACAGATACAGTGGTTCTCCCATCGCCCAATAAGCGTATGCCTCCGCCCAGATCTGATCCACCTCTTCAGGAAGATCTCTCCATACGGATCTCTGCGCCGGATGTACACCCACATCCACCGGCCAGAACCGGCGGTTACCCGTCACGTCCTTCAGGAACTCGCTGTCGTTACTGGTACCGAAGAACACACACCTACGAGGGTATTTCTCCGTCCTACGGCCATAAGCAGCCCTGTAAATATCGTTGGTCTTGCTGAGGAACTGCTTGATCACCTGCGTTTCCTGCTTCGTGAATGCCGACAGCTCACCGATCTCATTGATCCATGTGCCCTGGATCAGCTCTGCAGCCTCCTTGCCCTCGAACGTTGTCAGGGAATCTGAAAACCACTCTTTTCCGATTATTGCAAGGAAGGTACTCTTTCCGATTCCCTGCGGTCCTGTGAAGATAGGCATGTAATCATACTTGACGGCGCCAATAACCGCCCTTCCGACTGCAGCACACAGGGACTTCCGCATGACAGCCCTTGTGTAGGCTGTATCCTCCGCACCAAGGTACCGGGACAGAAGCGTATCCACGCGCTTCACACCGTCCCATTTCAGCCCCTGCAGATATTCCTTCACATCATTGATCTTATTCTGTGCGCTCACCAGCAAAAGTGCATTGTCCAGCTTCTCCCGTCCTGTGATCCCGTAGAATGCTTCTATGTACCGATAGAACCCCGCATCATCCACTTCCGTCCAACGGCGCTTTTCCTCTCGCTTGTCCCATGGCAGGTGCCCAAGGACCATACCCGCATTGGAGAACTCATCCGTGGCGATCTTACCCTTCAGAATCGGGTCGTTCTCCAGGATCAGCACCACATTGTTGATAGTCTTCTCAAAGCGTCCATTGCCATCCTTGGTAAGCTGACTGAGCCAGGACAGGTCATACTCTGCACCGTCCCCTGCTGGCTGCTGCACAGGATCTCTGAACGCATCCTTCGCTTTCTCGAACCGTTCTTTTGCTACCAGGTCCGATACCGCCCTATCATCCATAGCCAGATGGCTCATGGCCACAAAGGACGGCAGCTTGTTCACCGGGGTCCCTTCCTTGGCTTCGTTGTCCCGGTCTCCATATAAGTGCAGCCGGATCAGGTCGAAGGCATTCACAAGCTGGCAGGAGCACGGATCTGTCGCATGGTGGGAATAAAGGAACAGATCTCCATCATACACGACAGCTCCTCCAGTCGTGGATCCACCTGTATAGGTGTATCGTCCCGGGATCGATGTCTCCTCATACATGCCTGGGATAAACTTATCCATTGCCTGGGTAATGGAGTACGTGCGGCAGAATGCTCCGATCACACCCCTCTTGGCCGTCGGATCCTCCTGCCTTGCGACCCGGCGCCTTTCGATGGCATCCTCTGCAGGAACTCTCGGCCACTGCGCCACATCCTGCCAGTCTCCGTACATTGCCAGCAGTCCATCTGCACTGCAGAACGGATGATCAAATACCTCAAACACATATCCGCTGTCACTGCAGCAGCTTGCCCAGTACATCATCCGGGATGCTTCAAAGGTTGTCGGGTCACAATACTCCATGCCGATCAGGGATGCCAGCTTCCGTGCTGCAGGTTCATATTCATCTGCAGTTACCGTCCGGTCCAGAGGTATGATCACACGGAGCCTGGGCGCGTAGTCCGCATGCTTCCTGGTGCTGTACACGGCAGAAGCACAGCCAAGACCGCCCACACGCTTCAGGATCTCCTCCGTCTGTCCTGCAGGGATATTATCAAGGTCCAGCGTGACCAGGTCACGCCCTTCCACGTTGGCTGCCTTTCTCCTGTTCCCTGCAAGGGTTCCTCCGACAAATCCGCCGACATCCTTCAGCTCATCCTGCTGTGACTTCGGAAGTGCAAGATACTGCTCCAAGGTCTCGCTACCCCTCTGCGGGGTCTTAAGCTTCTCCACAAATTCAGACCACATCAGCACACACACCGGCCAACTCATAGCTTTCCGGCTTCCTCCCGTACTGATACGGATCTCTCTATTGTTCTGCATACTGCCTTCCTCCTAGTCCTTCATATAATAGCTGCCTTCAAATCCTGCACCTTTCAGGATCAGCCCTGGTGCCCAGGGGATCGGTTCCGCCATCAGGTCACAGATCTCATCCACGGTCGTCTCTATCGGGGCATCGATGATCACCTCATCATGCACATGGAACACTACCTGCAGCCCCTTGTGGTCGATCCTTGATAATGTAACAGCCAGGCAGTCTCTGGCGATTGCCTGGACGATATTCTCCGTCATCTTTCCGCCATACGTGGACTCCACGCCCCACTTCTTCGTCTGCTGACCGACTGCATAGTAATGCAGCGCCATCTTTCCAAACTGGTTCTCGTTCAGAAATGGCTTCGGATAGTAAAGTTTCCGTCCGCTCGGCAGTGTCACCGTCAGGAACACCTGTCCGTAAAGCAGATCACCCTCAACACTGAATATCAGCCCGCGGATGCCCTGTGGTTGCGCTGTCTGCATGGCAGTCACCGCCGCATTCTCCACGGAGTACCAAAGATCCCTGATCCGTGGATTGGCACTGCGCCATCTCTGCACGATGTCCGGGAGCTCTTCCTCTGTCAGTCCCATGTTTAGTGCTCCCATGGCGATCAGAGCGGAAGTGCCACCCTGATATCCAAGGGCAAGGGTCGCGACCTTGCCTTTCTGCCGTAGTGCATACTCCGGATTCCCTTTTTTGATCTTCTCAACCGGTACTCCGAACATCTGGGAGGCTGTTGCCTCGTAGATCTTCCCGTGCGTGGCAAATACTTCATTCACCCATTGCTCACCCGCCAGCCAGGCGATCACACGCGCCTCGATGGCGGAGAAATCCGCTACCACAAACTTGTGTCCTTCTGATGGGATGAATGCGGTACGGATGAGCTGTGACAAGGTGTCCGGTACATTGCCATACAGCAGCCTCAGCCCTTCATAGTTCTTCTTTTTTACAACTTCCCTGGCATTGTCCAGGGTCTTCAGATAATTACGCGGAAGGTTCTGCATCTGCACCATGCGTCCCGCCCATCTGCCGGTCCGGTTGGCCCCATAATACTGGGTAAGCCCTCTGACACGCTCATCCGAGCACTTTGCCGTGTCCATTGCCACATACTTCTTGATCGATGTCTTTCCCAGCTGCTGACGTATCTCCAGGACCCTCCGTACTGTCTCTGGCAGCTCCCCTGCCAGCAGATCTGATACAGTGGCTTTCTGCAGATTATCTGCAGATGTCCCATTGCCCTGGAGCCACGTCAAAAGCTGTGCTGCACTATTGGGGTTTTCAAGGCCAGTCAGAGCGATGGCTTCTTCCGTCAGACGCCCGGTACTGATCTGATCGATATACAGAGCGCCATCAATCAAAGCGGAATCCACCTTCACACCATAAGCATTCATCTGAACGCAGAGCCGCCACTGATACTCCTCTGCTTCCGGCATCGGGAACTGATCCAAACGCCGCAGGATCTCCTGCTCTGTCACCACATCCTGCTTGCAGTATTCCTTGAACAGATCCCACTTGTCCTCATCGTGCTTTGGAAGGTTCCATGTCCGCCCGCCATTAGTCCTGGTCGGCTTACACGGCACGCAAAAATACCTGATCAGGGCTTTGCCGACTGCCATCTTCTGCTTATCCTGCGGAAGCCCGATCGCCTTGCCGACCGCATCCAGTCCTGCAGGATACCCACAGTACAGCCCATGCGCCATGGTACATCTCCACTGATCCAGCCCTGTCGTATATCCTGCCTGGTTCAGGCAGTACCACTCGAATGCAGCATTGTAAGCATGCTTGACCACAGCTTTATCATTTAAGGCAGTTATGATCACATCCGGGATCTGTTCCCCACAGGCCAGATCCACGATCTGTACTGGTGCACTGTCCACGCTATAAGCAAACAGAAGGACTTCAAAATCCCCAGACTGTGCATATTTGTACAGCCCTGCCTTCCCAATATCGATACTGCTCTTAGTCTCAATATCAATGCTGATGTGCTTCATCGTTCTTTCCCCTCTCTGCGGTTAAAGGAGCCCGAAGGCTCCTCCCGTCTCTTCTTCCTAATACGGCATTCCTGTGATCGGATTGATCTGCGGCTGACTGTACGTTGGCTGCTGACCATATCCCGCCATCTGACTCTGTACCGGCTGCGGTGCTCCAAATACCTGTGCTGCAGTCGGCATGCTTCCACCAAGTGCCTCCCCGTCTCTGAGCTTCTGCACCGGACCGAGTCCGCAACCAACACCCTTCTTTCCACCGAACGCATACGGGAAGAAGGTAACATTCACGCGGCCGTACATGCCGCTGTATACTTCTGACTGTGTGATGATCGGATTACCCGCTTTATCAACTACCTCCGGCGGATAGTCTGCCTTAGCGCTGGCTGTGAACACCCAGTGCCCTTTACACTCCGGACCGAATGCCATTCCATCGGAAGGTCTGACTCCGTCCCCGTCATACACCGGTGTCGGCACGATCGGCGGACACACACCGTTCCACTTTCCGGAAATGCCTTTCTGCTTGGCGGCCTCGATCGCAGCATTGATCCGTCCCATGGTGTCCGTGTCAGTCTTCGGAACCAAGATCGTCACCTGATACTTTTCTTCCTGTCCCGGCTGGTACGCGTATGGCTTAAACAGATGCACATAACTCATTCTCACTTCCCCGGTCGTTACGCTTGTTACTTCATTCATTATTCGTTTCCTCCTTGAATACTTCTTTTGCTGTTACTTTATTGGTAATGGCTTCCCGCTTATCGGATGTCTTTACAAGAGTGGGCTTTCCAGGACTCTTGATCACATAATCACCTACACTTGCTGCAAATGCTTTCTTGCCCATCAGTTCCTCAACCTTTGCCAGGCTGAGCGGGCTCTTCACATACAGCATGGTCTCATCAATACCTGCATCTTTGACCACCTCGAATGCCTTGTCCTGATCCGTCCAGGAGCGTGTGCCCCTGCCTTCCACAGCTTTCCAACCTGGGACATCCTTTCCGGCCAGACACTCCTTCAGAGCGAGTTCTTTCAGATCACTGAGCCACTTCTCTACATCGGCTCCTTTTTCCAGGTACTCGCCCATCTCGGCATTCGTGATCAGAGGTGGCTTCTTCCCGACTGCAAATGCCAGCTCCACGTTCCTGTCGGCACGTGCTCTGCAGCGTCCCTTTGCCCTGCAGAATCTGCAGGTGTTCTCTCCCGGTCGGAAATCCCCTTCTCCCTTGATCGCCAGCTCTGCTTTCTTCTGAACATACTTGCCAAACTCCAGAAGTTCTTCCAGACTGCAGTCCCAGCTTGAGAAATTATTTATCCTCGGCTGAACAATATGAAGATAAACTCTCTCGATCCGGTACAGGAACTTATAAGTTTCATATGCTCCTAACGCATACAGTGACAACTGCGGGTTTCCTTCTGCAGAGACCTCAACACCTTTTCCATACTTGAAGTCAATGACATCGAGACACCCGTTTCCGATCAGGATGCAGTCTGCGGTTCCACTTGCCGGATCCGTGTCCGGAAGACTCGGTATCCAGGCACTTAAATCCACCCTCTTTTCGATGATTACTGTTGGAAGAGACGGGGCGCTCAGCGCCAGATTCTTCACATAGTCCAGATAGTCCTCCGTATGCCCCAGCATCTCATCCTTCCACAACGGATCTTTCTTCAGCTTGTTCACAGCCCTGGTAAATTTGGTCTTTCCAAAGTCTACAGTATTGACATAGTTTCTAAGCTTCATCTCTGCCAGCTCATGCGCCAGGGTCCCTTCCATTGCTGCTTCTGATCCTGTATCTGGGAACTGCTGCTCAAGCAGGGCACTCGGTGTGCAGTAAAGCCACCGATGTGCTCCGGACGGACTTAAGATCGAATGCTTTCTCTCAGCATGTCCCATCAGATCTGAGCCCCCATTCCTCTTAAGGCAGTCGCAAATGCCCCGAACTGCTCCGGCTTCAATTCCGGGATTGCGTTGACGCCAAACTGCTGCAGCAGTCCGATCAGTTCCTGCTGTCTTCCAGAATCCATAAGGGCAAATGCAGCTCTTGCCAGATCATCCGGCGTGTATGTAACGGATGTGGTCGGTACTGTAGCCTGTGTCGGAGCAACCGGTGTTACAGACTGAGCAGGTGCAGTTGGAACTGCAGGCTGTGTTGGAATGACTGGAGCCGTAGGTTGAACGGACGTCATGGGCGTAGTTGGCAGGGCCGGTGCCACTGGTGCTGCAGGCTGTGTCGGCACCACCGGAGCCTGCTGCATAACTGGCTGTCTCTGAGGCTGCATTGCCTTCTCACCTTCCACCTGTCCTAAAAGCTGTCTTGCAAAGGACAGCATGTCCTGAAAATCTTTGAAATCTACATGAATCATTTATTTATCCTCTCCTTCTGTGGTGCATACTATTACCTGTCTATTCAGACCTTTACCTATCTCATCTGACAAGACTTTCGATGTTGGAGAAAGTTCCGCAAATGCTTCTTCCACAGACCTAAGTGCAAATAAGATCACCGGAAGGTCTTTCTCCGGGAAAGACTGCACCAGTTCAACAATTAAATTGGCGTAAACTATCGCTGCTTCCTCAATAACTTTTGCAAAATCTTCATCAGTTTTGGTATTAAAAATCTCAGGTAAAAGTGCCTTTGTTGGTTTTTCCATTTTCCCTTATCCTCCTACTTTGAAATCACTCTTCTCTGCCCTGATTTCCGGCTCAGGATCACCATCGATACCGATCCGTCATCCAGGACCATCCAGTTATCTGGTAACAGCCCGGCTCTACTGATTGCCTTCTTCTGTGCCAATGTCGGCCTTTCCGGTCTCAGTTTTCCCATTCTCCGCTCCTTTCCGTCTCTTTGACAGACCTACATAAATCGTTCCAACTGTCGCGCCCATCTCATCTGCGATCTGCTCGGCACTCCAGCCAGCCTTGTCCAGGGCTTCTATCTTTCCCCAGTCCAGTTTCCTCCTGGCAGAGGTTTTACCCCCCCCGCCTCTTTCGGCGGTTCCGGAACATCGGTGCCCCTGCAGATCTCTGGCTCCTCGATCGCAAACTCAAGCTTTAGCAGATCCCGCAGCAGCACTGCACTGTCCAGCGATACCGGACGGATAATATAGACATCTTTACCATCCTCGATGGCATCCAGCGCTGCCTCTCTGTTGATCATCTTCAAGTTCATTTCCCATACCTCACTTCCCATGTAATCTTTCAAGCTCAGCAGCTCGCTCCAGAATCTCACTGGCATAGCTGCTGAGCACACCATTTTCATATGCCCGGATCCCGAGCTTGTCCGAGTACCCGGCGTTATAAAACATAAGTGCTGCTGCCGGATCCTCGTATCGTTCTGCCAGATCTTCTAGGATGCTTATACCCACACGGATATTGTCATACGGATCCATCAGATCCAGACAGTTAAGCTCCTGGGCTCTCCGCCAGTGGATGATCTGATCCACCTGCATGAGCCCCACGCAGTCACCATTGACTGCAGTCGGATCCCAGCTGGATTCCTTTTCGATGATTGCTTCCACCAGCTCCGGGCAGATCTTGGAATCCAGACAGATCAGCTCAATATATTCCGTCCAGTCATCCTGCCGGCTGTGCTCGGCCTGTACAATCAACGCCAGACCGAAGCACCACATCAGTAAAATTAAAACAATAGTTCCTACCACTCTTCGCATACACCATCCTCCCATGCTGCTATCTCCGCCACGAAGAGACCCAGCAGAAACAGTCCGGGTACCGCCTGCCACAGCTGTGCATCGATACCAGACAGGCAGCACAGCGATGCTATAAATGTGGTAAATTCTGTTAATCTCTTAAGCACTTTCATCCTTTTTTCTCTTTTCTTCCTCCAGAAGCAAGCCCTGATACAGGGTGTTGGACACCCGCTGCATGATCTTCGCCCGCTCTTCCGGCGGAACACAGCACGAATCATCCATGATAATGTGGGTGTGGCCGATCATAAATTCTTTCTGCATAAGCCTCTCCTTTCATGTGACCTGTTGACTTGTTACATCATATGTAAAACCGGTTGTACATCTTTCTTAGTGGCGGGATTGGACGCTCCATACCCCTATGAAACCAATCCCGCGACTGCTGCAGCTAAACATTCGAATAATGATTTCTCTTATATGGGCACCTGCAGCTATACCCTAGTGGACCCTCCGGGACTTGAACCCGGGACCGTCCGCTTATGAGGCGGATGCTCTACCCACTGAGCTAAGGATCCTTGCGGCATCTTAATAGATGCCATTTGCTTCTGTTATGTAGTTGTGCTATCCTCTCCTTACAGGCTCCCGCCAGAGCCAAGTACAAAAGAAAGGAGTTCAATCATGTCAGTTATTGACCCAACCTTCAAGGAATGGATCCGTGCATTTGTTGAAACAGACACGAATCTTGGTGACCTTGCAAAAGATATACTCAAAGATCCGAATTTTCCGAATTCATCGGACAAGGACACTCTTGTAAGCTATCTTCACCGCTGTCATGCTGATCCACGTGCTGTCCGGACACTTTCGGCTGCTGTGGATCTGTATGAAGCTGCTGACGGCGCGCATATCGTCTAGCATATGGCAGCCGTACGTACTCAGGCTCAGCACCAACTGAGCGAACCTCAACATCCAGTTTTATAGTGAGCTCTGCGGGACCTTCTGCAGAGCTTTTTAACTCAAATCCCTTCACGTTCCGGATCTCCCGGTTATCCAAAAGAATCCTTTCATCAGGCATGATCTTCAAATTCTGAAATGCTTCCATTTTTCTCTCTCCTCCTACTTATTTGTATACTATAAAGTATCTTTTTAAGTTACTATTTAGCAAAAAAAATTGCCATTGGATCATCAATATGAAGTTCATCTATCATAATCTGAATTTCATCACTTCCAAAAACACCATTTTTCATCTTTTCATAAAATGTTTTGGGCGTCACACCAATTTTTGCCGCTACATCTGACTGAGAAAGCCCATTTTTAGCAATAACTCCCCTCAATTCATCAGTTCTTATCATTTTATATCACCTCCATATGTAACTTTTTAAGATACTTTTATATTATCACATTTCTGTAACTTGTCAAGATATTTTTTATTGCTTTTATAACATTTTTGTGCTATTATAAAGTTACTTTCAAAAGGAGGAACTTACATGACAGTTGGCGAACGTTTAAAAGAACTACGTGAAAAACTTGGAATAAGTCAAGTTGATTTTGCTACTAAAATCAATGTATCCAAACAAACTCTTTATAAGTACGAAAACAATATCATTACCAATATTCCGTCCGATAAAATAGAAGCCGCTGCAAAAATAGGAAATGTTTCACCCGCATATCTTATGGGTTGGAGTGATGCTTCTGAAAAAAATCAAAACGCTGAAGCTAATTTTTCTAAATCCGAAATTAGTTTTTTAAAAAGATATAGGTCTTTAGATTCTGACGGTCAAAAACATGTGGATATAATTCTCGATTGGGAAGCTGATCGTATGAAAAACGATAAGAAATGGATTAGTGAATATGCAGATAGATTGCTCAATGCAGCCCATGAACGTCCGGATGCTACTGAAGAAGAAAAAGCTATATCCGATGCTGTTATGGAAGACGATAACGAATGGAAGTGATCTCATGAATTACGAGGATCTGTTAAAAGAAGCTGATGATGAAGGACTTATCGTCCGTGAAAAGAATCTACCCGGATATGATGGAAGAATCTACTGTAATCGGGTTGCCATCCGGAAAGACATACGGACCCAGACCCAGAAGACCTGTGTACTGGCGGAAGAGCTGGGCCACCATTACACAACTGTCGGCAACATCCTTGATCAGTCTGATACAGGCTCCATGAAACAGGAAAGGAAAGCCAGGCTGTGGGCTTACAACAAGCTGATTGGGCTCTCCGGTATCATCCAGGGATATAAGGCACACTGTCGGAGCCGGTACGATCTGGCGAAATATCTGGACGTCACAGAAGAATTCCTGGATGAAGCACTCGCCTGTTATCGCAACAAATACGGAACATCCGTGGAGCTGGACGGATATCTGATCGTATTTGAACCATCACTGGCAGTGCTGGAGAAATTTGTGTAATAAGTATTTAAAACTGTTTGCTTATATATGCTAAATTTTGATACAAAGGAGATTTTCTATGGGACTATTTAATTTCTTTAAATCACCTAAATATGATATGGATACTTTAATCGGTATTCAATCTATCCCTGTTCCGGCAAAGAATTATAATACTGGTGATCCAACGAAAGACTGTATTTATTATGTTCTTCAACGAAAAGCAACTGAGCACAAAAGAAATAAAAGAATGGATTTAGCTATTGCTTGCTTAAGAAAATCAAATGAATTATCTGATTATGAACAGCGACCGCTTTTATTAAAAAAAGAATATTTTCGACTTGTAAAGTACATACAAGAAACAGGAGACTTCGAGCTTGCAAAAATAGAAGAGGAAAATATCTATAAGAAACATCCAGAATTTTTGGACAAAAGAATATCAAATCTTGCCACGATAAAGGATGCTTTAAAGAAAAATAAAGATTTCAAAAATGATCTGGTTATAGTAAATACCTCTCGCTCATGTCCAATATGTGGAAAATACGATAAAAAAATTTATTCTATCAGTGGGAAAAATACTACTTATCCGAAGCTTCCAACTGAAATTTCGAAAAAAGGTGGATTTTGCCCCAAATGCAGCCTTAGTTTATGCTCATACTTTGAAGGAATCTCGACAAAACCATAATTGGTTAAATGGTAATATCCCGCAAGGGTTATTATAAATATGTTTGCCTGTAAATGCTGAAAACTAAATACTAAGGAGGAAACGTGTTATGAATAATTCAGAAAGTTCTTATTTTGATGGAGGACTTCTACAATTGATAGGCTGGTCACTCCTTGGTGTCCTAATTACGCTATGCACTTTTGGCATATGTTATCCGTGGGCCTGCTGCATGGTTTATAACTGGGAAATTAAGCACACAGTCATTGAAGGAAGACGTCTTCGGTTCACCGGAACAGCTATGCAATTATTTGGCAATTGGATCAAATGGTTTCTCTTATGCATCGTTACCCTCGGTATTTATAGCTTCTGGGTAAACATTGCACTGAAAAAATGGAAAGTAAAACACACTGAATTTGCTGATTAATCATCCCGCCCCTGCTCCGGCAGGGGCAACCATAAAAACATAATATGCTTAACCGGGCAGCCGGAGGACGTGCTGCACCCCGTTCCGAGCCTGTCGGAGGTGGTGCCATATGAGTACATATGAGGAATTACAACTCATCGTATCCATTGCGATGTTAATTGTTGCGATACTGACTTATACCCATAAAAAATAGCCGTCCTGACTTTGGCGAGACAGACGACTATTTTTTATAACTTGTAAAATTGTTTCGCCGGGACGGGTAGCCTGCACCTACCTTCCGGCTGTCCTGTTAAGTATATTATAGCAAATACTTTAAAAATGTCAAACATAAAACCGGCCCGATGCGCCAACACCGGACCGGCCGCATATCCGAGGATATACACTTGTGACCTCGACAATCACAGAAAATATTGTATCATCCTCGGACAGCTATCGCAAGCGGAACTCCTGTTCCCCGCTGGCTGTTATTTTTATACCCTTTTTGCGATTTGCGACGTCGCAAATCATACACTGTACTGGAGGATGATATTATGTACGAAGATCTATCTTTTCTTTACGGATCCGGCACTTATGCCATCTACTTGCGGAAGTCCCGGAAGGATCTGGATGCGGAAGCCATGGGCGAAGGCGAGACCCTCTCCCGCCATCTGGACATCCTGAAAGCCTTGGCGAAACGCATGGAGCTGAATGTGGTCAAGATCTACGCGGAAGTGGTCTCTGGAGAATCCATTGACGCCCGGCCTCAGATGCAGGAACTGCTCCGTGATGTGGAGACCGGTATCTATGATGGTGTCCTGGTCGTTGAAGTGGAACGTCTGGCCAGAGGTGATACTTCTGATCAGGGACGTGTGGCCAAGACCTTCAAGTTTTCCAACACGTTGATCATCACTCCTTCCAAGACCTACGACCCGAATAACGAATTTGATGAGGAATACTTTGAGTTTGGTTTATTCATGTCCCGCCGGGAATATAAGACCATCCGCCGTCGGCTGGTTGCCGGATCCGATGCCTCCCGCCGGGAAGGGAAGTACACCGGCAATGTCCCACCCTACGGATATGCCCGGAAGAAGCTGAAGAAGGAAAAGGGCTGGACCCTGGAGATCATCCCTGACCAGGCACAGGTTGTCCGCATGATCTTTGACTGGTATCGGAACGGCATGCAGGGCATCCCGGTTGGCTACACAGCCATCTCCGATGAGCTGAACCGCCTCTCCATCCCATCCCCTTCCGGTACACGCTGGACACCCAATGGTATTCAGGGGATCCTTCGGAATCCTGTCTATGCCGGATACATAAAATCAGGATATCGGAAAGAAGTCAAGAAGATCGTAGACGGAAAGCTCACCCGCAGCCGTCCGTTGAATAACGACTACACTCTGTATCCCGGCCGCCATGAATCGATCATCTCCCAGGAGACCTGGGATGCGGTCCACAACCGGATGTTAAAGCGCGTGCTTCCGTCCTCCAGCAGCAGAGTCAAGCCACAGCAGAATCCACTGGCTGGTCTGGTCTGCTGCTCCCAATGCGGCAGGATCATGCAGCGCCGTCCTTATCAGTCCGGCAGGACAGCCACCCTGATCTGTCCGACCAAAGGCTGCAGTACCGTGGCATCTGACCTGTCCATGGTGGAGCAACGGCTTCTGGATGCACTGGACCAATGGCTTGTCTCTGGAACTCTTCCAGATCCTGATCGGCTTCCAGACAACAATGACCAGCTGGATCTGCTCCGTCAGGCAGTCAGCTCCTGTAGCGAAGATCTGTCAGCGGCAGACCGGCAGCTCCAGAAACAATATGATCTTTTGGAAAAAGGGATCTATGATGAGGTGACTTTTTTCGAGAGATCTGCTATTATGAAGAAAAGAAAGTCCGAACTGACTTCCAGACTGAAGGATCTACAGACTGAACTGCAGACCGAGACAGAACGCAACGAAGCAGTGAAGAACCTGCTCCCTACGCTACAGACGATCCATGACACCTATCCGAAGCTTACCAGCGCAGAGCTGAAGAACCGGCTTCTGAAGGAAGTCATCGATCACGTTGAATATTCAAAATCTGAGAACGGTCGCTGGGGTCACCCGGATAACTTCTCACTGAAGATCTATCCGCGTGTCACCCCTGCGTGACCAACCTCTAAAATTCATTGATTTTTCAAGGAATTTCATCATCTCTACCGTCCGTGTGCTAATTCCTCCGTTCCAATATCCGTAAGTGTCGCCATACACTCTTTATAAGGCATCGTATATCTCTGCGACAGATATCGCATACTGGCACTCAATTCGCCATCGGGACCACCCAACGGCAGGACGATCATATGACATGCCTGTGTTTCATACAATGTCTGTAACTCCCACCATTATGAGGTTTGATTCTCTATGCCAACTGCAGCTGCTTATATCCGCGTCTCTACTGAAGATCAGATGGAATTTTCCCCGGACAGCCAGCTCCGGAGTATTCAGGCATATGCTCTGAATCATCACATTGAACTACTCCCTGCTCACATCTATCTGGACGAAGGGATCAGCGGACGAAATGCAAGCAAACGTCCGGCTTTTTTACAGATGATCGCTAATGCCAAAAAAAAGCCACATCCTTTTGACCTGATTCTCCTATGGAAATTTTCCAGATTTGCAAGAAATCGCCAGGACAGTATCTTCTATAAATCCATGCTTCGGCGGGAATGTGGTATTGATGTGATCTCCATCACAGAACCACTTTCTCCTGATCCTACTTCAATTCTGATTGAAGCACTGCTGGAAGCTATGGATGAATACTATTCCGTCAATCTGGCTCAGGAAGTCCGCCGTGGCATGAATGAAAAATTCCGCCGGGGAGGTATTGTCTCCATCCCGCCTTTCGGTTACACTGCCAGAGATGGACAATTCATAATCGTGCCGGAACAGGCATGTTGGGTTCGCCGGATCTTTGATTCCTACCTAAACGGCATTTCCATTCCTTCTATTGCCAAAGAATTACAGACAGCCGGTGTACGAACAATCCGTGGAAATCCTTTTGACGGCCGCGGCGTCCGCTACATTCTCGGCAACCCTGTCTACACCGGGCAAATGCGCCGTCATCTGGAACACCACACTGTTTCTTCCCCTTTATCATCTGACCGATTTCATGTTGCTGATCATATGACCTGTGTTGTTGGCACACATCCACCCATTATTTCCCACAAAATATTCCTTCAAACGCAGACATTGTTGATGCGTACAAAGAAAAAATCATAATTTGCAAATAATGTTCAGACAAGACAAGACCGGACCTTTTTAATAGTCCGGTCTTCGCAGATTCTTGTTATCTCCAGTGTTTGCATGAAGACTTTTTCTTTCATTATTTTCAGCTTAGTTGTTTTTTTCTTAACAAATATATCACAGGAACAAGCATCGGGAAGATTTCCAGACGCCCTGCCAGCATATCAAAGGCCAGAACCAGCTTTGAAAAATTGGAATAGATACCAAAATTCTGTGTTGGTCCGACTTTTGCAAGTCCAGGTCCAATGTTGTTAAGCGTTGCAGCTACTGCTGTAAAATTGGTTGCAAAATCAAAGTTATCCAGCGAGATCAGCATTACAGACAGAACGAAAATCCCCAGATAAGCCACCAGAAATACATTGATGGAGCGAAGCACCTCATGCTCCACTGTCTTTCCTTCGAACCGCGTCTTGCGGACATTTCTCGGATGAATGATAAATGCCAACTCTTTCATGACTGTTTTTGCCATAATGCAGAGCCTCGACACCTTCATACCACCGCCGGTACTTCCTGCGCAGGCTCCGCAAAACATAAGCAGAACCAGAATGCCTTTGGAAAACTCCGGCCACAGGTCAAAGTCCACGCTTGAAAATCCCGTAGTCGTGATGATCGATGCCACCTGGAAAGCTGCCTGACGAACCGTCAGCTCCAGATTTCTTACCATATAAAAGATATTCACAGAGATCAGCAGGACTGCAGACGCAATAATCCCAAGATATGCACGAGCTTCCTCACTCTTCATTCCCTCTTTGAACCGCTTCACGTAAAACAGGAAATAGACATTAAAGTTTACGCCAAACAGAATCATAAAAATGGTCATGACCCACTGGGTTGCCGCGCCATACTCTGCGGCACTGCTGTCAAGCACGCCAAAACCACCGGTTCCTGCTGTTGCAAATGTTAAGTTGACAGAATCAAACAGCGGACAGCCGGTCAAAATCATGCACGCAAGCATTGCAACTGTCAGCACAAAATAAATCTGATACAGTATTTTAGCCGTACTTCTGACCTTCGGAACCAGTTTTCCTACAGATGGGCCAGGGCTCTCTGCCTTCATCAGATGCATACTGGAGGGTTCTGCCATGGGAAGAAGTGCCAGCATAAATACCAGTACTCCCATACCGCCAACCCAGTGAGAAAAGCTTCTCCACATAAGAATCGCTCTTGGCGCACCCTCCACACTCTGCATTACAGATGATCCTGTGGTAGTAAATCCAGATACAATCTCAAAAAATGCATCAAATGGATTCTGCAGTACTCCGCTGACGCACAACGGGATCGCTCCGCAGATACTAAGTGCCACCCAGCAAAGAGCAACACTCACATAACCTTCTACTGAAAAAATGGTCGTATTTTCAGGTTTTTTACCTCGCAGAAGCGCACCAGTCACAATACAGAACAAGGCTGATCCTGCAAATACACGTAGCGTATTCCACTCTCCATATACGATCGCTGTCAGAATCGGAAGCAGCAAAAGTGCCGCTTCCAGCATGATGATACTACCCACAATATAACGAATCATTTTCTTATTCATTGTATACGTACCACCTTATCTAACGTGTTCCGACCGGGCCGGATATTTTCTTCATAATATCTCGAATGTCCTTATAAGCTCCACAGTCTGTGGTAATGATGACCACAGAATCTCCTTCCTGAATGCAGTCCTGACCTTTTGGGATAATGATCTTTCCCTTTCGGTTGATCGCACATACCAGAATATGCGGTTTCAGCTGAAGCTCCTGCAACGGAATATCAGTCACTTCGCTCTTTCCCTTGATCACGAACTCCAGTGCCTCTGCATTTCCATCTACCAGACGGTACAGTGTCTCCACATTACTTCCGATAGAGTTCTGCATAGCCCGTACATACTGAAGGATCGTTTCTGATGTGATGTGCTTTGGATAGATCAGACTTCCAATATTCAAGGAACCAATGATCGTATCAAACGTATTTCGATTGACTTTCGTGATCTTCTTCGCCTTGCTCATACTCTTGGCATACAGCGCCAGCATGACATTTTCCTCATCCATATTGGTCAGTGCGGCAAATCCTTCTGCTTTTGCAAGTCCTTCTTCTGCCAGAAGCTCCCTGTCAGTTCCATCTCCATTGATGATCATAGCTTTGGGCAGTATCTCACACAGTCGCTCGCAGGCATCTCTGTCCTTTTCTATGATCTTAACCTGAATTCCCATCTCCAGCAGACGCTTTGCCAGATAGAATGAAATCTTTCCGCCTCCAATGATCATGGTATTTTTCACCTGATTAGTCTCAATTCCGATGGTCTTAAAGAACCGGCTGGCATTGACCGGCGAAGCTACCACTGAAATCATGTCTCCTGCCTTCAGTTCCACTTCTCCACTTGGAATCAGGACCTCTTTTCCACGCTCTACAATGCAGATCAGCACTTCACATCTGGACAACATATGAAGATCCTTGATCTTGTTGTTGCAAAGTGGATTCTGCTCTTCCAGCTGGAATCTCAATAACTCAATCCGTCCATTTGCAAAGGTATCAATATCAATGGCAGATGGAAATCTAAGAAGACGCGCCATCTCCATGGCAGCTGCCCACTCCGGATTGATGACCATAGAAAGTCCTAATTCATCCTTAATATGATGAATCTCATGATGATAAACCGGATTGCGCACACGGGCAATCGTCTGACATCCTCCTGCTTTTTTGGCAATCAGACAACACAGAAGGTTCACCTCATCCGCATCTGTCACTGCAATCATCAGATCTGCCGTATCAATGCCAGCATCCATCTGAATTTCAAAGCTGGCACCATTCCCCACAACTCCACGCACATCTGCAATATTTGTAATCTGCTGAATAGCTTCCGGCTTCCGATCGATCACCGTAATATCATGTTTTTCCCTGCTAAGCTGCTCTGCCAGTGCACGCCCCACTTTACCGCAGCCAGCAATAATTATATTCATCTTAAGCCTCTATCCTCCTGTAAGTTATTCAGATGTCTCTAATATAACACTGACTGAATAAAACTTCAACGGTTATAGCATTTTCTAACCAGTTGCAAACGCCCGTCCAACCATCGGGACCACCGAACTGTGAGATGATCAGCTGTGCCATCTTCGGATTGGGATTTTTAATATTTACCGGATATTGCAATCTCTTTTCATAATTCCACATTTAACAATCCTCTCCTTCCCATGGCCATGGCCGATTGACCCACTCCCATTTTCCTCTTCCACCTCTGGCAGTCTCTATCGTCAGCGGTCCATAGAGCGCCGCATAATCATTTAGCGCCTGGCATCTGAGCTGATTATACTCCTGAAAATATGCCAGTGCCGCCTGATCTGACGGATGTGTATCCAGATAGAGATTGGCTTCCTGCACCGCAAAGCTCAACATATCCACCCATTTAAGCATCTGCTGTCTGGACGGGGTTCCCTGTGCCATCATCTTAAGCCTCCTCTCACTCCCAGAAACGGTTTATTTAATTCCGGAAAAATTGTTCCATATGCCAGACCTTTCTCCAGATCATACACAGCATTCCAGTACTGCCAAGGCACATAAGCCATCGCCACCGGATACTCTTCACCCTGTAGAAACGGTCTGCATCCATTTTGATACCTTTGATAATTCTCCATGTAGCAATTCCTCTCTATTTGTTTTCCATTTATCTTATGTAACAGACGAAAAAAAGGTGATAGACGTGGAATCTATCACCTTACCGCTTCATATATTATTAAGTTTCCTATTTTCTGTGTTCATGTGTAAACAAATGCTCCTGGCAGTATTCATAATTGCCCTTGCATTTCGAACAAAAACGGAACTCCAGATCCTCCCCATCCTTCTCGGTCCGTCCACAGATAGCACAGCGATGATGCGTACTCTGCGATGCCGCTTTCACTTTTTTCGCATAAGTTCTCCTGCGTTTAATATCCTTCGGCGAAAATCGATTCCGCTTACTGCCCATCACAAAAATTGCAAAGTTCAGAAGTGAGATCAACGCTGCAATGCTGTTGGCAGGAATTGCCGGAATGCCCATGGCAAGCATGGTAAACATCAGCGATGGATTCACCAGTGCGGACAAACCTCCTATAATCGTCAGTCCATAGAAAATACCTTCAATAATCCCCAGCCATTTTGCCTTGATCGGAAAAATAAAAAACAGCAGAAATGTTGCATCTGGGAACAGATACGCATACACAAAAAACAGAGATAAGTTCAGATAAAACGTACCCATGGAAAAATTAATTCCAAAAATCAAATAAATCACCAGGCAGGCGAGCACATGCAGCAGTACTCCTGAAAAGAAATAAAGATTAAATCGGAATGCTCCCCACATATATTCCAGTGCCTGACCGACCATATAATAAAAATACAGTGCAAATGCCATAAACAAAAAACTGGCATTTGGCGGCTGAATAATAAAGGTCACGATTCTCCAGATCTGTCCATGCAAAATTGCCTCAGCATCAAGTCCCAGCCATTGTGTATAAAGAGAGGGATTTACCATCTGGATCACCAGTCCCAGAATATACAGTATAATAATATAATACATCAAATTGTGAATTGCATATTTTCCAAATTTACGCTCCAGCTTATCAAGCCAATTCATAGATCAGTCCTCCATTTTGTCTCCGGAATCATATAAAAAATATTTTAACTGCCGCTTATGGGTTTGTCAACTAACATATCTTAACACTATCTTTATGGACTTTCGGAAATTCTTTCCATATAATGTAGCATGTTCCAGACTGAAGATAATTGTGAGGAAAAGGCAGCTACTCGCTGCCGGAGAGATATGACTATGAACAAATGTTACAGACTTGGAATCGATATCGGTTCCACCACCGTAAAGATTGCGGTGCTTGATGATGAGAATCACTTTTTATTCTCCGATTATGAACGGCATTTTGCCAACATTCAGGAGACACTTGCTGACCTGTTGACCAAAGCCGTTGATAAGCTGGGTCCCATCGATATTTATCCGGTGATCACCGGTTCCGGCGGACTGACGCTGGCACAGTATCTGGATGTGCCATTCGCACAGGAGGTCGTCGCCGTGGCAGAAGCCCTGCAGACCTATGCTCCGCAGACGGACGTTGCCATCGAACTGGGCGGCGAAGACGCCAAGATCATCTATTTTGAAGGTGGAAATGTAGAGCAACGTATGAATGGTATCTGTGCCGGAGGTACAGGTTCTTTTATTGACCAGATGGCATCCCTCTTGCAGACCGATGCAACCGGTCTTAACGAATATGCAAAAAATTACAAATCCATGTACTCCATCGCCGCTCGCTGCGGTGTATTTGCAAAGACGGATATCCAGCCCCTGATCAACGAGGGCGCCACCAAGGAAGACCTGTCTGCTTCTATTTTCCAGGCAGTAGTTAACCAGACCATCAGTGGTCTTGCCTGTGGTAAACCGATCCGTGGACATGTGGCATTCTTAGGAGGCCCGCTTCATTTCCTGTCCGAGCTTCGGGAGTGCTTTATCCGTACTCTGAACCTTGATGAGGAACACACGATCATTCCGACATTTTCTCATCTGTTCGCAGCTTCCGGTTCCGCACTTCTCTCCAAGCGTGAGAAGGCCGTATCCGCACAGGATATGATCGATCGGCTGCACAACAAGATCCAGATTGCATTTGAGATCCAGCGACTGGATCCGCTGTTCAAGGACCAGGCAGAGTTTGACACCTTCAGTGAGCGTCACTCTCAGGCAAAGGTTGTGAAAAAAGACCTTGCCACTTACGAAGGAAACTGTTTCCTCGGAATCGATGCCGGTTCCACCACCACCAAGATCGCACTGGTCGGCGAGGACGGCTCCCTTCTGTATTCCTTCTATCATAATAACAACGGAAGTACTTTACATATTACGCTGGAAGCATTGAAGGATCTGTTTGACAAGCTTCCGCCCAAAGCACATATTGTCCGCTCCTGCTCCACCGGTTACGGCGAGGCTTTAGTAAAAGCGGCACTGATGCTGGATGAGGGCGAGGTGGAGACCATCTCCCACTATTATGCTGCTCAGTTCTTCGACCCGGATGTGGACTGTATCCTTGACATCGGCGGTCAGGATATGAAATGTATCCGTATTAAAAATCATACAGTTGACAATGTACAGCTCAACGAGGCATGTTCCTCCGGCTGTGGTTCCTTTATCGAAACCTTCGCAAAATCTCTGAACCTTTCGATCCAGGATTTCGCACAGGCAGCTCTCTTCGCAAAGCATCCCATTGACCTGGGAACCCGCTGTACGGTATTTATGAACTCCCGTGTAAAGCAGGCTCAGAAGGAAGGCGCCGGTGTGGATGATATCTCTGCCGGACTTGCTTACTCTGTCATTAAAAATGCGCTGTTCAAGGTTATCAAAGTATCCGATGCTTCTTCCCTTGGAAAACACATCGTGGTACAGGGCGGTACTTTCTATAACAATGCTGTTCTCCGAAGCCTTGAGAAGATCGCCGACTGCGAAGTGGTCCGTCCTGATATCGCCGGTATCATGGGCGCATTCGGTGCTGCACTGATCGCCAGAGAACGTTATGAAGGCCAGGAGACTTCCATGCTGAGTAAAGAGCAGATGGAGACACTGGAATATTCCACTTCCATGACTAAATGCCACGGCTGTACTAACAACTGCCGTCTGACCATAAATAAATTTTCCGGCGGACGCCGCTACATCTCCGGCAACCGCTGCGAACGCGGACTTGGTAAAGAGAAGAAGAAAAATCCGGCTCCGAACCTGTTCGCTTATAAAAATGAACGTCTCTTCTCCTATGAACCGCTGGCAGAAGCTGACGCCAAGAGAGGTTTTGTGGGTATCCCCCGCGTCCTCAATATGTATGAAAACTACCCGTTCTGGTTCACATTTTTCACCAGACTGGGTTACCGGGTGGTACTCTCCCCAAGCTCTACCCATGAGCTTTATGAGCAGGGTATCGAATCCATCCCCAGTGAGTCCGAGTGCTATCCGGCAAAGCTGGCCCATGGACATGTGAAATGGCTGCTGACCCACAACATTCCGTTCATCTTCTTCCCCTGCGTTCCTTATGAGCGTTCGGAGTTCAAAGATGCCAACAACCATTACAACTGCCCGATCGTTACCTCCTATGCGGAGAATATTAAAAACAACATGGAAGAGCTGAAATCTGACCGTTTTGATTTCCGCAATCCATTCTTAAGCTTTGAAAGTCTGGAGATTATGACCAACCGCCTGATTGAAGAATTCAATGGCGAGAAAGGTATGACTGCCGCTGAGATCACAGAAGCTGCAAAAGCTGCCTGGGAAGAACTGCGCCAGGCACGTCTTGACGTATGCAAGAAGGGTGAGGAAACTCTGAAATGGATGGAGGAGACTCATTCTCATGGCATTGTCCTTGCTGGCCGTCCGTATCACGTGGACAGTGAGATCAATCACGGTATTCCAGAGCTGATCAACAGCTATGGCATGGCAGTGCTCACGGAAGACAGTGTCTCCCATCTGACACAGCCTGACCGTCCTCTCCGTGTCATGGACCAGTGGATGTATCACTCCCGTCTGTATGCGGCCGCTGATTTTGTAAAGACCAGAGACGATCTGGATCTGATCCAGCTCAACTCCTTCGGCTGTGGCCTCGATGCTGTTACCACCGATCAGGTCAATGAGATCCTGACTAACTCCGGCAAGATCTACACCTGCCTGAAGATTGATGAGATCAGCAACCTGGGAGCTGCCCGTATCCGTATCCGTTCTCTGCTGGCTGCCATCCGCGTCCGCGAGAAAAAACAGGAGCCGAGAAAGATCGTCTCCTCCGCTTACGAGCGTGTGATCTTCACCGAGGAAATGAGAAAGAATTACACCATTCTCTGCCCGGATATGTCACCGATCCACTTTAATCTGCTGGAAGCTGCCTTCCGCTCCTGCGGATATCACATTGACGTCCTTCCAAGAGCCGGACGGAATGCAGTCGATCTTGGACTTAAATATGTAAATAATGATGCCTGCTATCCATCACTGATCGTCATCGGTCAGATCATGGAAGCCGTCTTATCTGGAAAATACGACCTCACTAAGACTGCAATTCTAATCTCTCAGACCGGCGGCGGCTGTCGTGCTTCCAACTATATTGGATTTATCCGCCGTGCACTGGCAAAAGCCGGTTACCCGGATATTCCAGTCATCTCCATCAACTTGAGCGGACTGGAGAAAAACCCGGGATTCAAATATACACCGGAAATGCTGTTCAAGGGACTGTATGCACTGGTCTTCGGAGATCTGTTCATGAAGGTGCTGTATCACACCCGTCCGTATGAACTGGTTCCGGGCGAGGCAAATAAAGTTTATGAGCGGCTGAATGGACGCTGCAAGGCATTTCTCATGCAGAAGCATCCGTCCTGGAGCAGCTATAAAAAGCTCTGTCAGCAGATCGTAGATGAATTTGACCATATTCTGGTAACTGATGAGAAGAAACCGAGAGTTGGTATTGTAGGCGAGATCCTTGTAAAATTCTCTCCGTCTGCCAACAATGGTCTGGTAGACCTGTTGGAGCACGAAGGTGCAGAAGCAGTTGTGCCTGACCTGATGGATTTCCTGCTGTATTGCTTTAAGAACACAGAATTTAAGGCGCAGTATCTTGGCAAGAAGAAAATGACCGCCCGCATGGGCCGCCTGGGTATCAAGGCACTGGAATTCTTCCGCAGCCCGGCCAACAAAGCACTGGAGAAGAGTACGCACTTCTCTCCGGCCTCCAATATCGACCATATGGCAGCCATGGCTTCTGATATTGTATCTCTTGGAAATCAGACCGGTGAGGGTTGGTTCCTGACTGCTGAGATGCTGGAGCTGATTGAAAATGATACACAAAACATCGTATGTACCCAGCCATTTGCCTGCCTGCCAAACCATATCGTAGGCAAAGGTGTTATCAAGGAGCTTCGTCATCGTCATCCAAGCTCCAATATCGTGGCGATCGATTATGACCCAGGTGCAAGTGAGGTTAACCAGTTGAACCGTATTAAACTGATGCTGAGCACGGCATACAAGAATCTTGAACGCCGGAAGGAAGCGTAAGGTACTTAGAAAACTTCTATAGGCATGAACGACTCTGCATATAAGGCTCTAAGGGCATGAACGCCACTACATATAAGGCTCGTATGAAGTGTATCGGAACAGAGACAACAAAAACTCCCCACAGATAGTACACCTTGACAGGTGTTCTCTCTGTGGGGAGTTTTCATTGCCTCAGTCCGCTCCAATTCATAACAGCGCTCTTATATTGCAGTGACGTTCATGCCGGGAAGGTTTTCTATGCGGTGGGATTCTGACGAAATTCTATTCACTTGGATATTCCTTCCAGAATAGTTGATCTGGATCAACATGATACTGCCAGCGACCAGAAAATTCATCGAAAGTGTTTATCATCACTTTTTCGTGTTTAACTATGTAATCTACTTGTTTTCCCAATAAACCCGTCATATTTTTATGCTGTTCTTCTAATTTTGAGAAAGCAATTACATAGGCATCCTGCAATTTTTCCAAGCTATCGTAGACTCCAAGTATTTCGTTATTATTTTCACTGTTTCTTACACCAAGTCCTTTTACAAGGACATAGTGCATTGGACGGCTTTCTAATTCAGCAATATATGCTTGCAGATAGTTATTCCAATAGGCAGCTATCTGTGCATCCGGTTCATCATAAAGATATGACATCAGTTCCTGTTCAGCCCTATATACTTCTCTCAAGACGGCCTTGTTCTTCGAATCTGCTTTAATGATTTCAAAGAGTCGATGAATCGCATGTGTATAACCTTGTTTCCCATATGAAGCTCTTCCTCTCTCTTGGATGTCCTTTTTGATCTTACCATGTTTTATAATGTGCTCAATTGATTCATCGATCCAGGACATTTGTTCGTTAAATGATTTAGGGAAATATATTTTTTCATCCATCTTATTCACCATAAGCATACTCCTCCATTAAATGCTGCCTTCTGTTTCCACATAAAATTCTTTCATATCTTCAAGACGCAGACACGCAAGTCTTCCACCTGGGAAATTGCACCCACAATCAATTGCGATATTATGATTTGCCTGATAGATATAACCCGGGCGAGGATTATATTTAATAGCCATTGTAGGTGTGTGACCCGAAATAATATACTTATCTGGAAAATACATTTTTTCATAATCCGGTCTGTCCCATACCAGTTCATTTAACTCATACTCCCACATTTGCTTGTCAGGACTAAAATTTCCTAATCCTGCATGAACTAAAATGAATGTTTTTTCTCCAATTTCTACTTCATCATACACATCCAACTCTGAAATAAATTCAAAAACTGTCTGCCTCGTTGCTGTATTGCATTTCCGAAACTCATTTATTGTAGTTTCTGCACCATTCTGCTGCCAATTTACCAGTTTTTCAATTTTTTCTATATTCAGTTCGGCTAGACTCTCCAGCGTAACCTCTCTCATAAGAAAAGACATGCATTCTAATGCCATCATACAATGATTGCCAGCAAGCACCTCTACATTTGGTCTGTTCATTACATCCAAAATTATTTTAATTGGATGTGGCCCCCAATCCAGAATATCCCCAAGTATAAAAAGCGTGTCAGCATTGCTAAATTCAATTTTTTCCAGCATATCCTTATATGCTTTGTAATTTCCATGGAGATCGCTCATGACATAAGTACTCAAAACAGTATCCTCATTTTCTTCCATTCAATAGTTCACTAAGTCATAAATTACCTATAATACAATTCCAACTGTTCAAGTACAAATTTCTTTCTTATGTCCTTAATTTCTAAAGACTGAACTTCATTTTTTAATAATTCATATAGCTTGCGAGTTTTCTGTAAGGACTCCATTTTCTCTTTAAATGGCTTACACCATTCTGGTTCATCATAGTTTTTATCAATAATCTGAAGTTTTAATCCATTACATACAGCCACATATTCTCTACTTGTTTTAGCCCAAGACCATGCTGATTTCTGCGCGGGAATCAACGTGTTAATTATTGGTATTGGATAAGTTTTATAATTAAGATTTTTATAATATCCGTCGTCTTTTAACTCCGCCAACCTTAGCCAATCACAAACTTCGCAAATTCTAAATAAATAAGTCATCTTTTCCGGAAGAGAAAATCCACCTTTTGTCACAACAACATCCACATAACCTATAGCAAAATACTTTTCTGAATCCTTATTAAGATAACGATATGCTATCTCAATATCATCAGTAAATGAATAAAAAATACCTTTGCGTAATCTATATGTACTTAGAGTATGAGAATAGATTTCGTCAGCTATCAATTTTCCATCTTGAACATCAAATTTATCTTCTGAATCCAGACTAAAAATTCCTTGTTTCTCTCTTTTACTGATAGCTCTATATAACCTGATTTTACACATATTTATCATGCTCCTTAAAGAAGAAAATTGTTTCTTAACACTGTGACCAGACCATTTTTTGCATTATTCAAGTTAGCTGGAAGTTTTTCTGCAGTAAGAAGGATATATGCATAATCCAGCAAACACTTTGCCAGTTCTTTATTATCTATATCCTTCACTATTTCACTTTCAGTATTCAATATTTCCGTCTTTAAAACACATATAAGCAATATATCAACAACTTGTGCTGGAAACAGGGAACGACCAGTTTCCTTGTCCAGCAAAGTTTTCAATTCATTCAGTTTTTTATAAGCATTCTCTGTAATATTCAAATTTACTTGAATTCCAGAACCCTCAATTTTCTCATCTGATTGAAAGATTGCTGCTTTTAACTTTTCTGCATCGCCGCATATGTAAGTAGGATAACTGGCTAATAATTTTGAAAGTACATGTCCTTTAGTGACTCTGTTTCCTTCGGCTTCTCTTTCTGCATATATCTGGGTATATTTGCTTAAATTCTGCTCTGCCCTTGGTTGCAGGTTACATCGTAAATACATATCTCCTTCTCCTTTTTCATTCTATAGTAAATTTACATTTTACTTTACATTTTTAATTTTAGAGCTTACATAAAAAAAGTCAACTATTATTTAATAACGATCCAACTAAATATCTTACAGACAACATTCCACGTGGTCAGCAAGCCTCTGGAATATAAGAGCGCTGCTATGAATTGGAGCGGACATTATGACGCAGAAATCCGGTCAGGGCGAACACTTCTTTTTGTGTCCGATCTGACCGGATTCTTTGTGTTATAATGTTCCGATACACTTCATACGAGCCTTATATCCAGAGACTTGCTGGCTGTGTAATCGAACTTTCTATCCAAGGGGCTGATGCCTCGTGGATAATGTTGTACAAGAGATTACTCCTCGAACGGGATAACTGCTCCATCATATTTCTCGTTGATGAAGTTCTTGATCTCATCAGATTTGAGTACATCTACCAGTGCTTTCACACCTTCGTTATCCTCATTTCCTTCTTTAACAACAACTACATTTACATAAGTTTTAGCTGCTTCAGAATCAGATTTCTCATATGCAAGGGAATCTTTTGATACAGAGAAACCTGCCTGCAGTGCATAGTTACCATTTAATACAACGTAAGCAACTTCATCAGCTACTCTTGCTACAGACTCTGCTGCCAGCTCTTCAATCTTTACGTTGTGCGGATTCTCAGCAATATCATTTACAGTTGCAGTCAGACCAGCACCATCTTTCAGAGTGATGATTCCATTATCCTGCAGAAGAAGCAGTGCACGTGCCTCGTTGGTAGTGTCGTTCGGTACTGCAATGGTATCTCCATCAGCAATTTCATCAAGACTTGCTTTGGTTCCCGGATAGATTCCGAACGGCTCATAGTGGATCTTACCAACCTCTACCAGGTGAGTTCCTTTCTCCTCGTTGAAGCTGTCAAGATACGGTACATGCTGGAAGTAGTTTGCATCCATCTCGCCACTCTCTACAACCTCATTCGGAAGTACATAATCATCGAACTCGGTAACTTCAAGATCCCATCCCTGCTCAGCCAGGATCGGTTTTGCTGCTGCCAGGATCTCTGCGTGCGGTGTTGCAGAAGCTGCTACAGTAATGGTTCCTTTGGTCTCAGTTGCTGCTGCATCGGTCTCTTCAGCATCTGCTGCGGTATCCTCTGCTGCGTCTTCTGTGGTCTCTTCTGTTGCAGTTGTGTCTGCTGCTTCCTCAGTCTTGCTTCCGCAGCCAGTCAGTACTCCGACTGTCAGTACACCTGCTAAAATGCTTGCTAATACTCTTTTTTTCATAATAAGGTTCCTCTCTTCCTTTTTATTATGAATTGCAAAATGCAATTACATACGTTTGATTAGTTTTATGATACCTTTTGCCTCTGATATCATATTTACTTTCTGTGGTCAAATTTGTTTGCCAGCATCATTCCGATAGTCTGGAATATCTGGAACAGAACGACCAGCAAAACAACCGTGACGATCATGATATCCGTCTGCCATCTGGTGTATCCATACCGGATCGCGATAGCTCCCAGTCCGCCGCCTCCAACGGCACCAGACATGGCAGAATATCCAAGAATGGTTCCCAGAGAAATAGTTGCTCCCACCAGGAGAGATGTTCTGGCTTCTACCAAGAGCACTTTGGTAATAATTCTAAAATCTGACGCTCCCATAGATCTTGCCGCCTCGATTACTCCGGCATCCACTTCCTTCAGGGAAGACTCAACCATTCGCGCAATGTAAGGTGCTGCTGCCACAACCAGCGGAACGATCGTTGCAGTAGAACCATAACTTTTTCCAACTAACAATCTGGTAAATGGAATCAGCAGTACAAGCAAAATAATAAATGGAATACTTCTTACAATATTGACGATCACATCCAGGATCTTGTATACCAATGCATTGGGTCTGATTCCGTCCTTATCTGTTACTGTAAGGACAATTCCCATAGGAAGTCCTATAATATATCCGGCAATGGTGGAAACCAAGGTCATATAAAGGGTCTCTCCGATGCCGGCAATGATCATATTCGTTACTTCACTACTCCACATCGTCAGTCACCTCCTCAACTGCCAGTCCATGTTCTGTCAGATACTGTTCCATATCTACCTGCAGATGTCTGTCATCCGGCAGGCCTAAGATCATCTCGCCTTTCGCCACTCCGCCAACATTTTTCGTATCTGCTCTCCAGATATTAACCGGAGTTCCAAATTTCAGGATCATGTTTGCAATGACTGGTTCAAATGCAGACTGTCCAGAAAATACAATACGTAACTTTCGGTCTCCCTGGATCCGATCCATCAGAGCCGCTGTTCTTCCTTCTCTGCGAATACCAGTCTCCGGTGAATCTTTCAGTATCAGCTCTCTAGCCGCTCTTGACTTCGGATGACTGAAAATATCCTCTACCAATCCATTTTCTACCAATGCGCCTCGCTCGATGATCGCCACACGGTTACAAATCTCACGGATCACTGACATCTGATGCGTAATGATCACAATGGTGATTCCAAATTCTTCATTGATGTGCTTCAGAAGTTCCAGGATCGATGCAGTAGTCTGCGGATCCAATGCACTGGTTGCCTCATCACAGAGCAGGATCCTCGGATTGGAGGCCAACGCTCTTGCAATGGCAACCCTCTGTTTCTGTCCACCGGACAGCTGTGCCGGATATGCTTTTTCCTTATCCTCAAGACCTACTGTTTTCAAAAGCTCTCTGGCCTTTTCCTTCGCTTCCTTCTTGCCAACTCCCTGGATCTGAAGTGGGAAACAGATATTGTCGATCACATTTTTCTGCATCAGCAGATTGAAATGCTGGAAAATCATGGCAATATCACTGCGCTGCTTTCTCAGTTCCTTCTCACTCAGATTTCCAAGATCTTTTCCTTCGATCAATACCTGACCTTCTGTTGGTCGCTCCAGATAATTCAGGCATCGTACCAGTGTACTTTTTCCTGCTCCTGACATTCCGATGATTCCGTAGATATCTCCCGCTTCAATCGTAAGGTTGATATCCTTCAGTGCTTCTACATGAAGTCCTTTTTGCTCGAATGTCTTTGTCAGGTGTTTTACTTCTATTTCAGACATAACGTTTCCTTTCCCTTTTTATTGCAAAAAAATAACAGGCACCATCGCGAAGATGATTCCTGTCGATTTTTCTTTTATCAAAAAATCAAACCGAAGCATCTGACGCATCACACATAATCTCTGTTCTCATACCCATAGACATACACATGCCTTTCATCATGCCGCTGCACATCCCTGAGGTATTCATGAAAAATGTTGTTGTCATCATCGTCCGGTTCTCCTTTCTGTTGTATTTGGATCTCTCCTGTTCACAATGGCTATTATAACAAGATCAGAAAAAAAGTGTTAATACACGTAACCTTGAGTCCGTTATAGGTATAACCTATAACTAATCTATAGGATTTACATGGCCTTTTCCTTGTATTTCTTCAGTTCTTTCACATAGATTTCCCCAATGTGGCTGATCTTTGCACCCTTCCTCTTCAGATAACCAATCTTCATCTTCTCTGTCTCTTTCAATGGGATTGCCACATACTCATCCCCATTAAGGTCCTCACAGATGATACCTGAGCACAACGTGTAAGCATTGAGTCCCCTCATGAGATTTAGCAGAGTGGCCCGGTCATTCGCCTTGATCAATCGACGGTATTCGTAGGTACTTTTCATCTCCTCTGCCAGATACAGCGAACTGTTCTTTCCCTGATCAAAGGACAGACATGGATACTCATCCAACTCCTCCATAGAGATCACGTCCTGCTTTGCCAGTGGATGCCCTGCCCACAAATATACAAACGTATTACACTGAAACAGTTCCACAAATTCAAGACCATTCTCCTTGAACATCTTGTTCAGAACCTGCTCATTAAAATCATTTTCACAAAGCACACCGATCTCACTTTTAAAATCCTTCACGTTCTCGATCACGCTGGCTGTGGTTGTCTCATGCACTGCAAACTCATACTGCTCCATGCCAAACTGCTTCACTGTCTCCACAAAGGCTTTCACTGCAAAAGTATAATGCTGAGTGGAAACACTGAATTTCTCACGGGTCTTCTTGTCAATGTATTTGGATTCCAACAATCCAAACTGCTCCGTCACCTGACCGGCATAGCTTAAAAATTCTTCTCCCTCCGGTGTAATGACAATTCCACGGTTGGATCGCAGAAAAATGTCAAACCCCACCTCCGACTCCAGTTCACGGATCGTCTCCGACAGACTGGGCTGGGAAATAAATAACTGCTTCGCCGCCTCATTGATAGAACCGCTGCGGGCGATCGTCAGGGCGTATTTTAACTGTTGAAGCGTCATGGTTGTCTCTCCTTATCTTTTCAATTCTTTCAGGATCTGCTTCTGCTCATCTGTGATCCGATAACTTTCTCTCGCCTTCTGGATCGTCTTATTATGCACCCAGACAGAAAGTCTGTCTTCCTGAATATAAGGAAATGCAGCATCCCACTGTTTGGCAAGTGCCGTAGCAAAAAACCAGGCAATCATCATATTTACATAGTATTCCTCCGACTGCACCTGCGCCGGAATCTCCAGATACTCCGGCCGGAAATCCTCATCCAGATAAAAGCTCATCAGCATTTCCATACCAAACCTGCAGGTATACGTATGTTCCGATGCTGACCAGCCCCGTATCTTTTCAATCAACTCCGATCTATGCCGCTTAAACACTTTCGGTGACATGATATCGCACACTGCCCAGTTGTCTATATATGGAAGAAACCGCTCCGTCTCTCTGATACACCGATCGTAATCCTTGATCTCCGAGATCAGAATTGCGTGTAAAATATCTTCATCATAGTATGTATGGGGAAGCTCTTCCAGAAATGCCTGCACCGCCTCCGGCTCTTCCTTCGTCAACTGCTTTGCCAGCTTTCTCATGACCGGAATACGAACTCCTATAATCCGTTCCTTCGCTATCGTTGGCAGTAGTCTGCTCTGAAATTCTCCATAAGCCTTATCCTGCAGTGCAAATATCTGTTGCTGTATGGTCATGCATGCTCTCCTAATATTTCCAATGTTTTCTGATCCATCTTTCCATCAAAATACTTGTCCAATACCTGCTGGAAAATCTTTACGCTTGGCACCGCTTGGGAAAATAATGTCATAGAAGATCTTAATTTCAAATCATCAGGATATCCCATCACATCTTCTGCATCATTCGCAGAAAGCCCAAGCAAAACACCACAGATCTCGATCATATGCGCTCCCAGCATCGGATGCTGCATATAAGCCCTCGCTTCCTCCAGATCCGCAATCGCATAAAATCTGGAAGTACTGCTGAGTCCCAGCCCCACGATCTGCGGAAATATGTACCACATCCAATGGCTTTGCTTTCGTCCCTCACGGATCTCTTCCAAAGCTCTGCTGTATGACCGGTCATGCGCCTCCACAAAACGGCTAAGATCTGCTTCTATTCCTCTGGAATCTCTCATGACATATCCCCCTCTCTATTTTCTCATCAATCTCCAGCAACCCCGTCTGCCATCAAATCAGACTGTACTGCATCCACTCATAATGCAGCTTCGATCCTTCCACAATCTCCGGCGGAAGAAGCTCACGTGCAACAGTCTTCAGTTCCTCCTCCGGCATGTCAATGCGCTGTAATAACGCATAGTCTCCGTCAATTCTTTCTACAATGTAGTCACAGGTTAGCATAGGTAGATTCCTTTCTATTGTTTATTCTATTTTTAGCAAAACTCAAATACATATAGTTCTATTATATCGTGTCTGGTTTTGACTTAAATTCTCACTCCCACATGGGGAGTGTTTGGACTAGTTACGGTACAATCACCATATCTATCTTCCATGTTTCAATCATCGTTTCCTTATATAGAAACGTCACCAAAAACATAAATTTACACTTATGTCTCTGTAAATAGCATTATACAGTATTTATGATTCACTTTACAATCAAGATTTTGTACAAATCGTCTCTTACCCACCTATCCAAAATATGCTATACTTGCCTCTGTTACAACACAACAAATCAAGAGAAATGAGGTGTACACCTATGTCTGATACAACAACTGTTCACGATCAGTATTATGAGATGGCAAATGCACCAGTCAACCGAATCATTCCGAAGCTGGCTGTGCCAACCATTATCAGCATGCTGGTCACATCTATTTATAATATGGCTGATACCTTTTTTGTAAGTCAGCTTGGTACCAGTGCTTCTGGTGCCATCGGCATCGTATTTTCTGCCATGGCGATCATACAGGCACTGTCCTTCATGGTCGGTATGGGAAGCGGCAATTACATTGCACGTTCCATCGGCGCCGGAAAGCGGCAGCTTGCCGAACAGGTGGCTTCTGTTGCATTTTTTACGGGATTGATCGTCGGACTGCTGATTGCAATTCTGGGAAATCTGAGTCTTAGAAATGTAGTATTTTTCCTTGGTGCCACAGAAACCATCGCACCTTTTGCCCAGGACTATGCACATTATATTTTCCTGGCCGCACCATTTATGGTCACTTCATTTATTATGAATAATCTGCTTCGGTTTCAAGGAAAAGCTCTGTTTGCCATGGTCGGTATCACTACCGGAGGAATCCTGAATATGATCCTGGATCCTATCTTTATCTTCAGTCTTGGACTTGGAACTTCCGGTGCAGCATTGGCGACTGCTCTGTCGCAGGTGATCAGTTTCTGCATTCTACTTTTTATGTGCAATACAAAAAAGGAATGTATCACGATCCATCCGAAGAATTTTCGTCCAACCTTAAGTATCTACAAAAATGTGATCTACGGCGGTATTCCATCCCTTGGCCGTCAGGGGATCGCCAGCGTTGCAACCATCATCATGAATGTAATGGCTCATCCTTACGGAGACGCAGCAATCGCTGCCATGTCCATCGTCAGTCGTTTTATGATGTTCATCAACTCCGCCATCATTGGATTCGGTCAGGGATTTCAGCCTGTCTGCAGCTATTGCTTTGGTGCGAAGATGTATGGCCGCGTCAAAGAAGCCTGCTGGTTCTGCATCAAAGTCAGCACAGCAATCCTGCTGGTTTTCTGCGTTACTGGTTTTGCTTTCTCCGGACACATCATAGAACTGTTCCGAAAAGGCGATCCTGATGTCATCCGCATCGGTACATTGGCTTTGAGATTGCAGCTTGTGACACTTCCATTACATGGTGTGATCATTATGGGAAATATGATGCCCCAGTCGATCGGCTACGGCATCCGTGCCACACTGGTCTCCATCGGCCGCCAAGGACTCTTCCTGATCCCGGCACTGCTGATCCTGACACCAATCCTCGGTCTTCTGGGAATCCAGATCTCCCAGCCCATCGCTGACCTCTGCACCTTCTTCCTTGCAGCCTTCGTCATGAACGGAATCTTCAAAGAAATGGATGCCGCCAAATAAAACCCAAGGAGTGCATACATATAAGCCTTATATGTATGCGCTTCCTGGGCTATTCACCGACTGCATATCTTCATGTGCTCCCTGGGCTTCTCAAAATTTAATTCCTTTAATGCATTCCAATATCATCTTTTTGTTCTTCTCATGAAGATACGTTTCGTTTAACTTACTTTTTCGATACTGCAGATATGTATTTTCTGTACACCTAATCAGCAACTTTGTAAAATACTGTTCCCAGCTAAAATAATCTTTGCTGTCAATATACTGTTCCGGCTCCAGCAAAATCGTCCGTATTTCCTTTTCATCCACAATACCTGACTGCAATATAATCCATTCAAATGATTCAGGCAAATACAATTTCACATTTGATTTCACTTTCACTTGTTTATACAATCTGTTCATTTCAGGACCTATGGCTGCTCCATCTGCAATGACACATGTTTCTTCCTTACCTGTCTTTTTTATCAAATCAAAAAGATTTGATTTTCCACCTGCGCTTTCACATTCTATTCCATACTCTTTGCCGATTGCTTCAAAAAACTGATAGCCTGAATTAGAATCTTCTACGAGCAATTTCTCCGGTTCTGACTGGCAGGGCAGCATTTCCGAATAAATCTGATACATCTGCTGATACACTTTTTTTGTATTCTGATATTTTCCAGATGCATGTAATCCATAGATTTCTTCCACACTATATGGCAGATTATATAGATTCTCCCTTGTAATCAGCACAAAATAATTGTCCGAATTGCGAACCTCTGCAGCAAATTCCTCTGTATTGATAAATGCATTCTCTTCGTCTGTAAAAATAATATTTCCATGCATATTCTGCAAAAGAAGCTTCCAGTTCGCACCCTCCAATACTCTGCATGGAACTTCACAGACCACGTCAACTCCACTGGATCTGCCAAGATTTTCAGCCTGGCGCAGCATATTGATTAATGTTGTCTTTCCTGTTGCACTGTCTCCTTGAATAATTGTAATATTTCGCCTTATCTCAAACTCATAATGCAGTCTGTTATTCTGTACGACAACTCTGTATTTTCCCTTCATCAGACCTCACCTAAACAAATTTCCCTGCAATCCCAATGAACTCCTGCATATTATGAACTATATCTCCGGTATTCAATATCTTCGCTTCCATAGGTTCCTCGCCAAAATCCATAATATGCCGCAGATTAATTGTCAGATTCTTCATCCGACTGATCTTCAAAATCCATTTTGCACAATTATCACCACATGCAGAAGCATTAAAAATCTGTTCTTTATCATCCAAAGCCATCAATATCAGTGTTTTCACACCACCAGATAATTCCTTTGGCGATATCGGCCCCAATACTGGACTCTCAATCAGATGCGCTCCAATCACTTCTGACCGGTCCACATCCCTAATCATCTCTCTCGACAGTTCATCCGTGATCCATTCATCTTCATATGTATTGTCAAAGTATACCGGTGGATAATAAATCGCCTTATCCATCTTTCCCAGATAAATACTCAGCATAACTGCCCTCCCATTCAAATACTATCCCCATTATAGATGAAGCCTATACCCACGTCAAATGCTAATTCTGAAGTATACGCACATGCCCCTGTAAAGCTCAAAGCACTCATAATATATACAACCTCTAAGAAGCCCGAGAAGCACATACATATACAACCTCGAAAAAGCCCAGGAGCACACCTACATATGTAACCTCGAAGAAGCCCAGGGAGTGCTTACATATAAGAGTGCTGCTATGAATTGGAGCGGACATAGGCAGCAAAAAGTCCTCACAAGGAGAATATCTGCTAAGATATACTCATTGTGAGGACTCTTTTGTTGACTATGCTCCGATACACTTCATACGAGCCTTATATGTATGCGCTTCCTGGGCTTCTCAAAGATTACATATCTTCATGTGCTCCCAGGCTTCTCACCTATTCAATCTGCTCCGCAAACATGAGGCAGAAACTGATAAGCAGCAGGATGCAAGATCCCCAGATCACCGGCACACCATAATGAATGGAGAGATTTCCACCAACTCCGGCACCAACAGCAAAGAGGAAGATCACACCAAAATAATGTCCCACCTGCTCCAGCTGCTGCTTTTTATGATTCCTCATAAAAGCGGATAATGCTGCCATTCCGCTTCTCAGATTGCCAATACACATGGTGCTTGCATAGGCATATCCATCCACTTTACGAAATGCCTGTACCTGCATGGCACATGCAAAGGATACCAGTGCAGTTGCTCCCATGTTCATCTCTGCCGGCATGAATCCTACAACAAACAGGATCAGGATCTCCATCAGCAAGATGCTCTGTCTCCAATGGAGTTTTTTTGCATAACGAAACCGTTCTGCAATTCTCTCAGCTACCAGTACACCTCCTGCAAAAGCCAGAAGGGGCACCAGATATCGAAGTCCCTTCTGCCAGTTTCCAGTCATCAGGTTCTGACTCATAAGGACTACGTTTCCAGTCTGTGCATTGGAAAATACTTCATTTCTGGTGTTATAGGTATATGCATCCTGAAAACCGCCAGATAATGCCAGAAATGCATTATTGATAAATGCCTCTGACATCTGCTGCTTTTTTGATAACTTGTAAAAACTTTTCATGATGATTAATTTTGATGCTCCTTTAGATACGCTTTTCTTCCATCATCATAAAGGTTATTACCCTCACTGTCAATAATAACAACTAACGGCATATCTTCTACGTACAATTTTCTGAGTGCTTCTGCACCCAGATCCTCATATGCGATCAGTTCACATTTCTTGATACATTTTGCAAGCAGTGCTCCTGCTCCGCCGATCGCTCCGAAGTACACACCACTGTATTTTTTCATAGCATCCACTACTTCCGGAAGTCTTGCTCCTTTTCCAATCATACCACGGGCACCTACAGACATCATGGTTGGTGCATACGCATCCATACGTCCGCTGGTGGTCGGTCCTGCACTTCCGATGACCTGTCCTGGTTTTGCCGGTGTCGGTCCTACATAATAAATCGTTGCATCTGTAGGATCAAAAGGAAGCTTCTCTCCTCTTGCCAATGCTTCACACATTCTCTTGTGTCCAGCATCACGGGACGTATAGATGGTGCCGGTCAGGAGAACACTGTCCCCTGCATGCAGAGTCTTTGCCAGTTCTTCGGTCAATGGTAATGTAATCTTTCTTGCTGCCATCTAAATCACCTCCGTCTTATGGCGTGTCACATGACAGTTGATATTGACTGCACAAGGCATGCCTGCAATATGGGTCGGTAAAGTCTCGATATTCAGTCCGATTGCTGTGGTCTTTCCTCCAAATCCCTGCGGTCCGATACCAAGCTTATTGATCTTCTCCAGCATCTCTTTTTCCAGATCTGCATAGAACGGATCCGGATTTTCGGAATCCAGCGGACGCATCAAAGCTTTCTTAGCCAGCAGCGCACATTTATCAAAGGTTCCTCCAATGCCAACGCCAACCACCATAGGCGGGCAGGGATTCGGGCCTGCGGTCTCTACGACTTCCAGGATAAAGTCCTTGATTCCCTGAAGTCCTGCTGAAGGCTTGAACATACGGATCATGCTCATATTTTCGCTGCCAAAGCCTTTCGGTCCTACGGTCACTTTGATCTTGTCACCAGGCACGATCTCTGTATAGAGCATTGCCGGAGTATTATCCCCTGTATTGCCTCTGCGAACTGGATCTTTCACTACAGATTTTCGTAAATATCCTTTATCATAACCTCTGCGTACACCTTCATCAATTGCTTCTGCAAGATCTCCGCCTGTCAGATGTACATCCTGTCCGATCTCCAGGAACACACAGGCCATACCTGTATCCTGACAGATCGGTACATTCTCTGCATCCGCAATTTTATAATTTTCAATGATATTATCGAGTACCCCCTGGGCGATCTCCCCATCCTCGCAGGCACGGCAATGCTCAATAGCACATTTCACATCGGACGGAAGATGCTCATTTGCCTCGATGCACAGTCTCTCGACCACATCCGTGAGCTGACTGACATTTACTTCACGTATCATGACAAACCTCCTCTTATGGAACTTTTTATCTATTGTAACACGGACAGACACAGGATACAAATCCCCGATGTCTGTCCGTTCTATATGATTTTTTACCGCTCATGTCTCGCATAATTCGGCAGAAGCATTGGTGACATTTTTCCTGTATGAATGTCTGCCTGCTCCAATTCATTTTCATAATGATAAATATGATCCAGATTCAGCTTGCCAAGCTCGACATCCTTGCATTTTGCTGCTGCTTTTTTACCCGCATTACGGCCAAATACGATCACATCCAGCAATGAGTTGCCCATCAGTCGGTTGGTTCCATGAATTCCGCCTGCTGCCTCTCCTGCAACTAAAAGATTCGGGATCTCTTTGGTAAATCCATCTCCATTGATCTCAAGTCCTCCATTCTGGTAGTGAAGGGTCGGATAGATCACGATCGGAACTTTTCTCATGTCAATGCCATAGTTCATGTACATACGGAACATTGCCGGAATCCGTTTTTCAATGGTTCCTTCGCCTCCGAGGATCTCGATCATCGGAGTATCCAGCCATACACCTTTGAGTCCGCCCGGAACTTCTACACCGCGGCCTTCTCTGCACTCACGGATGACGCCGGAAGCGTTGACATCACGGGTCTCCAGCGGATGAATATAAGCTTCACCCTCAGCATTGACCAGCTGAGCACCGACAGAACGTACTTTTTCTGTTACCAGCGCACCAAGGATCTGAGAAGGATATACAGCTCCTGTCGGGTGATACTGGATGGAATCCTGATACAGCAGTGCTGCGCCGGCACGGTATCCTAACACAAGACCATCTGCTGTTGCTCCATAGTGGTTAGAGGTCGGGAATCCCTGGTAATGCATTCTTCCTGCACCGCCGGTTGCGATCACGACTGTTTTGGCTCTTGCCACCATATAATCTCCTGTCTCCATATTCTGGAGAACGGCTCCTGCAACCTGGCCTTTCTCATCTTTCAGAAGCTCCACAGCAGAAGTGAACTCAACCACCGGAATTCCCAGGTTCAGAACTTCATCCCTGATGGTACGCATGATCTCAGATCCAGAATAATCCTTTGCTGCGTGCATTCTTTTTCTGGAAGTTCCGCCACCGTGGGTGGTGATCATGGTTCCATCTGTCTCTTTATCAAACTCAACACCCAGTTCATTGAGCCATTTGATCGCATCCGGGGCTTCCATAACCAGTCTCTTTACCAGCTCTGGTTTTGCAGCGAAATGTCCGCCTCCGAAGCAATCCAGATAGTGCTGTACCGGAGAATCATTCTCCTTATCTGCTGCCTGGATTCCTCCCTCTGCCATCATCGTATTGGCATCACCGATTCTAAGCTTGGTTACGATCATAACGTCTGCTCCGGCGTTGTGCGCCTCAATGGCGCAGGAAGAACCTGCTCCGCCGCCGCCGATCACAAGCACATCCACATCATAATCAATTTTTGTAAGGTCGATTTTCTCATGGAGCAGACGGCTGGTGGAATGCAGCATCTCTGCCAGCTCCAGCGGTGCCTTCTGTCCTTTGTTCGGTCCCACCTTGATCTGGGCAAATGCATCTGGATTGTAATCCGGATGGAACTCTTTCAGAAGAGCATCCTTTTCATCTGCGGTCAGACGTCTGGGTTCTGTTGCCATACGCTCTGCTCTTGTAGCTTCTACCTTTTTGACCGACTCCATCATATTTTCTGGATATGGTGCATACATTTTTCATGCCCTCCCTATTTCTCAATCTCTCTGTTGTTATAAAGCTCCTGCATCTCCGTGATCGGCTTGTGCATGATCTGCTCGATCAGATCATCATAAGCACCTTCATGGATCTCTTCCACACGTTTTGTCAGATGCTTTGCTTCCGGAGCAATGTATTTACCAGTCAGACGTCTTGCCAGCAGTCCTACCATCGAATGAGAGATCTCTGCAGGACAACGAACTGAACAGCAGCCGCAGCTTACACAGTCAAAGGACTCTTCTGCACATTTCTCCAGTTCTCCTCTCTGTGCATAAGCAATATACTGCATGACATTAAGACTCTGGGTACAGGCTTTGGTACAGGCATTACAGCCAATACAGCTGTAGATCTCCGGATAAAGTTCCATCATCACCTGCTGCCCCGGCTTCAGATCATTGATATCATAGGTCCGCTTATCTGTCGGGAAGAACGGAATACTTGCCACATACATGCCTTCCTGTACCTGGGTCTGACAGGCCAGGCAGGTCTTCAGCTCATTCTTTCCCTTGATTCTGTAAATGGTTGCACAGGCACCACAGAAACCGTGACGGCAGCCACATCCTCTCTTTAATGTATATCCGGCATATTCCATAGCAGTCATGATGGTCAGATCTGCAGGAACGCTGTATTTCTTACCGAAGAAATAGACATTTACCATATTTTCCATTTTCGTCATCCTTTCTCTAGTACTCCGCAGGCATCTCATCCAACTCATCACAACGGAATACCGGGCCGTCTTTGCACACATATTTGGTTCCAATATTGCAGCGTCCACATTTCCCAACACCGCACTTCATACGAAGCTCCAATGTGGTATAGACCTGATCTCTTGAAAATCCAAGTTCTTCCAGACCTGCAAGTACAAACTTGATCATAATAGGCGGTCCACATACCAGAGCGGTCTTATCCGTGTCAAATCCAATCTCTTTTAAATAGGTCGGAACAAATCCCACATGACCGTCCCAGCCTTCCTGTTCCCGGTCAATAGTCAGATATACATTGACATTTTCTGCCTTCATCCAGACTTCCTGGATCTCTTTTAACTGTACCAGATCATCTGCGGAACGGGATCCATATAAAATATCAACGGTTCCGTAATCTGCCCGGTTGTCCAG
>ENA-USUG01001146-USUG01001146.1-human-gut-metagenome-genome-assembly--contig:-NODE-1146-length-45570-cov-46.208032_pt1 | contig 45570 bp, 39 predicted proteins | sample MGYA00250059_ERZ773394 | MGnify/ENA primary metagenome ERZ773394 (study PRJEB29103, sample SAMN06111957) | human gut metagenome | biome: human gut; feature: ankylosing spondylitis patient; material... | reverse complement strand
TATCTTGCATAGGGAGCACCCTCAGACTCTATTAACAAGCCGTCGCCCTGTTGCTTGTCGTAGATCAGCAGACAATGGTGTACGCCGTTGCCGTACCACATACTGTTAAGGTTTTCACTTATGAGATCGTTATTGCACATCGGAGTGTGTTTCAGCCTCTCAAATTCTTCGGTCGGAACAGGCACAGCTTTTTCCACCACGCAAGTATACGTTTTGAATTCCGATTCTTTGCGAAGCAGATTTGTGTTGATTATAAGTTTGTTGTTCATTGATTTCCTCCTTTGTTTTATTTTCCATTTTAATAGTATAGCTGCCACACGGGTATCACGTCCTTCCTTGAGAAATAAAAAAAGACCGTTTTGTCATTTATCACATTTCGTGATATTAGACAAAACAGTCTTGAAAAGTTTGTGAAAGTTTTTTCATAAATAATCGGCAAGTTAAGAGCGAAATTTGCTCAAAGCCTGCCGATTTGTTTGACAATATTTCGTTGTGTAGCGTTCAAATCCTTCCGGTCGGCTAAAATCGTGAAAAAGCATCCACGGTTTTCACCTTAAAATTTCCGGTTAAAAAGCATGAAAAAAGCCCGCATTTACGGGCTTTTCGGCTGGTGCATCTTTTTTGTTCCACCAATATGGCTGGGGTGGAAGGATTCGAACCTTCGGAATGACGGAGTCAGAGTCCGTTGCCTTACCACTTGGCGACACCCCAATGTTTGTTCGATTTAGCTTGTTTTTGGTTGGGATAGATGGATTCGAACCATCGGAATGACGGAGTCAAAGTCCGCTGCCTTACCTCTTGGCTATATCCCATCGTCATGTCCCTCACTCAAACAGCTTAATCATTATAGCACACCATTTCGGGAAATGCAATACCTTTTCATGTTTGTTTACAAAGCATTTACAATGTATTAACATATATGGGCAAAACGACGTAAAACCGTAGGATGTTGTAGAAAAACTATTGAAAATGGTCAAAATATGTGATAAAATGACCATAAGAGCGTGGCTCGGAACAAAAAACGAAAGGTCGTAACCGTTATGGAAGAGAAGAAAAAAGGTTTTATCAAGAAGTTTGTAAATGAGTTCAAGGCGTTTGCTCTCAAAGGAAACGTCATGGACTTGGCAGTGGGCGTTATCATAGGTGCTGCGTTTCAGGGTATCGTGACGTCATTTACGGAGAATTTTATCAACCCGATAATAGGCTGTATAGGCGGTGCTGACGTAGAGGGCAAGATACATTTGCTTGGAAATCAGTACATAAACTACGGCGCATTTCTGACGGCAGTGATAAACTTCATAATCATGGCGTTCGTTATTTTTGTAATAATGAAGGTCATAAACAAGCTTGCGTCACTTGGCAAGCATGAAGAGCCTGAAAAGCCTGCAGAGCCACCGGTGGACATAGTGCTTCTTACAGAGATCAGGGATCTTCTCAAGGCACAGCAGGCTGCTGAGGCGAGCAAAGAGGAAGAAAAGGCAGAAGAATAAGATCTGAAACGGTACACTTTTTAAGTTAAGAGACAGCTCCCATGTGGGGCTGTCTTTTTTGTTGGCTGTATTCGCACAATTTTTATATGCTTTACAAACCATGTAGGGGACGCCGTCCCATACACACCAAAAGATGTGGTTATCTATGCTTGTTTCGACAGCTTGACATTTAAAATAGTATATCACTTGTGAATGTGTTTGTCAAATTTTCTCAAGAAAAAGGCTCTTGACAAAAAAAGGAAATGCTGTATAATTAACACAATGAAGTTTAAGGAGCGTGAGCTTAAATGGGTAAAGGTATAAAGAAAACGATTTCATTTGTGATGATAGTTAATATGCTGGCGGCTGGGCTTGTGGGTTGCGGCGATGTCAGCGACAGTTCATCTGCGGCGGCAACAACTAAGGCAACGACTGTTTCAACAACGTCCGAAAGCGTGAGCAGCACCACCACGACAACAACGACTGCCACCACCACCGAGACGACCACCACAAAAAAGACCACCACCGAAAGCAAGTCCAAAACCACAACGACGACTAAAAAGACCGAGGCTGAGACCACTCAGCAGACCAAACAGGTTGGCGGCGACAATGGATATATTGAGGACAACAATGACAACGGCGGTCATAATTATGATGATGACTATGTAGAACCTGCGCAGACGGAAGCTCCCAAAACCACCACTCAGCGCAAAACTGAGGCTGCGACTACCACGACTACTAAGGCTACTAAGAAAGAGACCACGACGACAACATACTTGTACGAACCAGCAATACCGTTGCAAAATATAAGTGCAGCTGGTTATGATACCTCAGTCATAGACTACAATTACTCTGACTTCTATTTTACTTCTGTCGATATAGTCGGTGGCGATAATATCGACATATCTTTTGATAAATACAAAATTTACGCATATAGTGAAAAAGAGAGCAGGACTGATGTGCGCATTAAAATGGAGCACCCGAACGGACAAACACGGACTTTTAATATGACTATGATATTTGAATAAAAATATATTCTTTATAACACGCTCATATACTTTCTAGATAAACGCTATGGAAATGCAACACACACTTAAGGTGTGTTGCATTATTGTACAACAAAACCATAGCGTTTTTGTGCGAATTGGCGGTGGAAAAGCTCTTTACATTGAGAGTGAAATGTGGTAAACTATTATTTGTATTATGATTTTAAAGCTTTAAGGCTTTTATCTGCGAAAGGAAGTTTATTATGCCAATTACCGATATATTGGAGCGCAACGCACGAGAGTTCGGAAACGATGTTGCTCTGGTAGAGGTCAATCCTGAGATCAGAGAAACCAGACGTGTGACTTGGAAGGAATATGAGCTTATCGAGCCTAACCCAGTCTGTCATTATCGCCGTGAGATAACCTGGAGCGTGTTCAACGAAAAGGCTAACCGCTTTGCGAACCTGCTTTTATCCCGTGGGGTAAAAAAGGGTGACAAGGTGGGTATTCTGCTTATGAACTGTCTTGAATGGCTGCCTATTTATTTTGGTATCCTCAAGACGGGTGCGCTTGCAGTGCCGCTGAATTTCAGATACACTCCGGAGGAGATAAAATACTGTCTTGACCTTGCCGAGGTGGATATTCTTGTATTTGGCCCTGAATTTATCGGCAGAGTTGAGGAGATAGCTGATGAGATAAGCAAGAACAGACTTCTTTTCTATGTTGGCGAGAACTGTCCGTCATTTGCAGAGCATTATGACAGGCTCACTGCAAACTGTGCAAGCACTACTCCGTACATAGAGCTTACTGACGAAGACGATGCGGCTATCTACTTCTCGTCAGGCACAACAGGCTTCCCGAAGGCTATCCTGCACAATCACGAGAGCCTTATGCACGCCGCAAGAGTTGAGCAGAATCATCATGGTCAGACAAAGGAGGACGTTTTCCTTTGTATCCCTCCGCTTTATCACACAGGTGCGAAGATGCACTGGTTCGGAAGCCTTATCTCAGGTGGCAAGGCGGTGCTTCTCAAGGGTGTGAAGCCTGAATTTATACTTGATACTGTATCGAGGGAAAAGTGTACTATCGTATGGCTTCTTGTGCCTTGGGCGCAGGATATTCTTGACGCTATAGACAGCGGCGAGGTGACACTTTCAAAGTATGAGCTTTCACAGTGGAGGCTTATGCACATAGGCGCACAGCCTGTTCCGCCGTCACTTATTGCACGCTGGAAAAAGGTTTTCCCTAACCACAAATATGACACTAACTATGGTCTTAGCGAATCTATAGGTCCGGGATGTGTACACCTTGGCATGGATAACATTGACAAGGTAGGCGCAATAGGCAAGGCAGGCTTTGGCTGGAAGGTCAAGATAGTTGATGATAAGGGCAACACTGTAAAGCGTGGCGAAGTGGGCGAGCTTTGCGTAAAAGGTCCCGGCGTTATGACCTGCTACTACAGAGATCCAAAGGCGACGGCTGAAACTCTCAAAGACGGCTGGCTTTTCACGGGCGACATGGCTCAGGAGGACGAGGACGGCTTTATTTACCTTGTTGACCGCAAAAAGGACGTTATTATAAGTGGTGGAGAAAATCTTTACCCTGTACAGATAGAAGACTTTTTGAGAAGTCACGACGCTATCAGGGACGTGGCAGTAATTGGTCTGCCTGACCAGCGTTTGGGCGAGATAGCGGCGGCAATAATCGAACTAAAGCCAGACCACCCATGCACAGAGGAAGAGATAATGGCATTCTGCCAGAAGCTTCCGAGATACAAGCGTCCGCACAAGATAATTTTTGCAGACATACCGAGAAACCCGACGGGCAAGATAGAGAAGCCGAAGCTCAGGAAGATATACTGCGGAGAGAGTCTTGTGGCAAAGCAGAATCACGGATAAAAAGTAAAGAGGGGTAACGAAAATGGGACGAGAAGTAGTATTTTCCAACATACGAAAAAGAATGATAGCAATGATAGCTGGCGGTGTGATACTCACGCTGATGGGTGGATTTATCTCATTTGCGGCGGTAGTAGCCGGTGAATACGGCGTATTGATACTTGGGCTTTTTGCTCTTACGCCTGGTGTTATATTTCTTATATTTGGTACATCACGGAGGATGCACCCTGAAAAGAGCGGAATATTCAAAGCCAATCCCGATCTTTTACAGCAGGCTGACGAGCTTTACGCCAACATACAATATCAGGACGATTATATTATCGTATCCGACAGGGTGCTTGCCAACAAGAAAGCGCCATTTCAGATGTGCTGGCGAGAGGAAGCCTACGGCATTTACCAGCACACAGCGAGTATGAATTTCATCAGCTACACCAACGAGATAATCGTTTGCACGAAGCACAAGAAGAATGTACTGCGTTTTAACGTATATGCCAAGGGCAAGGACACCGCCATGGGGCTTATGCAATTGCTTTCCCAATGCTGTCCCAACGCAATGGTAGGCTACACTCCTGAAACGCTTGCATATGTTAAGGAGATGCAGAGGCGTGCTCAGCAATAGATAATGGACAAGCTCTTTGTGCTTAAATTTGCACAAAGGGCTTGACTTTTTTTGTGATTACTTGTATAATAGTATAGTTGACACAAGGAGATGTACCCAAGTGGCTGAAGGGTCCGCACTCGAAATGCGGTAGTACGGCAAAACCGTAGCGAGAGTTCAAATCTCTCCATCTCCGCCAGCAGGGGCGTGCCCCTGCACCTAAATCCGCTATCATTTATGGTAGCGGATTTTTTTGCTCCCGCCCATAGGTATGATATGCTGGGAGGGGTTTGATGCTCGCCGTGACGGGAATTGTCAGTCATGGTTTTTTGTTGCCACACAAAATCTTGCATTTCCACCCGAACTGTGTTATAATCCTATATATCAAACATCATAACACGGAGGTCCATCATGTACGAAAATTTTAAATATCTCGACGCTGTTGCACAAAAAGAGATAACCAAGGGTGTTTTCTCAGGCTCAGTTCTCAGCGTTATCCATAAAGGTGAAACTGTCTATCTCAAAAGCTTTGGTCTTGCTGACAAGGAGAAAAATATCCCTATGAAAACTGACAGCATTTTCAGACTTTTTTCTATGTCAAAGCCTGTTACAGCCGCTGCCGCAATGATACTTATCGAGCGTGGTCTGCTCGATACTCGTCACCCGCTCAAGTGGTTTATCCCTGAGTTTTCCGACCCTGTGGTTCTTGATGAGAACGGTGAGCGTCCTGCTGACAGAGATATAACCATAGGCGACCTGCTCACAATGACTTCCGGTATCCCTTATCCTGACGGCACTCCCGCAGGTCAGAAAATGGGTGCGCTTTGGGGCGAGCAGTCTGAAAAATATCTCAAGGGCGAAAAGCTTCTGGATACTGTGAGCTTCGCAAAGGAAATGGGCAAGCGTCCTCTTATGTTCACCCCTGGAGAGAAGTGGATGTACGGTGCATCTGCTGACATCATGGGTGCTGTTATCGAGGTGGTTTCTGGCATGAAGTTCGGAGATTTTCTTAGAAAAGAGATCTTTGAGCCTCTCGGTATGAACGATACAGGTTTCTATATCCCGGCGGAAAAGTACAGCCGACTTGCCCAGTGTTATGAATACAAAAATGGAGGAAACGAGCCGTTCACTCACTTCCGCCTTTGCCTTACTGATTACACCGTACCTCCTGCCTTTGAGTCGGGCGGAGCAGGTCTTGTTTCCACTGTAGAGGACTATGCAAAGTTTGCCAAAATGCTTATGAACAAGGGCGAGCTTAACGGCGTGAGGATACTCGGCAGAAACACGGTCGATTTCATGACAAGAAACGGTCTTACACCTGAACAGCGCAAGACCCTTAACTGGGACAGCACAAAGGGTCACGGCTACGGCAACTTCATGCGTATCCTTGACGACCCTTCCGCCGCAGGACTTATCCAGTCAGAAGGCTCTTTCGGCTGGGACGGCTGGATGGGCTGCTATTTCAGCCTTGACCCAAAAGAACAGCTCTGCATACTATATTTTATCCAGCAGACAGGCGCAGGCACCACCGATTCTGCAAGGCGTTTGCAGAACATCGCATGGGGTGCGGTAAAATAAGCAGGGGAGGTCTGAAATTTGAAATTACAGGAAGGCAGATTTATACAAGGGCTTAGAAATATGTTCAGTCTGCGCTGGGATATGGCTGACCCTGATGAGATACATAATACGATAATATCCGGCGCAAAGCTTCAGGGTACTAATATGTGTATCCTTATGCTTGCCATACTTATAGCTTCCATAGGTCTTAATATGAACTCCACCGCCGTTATAATCGGTGCTATGCTCATCTCACCTCTTATGGGCGGCATAACAGCCATAGGCTACGGAATCGCCACAAATGACCTGACTCTTTCAAAGGGTGCGGCAATAAGACTTGGTATACAGGTGGTCATTTGCCTTATCACCTCGACTATTTACTTTACTATCTCACCTATCACCACAGCCTCCTCCGAGCTTCTCGCCCGAACCACACCTACAGCGTGGGACGTTCTTATTGCCCTTTTTGGCGGACTTGCCGGCATAATAGGTCAGACCCGTAAGGAGAAAAGCAACGTTATCCCCGGCGTGGCTATCGCAACAGCACTCATGCCGCCGCTTTGTACCGCAGGCTACGGCTTGGCAAGACACCGCCTGGACTATTTCGGCGGTGCATTGTATCTCTTTTTCATAAACAGCTTTTTCATCTGCCTTGCGGCTATCGTTGTACTGAAGCTTTTAAGGCTGCCTCACGGCAACGATATTTCCCCGAAGGCTTTGAAAAAGATACACAGAAATATCGCTTTTATCACAGTTATTACCATGCTGCCTAGTATTTATCTTGGCTATGATATTGTGAAAAAGACAATGGATAACAGCAGTGCAGAGAAGTTTATCACCGAGAATTTTGACTTTGACGGCACTCAGATAGTGCAGAAAACAATAGATACCGATAAACGTATGATAGAAGTGGCACTTCTTGGCAAAAAGATAAGTACTGCCGATACAAAGGCGCTTCAAAGCGAGCTGAAAGCTTTCGGATTGGGAGATTATAAGCTTGTGATAACACAGACCGAGGTGGAAAGCGGTGTTACCGCTGACGAGGTCGAAAAGATGCTTGAAAAGAATGCCGACGATGAGGAAACACAGAATAAGGTGGCACAGGTGCTTGCACAGAAAGAAAACGACGACCTTAAAGCCGAGAATGAAAATCTGAAAGCACAGCTTGACAGCTATCAGAGCTATGATATAGACATGAGCGATATCGCCGAGGAGCTTGCTATCGTTTATCCAAACATAACAGGTGCGGCAGGCGGTCACATGAGCAGTCATTCAGTAGGCTCACCCACAACAGTTAATGGCGTAACAGTGGTGCTATATGAGAACAAGGCTCTTACCGATGAACAGCTCAAAACGGTCACAGAGCTTCTGAAAAAACGTCTTGACGTGTCAAACGTCACAGTTATACAGCAGGTGGAGAAGCAGAAAGATACCACCTCAAAGGCTGAAAGCACCGATAAAAAGAAAAAGAATTGAAAAAATTCTGAAAACCCCTTGCAATCTGAGAAGATGTGTGCTATAATATATTAAAATGTATAATTATGTTTTGGAGGAACAAAAATGAGCGTAATTGAGATCGTTGCAGGCGCACTGCTGATCGTAGCCAGCCTCGTTATCATACTTGTAGTTCTTGCGCAGGACACCAAAGAGCAGGGTCTTACATCTGCTATCGGCGGTGGATATAACGATTCTTTCTATGGAAAGAACGGTTCAAACACCAAGGACGCTAAGCTTAACAGACTGACAAGGATAAGTGCGATACTGATATTCGTGATAACTCTTGCTGTAAATATCATTTATCAGATCAAGAAATAATTACCCGCCCTGCTCCGTGCAGGGCTTTTTCTTTGCAGAAAGTAAGAATGGGGAAAAGAATGTAATGAAATGTGCAGACGGTGTAAAGAATAAGATAAGACCGCTTTTTGCGGATCTTTATGACTCGCTGATGTTTTCATATTTTGACGGCATTTTCGGCAATGCCTTTTGCGACGATACCACCGCACCAACTGCGGCGGTCATATGCTGCGGCGACTTTTATTTTGCCGCAGGTGACAAAAGCTTTGGGGCTGATATGCTCAAATTTTGCAGCGATAACAAAAACGCAGTCATAGTTCCTGACAGCGAGGAGCTTGCAAAAGCTTTGTGTGCCTGCGACGGACAGCTTAAAATAGTCAAAAGATATCACACCTGTCCGCCTGAAAACGACTTTGATACCGACAAACTGCGTAAAACAGTATCAAGAGCACAAAATATGGGACAGTTTAGATTATCAATGATAGATGAGGAACTTTATAAGAAAGCTTTAACAGAGCAGTGGTCGGAGTCCTTTGTGTGCAATTTTAAAGACTTTGCGGACTTTTCAGCCCATGGCTTCGGATATGTGCTCACTGATAATGGCAGGATAGTCAGCGGAACTTCTGCGTTCTCATACTACGATAAAGGCGTTGAGATAGAAGTTTCAACCCGTAAAGAATACCGTCTGAAAGGTCTTGCACAGATAACTGCGGCGGCGTTTTTGCTGGAATGTGTACGCCGTGGGCTTACACCTCACTGGGACGCACGAAATCTCACCTCGCTTTCAATAGCACAGAAAATGGGCTTTGTGTTCAGAGATGAATACATAGCGTTGGAATATAAGTAAAAAGAAAGGAAATTTATGAAGTTTGATTACAGAAAAATAATATATTCAAAGTTAAAAAAAGCAGGCAAAAAGCCGCTGACTTTCAAAGAATTGCTGAGATCATGCAGAGGAAAGGGCTTTGAGTTTGAAAAATTCACAAAAGCCGTTGACAAAATGAAGAAAAACGGCGAGATAATGGAAGACAAATTCGGCATAAGGCTCGTTGACCCTAAGAAATTCGTCAAGTGCGAGGTGGTAAGGCTCAATAAGACTTACGGCTTTGTGAAAAATCTTGACACTGACGAGGAAATTTTTGTTGTGGGCAAGTACCTCAAAGGCGCAATGCCACACGATATCGTCCTTGTGAGGACGTTCAAGGGCGAGGGTGCTTGTACCGAGGGCGAGGTCATGAGCATTGTGGAGGAGAATTTTGCTAAGTTCACAGGGGAGCTTGTGAGCGAGTTCGGCGTGCTGAAAATCGTTCCTGATATGCTGTCAAAATATGCAATGACCTTTGAGAACCCAATGCGTCTTGAGCTTCACGAGGGCGATAAGGTGGTGGCACAGGTCACAAAGCGTGGAAACAGGCACTCTGAACACGTCTGCGAGATAGTTTCAAGCTATGGAAGCTCCATGAAAGCCTCTGCCTGCGCAATGAGCGTCCTTGAGGTCAATGGTCTGACCCCTGTTTTCCCAAGCGAGGTCATCTATGAAGCTAGGGAAGTGTCTGATTATTCAAGGATAAAAGAGGAGATACCTGGCCGCCTTGACCTCCGTGACAAGCCGATATTCACCATTGACGGCGCAGATACAAAGGATATCGACGACGCAATTTCTGTTGAACGAACCAAAACAGGTTATCTCCTTGGTGTTCACATTGCCGACGTTTCCCACTATGTTCAGCCAAAGTCACAGCTGGATAACGAAGCTTTCAAGCGTGGCACAAGCGTTTATTACGCAAACCGAGTTATACCAATGCTCCCAAAGGAGCTTTCAAACGGCATCTGCTCCCTTAATCCGAAAGAGGACAGACTTGCGTTCTCATGTCTTTGTGAACTTGACAAGCAGGGCAATATCACCGAGTATAAGTTTGCAAAAACTGTTATCCGTTCCCGTGTAAAGGGCGTTTATTCCGAGATAAATTCACTTTTGGCAGGCAGTGACGATGCTGAGCTTAAAGAAAAATATGCCGAGGTTTCAGGTCAGCTTCCTATTATAAAGGAGCTTGCGGATATTTTGTACAAGAACAAGAAAAACCGTGGCTGTCCTGAGCTTGAAACCTCTGAGAGCAAGCTTATCATCAATGACGAGGATATCTGCGTGGGCGTTGAAAGGCGTACTCGTGGAAGAAGCGAGGAGATAATCGAGGACTTCATGCTTGTTGCAAACGAGTGTGCCGCAAGATTTGGCATGGATAATAACCTGCCGTTCGTTTATCGTATCCACGAAGAGCCGTCAGACGAGAAGCTTGAATCCCTGAGAGAAGCCCTTGTCAAGCTCAACGTCCAGTATAAGCTGGGCGAAAAGGCTTGCCCTGGGGATATGTCGGAGATACTCAAAGCCGCAAAGGGTACTGATATAGACATTATCATGAACAATATCGTTCTGAGGAGTATGTCAAAGGCAAGATATTCCACCGAGCCTGTGGGTCACTTCGGACTTGCGCTGGAGGATTACGCCCACTTCACCTCGCCTATCAGACGTTACCCTGACCTGACTATCCATAGAATAATGTCAGCTTTTCTCAGTGGCAGCAGTGCAGAGGAGTGCGCCACAAAGTTCAACAAATTCGTTTACGCCTCAGCCGACCAGTCCACAAAGACGGAGCTTACCGCAATGCAGGTGGAGCGAAGCTGTGAGGATTGCTACAAGGCTGAGTATATGAACGCTCATATCGGTGATGAGTTTCAGGGAACAGTGGTTTCAGCCGTTGAGTTCGGTCTTTTTATCGCACTTCCTGACACCTGCGAGGGACTTCTTCACACGGACAATATGCCTGACGGTGAGTATGTCTGCGACGATATGGTGAGCCTGAAAAACCTTACAAACGGAATGGAATATCGTGTGGGCGACCCTATCAGAGTAAAGGTGATAAACGCAAATGTAAATTCGGGCAAGATAGATTTTGCACTTGCTGACGAGGACTAAATTAGAAATCAAAAGGACGGTGAAAAAAAGCCGTCCTTTTTTGTGTGTTAAAAAAATGTAGGGGCTGGCGCCCTCGACAGCCCGCTTTTCTCGCACGTCACTATTTATGTTGATTTTCACATTGTATAAAAATCGCTCGAACCATGCAGGGGACGACGCCCTCTGCGTCCCGTTCCTTTCACTCATCTTGTGGTCTTACAAATTTATCGTTTCATGAATTGCGTATATGTACAAAAAATCGGACAGTCGCACCAAGCAACTGTCCGATAATTTTTTGTATTAATAAATTACTTTGAAAGACCCCAAATATCTCTAGCGTAGTCCTCAACAGAACGGTCTGCGGAGAAAATGCCTGCGCCTGCAATGTTTGCAAGGCTCATCTTCTGCCACTTTGTCTGATCCTTGTAGCACTCAGAAGCGTAAGCCTGTGCCTTCTGGTAAGAATCGAAGTCCTTGAGAGCCATGTATGGGTCAGAGTTCTTCAGGCTGTCAGCGATCTCGTTGAACTGCTGTCCGTTGATGCCGTACTGAAGTGTGTCGATAGCCTGCTTAACAACTGCGTTGGAGTTGTAGATGTCCATAGGCTTGTAGCCTGACTTGCAAGCGTTTACCTCGTCAACGTTCATACCGAAGATGATGATGTTGTCGTCGCCTACCTGCTCGTGTATCTCAACGTTCGCACCGTCAAGAGTACCCAGTGTGATAGCGCCGTTTATCATAAGCTTCATGTTACCTGTACCAGATGCCTCTGTACCAGCAAGTGAGATCTGCTCAGAGATGTTAGCTGCCGGCATGAGTATCTCAGAAAGTGATACGTTGTAGTCCTCGAGGAAGATAACGTTGAGCTTCTCGTTGAGCTTCTTGTCCTTTTTCAGCTCCTGAGAAATGTTCCAGATAAGCTTGATGATCTGCTTTGCCATGTAGTAGCCAGGAGCAGCCTTTGCAGCAAAGATATATGTCTTTGGTACAAAATCAGCGTTTGGATTAGCCTTGAGGTAGTTGTACTGTGCAATGATGTTCAAAGCGTTGAGCTGCTGTCTCTTGTATTCGTGAAGTCTTTTTACCTGAACGTCAAAGATAGAGTCAGTGTTGAGAACAACGCCGTACTGATTCTTTACATACTTTGCAAAGTTTTTCTTGTTGTCAAGCTTGATCTTAGCAAGTCTGTCAAGAACGTCCTTGTCGTCCTTGAATACAGCAAGCTTTGAAAGCTCAGCAGCATTCTTGAGGAAGCCGTCGCCTATCTTCTCGCAAAGAAGATCTGTCAGACCCTCGTTTGACTGATAAAGCCATCTTCTGTATGCGATACCGTTTGTAACGTTCTTGAACTTTGTTGGTGTGTCAAGATACTCGTCCTTGAAGGTTTCTTTCTTGATGATCTCAGAGTGTATCTTTGCAACGCCGTTTACGCTGTGGCAAGCGTGTACGCAAAGTGTAGCCATTTTCACCTTGTTGTCCTCAACGATAGACATATGTGAAACCTTAGCCTGATCCTTGTATCTCTCCCAAAGATCCTTGCAGTAACGCTCGTTTATCTCGATAATGATAGAGAAGATTCTAGGGCAAACGCTCTTGAGGAGGTTGCAGTCCCACTTCTCCAAAGCCTCAGGCATTACAGTGTGGTTTGTGTATGCAAATGTGTTTGTAACGATATGCCAAGCCTTGTCCCATGAATAGCCGCAATCATCAAGAAGAACTCTCATAAGCTCTGGGATAGCGAGTGTCGGGTGAGTATCGTTGATGTGGATAGCTACCTTTTCATGGAGGTTGTCAAGTGTGCCGTAAACGCTCATGTGCTGATTTACGATATCGCCGATAGAAGCAGCGCAAAGGAAATACTGCTGTCTAAGTCTGAGTGACTTGCCCTCTGCGTGGTTGTCGTTAGGATAAAGCACCTTTGTGATAGCCTGTGAAATAATGTTCTTGCTAAGAGCCTTCTGATAGTCGCCCTGATTGAACATTGACATATCAAAGTCAGCCATTTCAGCTTTCCAAAGTCTGAGCTTTGAAACAGCCTCGCTGTTGTAGCCTGATACGAACAGATCGTATGGAACAGCCATAACTGATGTGTAGTTCTCGTGAGTTACGCAGTGATACTGATTGTCCCAGTATTCTTTAAGTTCGCCGTCAAAACGGACCTCGACAGCCTTTGACGGAACAGGAACGAGCCATACAGAGCCGCCTGGGAGCCAGTTGTCAGGAAGCTCGGTCTGCCAGCCGTCCTCCAGCTTCTGCTTGAAGATACCGTATTCATAGCAGATAGAATAGCCTGTAGCATGATAGCCGTCGGCAGCAAGAGCGTCAAGATAGCAGGCAGCAAGTCTTCCAAGACCACCGTTTCCAAGACCTGCGTCAGGCTCACACTCGTAAATGCCGTTTATAGAAATGCCCATGTCCTTAAGAACCTTTGTAGCCTGCTTCTGCATTTCAAGGTTATAAAGAGAAGTCTTAAGGCTTCTTCCCATAAGAAATTCCATTGAAAGATAGTAGACCTTCTTCTTGCCCTCAGACTGAGTTTTAACAGTGAACTTTCTTCTCTTAGCTTTAAGAATGCCTACAACGATCTTAGAAAGAGCCTCGTATACCTGCTGGTCGGAAGCGTCCTCAGGTGTTGTCTGGAAATCGTTGTGAAGAACGTCAAGAAGCTTTTCTTTAAGTTCCTGCGTGGAAATTGTTTTTTCTACAGCACTATTTGCCATAAATCTTTACCTCCTATATACTTTCAAGCCGAGCTTTGCGCTCTGCACCTTTATTACTATATTGGCGAAAACGTTTAAGAAACAAGGATAGTTTTCACCCATTGAGGGGATAGCACGCTCCTGCTCCTGATAATTATACCACAAGCCGACAATTTTTGCAAGAAAAAATGCCAAACGCCCCAAAAATTTAAACACTTTTTACATAGGGCAGGCATATGATTTGTAGAAATCATAGACGCTGATATGTTATTTTTGCAATAGCTGTCATATTATGTTTGGAATATAATACAGGATATAGTATTTGCCTAATTTTATTATATGGTATAGTTGCATAATTGTCAAGGCGTTCAATTGTATAAAATGCTGATTTTGGAAGAATGAACAGCAAAAGGGGGCAGTAGGGGCGGTAGTTTTTATATAATCACAAGAATATGAATTTGCTAGGTGGGCATATAGGCCATACGATATGTGTTCAGAAAAAAGTGTACTTACGTTATTTGCAGCAAAAGGCTCAATTTCTATGATTCAGAAATTGAGCCTTTTTATATATTCGTTCGTTTTGATATAATATCTATTCTTCTTCTATCTTTTCTTCAGCCTTTGCAAGCTGTTTCTTGTCATACACGCTCTTTGCTACCTGAATACCGAACACGATCGCCGCACCGATGATAAAAAATACGATGCTGAATGTGCCGAAGGACATAGGGTCTTTAGGTTCTTTAAGCGTTGTAGGACCTATAACTATGGCGTACAGTGAGCCTATCATCATGCCGATAACGCAGTAGATAGTCTGGCTTCTGAACTTTTCAAGAGCCTTTTTGATAAGCCTGAGAGTAATGAACACCCCAAGGATAATGCCGATACCCAAAGAGCAGAGCAGTCCGAAATACTCGAAATTCAGATGAAGGAACTCTTTTATTCCCGTGATAACAGGCATATAAAGACCGAATGTGAGAAGTATGGTGGAGCCTGAAATGCCGGGAAGCACCATTGCAGATATTGCGCACATTCCTGCAAGAACAACGAATATCACTGTGCCTATATTCATGTGAGAAACGTCAGCACCGCTGCCGGAGGGATTTATAAGGGAAATGCCCACAACGATAGCAATGCCGATAACAGCCCATACGATGTTGTAATATTTGCCCTTAATGCTCTCTTTTTCTTCCATTATCATGACCGGTATCGCCAGAATGATAAAGCCCAGAAACAGCGAGCTTACCTTGTAGATTCCGCTTTCAAACACGTTGGCAAGAACGCTTACTGCAAGAAGCATACCGATCACCCAGCCCACGCCAAGCTTTATAAGAAAGAAAAATGCTTTTTTACGCTTTGCATTGTCACGTCCCATTATGTCGTTAAGGGAATTTATGAAGCTGTCATAAAAGCCCAGCAGGAACGCTATAGTTCCGCCTGAAACTCCCGGAACGCTGTCCGCAAGAGCCATGCAAAAGCCTCTGAGTGCGTTTATTATCATACTTGTTTCTATGCCTTAAAAGGCATATCCTCCTTCCGTGGTGTTGTCTGCTTTTGTATCAGCAGACTTTTCTTTTGTTCTGATGTAAGCTTTTTCTACCTGTGTCATCAGATTTCCAAGCTGTGCTTCCTGCTTATCGTCACTAACGAGCGCCGCACTTTTTTCAGCCGAAGCCTTTGCCGATCTCACATCACCCTGAGCGAGAAAACACTCGCCCTTGTAAAGCTCACAGTTGCACCGAAGCGTCTTGTCAGCGTCACGGCTTTTCTCTGCGCTGTCAAAAAACTTCACCGCCGCTTCAAAGCGTTCGTTGAAATATTCCAGCAGTCCAAGTGTGAAAAGCATTTGCCCATTGCGTTTATCGAGAAGACCTCGCTTGAAGTAATGCTCTGCCGAAACAAATATCTCGTTTGCCTGAGAAATATCACCTGACATGAGCCTGCCGTAAAGAAGCAGTTCAAAATACTTGTTCTGATCTGAGGGGGTAAGCTTATCAAAAGCTATACGGTCAAGTGTGAGAAAACAGTTTTCAAAGCGTTTTTCTGAAATGTAAACAGCGGCAAGCTTCAAAAGACCGTGACCCTTATCTTTGTTCTGCCTGAGAAGATATTTTTCAAGAAGCTCAAAATATTCGTCACAGCCGCCCTTTTTAGCGTAGAGCCTTTCGAGCTTTTTTATTTTGAATACCCATATGAAAAGCCCTGCAAGCTCGACGATGCACAGGAATATAAGACAAAGAGGAAGCGCTCTCATAAAAACGTTTATGCAAAACTGCGCTCCATAGCGACAGCCCTTTGAAAGCCATGCAATGCACATCACAGCATAACTCAGCACCAGGCTCAATGCGGCAATGAGCCACAAGGTCCTTATAACGCCTTTATGCACCTTGCTCACCTCTTTGTAAATCATATCACATATAAGTAAAAATCAAATGTTGTCTGTGTAAAGAATGGGTAAAAATGTATAAACTGTTCAAAAATTTTTAAATTTAATCTATTGCCGCCTACTGCATATCCTTATTTCTGTTTTTGAGAAGTTTCTGTCTTTTGCGTTCGTGTCTGTCCATAACTATCTTTTCGCAGAAGTCTACGACTTTCTTCATGAAAGGCTTGAAAATGTAGAAAAATTCGCCCTCATAGGTAACGACCTCGCCGTTAAAGCCCTTTTTGAACTTGTATACGCCATAGTTAGGGTTTGTTTCATCGTTGTAGAATGGTATGCCCTGAAAATCATAGATATAGTTTTTGCCCTCCAAAGCCCAGTTTATCATCGTCCACTGCATGAGATAGTTAGGGTAGAGGTTTCTGTGGTGGTTTGCGGAAGCACCGTAAACATAGCAGGTCTTGCCTGCATACTGTGTTGTTACTGCACCTGACAACGGTATCTGCTTGCCGTCCTCGTCAACATAGCACATGAAAAGTCGGCAGTGTTCAGGACCAAGACCATTGAGCATTTTTACAAAATACTCCTTTGAACGGATAGAGAAGCCATCTCTGATACCTGTTGCCTGCATGAGAGGGTAGAAATCGTCAAGAGCCTCAGTGCCGCAAGCCTTGCAGTAAACGCCCTTTCTAGGTGCTTTTCTGATACGGTTTCTCCAGTCAGGCTTGAAAGTCGCCATGACCTCGTCAGGGGTCTTGCCCTCGATATTTCTGAGCATATAGTTATTACGAGCCTGAATAGTGGTCAGCTCAGCCGCTTTGTGTATGTGATTGAAGCCCATGTCCTCGATAAGCTTTGTACACTTGTCGTCGCCCTCCTCGAAACAAGGATCCCACATAAACTGGTAGCATTTGTATTTCTTTGCAAGCACCTTTACGCCCTCGAAAAGGTCGGTCATGACCTCTTTATCAGACCAATCGCAAACAGGGCCATGAGGGGCATACATAAAAGTAACACCGAAGATAGGCACTTTTTTGATTATGATAAGGCAAGTTCCACGGATATTGCCGTCAGCATCACGGGAGATAACAGCGTCCCAGCCCCAGTTGTCCTTTACCTTCGGCCATTTGAGGGATTGCATGAAATTGCCGTATTTGCTGGTGCTTGCGAACTGTTCATATTCTGCAAGGAGTTTTTCGTCGGATTTATTGATTATTTCCATTTTATAAAGATCCTCTCTGTAAGAATTTTTCTGTTATTATGCACTATTTCATTTATTATACTACATATTACGGGAAAAATCAAGGGGGGAGTTTAAGTGAGGAGTGAGGAGTGAGGAATGAGCAAAGCTGCCCCCAAGCACCGAGCGAAGCGAGAGATAAAGCGCACGCTCAAGCCCGGTGCTAGAGGGCTTGTGGGGTCTAGGGGCAAAGCCCCTAGCGGAGTTTGAGGCAGAGCCTCATTCGGCGACAGCCGACTAGGTGCAGATATAATGAGAAAAAGCACACAAAAGTTGTGCTTCTTATCAAAAGTAATAACGGAGCAAAAATCTGCACCGCCTATCCTATCCCCAATTACAACGTAAATCCGCAAAGAGCAAAGCGATTTTGCGGCGTGATGAAGTCGGGGTAGAATTGTAGGGGACGGCGCCCGCGACGTCCCGTTTCGGGGAACGGCAAGGTTTGAATTTATCACAATGTTGTGTAGACGTGCCGTGTGGAGAATATTGTGCCGCTCCCCTGAAGATGTGATTGGATAGTTTTCAGTTCTATCCAACAATGATATAATCGTGGGCTTGTTTCTTCGACGGGCGAACACTGTTCGCCCCTACTGTTGTTTGTGGGGGTATCAGGGGGTGTGTGATAATTACAATGTGTAGTATTCTATACGAATTCAAAAAGCGGTGAAAAAGTGTTTTATACCACAATGTATAGCGTAAAATGCCCGTCACGGCGAGTGACAGTACAAAAAAACGGACAGCATAACGCTGCCCGTTTCAATTCTATCTCTTATTTGTCATCATGCGACTCGGTGATAAGATCAAGATTGATCTCGTATTTGGAGTCGAGAGAGTTTTGTAAAGGTGCGTCCTTTACATATTTGTTTACAAGCGCTGTACTCTTTTCTACCGCCTGAAGCGTTCCTGCACCTGCTACACAGCCGCCAGGACAAGCCATGCCCTCGAGGAGATAGCCGTCATATTTGCCTGCTTTCGCAAGTGTGAGAAGCTTGCGGCAGTCTTTAAGTCCCTGCGCTGATACTACCTTGACCTCACGCTCCGGGTCAAGCTTGTGGATAACGTCTGCTACTGCCTTTGCTACGCCGCCGCTTACTGCAAAGCCACGTCCGTCACCTGTACCCTCGCAAAGATCTACCTTTTCTTCATCTGTAATGTCTTCAAATGTTACGCCCTTGGCATTGAACATTCCCATGAGTTCCTCAAAGGTAAGCACAAAGTCTACGTCGCTGCGGATAGTACGTCTTGAAGCTTCAAGCTTCTTTGCCGCACATGGTCCGATAAATGCTATACAAGCGTCAGGATCGTCCTTTTTGAGCATTCTTGCTGTAAGTACCATTGGGGTCAAAGCCATTGAAATGTATGGGGCAAGGGTAGGGAAAAGCTTCTTCGCCATTACTGACCATGCAGGACAGCATGATGTCGCCATGAATGGCTGATGTTCAGGAACTTCTCTCATGAAGTCCTTTGCTTCCTCGATGGAACAAAGGTCTGCGCCTATTGCTACCTCGACCACGTCTGCAAAGCCAAGCTTCTTCATTGCCGCTGTGAGCTTTTCAGGGCTTGCCTTTGGTCCGAACTGACCTACAAATGCAGGTGCTACGATAGCGATGACCTTCTTCTTTTTCTTCATTGCTGTTATAAGCTGGAATATCTGTCCCTTGTCTACGATAGCGCCGAATGGACAGTTTACAAGACACATTCCGCAGGATACGCACTTGTCGTAATCTATTTTTGCCTTGCCCTCTTCGTCTGAGCCGATAGCGTCCATGCCGCAGGCTCTTGCGCATGGTCTTTCCATTTTGTTTATTGCATTGTATGGACAGACGCTCTGACATCTGCCGCACTTTATACACTTAGACTGATCTATTACTGACTTGCCATGCTTGATGGTTATTGCACCCTTTGGACAGACTTCCTGACATGGGTGTGCAAGACAGCCCTGACAGCAGTCGGTAACATGATAATGAGTTTCAGGACAGCCGTTGCAGGCAAACTTGATTATGTTTACAAGCGGTGGATCGTAATACTTTTCTGCGATCGCACTTTCTTCAATGCCGTCAGCCACAGACTTATGCTCCTCGATCGGTCTTAGGGGCAGACCGATAGCAAGACGGAGCCTTTCTTCAACGATAGCTCTTTCAAGGAAGATAGACTCACGGTAAACAGCCTTGCTTCCCGGTACTATCTTATAAGGAAGCTCTGCGATCTTTTCAGCATAATCGCCCTCTTCATAGGCAAGTCTTGCCACCTCTGTAAAGACTTTTCGTCTGATATCTGTTACTGAGGAATAGATACCTCTCATTTTCATATTTTTACCTCCTGCGTTGTTCTTCAAATTTGTGTCATACACTTACTATTGTACTATTTTTTCGGCTTTTGTCAAGTAATATATACTTTTTTTCATAAGGTATATTGAAAGTTTCGTATGACTTACATATTTGTCTGAAAATGAGGTGCAGTGAGGGTACGAAACGTCCTAAAAAATAAAAGTATTTCTTTTTACAAACAGTTTTTCTGTTCATGAAAGTATGTGGCTTTTGCACAGTTTTGGGCAGGACGATTTATGCAAACAAATGATAAATTATTTAATTTGGCAACATTTCTGCAATTGTTGCATTTTTTATGCAACAAAAGGGGCATTTTTCGGGATAAGTGAGAGATGTTTTTTGAGAGCCGTTAAGATACGGCGGACATCTTTCGCAGAAATAAAAAAAGGAGGAACGATATGGCAGGCGAACAGAAAAGATTTGCGAGATTTTTCTTCTATCTGAGAAATCTTCGTGAAGCGGCTTTGCACACCGGTGCAAGGGCGGAGGAGGCTGAGGACAGGGGGCTTGAGCTTCTGCACTCGGCGGAAACGGAGGCGGAGCTTAAAAAGCTGGAGGAGGCTGACAGCGACACCCTTTCTTATGTGAAGCGAGGGCTGAACAGGATAGCTTTCGGGGCGGTGAATGACGCTGTAAAGCTTGTTTTTGACGCTGAGAACATGACGGCAAGGGACATCATGGGCATGGATCTTTTTAACGTGAGCGAGATAAAGATCAGCGGAAAGAACGTTTTGGAGATCAAGTTTTTTGACAGGCAGAAAGCCTTGGAAAAGCTTGGGGAGCTTGCGCCTCAGCTTGACGGCGGCGGTGAGTCGAAGCGACTTATCGAGAGCATTTACGGCAGGGACGGTGATAGCTTGTGAAAATAACAAGGCTGTCGGAAAATCAGAGGTTTGTTTTCAGATGGTGGACGGCACGGGATCTTAGTGATTACGACGGGATAATCTGTGACGGTGCGGTCAGATCGGGCAAGACCTTTTGTTTGTCGGCGTCTTTTATGACATGGGCGATGACTAACTTTGACGAGTGCATTTTTGGGCTATGCTCAAAAACTATCGTGTCGCTGAAAAGGAATATCCTGCCTGCGCTCAGGGGGTATATGAAAGCCATGGGCATGACGGCGGTGGAGGTCACGTCAAAGAACTATATGGACGTGAGCTTTTGCGGCAGGAAAAACAGGTTTTACTACTTTGGCGGCAGGGACGAAGGCTCGCCCTCACTTATTCAGGGCGTGACCCTTGCGGGGGTGCTTCTTGACGAGGCGGCACTTATGCCCAGAAGCTTTATAGAGCAGGCTGTGGCAAGGTGTTCGGTGGCGGGGAGCAAGCTGTGGTTCAACTGCAATCCTGATAATCCTTACCACTGGTTCAAGAAAGAGTGGATAGACAAGGCTGAGGAAAAACGGCTTATCTACAGACATTTTGTGCTGGAGGACAATCCGACCCTTGACCGGGCGGTGATAGAACGCTATCACAGGATATATACGGGGACGTTTTACGAGCGTTTTGTGCTTGGCAAATGGACGGCGGCAGAGGGGCTTGTTTACCCTATGTTTGACGAGGAGAAAAACGTCTTTGAGGGGGATATACAGTGCGAGCGGTATGTAATAAGCTGTGATTACGGCACTGTAAATCCTTCAAGCTTCGGGCTTTGGGGCGAGAGTGGCGGAGTATGGTACAGGCTCAGGGAGTATTACTATGATTCTCGACGTGAAGGTATGCAGAAAACTGACGAGGAGCATTACAAGGGGCTTGAAGAGCTTGCCGACGGGCTTTGCATCGAAAAGGTCATTTGCGACCCCTCGGCGGCTTCGTTCATACAGTGCATACGCAGGCATGGGAAATTCACTGTCCAGCCTGCAAAGAACGACGTTGTTTCGGGTATCAGGCTTGTGTCGGACTGCATAAAGGACGGCAGGATAAGGATAAACCGCAGGTGTCGTGATACGCTTCGTGAGATAAATCTTTACCGCTGGGACGAAAAGGCAGGAAAGGACGCACCTGTGAAAGAGAACGATCACGCCATGGACGATATGAGATACTTTGCAGCAGAATGTCTGGGACGTGAAAAGGACGATTTTTTTGTACTGACAGTTGAGCATTAGTACAAAAAAACGTACAGAAAGAAAGGAGAGAAAATGAGTATTTTCAGAAAGAAGGTCCGTGAATTTGTGCCGAACACGGCAGGCTCTGACAGAGAGTCGGGGTTTCATTACAGGCTTGCGCCTGAGGGGGCTTTTCAGCAGGAGCTTTATGACGCACTGAGGGCAAACGTGCCTGTTATCGACGCTTGCTTCGGCAAGATAATAAGGCTCACAGGGGGCTTTAAGGTCACGGCTTGTGACGAGAGGGCGCAGGCGGAGCTTGACAGGTTTTGCAGAGAGGTTTCCGTGGGGGTGTCGGGAAAGTCCATTTACACTTTTGCGGATATGTATCTGGATTCACTGCTTACATATGGCAAGGCGATAGGCAGGATATATGCAGATTACAGAACTGGAAAGGTAAAGGGAATATATGTTGGCGACCCGACTTTGTACAGAGTGCGTGAGGGCAGGAACGCTTTTGAAAAACGTATTTTTTACATGGGAAGCGGTGAGGAGATACCGGTAAGAAGTCCTGAAAAACTGCTTTACACGGCGCTCAATCCTAGTCCTAAGCACCCTGACGGGGTGTCCATACTCCGTGGATTGCCTGCGCTGAGCGAGATACTTATGCGAATTTACGAGTGCATGGGGCAGAACTTCGACAGGGTAGGAAATGTGCGCTATGCGGTGACTTATCACCCTGAGGGAGAGAGCGACAGGGCGAGAGCCAAGGAGCGTGCAGAGCAGATAGCTCAGGAATGGAGCAGGGGCATGAGAGCCTCACGAAACGGCTCGGTGCAGGACTTTGTGGCTGTGGGTGATGTGGACATAAAGGTCATAGGCGCTGACAATCAGATGATAGACACGGAGATACCTGTCAGACAGCTTATGGAACAGCTTGTAGCGAAGCTTTCAATACCACCGTTTTTGCTTGGACTGAACTGGTCAACCACTGAGCGAATGTCTGCACAGCAATCGGATATCCTCACAAGCGAGCTTGAATATTACCGCAGACTGCTTGAACCTATACTCAGAGAGATATGCGAGGCGTTTTTAAGGCTTAACGGATATGCTTGCGGGGTTGAGATAGAGTGGGACAACATAAATCTTCAGGACGAGGAAGCGTTGGCGAAGTCAAGACTTTACAATGCGCAGGCTAAGGCGGCGGAGCTTGAAAACGAAAGGGTAGAGAACGAGAGAAAAAAGGAGGAAATGCAATGAGCGAAACAGTATCAGGCGAGGAGCTTGAAAAAATAAACGGCTATGCGAGAGAGCCGCTAACGGAGGACAAGGTCTTTGTTTTCAGGGTGGCGCTTTGTGACAATGACATTGACAGAGATGGTGAAAAGTTTTCATCAGGCGCTTTGGAGAAGCTTGCGGAGCTTTTTAAGGGCAGAACGGGTATTTTCGACCATGACCCTAAAAGCTCAAAGCAGACTGCCAGAATATTCGACACTTGGGTGGAAACTCTGCCTGAGAAAACAACGACAGACGGTGAGGTCTACCGCAGGCTTATGGCAAAGGCTTACATGGTGCGAACTGCTTCTAACGGCGACCTTATAAGCGAGATCCAAGGCGGAATAAAGAAAGAGGTATCCGTTAGCTGCACCATGGGAAAGAAGCTTTGCTCTGTATGCGGAGCGGATATGTACAAGGGCGGCTGTGACCATGAAAAGGGCGGTGAATACGGCGGTAAGCTGTGTTATCACATTCTTGACGAGCCGCTTGACGCTTACGAGTGGTCGTTCGTGGCAGTGCCTGCACAGGTGAACGCAGGGGTAACGAAGCGTTTTGCCTTAAGGGAGAAGCATGAAGGCACCGACAAGAGCTATGAGCTTGCCCTTGCGAGGGAAGCTTTTGAAAAGGACGTTTTAAGGCTCAGCTATTTCTGCAAGCCTTTTATGAGTGCAAAGCGTGTGAAAGAACTTGCGGAGCTTATGACAGTTACGGAGCTTATTGACTTCCGTGGAAGGCTTGAAAAGCAGGCGGCTGAGAATGAGGAGGTCTACAAAGCCGAAAGGGAGAGCTTTATCACGGGGGATTACAAGATGTAAGGGACAGATGTGAAAGGGGGCGATCACAATGTGGAGATAGGGGCTTAAATGCCAGAATGTGATATCATCACTGTAGGGGCGAACAGTGTTCACCCGAAAAGACAAATGGTTTTCGATGATACGAAAATCAGTACAAAAAATCGGACAAATTTAATTATCGAAAAGGAGAAAATAATATGTACAACAATATCAAACTTGAAAAGGGACTTTATTCTATCACAGGCAAGACATTCACACAGGCGCTGGCTGAGCTTGATCCTGACGCAAACTATGAGAACACCGAGCTTAAAGGTCTTGACGCTTTTGAAAGACAGCTCAAGCGTTTTGACATCAAGGTAAAGGGCGCAAATTCTGACAGGGTGGAGAAATTCTTCATTTCCACTGAGTCGGCAGTGCTTTTCCCTGAGTACATAAGACGTACTGTCAAGCAGGGCATGGACGAGGCCTCTATCATGGGCAAGGTAGCGGCGGCTATTTCATACACTGACGGAGTGGATTTCAGAGGTCTGAACGTTACAAAGTCAGGTTCAACTGACGTTGTGTCAGAGGGTGGAAATGTGCCTATCACAACTGTCAGACTTAGCACCTCCAGTAAGACTCTCACAAAGTTTGCAAGACGTCTTAACTGTTCTTTTGAGTCTGTAAGGAAGCAGAAGCTTGAGGCTTTCGGCGTGGTGCTGAGAAACCTTGGAGCGACCATAAGCAGAGATGTGAACAGCCTTGCCATGACTGAGATAACAAGAGGTATTACAGCTCAGAATCTTATTGGCAGTGAGCTTACTTACGCTGATCTGGCGGCTTTTTGGGCTTCCATGGGCGAATTTAACATGACGACCATGATCTGTACTCCTGATGTTATGGCTAAGATCCTTGCTATGGACGAGATGAAATACTGCATTGGCGACTATATGGCAGGCGGCACAGTTCAGACGCCATATGGTGTAACGCTTGTAAAATGCCCTCAGCTCACAGGCGGTATTGCGGTGGGCATCGACCAGAGCAGTGCTGTTGAAATGGTGCTTGGAGGAGATGTTATCGTGGACTATGATAAGCTTCTTACTAATCAGTGCAACGAGATCGTTTGCTCAGTGCTTGCAGGTTTCTCTGTACTTACGAGCGGTGCTGTAAAGACGCTGAAAACTACAAAGTAAGCTGAGAGGATAATGAAAAAGGGACGGTGGGCGGGTAGATTTTTTTGAAAGGAGCAGGAAAATGGCAATAAGCAAAGACAATGTAAAGAGCGATTTTATGGAGCTAAGCGGACTTGACAGCACGTCGGCTGAGGTGTATGCAGGGCTTATAACGGTGTGTGCTGACGAAATGGAAAAGGCTGTTGACCAGGAGCGAATGGTCGCTGAGGGCGGGACGGCTATATGCGAATTTGCGGCGGCAGCGGAGGTCTTTTACAGATTTATTTGTCTGAAAGCCGCTGAATACAAGGTCATGTTTACGGCACAGGGCAAGGCGGTGGAGGCTTTTGACGAGGAGAACAGGATAAAGGCGGCAAGAGAGCTTCGTGACAGCGCAGTTTCAAGGGCGGAAAGATTTTTCTCAAAGGACGGCTTTGTATTCAATGCTGTTATCGCATATTAGGAAGGAGGACGAGCCATGACAGTCTGGACAGAAATGGCGGCAGAGATAAAAAAGATACTTGACGGAGCAGGCTTTACTGCAATGGGTGAATACACTTCGGCTGACAGTCTATTGCACAGTGGGGAAGCAATTGGCTTCTATGGACTTAAAGGCTATGATGTGGTCGATGAAGTCATTGGGCAGGGCGGCAAAAAGCTTTACACTGAGTATATATGTCATATCGACCTGCGTCTCATGGGCAAGGCAGGAAAATACGATGACATGGAGGAGCTTCAGGGAAAGTGTGAAAGCGTTATGGCGGAGCTTGCAAAAAGCGAGGTTCTGAATGTAAAGAGCGCAAAGCTTGGAGGCGCAGTTCAGACATTGCCCCTTCACAGGCTCGAAAGGCAGGCAGAGCTTAGTATCGGCATTTGCAGTGAGGAGGATATAAGTGAGTAAAAAGGGAAAGATAAAGCTTGACATCGGCACACGGTCATTTTACATGGACGGAGTTAAGCGAAGCGGAGGTTACATTCAGGAGGAAACAAAGGCTGTGAATGGTATTTTGCGAAATATCTCAGGCAAGGCGGCGGAGATATTTCAGTTCAGCGGCAGGATCGCTCCGTCGGACAAGGCTTACGCTTGGGCTGCTCTAAGCGAGAACGGAGGAAAGGCGATCAATTTCACGGCAGACGGGGTCTTATACAGCGGATACATACTCTCAGAGATAGAAATGGATTTTCAGCCTGACAGGATGATCGGAAGCCTTATGATAAAGCTTAGGGGGGCGGAATAATGGCGAAGATATACATCAGGTTCGAAATTATTGGCAGCGGCAATTTAGACTATAGAAACATTGTTTCAGCAAGGCTTGTGAAAGACCGCTATACGCCATACAGTGAACTTAGAGCGTCTGTCGTTCTGAATAACAGCATAAATCTTAACAATATCAGGCGTGTGGCACTTTATATAGGCAGCAGGCGTATGCACTACGGTCCTGCGGATTACATCAGAACAAGGGTGAGAGGTGGAAAAACTGTTCTTGAACTTATAAGCCGTGGGATAACACTTATGCTGGGGCAGAACGAGCCTAAGCCTGGGGTATGGTCTAAGGTGAGTTTGACGGATATTATGAAGAGCTACAGTCCCTCAAGTGAGATAACCTACGAGAGTGAAACTAAAACTGTGAACTATGTGAACATCAAAGAGAAGTCTACACTGTGGGAGGCTATCGGCGTATATGCGGTCAAGGCTTACGGCAGGCGTGCATATATCAGAGGGGACAGGCAGGTCAATGTGTCGCTGAGTATCCTTTCTGTGAATATCGGTACTCAGCGTATTATTGAATACGGCAAACAACTTGATACGAGATCAATGCTGTCGAAGATATATATGAAAAACGTGGACGGGGAGTATGGATATAGCTATTCAAGCGGTAAAACTATACCACATGGTATCACGAGGGAGAAGTATTATGGGCTGGATAAGCAGTGGCTCAATAATGTGGATGCCGGGCTTAAAGATAGGATAGAGTTTGCAGAGAGGGAGTATTTGGTGGAGCATATCACTTATGAGGGGTATTGTGGTGAGGATATCACGGATAAAATAATTTGTAATGGATATGGCGTAAATGGAAAAAGAGTGAGCAGAATGGAGATAACGGTCAATAGCAAAGGTATGCAGACGAAGCTTTTATGTGAATAGGAAAGAGAAGTAAGGAATGAATGGAGTAAAAAAACAGCGTACAGAAAAACTGTACGCTGTTTGAAGCTTCGTATTAACCCTTTACGCTTCCCAAAGCAACACCACGAATGATGAACTTTGAAAGACAAAGGTAAACAATTACTACAGGGAGGATAGCAAGTACGATGTACAAGCTGAACATTCCCACGTCCTTCTCCTGTGGACCTGCGTAACGCATTGCGTTAAGTACCAGAGGAATTGTGTACTTACTCTTTGATGTAAGAATAAGTCTTGGCATAAAGTAGTTGTTCCAGTTTGTTACGAATGTAAAGATGATCTGAACTGCGAATGCAGGCTTGAGGATAGGAGTTACGATCCTGTTGAAGGTCTTGAACTCTCCGCAGCCGTCGATACGGGCTGCCTCTACGATCTCAAGCGGAAGTGCAGACGCCATATACTGCTTCATGAAGTAGTATGTAGCCGGTGCTGCGACAGCAGGAACAATCAGCGGAATATAAGTATCTGTCCAGCCGAGTTTGTTCATGAACTGGTAGAAACCGATAGCTGAAGCCTGTGTTGGAACCATCATTACGATGAGAATGAACATATCTGCGAACTTTCTCAGCTTGAACTGGTAAACGTGTGTTGCATATGCTGTCAGTGCTGAGAAGTATACGCTGAGCAATGAAGCACAAGCTGATATGAACAGTGAGTTAGCCAGTGAACGCCATACGCTTCCGTATGCTACGGCTGTTGAACCGCTGAAAAGGTTCTTGAAGTTTGTTGCGAGGAAGTGGTCAGGATACCATCTGATACCTGCCTGTGATCTGCCTCGTGTTGCGTTGATTATCAAAAGATAGAATGGGAAAAGTGAAACAACGACCAAAAGAACAAGGACAACATAAGCTATTATCCTATGTATGATAAGACCAGTACTATTTGTCTTTTCACCAACTATTTCAGTACTTCTTGGCATTTCAGCTTACCCCCTTTTCTTCTTTTTCTTCTTTCCGTCATGGTCAGCAGACGCAAACATAAGTGCAAGTCCGATAACAGCGGAAACGATAAAGATTATTACGCAGAGTGCAGACGCCTTACCGATGTCGCCCTGCTTATTTGCCTGGATTATCATTACGACGGTCTTAAGTTTTCCGTTAGGGTTACCCATATCCTTTGTGAGGAGGGCAGGTACGTCGTACATCTGAAGTCCACCGATGAGTGATGTTACAAGAACATATGACATGATAGGCTTGATGAGCGGAATTGTGATCTTCCAGAATGTCTGGCTGGAAGTTGCACCGTCGATCTGTGCTGACTCATAGAGTGATGTATCAACACCCATGATAGCAGCCATAAGAAGAATTGTTGTATTACCATACCAAAGTATGAAGTTGATGAGTCCAACTACACCTCTTGATCCCCAAACGCTTTCAAGGAGTGGTACCTTGATAAGATCATAGATAGCGCCGCCTCTGCTGAACAAGCTGTAGAACAGAAATGCAAAAGCAGATGCCATGATTACGTTTGGAAGATAGATAACAGCCTTGAAAAATCCCTGAGCCTTTATCTTAAGACGAAGGTCAGTGAACCATACTGCAAGGATAAGAGAGATAACGATCTGTGGGATAAATCCTACGATCCACATGATGATCGTATTCCAGAAAGACTGGAGAAGGTCACTTCCTGATGTGAATATAGTTGAATAGTTATCGAAACCGCAGAATGTCGGTGTTACTTCGACAGCCTGTCTTGTCCAACCACCGCCGATAGAGCCCTGATCCTTAACATAGTCCGTAAAGCTGTAATAGAAAGTCTGGAACAGAGGATATAGTGAGAAGATGATGTAAACTACAAAGAATGGGATAAGGAAAATATATCCCCACTTGGCATAGCTTATGCTTTTTCTCTTCATATAAGTATACCTATTCCTTTCGTGAGATTAATAAATAATAGGGGGGGATATCCTCCACCCCCTATATTTAATTAGATACTGTTTTTTTATACGATTAGAAATCGCAAGTAAGGTTACCATAGAGGTCTGTGATGTTCTTCTTGAAGTTCTCAAGAGCAGCCTCATATGAATCAACTGTGCCGAGGAAGTAGTCCTTCATAGCACCCTGGAATTTCTCGTTGCAGCCCTGGTCATAAGCAGAAAGCTTGTTCTCGAGGGAGATCTTGTCAGCAGCCTCTGTAAGAAGTGCAAGGTGATCCTGTCCGCCGAGGAATGCGTTTGTATAACCGCCGTCGATAAGCTCCTTGATAGCAGCCTTGTTGTTTGTGTAGTCCTGCTCGCCCTCAGTGATAGCCTTAGCTACGTCCTTGTTGCAAGTCATAACCTTCATGATATCAGCAACGATATCCTGGTTATCGGAGTCGATAGCGCCGCAGATCCATGTACCGCCCCAGTAGTAAGCCTGTGGGCCTGAGCAAGCCTTCCAGAGACCATAACCGCCGTTGCCTTCCTTAGCGTTTGAACCATCAGCCTTGATTTCTTCGTCAACTGTGTTTGGAAGAAGTGTGAAAGGAATGCCCCATGTTGAGAAGAAGTAGCCGAATACGCCACCGTCGATCTTCTGGCCAGCAGCCCAAGCATCGTCCCAAAGGGAAGTCTTGTTGTTGTAGCCCTTGTCTGTGTATTCCTTAGTCTGGTCAGCCCAAGCCTTGATCTGTGGGTCAATTGTGATCTTGTTGTCTGTTACCCATGGGCTAGACATATTGTTTGAGAAGCATCTGTATGTATCATCGAAACCAGATACCATCTTGTAGCCCTTGTCAGCCATCTTCTGAGCTGTTGCTGTGAATGTATCCCAATCCTTAACAGCTTCCTGAACCTTCTCTGGATCGCTTGTGCCGAGAACGTCCTCAGCGATCTTTGTGTTGTAGAGGAACAGACCTGGAGTTGCCTGCCATGATACACCCTTCAGCTCGCCTGTCTTTGTATCTGTTGCAACGTCCTTTGTGTACTGATACATCTGTGACATATCGTCGTCTGTGATGCCGAGGTCCTGAATAGAAAGTGCAACGTCGCCGTTAGCATACTTCAGAGCGTAGTCAGCTTCCATAAGGAACATATCTACCTTCTCTGTGCTGTCCTGCTGACCCTTAAGAGCCTCGTCCAGCTTTGTCTGGTAAGCGTTACCTTCGTTTTCAACCTGTACCCAGTTCAGCTTAACGCCGTTGATTGTTGCGATCTCCTTAGAACCATCAGCAAGCTCGTTGTATGTAAGCTCGTTTGATGTGCCCTGTGGATAGTACTTATCAAGTCTTGACTTGAACTCTGTGTTCCAGCAGTAAATTGTAAGAGTCTTCTTTGAATCCTCTGATGAATCTACACCGTGAAGCTTTGAAGTATCCTGTCTGTCTGCATCTTTGTTGATACCTGTGCCGTCGCCAGCCTTTGATGTTGTGCCGCCATTCTTGTCAGATGTTGAAGATGAATCTGTGTTGCCGCAAGCTGTGAACATTGAAGCTGCCAGACAGAGACTCAGAGAACCTGCAAGTACTTTCTTAAGATTTGCCATAATAATTTTCCTCCTTAAAATCGCATTAGTTTATTTGATTTGCTCCGCAGCATTTCTGCGGAAAATTAATGCCTTGAATTAATTGATGTCGCTTACCGAGCCGCCTTCCAGCAGCTTTCCGTCGACTGTTATCACCTCTTTAAAGGTGGTCTGTGGGTTTTCTATCAGTGACACCAGCTGTTTTGCGGCTGTTACACCGATAAGGTCTGTGTCCTGAAGATAAGTCGTAAGCTTTGGAGAGAGAAGCTGTGAATAAGCTATTCCGTCGTAGCCCACTATCGAGATATCCTCCGGTACTGAAAGACCCATTTCCTTGACTGCATTAAAAGCTCCCATTGCTGAATAATCATCGGGCATGAAAACGCAGGTTGGTTTGTTCTCTCTGCTAAGAAGTTCTTTTGTCAGCTTATAAGTTAGATCAGGGTTGTGATAATCACCGTTAAGTATCCAATCGGGTTCAACTGAAATTCCTCTTGTCATACAAGCTTTATAGAAGCCTGCCAGACGTCTTTCGGCTACTGCCGATTTGTTGCCCTGGATAAAAGCGATCTTCCTATGCCCCATTTTCGTCACATAGTTGATAAGCTCTTCCATACCTTTTTCATTATTGGACATGATCGCTGTTCTGCAATCGAAGATGTGGTCGATCGTGACCACTGGTATATCTCCGTTTATCACCTCGTACACGTCCTGCGACGTAAAATCCGTACAGGCAATGATAACACCGTCAACATTGCGGTATTTGCAATGTTCGTATGTAGACATTTTCTGCTTGCCCACATCTCTATTTATAAAGGTTATATCATATCCTGCTGCTTCAGCCGTAGTCTTAAAGCTGTCAAGCACCTTTGCGAAAAACTCATGGGTAAGACCGCTTCCTGCTTCGTCGAGATACATGACCCCGAGATTATAGGTCCTGTTGGTCTTCAAAGCTCTTGCCTGAGAATTTGGGAAGTAGCCCATTTCTTTGGCGGCTTTCATAAGTCTTTCTCTTGTTGCCTCGCTTACGTCCTTATGGCCGTTGAGGGCTTTGCTTACGGTTGCGACGGATACTCCGCAGCGAACGGAAATGTCTTTTAAGGAAACCAATGATATTTCCGCCTTTCCGTAGATTTTAAACGTTTACGCTTGATGTTTTCCGTGAAAACTTATTTCAAACGTTTCCGTTAATAAAAATATACAATATTCTCGGCATAATTTCAAGTCTTTTTTCACATTTTTATGCCCTCTGTAATAAATTATGGAGGTTTAGCCAATTTTTCAACTTTACTTTTGTGCATTTTAACAATGCTATTTGAACAATTGTAATCGATTTGTTACAAAGGAACTGACAGGCTAATCAAAAAGCTGCGAAAATGCACGGTGTTTTCTGAGGAAGTATATGAAACCAGCTGTGTGGTATGTGAAAAATGTATATAAACATTTCTTTTGTATTCGATTATGTTATGTGAAATTACAAAAAGTATCAAACAGCCCGTTCATTAAACGTTTTCGGATAATAATTGTTGAAAAGTGTGCTGTGACATATGATATTGTTAAAATATTATCCTGATATGAAAATATGATAGTCATTTGATCGGAAAAGTTGGAATATTCGGTGTTTGCGAAGATATTTATGAAACGTTTAAGCATATTTCAGCGTTTTTTTATTGTGCAAAATAACGATACGGAAAGAAAACGTATTTATTTCATACATTATATTCAAAAGGTACATATGATATGACTATTTGATAGGGATTTTGCAAAACTAAAAAAAAATGCTTGAATTGATGTTGACAAATGTGTGTTTTTGGTGTATAATATTCAGGTCTGATATGCTGATATGGCTCAGTTGGTAGAGCAGCTCATTTGCTGAGCAAGCGACCGCTGCCAGAGGCAGATGAAGGGAGCTTGCGAAGGGAAGAAATAAGGAGAATTGCGACAGCGACAGCCGAGCAAGGCGACTATATTTCTGACCGTATATGAGCAGGTCGTGGGTTGCTGTTAAAGCGACACGGCGGCGGATCGGATAAGCTGATAAAAAATTTAATATTTGCTAGTATGGCTCAGTTGGTAGAGCAGCTCATTCGTAATGAGCAGGTCGTCGGTTCGAGTCCGACTACTAGCTCCATCGCAGCGTGGTTTGCAGTTTGCCCTCCGATCCATTTGTATGGGTCGGAGGGTTTATTATTATGTTGGCAGCGTAGGACATGGGGCAATGGCTGATGTAATAGTACAGAAAAAAGGACTGCTGCGGTCAGGCGGCGGTCCTTTTTGGTATTATTCTTCGATTTGTTTGCCAAGAAACATTGCGGCGGCTTTGGCGAGCATGGACTGTTTATCGGTACAAAGCTCGGTATCGTCGGTAGCCATGAAAGCCACTGCGCCTGTTATATCGCCGTTTGTGAGGATAGGTGCGACGGTGAGGGCGTGGGTATTGATACCCTCGACAGCTCTAAGCGGCTCGGCTGTGGTATCGGTATAGTCAAAGGTTTTGCGGTTTTCCAAAAGCTCCTCCAGGGCAGGGGAGAGGCGGCGCTGGGAATACTCTTTTTTCGGCACGCCTGACACTGCCACGACGTGGTCCTTATCGAACACCACGGCAGGCGCTCCCCCAAGCTTTGAGATGACTTCCGCTGCCTGAGCTGCGCCCTCGGACATTTCGTTTATTGCGGAATATTTTTTGAATATCACTTCGCCGTCGGGGTTGGTGTAGATCTCGAGGGGGTCGCCCTCACGGATACGCATGGTGCGCCTTATTTCTTTAGGTATGACAACTCTGCCGAGATCGTCTATCCTGCGGACAATTCCTGTTGCTTTCATATTTATGACCTCCGTTGTTTTTTCAAAATTGCAGTAATATTATTTGCAGAGGTGGGGAATTTATGCAGGAAAAAGTATAAAGCCTTTATGTCATTTATGCAAGTCTACAAGTAAAATGTACTTGATTTTTAATCATCTTCTCCGTCTAAATCTTCATCATCCCAATCTTCATCGTTTGCTGACTTCACCCTATTGCAATATTTGTGTAATAGTTGTGCATTGTCAATAGTTGTTTCTCCACCTTTTGAAAATGCAATGATATGATCTACTTCAGCATCATCGATACTAAGTATTTCATTATGACAATATGGACATATGTATCCTTCATGCCACAACTGCTGTTTTGTTTCTAACGAGAATAATCGTTTGCTTCCATTCATATCATCATCTGACATACATGAATAAATCGCATCAAAAATAATTTGTATTCTTCCAATCACACAACTTTTGCTAGCTGTAGATTTTTCCGAATACCCTCTATATTCTATGTTGTTTTTTCTTATGTTATCAATTTTTTCTCGTATTTCGTCAGAATGTCGCATTAATGCGTTTTTGTTAAAATATGAGAAAGGAATCATAATCGAATCGTATACCGAAGGCGAAAATTTATTTATATAAGTTTCGTTATCTACGGATACTGCTGAAAAAGCATTTTCACCTAAAACTTGCTTAATAATATCAATTGTTCCCTTGAACAAATCCTTCATTTGTTTCAATTCTTCATCAGTGTCATTTTGGTGTTTAGACATATAGGTGTTTAGAGTTTTACTGATTGATGAACCATAATTTGCATAGTCCCTTAGAGCAAAAAATCTTAGTATACGTTCTTGGTAAGCTTTTCGATTGTCGTTTTTTGATTTTGATTTTGAGAATAATTCAGGAAGATTTTTAGTATCCTTTGCTAAATCGTTAAGCATATTATTAAAACTTCCCCGGTAGATACAGTTTCTGATTTCCTGGCTATTAAGATGCTTAGAACCTAAGTTTAATCGAGCAAAAATTTCATATTTTAATTCTTGCGATTCTTTACATAGACATATTGCATGAATTGTTGAGTTTTTCAATTTTTTTTGAAAAGGTCCATCGAGTTCTTTGAATAGCTTTCCGTTTAAATCACGAAGAACTTTTAATTTGGTAAGTGCAAATTCGTTTTTTAGATATTTTACAAATGAAGTTATTCGTTGCTGTCCATCTATAACAGAATAAGTTTCATCATTTTCCTCGCATAGATAAACTGTTGGTATTGGTATACCTAATAGAAGAGATTCAATTAAACTTGAACTTTCTTTGTCAGTATAAACAAACTCTCTTTGATAGTCGGGATTTGTTATCAAATCTCCGTCATCATATAATTCTTTAAGTGAACTTAATGAAGGATCCATAGATTTTGTAAACACTTTTTTCTGATCCAACTGATTAATGTCAAACATTATTATCACCTCATATGATTATTGCAATCAATTTACTTATTGACATTATATCACAAAAAAACAACGATTTGTTAAGCTGGCTGCTTAGGATAACGATTACATTTTGTAAACAAAGTGTAAATTTTGCGGATGTAAACGTTGATAGGGGGTGTTTTTGAAATAATGAGTGGGGAGCGAGGGGTGTTATTTCAAAAAGTGGGGAGATTTTGAAATAAGGGGGGGATGTATTGAAAAAAATATCGCCGCAGGTCACTTGTGTGGTTTTGGTGAGTTTCTGCTAAACTTACCCGACTGATTTTTTTTTAGCCCACAAATCGCCCCACGTTCGCTGATTTGGGTTGACAGTAAACATTGATTTAACTTTTTACTGTCACACTCTGCGAATTAAGATTTTACAAGGTTTTTCAGACTTTTTGAATCAGCTTGTTGACAGTAACTTCGCTAGTGTTTTTACTGTCACTACTGTCACGCTCACGGTCGTAATGAAGAATTATCAGCCTACCGTTTCTAGTTCGCTTGTACTGAAAATCTATCCCGTACTTTCTGAGTGTGTAACCGTTGCGAACCAGATCTCTTGTTACTCTGTTGGGATAAAATGTTTCATCAGAAACACTTTTCAGTTTCTCTATAAGTTCTGACGCAGTACCTGAAAAATCAATTTTCTTTTTGATGTAAACATACAATGCCGCAAGAAAAATGTTGTCCTTACTTTTTGGAGCGGTCGGCTCATAGAGCCTGTTTTGTATTCTTGCGTAGCTATCCTCTAAACACAAATACAATGCCGTGCCCTGCAATGTTTTCTGACCTAAAACACTTTCTCCTTTCGCTATTGACAGGCACATATCCAGTGCCAGCCAAGACTTTCTGACCTTTGGTGCACCTGCTAAGATATACAGACCTTGTGCGATAAGCCCGTCGATGACGAACTCTATCGGCTTGTACACCGTAGTCATTATTTCTTCGCAGGATTTTGAGTTAAATTGTTTCAAGTTATCAGTCCTCCTATCCTGTTTTCAAGTTCCTGTTATTGTCACTGAACATAGCGAAATTTATATTCAAAACAAAAAGCTCGCAAAGACTCTTAAAATCTTTACGAGCTTATACTATTCTCCATTCTCATGGTATCGCATTTTAATACGTTTGTCAATAGTCATGGTCCATTTTCATTGTTTTGCACAGGAGATTTGATTTTGACACGGGGGTAAGATGTGCGTTTTCGCCGTCGCACTGTGAGATACCCCCTATGTCAAAACGTTATTAATTTAACATAAACGAATTTTTAGAGAACTTTTTTGCTTTAATAAAAGTTCAGTCGCATTTGTTCGGTCAAATGCAATGATTTTAAAAGTTCAATATATTGAACCAATCATCTGGAAGGTTCATTGGTTTAATTTGAATACGCAAAAAAATTATAGACAACAGAATTTATGCTGTATGTTTTCATCTAAACTTACTTGGAATTTAATATCGCTATAACCTTTCTTGCGTCATCATCGTTATAATTTTTACAAACTGCTTCGTAAAATTTTTTAACGTCCTTATCTTTTAAAATATATGTAACCTGATTATTATTTAGTGCAATTTTAACCAGTTTAGTTTTCTGCTCATCTGTCAAATTCTCATATACTCTGAGCTTTGAAATTATATCATGCGTGTTAGCAAAGCTCATACTATCTTCCAGACGATTTATCAAGCCATCTATTTTAATTGTTTCTTCACTTTGACCTTTGATTTCTTTGTCTTTTTCTGAAACACATTCAAAATAAAATTCTTCCAACATTTCATTAGAAATAGTTCTGTCTATAATCATTTTTACTAGTTGCTCTAATTGGGAATTCTCATTATAATCTGCTGGCACATAGTATTTTATCCTTTTTTCGTCAAGCATCCTAAACACTTTTGACTTATCCTTGGTTTCAGAATTATATACACCAATAGAGTGACCTCCATTTGTATTGACAAGTTTCATACAAGGAATATCAGTATCGCTGTCTCCTATATATATATCATATTTCTGAACGGCACACGATATTGATTCGGCTGGAAAAATGAGTTGACCCCTTGATCGTTTATATCAAGTAATCCTTTTTCAATTCTAAATAAAAATTGTGTTTTGTTAGTATAATTTACCACCTGTGCGGGCCATACCGCAACCCCAGCATCGTCAAAATAAAAAGAACTGGCATATATTTTTGTGAATTTTTCAGCGACTTCTGTACCTTCAATCATTTCTTTAAGACCTGATGAAATGATATAATGCTCTACGGATACACCCTTATTTCTTCCGTATTCATTAATTCTGTCAAACCAAGTATCAACACCGGGAAAAAGTTTCACTTTACCTCCTTGTTCATGTAAAGTGTTCCTTGTAAATAAAACCTTACCTCTTGAGCGAGCGGACATCATGTACATATAGGCAAGGTTTTGATCCATATCATTGTTTTTTGCAAGCTCATTTGATTCCTTCCAAAAGTCTGCAACTTCATAATGATAGATTGTATATAGCCTTGAGCCTGCATATCATCAGGAGATAATGTTTTATCAAAGTCATAGCATATAGCTAAAATTGGTTCTTTTTTCATAAAAATATCCTTTCTTTTACGTTAGCACAGTCGTAAATTATTCGTATAAAAGCAAACACATACAAGCAGACCACTCACCCCTTGATCTCACTTATCACACCCTTATCCATTTCATGCACAGTATCGCACAGCACGGAAATATCCTCCGCTGAGTGAGAGCAAATAAGGATAGTCTTGCCCTGCTCCTTATATGAAAGCAGGTACTCACGCATTTCTTTTACGCCATCTTTGTCAAGACCATTGAACGGCTCGTCGAGAATAAGTATCTTCGGGTTTTCCATAATGGCTTGTGCAAGTCCCAAACGCTGCCGCATACCTAGACTGTATTTGCGGACGTGGCGTTTTAGTTCGGGGTCAAGCCCAACTTGTTTCATGCTGTTTCTTATCTCACCTTTGCCGATCTTGTTGTTAAGCCCCGCAAGAAGTTTGAGATTTTTGTATCCACTGTAATACGGTATAAACCCAGGTGTTTCAATAATGATACCCATATCTTTCGGAAAGTCAACGTCCTTGCCCACTTGCTTGCCGTCAACGATAATCTCACCGCTCGTGGGCTTGATAAAACCACATATGCACTTCATAAGCATTGTCTTTCCACTGCCGTTTCGCCCGATAAGTCCGTGTATCTTGCCCTCCTCAAAGGACACATTTATGTGCTTTAGTATCTCCGTTTTGCCAAGAGTAAGACATACGTCATTTACATTGATGATATCCATTTTGTCCCCCTAATCCCTAACTTGCTATCTCTGCAACATTGTCGTAATTGAATTTTCTTATGGCGATAAAGCAGAACGCCAGCAGTACCGCTATAAATATGGCAAGATAGCTGACCGAAAAACTCATTGACATAACAGGCTCACGGAAATATTTTGTGTAGTGCAGCCATATTATGCTGTTCGCCATTGGCATTGTCCACATAAGCGTGGTCTTTATGGAGCAGAACGCTGTGCCTAAAGATATCACCGCTCCGCAGAGGACAAAGCCCACAGTTTTGTGTTTCACAAGTGAAAAGCTCAGCAGGATAAGCCCTATTATCATAAGGTATGCGAACACGAGCAGGTAGCTTTGCACTGCGGCTGAAAATACTGTGAGCTGATTGTAGAGATTTTCAGGGAGAAGCTGCACACCGAAATTGCCCGAATGTTCAGGAAAGCGTGAAGCGAACTTTGTCGCCACGTTGCTCCAGCCGTTGTACCAAAAACCGTCTGAAAGCATTGGAAGCACTGCGCCCAAGAATATCACTGCAAGATAAGATAAAGCCATAAAAATGAGCTTCAAAAGCTGTCCGAACAGCCAGTTCAGCCTGCCCACACGCATTATGTAGAAAACTGTGTTGGTGTCTATCTTGGGGAAATCTGCTATAAGTGTGAGGAAAACCAGCGGTATGATAAGAAGTATCGCACCCGAATTTGCTATGGCGATAAAAGGCTCAAGGATATTCAGCGGTTCGCCCATAAGCTCTGCGTTTGATTTAAGAGGCTCGATAGCAAAGCTGTAAATGAAGATAAGAAGCACTCCCAGGATTATCATTCGTGCGTCGCATACCCACTTTATGAACTCCGCTCTTGCACAGAAAAAGCTTTGTTTAAGGCTGAAATTTTTCATCATAGCTGACCTACACCCCCTTGTCCTTGCGCAAATTCATCACGATAATAAATCCCAGCAGGATAACGATCGCCCCTGAACAGTTCACCGCAGTTATCCACTTTGCACTTCTGTCAAAGCTTTGTATATACAGAAAATTCGTCACAGAGCTTGGATAAAAGGCGTTTGCTCTATCAAAATCAAAGTTATCGTTGAAAAGATTTGCGTCTATTATCCTATTGAGCATTGTTGTAAGGACATAGTTGAGCATAAAGGGCAGGCAGGTTATGATATACGGATTTTTGCAAAATGAGCTTAGGAAAAACGCAGGTAGTGTGGAAACTGCACCATATGCGAAAGCTACTGCAAGCATTTTGATTATGGCTTTACCTGTGCTGTCTTGCATTATGTATTGAAGCTGGTCGGCTGATACGTCAAACTCCGAAAGTGGTTGAAAAAGCACTGCACAGGCTATGCCGTAAACTGCTATACCGAGCATAACGGCAAGTCCGCCTGAGATAAGTGCGGATATAAATTTTGAAAGATAATATCTTAGCTTGCCTGTGCGAGATATGGTGAAACGCATCAGTCCGTTATTTCGCTCTGCACAGAAAGACACCATGAATGGGAATGCCACGACAATAGGCAAAAACATTGTGATATATCCCGAAAGTCCGTTTCTGAAAACCAGCACTGAGGACAGCATTGGGTCGGTGCGGAGGATATTTTTATCGAGAGTGAAAAGTGACTCGAACACCGAATATGATTTATCGGTGGCAAGGTCTGTATAGGCTGAGGAGGTGAAAGCAAGCACTGTCGTCAGCAGCACCGCACCTGCAAAGCCTATGTTTATTATGCTTTTGTTCAGGTCACATTTTATTGCGTTTAGAAGTTTTAGTTTCATTTCTCTATATCTCCGATCTCGGTGTAGATAAACCTACCAAGATTATTGCTGTCAGCTTTGGCATAGGCGAGATTTCCAAACTCATGCCCTGAGGGGTCATACTCCGCAGGGTCGGTGCAGATAACGGCGTAATCAAAACTCTCCGACTTTCCGCTCCCGAAAAGATCTGTGGAGCTGTCGAGTATCACCATGACTTCAAGCCCCTCGTTAAGCTCACCGTCGCAATAATATGTAGGCACTGTGCATACTGTCTTTTTGTCTGTGAGCTTAATTTCGGCCATGTTGTCGCCTATGGTCTGTACTGTGCCGAAAAAGCTGGGGAGGTCACGGTTTAGCTGTTCTTCATAGTTTTTCTCTCCATTTTCGTCATATTCGGCAACATACAGTTGATTAAGGATAAAATTATTGTCCTTGAAAAGATACCCCACATATACAACATCATCGACTTCATCGGGATAGTTTGTTTTCTGATATACTATAAGATCGTTCAGGTCGGCTTTTAATGTTCTTTGTGGATCTGTAAATTCACAGGCAGATCCGCCCGTTCTTGTCATAGTACAAATGCCGCCGCTGTTTGAAAAAACTTTGCCGTTTTGACCTATAACATCACACAGCTTGATCTTAGTTATTCCATCATCAACGGTAAGAACAGCAGTGACCTTTTCACCAAGCTTATTGTTTATGATCTGTTCTGAGTGGAGCTTTGATCCAGGATAATAAACTATATCGTCTTTAAAGTTATCTCTTGAAAGCGGCAATGTATAGCTTTTGCCCTCATATGTGAATGTAAGCTGTTCATTCTCATATTTTTCTGTTTCCACAGTTATGTTCTCAAATTCCGAACTTGGCTTTGACACGGTGCTCTCCGGCATATTTGACACGCTGTCAACAGCAGAGAGATCCGACTGTGGTTTATTTTCCCCACAGGAAGTCAGAAAAATAACAGCAGAAAACACGATACACGAAAACGTCATAAACTTCTTTTGTTTCATGATCTACCTCACTGCATAAGCATATTTATATCAAACTCATAATCAAGATCGCCGCTTTCAGCGTCAAGATAAATAAATCGCTGAATATTGCCTGCCGATGAATATTCATCACCTACTGGCATTTCATTTTCGGGAACATCCATAACAAACTCCCAGACCAAATGGCTGTCAAATTTTATGCCTGCATCGTAGCAGCTTTGACCGTTTTTATTATCGTTAAGAGGGGTGAGTGTGTATTTAAGGTCAATGGCACTTATCTCCATTTTCTCATTAAAATCTGTAAAAGTATTTTTAATAAACCCCATTGCACTTGACAGGGAAATTATCTTATCAACAGATCTTTCTTTTTTTGGTATCAAGATACCGTTGCCGTTAGTAAGGCTGCCTATCTCGTCGCTTTTAAACATCTGCATATATATGCCCTGCGTGATATATTTCATTTTCGACATACTTTCATCAGACGTATCTGTCATTTGCACAAGATCGTCAAGCAATACGCCGTTGTATTTTTTAGACGCATGGATATCAAAAGAGTAAATGCCCTGATCGCTTTGTCTTACAATTATAGTTTTAACGGCTATCTCCAAGTCAGGTTCAAGATCGGCATAGTTCTTATCGAGCCAGTCCTGAGCAAAATCAGCTGCCTGCTTGATCGTGACTGAAGTTCCGTCCAGTTCATAGCTGTCTGAAAGATCGTCATCTCTGTCAATATGATAGATCTTGACTCTGTTTCCGCCGTTAAAGAGATCATCAAAAGCTGAGGGCTTGGCAAAACAGATAAAGCCGTTATTTCCAACGCAGCCATACATTTTCCCGTCATCGTCGCTAAAGCTGTAACTTACCATTCCGTCGCCGGTTTCATCATGAACTGTATTCTCACGGTCGAGAACATCCTTGCCAAAAATTCGGGTCATTATCTTTTCGTAATTTTCCTCATAATCCGATATCTGAGTAAAATCGACTTCGCAGTAATCTTCGGGCAATTCCACACTGATATTTTCTCTCAGATCAAATTGAGTATAGCTTTTATCAAGAGCATTGTCTATGTCATCACTGAGTTTGTTGGAAGATATGTACTGTATAGCTGTGATCTCATTTCTCTCTTTACTGTCTTTCTCGGCAGAGGATCTTACGCTGTCAGGTGTCTGTGCACAGCCTGCAAGAATGACAGCCAACGCTGCGGCAAGTAATTTTAGATTTTTCATAAGCAACTTCCTTCCTCATATGTGATAACATCAGTAAGTCAATGGTGATTTTCGCTTTTGCTCAGGTCACATTTTATTGTGTTATACGTTTCCTTTTTGATTATTAACAAAAGAAACGTTCATATCGTTACAATTTATGGTTGCATAAATTTCCTTGTTCGGAGTTTCGTCAAAGTAAAACACCCAGCATGGAACAGCTTCATATATGTCATACGAGCAGTAAGTTGCCCAGGGAGCTTTTTCACGGTCTTTTTCTTCATCTCCTGTGCTGTTCTCAATATTACCTTTTTTAATCATACAGTATTCAATAGCTATACGCTTGACGTTCAACTTCATATTTGTTGCTAAAGTATCACTTAAACATTTAGCGACAGAAACAGGATCGGATGTACTCGTCAATTCATCGTCGATTTTATATTCTTCAAAGTAGGAGTTCGTGACAAAATTATTGACCTCGTTTCCGCAGATATATGCGAAAGCGCAGGACACGATCATATTTTCGTCAATGCTATCATAGCCTGCATATTCCAAAATATTTACGTCAGATACGGACTGAGTATAATTTGCCATATAAAAATAGCCGTCCGAACATTCATACAAGCTCATTCTCGATACTGACAGATCATTGGGATAATTGCAAAAATCTGTAAAATCATCAGCAAAATCCTGTGCTAACTTTACAGCCTCAGGCACAGATAGCTCTCCTTCACTGCCAACAAGCTTATATTTTTCTGAGCTTTCCACAGCTTCGGAGTATGGAAACGTCTTGACGAATTCGGATTCATTGTAATATTTTTGCACATCAAAAACCTTTTGATACGAAAAAAACCCGGTACATCCGATCGACAATTGCAGACCCTTTTCTTTATCCTCATAGCTCGGACCTGTTGGGTAAGTAGTATCGTCATTCGTAATATTTGCTTCATTGAAATCTTCATCATAATGTGTGAATATTTCCTTGTAATTATCCTCAAAACCTGTAGGACATATAAAATCTCCTGTTTTTATCTTCTGCGGAATATCTATATCAAGGATATCACTGAAATTCATATTGTCACATTCAAGCTTTTTAAGTTCATCTATATACTCCGATTTCTTTTTACTCATTTCATCCAGCGAAGTGAGAGCATATCCCTGAGTCGCAGTGTTTTCATTTTTTGATCCTTTCTTAACACTTTCAGGTGTCTCTGCACAAGATGACAAGAATAACAGCGACAGGCATAAAATCGTACTTGTTATTTTTAAATGTAGCTTCATTTTGTTGCTCCTTTGATTTCTTATAATACAAGGCAATACCGCACAAAGACTGCTTGACGGTGTTATGCGGTATCGCATTATATTTTTATGCTGTTATCCATACTTTATCAACTCCGATCTATATTGTAAAATTACAAACTTATATCACCTCTGCTTTGCGAATAGAATGAAAAATCACCCGTTTCACAATCTACTAGAGCATAGTATAATTTTTCCTCAGTAGGGCTATAGAGCGAAACAGTCCACATTGGAGTACTTGAATATACGCCCGTTTCAGCGTCCACCCAGTATATCTTATTCTCAAGTCCTATGTAATCCACCTCGTAACTGGAATTATCACTTAAATTGTCATCAATATATCTAAGTGCAGAATATGGTGTTATCACCTTGTCGATATTCTCTTTTTCATATTCACAAAATACATTTTCATTATTTCTAAAACAACCTATATCGGACGAAGAAGTTATAAGCACTGTGTATCCCGCTGGATTTGAATTTATTTTGCTCAATCGACCTGTGAAAACATCATTGACAGAGGATTCCCTGCCCTCAAAGCCACTGTTAGCTGCTCTCAACGGTACTCCGTTATCCTGTTGCACCATATCTATTCTGAACGCATAAGTATCGTTTATTTTCTCAACTCTGATCTCAAAAGGCGACATTTGTGGGTAGCCAATTTTTCTCAGTCCCTCTGAAAATTCAGCACTTTTTTCTATTGCCTCACTTATGGACATTTTACAGTCTTTAAGCTTATATTTCTCATCATCAAAGGTGTTGCAACAATAATATCGTTTTACTGTAATGTTTTCATTAGTTAGAAAAAAAGCCTCAGCATCTTCGTCTTTGATCCATACTATCGAGCCACCATCATAATCAGTAAAGTAGGGATAACCTCCTTCGGCGTTAAGCTGATGATATTCACCCATATCGTCACTGCTAATACTTATTTTGCTAAGATCAACAGTACTGCCGTTTAAATAGTCTATAAATCTCTGCTCTTTATTGAACAGAAAACCGTCCGACGGCTTATATAACGTTCTGCTAACTGAACTCACATCAGATATTCTTACACTGTCACGAATAGTGAAATGAGCATACTCCAATTTGAGGGCTTCTGAATATGTATCTGTTATTTCATTTACAGGCACATATTCAGAATTAAATTCACTGAATTTTACATTATTAGTTTTGTTTGAACACGCTGAAAGTACCATGCACACCGCAACAACCAAAATACAAATCTTTTTCATCATAATTTATCCTCTAAAGTAAGAGCCGCTCGTCATTACCAGCAAGATAATCCGCAGCGGCTCAAAATACTATTCTTTAGTTAAAACTTCCTGACGCAGAAGCACTTGAAACATACTTTGAAATATTTGTGTAACCGCCAGACACTCCAAATTCAGCAACAACATCATAAGAATAACCCTTCTTATAATTAGAATTTTTCCAATTTGTTGTTCCTTTGTTCCAGATATCGAAAGAACCACAATTAATAGTATGGCTTGAAGATCTGTATCCATTTGCTAAGACACTAAACTTGCCACTTGTATTTATGGATTTACAGGTGGATTTTAAATAGCCATTATTCTGTGCCTTTATACCATACATCCATTTCTCACAAACGTTATCTGATGAAGGAGCTCCTTTGGTATAGTGTAGATTGTAGGAGTTAGCCGCACTAGCCCCAATAGCCATAGAACTCATCATCATAACAGCAGCACCCATAGCTGCGATTCTCTTAACGATATTTTTCATATTAAACGTCCTTTCATAATATAAGAGTGTTTTTTGGGTAATTTTGTTGCAAATAAAATTAAATTTCATCATATCACACAATTATTGCAATGGGTAATTGTGCATAATGAATATTCACATCTTCGTTGAACTCAGCAGCTTTCAATTATACAAACCGAAAAAGCAGTGAAAATGGCTGATTGAAATACATAAGTTTGTATGTTTTCACAATTGCACGTACTTGTTTTTATTATTATTGCATAAAA
>ENA-USUG01001139-USUG01001139.1-human-gut-metagenome-genome-assembly--contig:-NODE-1139-length-45804-cov-5.884948_pt1 | contig 45804 bp, 62 predicted proteins | sample MGYA00250059_ERZ773394 | MGnify/ENA primary metagenome ERZ773394 (study PRJEB29103, sample SAMN06111957) | human gut metagenome | biome: human gut; feature: ankylosing spondylitis patient; material... | reverse complement strand
CTCCGCCCCGTTAGGGCGAACCCGCTGACGCAGTTCGAGCACCCCGGTCAGCCGGTGCCGAGAAAAAAGGTACCGCCTATTAGGGCCGAACCCGCCTGCGGCAGTTCGTGTGCCCCGGTCAACCGGTGCAGGAAAGCGCCGGGTTCCACCGCGATAAAAATTTTCAAGAAAATATGCGTTACCCTCTTGCAAAATACGCGAAAATAGGGTATTATATACAAGCACTGTTTTGTATGAACAGTCGAATGATGCTTAATGATGTAAAAAATACTATTATTTGGAGGCATAGCGATTATGACCGCAGGTGAATTTCGTAACGGCGTAACTTTTGAAATGGACGGTCAGGTACAGCAGGTTATTGAGTTCCAGCATGTAAAGCCGGGCAAGGGCGCTGCTTTTGTTCGTGTCAAGATGAAGAACGTCGTAACCGGTGCGGTTACTGAGACCTCCTTCAACCCGACTGCTAAGTTCGAGGAGGCTTTCGTAGAGCGCCGCGAGATGCAGTATCTGTACAATGAAGGTGACCTGTATTACTTCATGGACAACGAGACCTACGAGCAGATCCCGATCAGCAAGGATACTCTGGGCGACGATTTCCGCTTCGTGAAGGAGAACGAGAACGTTAAGGTTCTTTCCTACAAGGGCAGCGTTTTCGCAGTTGAGCCGCCGCTGTTCGTTGAGCTCGAGATCACTGAGACCGAGCCGGGCGTTAAGGGCAACACTGCTACTAACGTACTCAAGCCCGCTACCGTTGAGACCGGTGCTGTTGTTAAGGTTCCGATCTTTATCGAGCAGGGTGAGCGCATCCAGATCGACACCCGTACCGGTGAGTATCTGGGCCGCAGCAAGACCAAGTAAAAATTTGCAGCCAGCAGGGATGGCAGCCGCCGTCCCTGATTTGGACATTTAGCTCAGCTGGAAGAGCATCCGCTTGACGTGCGGAAGGTCAGCGGTTCGAACCCGTTAATGTCCACCAGTTGAAACCCCGTCAGAAATGACGGGGTTTTGTTTGTTTTGCGATTAAAATTGTTCTGGTCGGCGAGAAAGTTCGAATTTTTGGTGCGTGCGTTTTCCGTGAATGGTGTGATACACACGACAAAATATCGCAAAAATGATAAGCAATGTAGGATTCGTGTAGGTTTTTTTTCGAAAATGATGTAGGATTACGAAAGATAGTCATGGGTTCGACTTGACTTCTTTACATTTTAGCATTATAAATAGGGGTTTTTCTTGATTCCACCCTTATTTTTTCCTTTTTTAGCAGTAATATTCCGAACATCCTCCTCGGTGACATGGCTGTAGATGTTGGCAGTAGTGGAAATGTCCGCATGCCCCATGAGATATTGCGCGGTCTTTAGATCCACGCCTTGACGATACAGATTGGTGCAGTAGGTGTGGCGCAGATAGTGCGGCGTGATATCCTCGGCAAAGGCGTGCTCGATGATCTTATTGCGGTATATTTTAGCGCCAGCAGCACGATCGCAGGCGCGGTGGAAGCTGCTCCACATGCGGCGCAGGTTGGTCTGTGTCAGCATAGTTCCATCTTTCTGCAGGAAAAAGTAGCGCGTCTTTGTGTTCAGCTGCGCGACCAGCTCGGCGGGGATGGGAACAAAGCGCACGCCGGATTCACTCTTCGGCTCTTTGATCGTTGCCTGATTGCTGTTAGTCTTATACTCAACGGCTCGTGAGATGCGCAGCAGCCCGTCCTTGATATCATTTGCGCCGATGGCTACAGTTTCGCCGCGGCGCAGACCGCAATCCAGCATGAGCAGCACCCACGGACCTGCATAGTGCTTTTTCGCGACTTCGCGCACGATCCGTTCCTCATCCTGTGTCAGAGAGCGGCGCTTCTTGGCAGGCTCTGCGGAGATTTCCAGTTTCCGTGTCGGACTGGTAGGGATCAGTCCGTTAATCTCCGCCTGCTCAAACAGTCCGCGGATGATGTAGCGCAGTTCTTCGGCGGTGCTGGCGCTCAGCGGCTTGCCGTCATCGGTCGTGGCCTCGTTAATGAGCTGCTGCAGCCGGTACGGCTTGACGTCGGCAAGCGCCATTGCGCCGATTTGCGGACAGATGCGCAGCCGGAAGTGCGCCTCGTAGGTATTGCGCTGGGACGCGCCGATATGCGGCGCCTTATAGGTGCGATACCACTGCCACGCCCATTGCTCAACCGTGAATTTGTTCGGCGTGCCGCCGCGATCGGTCAGCGCTTTTAAGGCGCGCACCTTGGCGTCAAATTTTGCCTTGCTGTTGTCCTGGATGTACTTGCGGATCGGCTTGCCGTCCGGCTTGTGTCCTACGACAAAGCTGGCTTTGTACTTGTAATTTTGTGAACTCATAGTTGCATTTCTCCTTGAAAAACGTACATTTGTTCGATTGCGCGGTTGAAAATATAGCAGACCCCAAGGGGAGAGGTCTGCTGTATTGTTTTCTAAGATGCGCACTTTTTGCAGGGCGTGCGGCCTCCAACTTGATCCATCGTGACTGCGCGGGCATTCTTGCCGGCACAGCTTGCGGAGCGGTGCCAGCGCTTGCCGCTGGGCGTAACGTAAACAGTCTCGCTCTGCTGGGCGGCGGCCTGCTCCTGCGCAGCCTGAGAGGCAGCGGCGGCAGCAGCCTGTTCGGCGGCTTCCTTCTCGGCCTGCTCCTTGGCAGCCTGCTCGGCGGCAGCCTTTTCCGCGGCTTCCTTCTCGGCCTGCTCCTTGGCGGCTTTTTCAGCGGCGGCTTGCTCAGCTTCCGCCTTTTCGGCGGCGGCTTGCTCGGTCTGGACGGTCTGCTCGGCGGTGGCGTCGGCGGCCGGATCGGGCGAAGCCTTGCCGCCGACGGCGAGCAAGACGAAGAGGACGGCTACGACGACCATCCAGCGGCAGCGCGGCGGCTTGTCGCCATTCCACGCGATGCGAGTGCGGCGGTAGTACAGGATAAAGCAGCCGATGGCGGTGCCGATGAAGCCACCGACGACGGAGGCAAGCGTCAGCGTCAGGCTCATCGCTATCAGCAGGACGGCGAGGACTTTAAGCAGGGTCAGTATACCCTTCGACGTCCGGGGCGGGCGCGGCGGCTGCGGGTCGATAGGCGGGAGATCGACGGTCGGCGTATACTCCGGCGCGGTCTGATCATGCTTATCGGTAGCAGCATGGCTGCCAATCTTCTCGGTTTTCTGGTAGCTCAGGCCCGTTCCGGGGATGCCAACGGTCGTAGTTTTACGGCCGCTACTGTTGACCGACACGCGGGCACCCTTGACGCCAGCGGAGATGCCGACTGACTTCTTGCCGATATTGAGCCGCACACCGGGTGCGATTTTTACAGATTTGCGAAATCTGAATCCCATAGCCTAAACCCCTTTAGCAAGGTGTTCAATTTGAACACCTTTATTTTTTTACTCAAATTTATAGTTTTTGCGCTCTGTGTAGTAGGAGAGCGCCCAACGCATGAAATCCTCGGTCACATCGAAATACTCGGCAAGCTCCCAGACCTCGGTGATGCCGCTCTTCACAGCTTGCTTGAGCTTACCCCAAGGGATCAGGCGGTACACCGCCCAGGCGTTTGCCTTGTTCTCGTGCTGCTCGCGGACATCCAGCGGTGTGTACTGATTATAAAATCCGCCGTAGACACAGTGACCCAGCTCGTGAGACAGTTTGACCGCCTCATCAGCGGCAGAGCGTATCTTCCGCGGATCCAGAGCGATGGCACAAGTGCCGCCGATCGGAACCGAGAAAGCCTCAGCCGTTTGCATCGGAAAATAGTCCACGTCAATGTGGTTCCGCCATGCGTATAGATATAAGCTCGTTCTGCGATCCATAAGGTTACCTTTTGTTATATTGCTCACGCTTGAAACGTGCGTATGCCTTGATATCCTCTAGTGTTGCATCGTCTATGTCGGTCGTGCCGAAAAGCGCAAATTTGATGTCATCATCGTCTATACTTGGGTGACCGGCTGGTTTTCTGATGTCCGTTTTACCAAGAAGATAGTCCGTTGATACATCAAAAAATGCGGCTAAAGAAGCGACAGTATCAGTATCAGGATCACGTACGCCTTTTTCCCAGCTTGAAACAGTGCTTTGTGCGACATGAAAGTATAATGCTAAGTCTTTTTGTGATAATTCTCTTTCGTTGCGCAACTCTTTAATGCGAATCATACGGTTCACCTCGGTACAATCATATCACCAAAAGTAATATAAAGAAATATAAAAACACAGAACGTATAAAAAAATCTATAAAACGCTTGACATAACACTCAGAGTGTTATAAACTAATAACACAGAGAGTGATATATGGAGGTGATATGATGCGCGGTGCTGAAATGGAAATCACGGAGTTGTATTGGGGTCGGCCCACGCCGGTGGAAGTTCAAGTGACATTTTCAATGCCTTACCGCGGTTGGTGCCAATTAGAAGCGTCACCTGAGTGGGATCAGCTACTGGATAAGTTGGAAGATGCTCAAAAACGACCAGAAAAGTTGTAGCACCTAAAGATGGAAGCTGCATAGGAATTGCGGTAGAGTATTCCTCATGTCGACTAATAATTTCTTTACCAATTCGCCGTGTTCGCGTGATGATGCGTTTGGGAATAGGCGTTGCATCATAAAAGTTTCCATCAATTTCTAACGCGATGCGAGTGATGGCAATGGGAAGCTCGGAGTGATTCTCAAATGCGATATAAGAATAAAGAATTTCGTCGTTACAACGAAGTTTTAGAATACGAGCGATTATGGATTTTCTACGATGTGCGAGGTTGAAAAGAGAAATTGCAAAGCCTGCAACGGCGATTACAAAAGTAATATTTTCTTTTGTAAATAGGTCACATATAAAATTTATCATTTTAACACTTCCTTTCCCCTAAATTCTACCACGGGAAAGGAGCAAACACCAGAGGGAGGTGAGGGAGGATGAACGAAACCGAGCGAATCGCCGAGTTGGAAAGGGAAAACGAAAAACTTCGTCAGAAGTTTGAAGCCGCTTGGATAATGCTAGAGTGTGTAGTCAGCGTTGCGGAGGATTACAAAAAGCGATCAGCCGATAAAGTGCTGGAACAGAGTGAGCGCGATCGGGATCTTGAGTTCGATGTGCTTGCTCAGGAAATCCATGATTTTTCCGCACGTATGTTTGGGTAATGATGGCTCGTCCTTTTGCAAATTGCGGAGCAGGTCAAGAATTTCGTTCAGTTGTTCCTGTTCTTCGTTCGGACGCTGAGAAAAAAGAGTTTCGAGTTCAGGCAGAGAACAACTAACATTCTGAGTAACATTCTCTTGCGTACCAATTACAGCATTGCCGGTGACAGGTGCGTTAAAGTTGAAAACAGGCGATTGTGTTTCAGATTTTTTCTGTGGCGCACGCTCATTTTCAACAAACTGCTCACCTCTTTCCGTCAATACCAGACGCGCAGAGCCGATGATATCGTATTCATCTTTTACATAGCCGTTATCAGTGAGATAGTCTATGTCTTTCTGGATTTGGTCGGTAAGACGATATTCCGGAGAGGTTTCATCATCTAAAGATAGGAATAAGGGGTCACCGGTCTTGAGCATGTGATTGTAGATACGGTTTAACAGTTCTGTACGTGAGGGGAACATAATAACACTTCCTTTCCCTTAAATTCTATCACGGGAAAGAAGAAAACACCAGAGGAGGTGACACAATGCGAAGAATCAAAGAACTGCGACAGGCGAAGGGCCTGCGACAGGTAGATATGGCGGCACATTTTGGTGTTGGCCAGACCGCAATAGTCAAGTGGGAGAGCGAAGGATTGTACCCTCCGTCCCGACTGCTGCCGGACATCGCAATCTACCTCGGCTGCACGCTGGACGATCTGTACAAGGACGAAAAGGAGGCAATCTGATGGCTGCGAAATACGTTACGCCTGCCGAGCTGGCAGAGCGCTGGATCTGTTCTCCGGACTACATCCGCAAGCTGATCCGCATGGGCGTGCTCAGCGCGGTCAAGCTCGGCGGCTGGAAAATCCGCTGGGATGAGGTTTACCGCTTCGAGAAGGAGCAGGAGAAGCGCGACGCCGAAATGCTGCGTCAGCAGCGTATCGGTTACATTCTGTGATAATTTTATCACAAACGGAAAGGCGAGGACAACGATGGAAAGATACCAGAATATCTACCAAAGTGCCCGCGAAGGTGCGGGTTTGACGCAGGAAAAAGCAGCCGAGATGCTTGGCTGGTCTGTGCGGAATCTGCAGGCCATCGAGCAGGAGGACCGGACACCTACGCCGGTGCGCGTGGCTGAGATGGCAGAGGCGTATCGTGCGCCGTGGCTGCGCGGATATTACTGCAACCGGTGTCCGTTGGGTACACTGTGGCGGCGACCGGAAAGCAATGTGGAGCTGCAGCAGCTGGCCTTGGAGGTCGGCTTGGAGAGCGAGGACTACGAGCAGGAGCGTGCCGACGCGCACGATCTGGCGATGATCGCCCTCGACCGCAAAATTGACGATGATGAATCATCGCGATATAACGCCATTGTGCAGCGTATGCTGCGGCGGGCCTATCTGGCAGAGATGGCCTTGATCAGCGGCGAGACAGCAAAGGAGCGAGAAAATTGAAAAACGGACAAAGAAAAAACGCCCAGACGGCGGCAACCGTACTGAGCGTCAGAACAAAAACATCTTATAATTATTATACCACGGCAGCAGTTAAGCGTCAAGTACCGGATTTTGAGGTTCTGGACGGCGGCTGTCAGGGCGTGCGCCCGCGCATGGTCGGCATTGGCTTTACACTGCTGCTGCTCACGGCCGGACTGACGGACAACGGCACGCTGCCGCTGTGGGGCACGGTGCTGGCCGGTGTGGTCTGTCTGGCGCTGGTGTTGGGAGGTGTGCGCGATGCGTAAGACGGGAGAGAGGACGGTGGAGACATGATCTATCACTTTGACGGTGATGTTGCAGAAAAATTCGGGACGGATTGCGCGACCTTTATCTCTCATATGCAATACTGGATTGCGAAAAATGCCGCCAACGAGCGGCACTTCTACGAGGGCCGCTATTGGACATACAACAGCCTGTCCGCACTGGAACGATTGTTCCCGTTCTGGACTCGTCGGCAGATTGAGCGCATCATCCGCGACCTCAAAAAAGCCGGCGTTCTGCTGACCGGTCATTACTCTAAAAATTCCTATGACCGGACGACTTTTTACGCCATTGACGAGAGCCGTTTACCCATTCACCAAACCGTGAAATCCATTTCACCAAACGGTGAAATGGATTTACCCGATAACGGAAATGACATTTCACCGAACGGTGAAATCATTAAGGAACAAAATAATACACAAATAGAAGAAGAGTCAAATAAGACGAAAATAAGCAAAGCCCAGCAGGTCGTTGACCGGTACAACGCCATCTGCACCAACCTGCCGAGAGTCGTCCGGCTGACGGACAAGCGCCGCCGAGCGGTGCGCCTGATCTACGGCAAGGGCTACACACCGGAGCAGCTCGATGAGGCGTTCCGCAAGGCCCAGAGCAGCAGCTTCTGTACCGGCCAAAACGACCGCCACTGGAAGGCGGATTTTGACTGGCTGCTGCTCGAGAGCAATCTTGTCAAGGTGCTTGAGGGCAAGTACGACAATCCGGCGGCAGCTAAGCCGCCGCGGAAGAAAGCAGAGGAAGTGGAAGAATGGTAGCACAGCTTGATGCAGAATACAGCGTGATTGGCTCACTGCTGCTCGAGCCACAGATTGCTGGTGAGCTGTTCGCAGCAACGAGCGAGCAGGACTTCACTCGCGAGGAACTGCGCAACGTATATCTGGCAGCCCGGCAGATTTTCAACGCGGGCAAGCCGCTTGATGCAGTCACGCTTCGCGCGGCTGTCGGCAAAGAATACGAGCCGCTGTTCTTCTCCTGCATGGAAGTCACCCCGACCGGCCGACGTTGGAAATCCTATGTTGCTGCGATGCAGGAGCAGACCCGAGTGACCAGACTGCACGAGCTGGCCGACCGTCTGGCACAGATTCAGACCAGCGAGGAAGGCCGCGAGCTGATCGCACAGGCCAGTGCCGCAGTAGGGGAGCGGTCAGGCGTTCAGATCGTGACGATGCAGGACGCGCTGGTCAACTTCGTGGAGGAGCAATCCACTAAGCGCAAGTTTATCAGCTACGGATTCAGCCGCCTTGACGGCCGCCTGTACAGCGATTACGGTGATTTCGTCGTGCTGGCCGGCAGACCGTCGGCGGGCAAGACAGCAATGGCTCTGCAGATGGCGGTACACATGGGGCGGCACGACAAAGTTGGCTTTTACAGTCTGGAAACATCACCGGCCAAGCTGACCAACCGCATCATTGCCAATCGTGCAATCGTGGACTTCGGCCGTATCAACCGCCGAGAGATGACGCAGGAAGAATGGGAGCGCGTGGCACGGCTCAAAGGCGAGATTATGGAGAGCGATGTGGAACTCATTCCGGCCAGCGGCTGGAGTGTGCAGGATATTCTCTCGACCGCCTTACAGCGCCGGCACAAGATTATCTTTATCGACTATCTCCAGCAGCTGACCGGCCGTGGCAAGGATCGCTTTGAGCAGGTAACGCGCATTTCTCTGGATTTGCACGCAATGGCGCAGACACACGGCATTCTGGTTGTGGCGCTCAGTCAGCTCAACCGTGCATCAACCGCAAGACCTGACGCAGCTCCGACGCTCACCGATCTGCGTGAGTCCGGTCAGATTGAGCAGGACGCCGATGCCGTGCTGGCGCTGTACATCAACGAAGAAGAAAACGCACCACCGAACGAGCGCTGCCTGCAGGTGCTGAAAAACAAAGAAGGTCGGCTCGGCAAGGTTCGGCTCGACTTTGACGGCAACCTACAGCAGTTTGCCGAGTACATGGACGGCCAGCGAGAAGTGATCCAGCAGACCGCCAGAATGGAGAAAAAGCATGAAGCTAAGAAAAGCAATCCCAAGGCTGCGGTTTGAGCGCCGCCGGTTGTACGCGCAGAGTAAGGTCTGTCCGCCGGAAATGCGGCGGGAGTACCGAGAGAGGGCAGAAGCCCTCGGCGCGGTGCTGAGATATATCAAACGAAACCGGAAGGAGAAACAGCATGATTGAGATTAAAATTGACGGCGAGACTGTGACCTCTAAGGTGATTCCGCGGAATCCCGAAGAGCTGCGGGATGATTTCTTGCGCGTCCTGCTTGTGCTGCGTCATGTCATCGAAAAGCACACTGGTCGCAGCTTTGCAAATGTGATGATGGAACAGTTATTCGATGCAGCATTTAGCGAAGATCTCGACGTGATTATTGACGAATACGGTGAGGTGCAGCATGGCAGCTGAGACACGCCGCGTCATTTGGCGGCACCCGCGCGGCATCTACGAAACGGTTGAGGTGTCCGGCACCGGAGTCTTTGGCGTGCCGTATAGCTACCGTGAAACCGTCTACACAGCGAACCGCGACGCACGCGGCGTGGCTCGAAAGGAAGTCCAGCCTGCGCCGCCGAACGGCGGCAGACCGGCCGGAGGTCCGCGCATACCGTTGACGGACAAGGAAGAAAAGGAAATCTGCGAAATGTACGAGACAATGCCGCTTGCGATTGTGGCGGCAAGTATGCACCGCTCAAGCAAAACGGTGCGAGCGGTGCTCGCAAAGCATGGTGTTACGATGCGGAAATACGGTCCGCGAACGAAGTAAAACCACTGAAACAAGAAAAAGGAGCGAAAACATCTTGAAAACGATTAGCATAGTGAATTTGAAGGGCGGCGTCGGCAAGACCGTCACCGCCGTAAACCTTGCAGGCATTTTGGCTGCTGACTATGGCAAGCGCGTGCTGTTGGTAGACAGCGACCCGCAGGGTGACGCTTCGCAGTACATCGGAGTCGTGCCGGATGCCTGCAGCACCGCCGACCTGTTTGACGGTGGCACGGCCTACTACGAGGACGTCATCCAGCACAGCATTTACCGTGATCTGGACATTATCCCGTCCGACATGCAGCTGGCCTCGGTTGATCTGGACGCCGACATTGACCGCAAGCAGGCGGTTCGCGTGTACGCCGATCTGCGTGACGCACTGGTCGAGGATGATGCGTACGACGTGATGATCTTCGATTGTCCGCCGTCATTCAGCTTGCCGTGCATCTCGGCGATTGCTGCCAGTGATATGGTCTTCGTGCCGATCAAGCCGGGCGCGTTTGAGATGGCCGGCATGCGGCTGCTTGCCGATCAGATTGCCAGTGTGCAGAGCACCGGCCTTGCCAAGCGCAGTGTTCGCGGTCTGCTGACCATCTGGCACAACGCTGACGCAACGCGCCAGAGCGAGGACTGGCTGCGAGAGCACAGCCCGATTCAGCTGTTTACGCAAAAGATCAGACGCACCGACAAGGTGACCGAGAGCACCTACGCCGCACAGCCGGTCACGCGCTGGTCTCCGACCTCGGCGGCCGCCCGCGACTACCGAGCATGGGTGGAAGAACTCATGGAGGTGCTTTGAGATGGCAAAGAAATTTAATCTTGCGGAGCTGATGGGCGAGGCGGTGTCCAAATCGAACACCGGAGAAATGCGGGTGGAGCAGATTCCACTCGCCGAAATCGAGGAGAACGCGAACAACAGTTACGCGCAGAACGACATTGACGAGTTGGCGGAGTCCATCAAGGTTATCGGCTTGCAGCAGCCGCTTGTGGTGCGCCGCAAGACCGAGGGCGGGTACTTACTCCTCGCAGGGCATCGCCGCCGGAACGCACTGGCGCTGCTCGACCGCAAGACCGCGCCCTGTATTGTGCTCGATGCCGACCTTGACCCGTCCATCCAGACGCTGATTCTGCACTGGACCAACACCATGGCGCGCGGCGGCGGCGGTCTGACCGCTGAGTACACCGGTCAGGCGGCAAAGGAGATTGAGGCCGCGCTCAAGGATCTACAAGCGCGCGGCGTGGTTGAGCTGCCGGGCAAGCTGCGCAGTTATGTTGCCGAGGTGCTCAAAACTTCAGAATCCCAGATCGCCAGGGCGAAGGCGATCGACAACGGCCTGACCGACGAGTGGAAAGAGCTGTTTCGGGAGCACCGCATTAACGACAGCGCCGCCTACGAGCTGAGCCAGTACGATGCGGACCTGCAAAGGGAGCTGCACGGCGCGTACAAGGACCGCTATTGGAATTTAGACGCCAAGAAAATTAAAGCGCATCGCAAGGCGGCGGAATTTGACTTTACACCGCTGACCTGCCCGGAGGCATCGCCCGGCATAGAGCCTTGCACCGGAGCGGACAAGCGTGCCGCATGGGTCAAAGACGGGCACTGCGAGGGCTGCTGCCATGAGTGCTCACTTGCCGCCAACTGTGACCGCGTGTGCGGCAAGGTCAAGCAGCGCATTGATCGGGAGCAGTGCAAAGCTGAGCGTGAGGAGAAGCACAAGCAGGAGCTTGCAAAGTTTAACGCCTCGCCGTTGGCAAAGGCTCGGCGCAACATCCGGTTTGCGCTGGCGTGCAAAGACATCCGAGACTTTAGTGACTTGGAAGGCTTTCGCGCTCGGTATAGCTCAACTTGGATATGGGGGCCGGATCCGCTCGGAACCAGCGTGCCAGGCATCGACGTGCTTTTTGATCTGGCCGAGTGGGTCGGTATTGACCCGTTCGAGATGATCTGCGGACGGGAGAGCGGCAGCGTTTGGCGTGAGTACACCGAGGAAAAGCCGCCGGAAGGTGCTCGGGTTTTGTGCAAGCTGTGCGGCTGCGCTAATCGCTACGGCGAGTATGTTTACCGCGGCGGCAAGTGGTTTTTCCCGGATATCGACGATAAACAGTGCGAGGCAAGTATCAGCGTGTCCGCATGGACGGAGACGTTTCCAAGTTAACGATAAGGAATTTCGGAACGCTGAATAGGAATGTCAGAATAGTACCCGTTATCCTGCAAGAATAGCCTAATATCAGATGGATCGGTTTGGCATTTAGGCCCAAGGATAATTTTTGAAATGATGTGCTCTCGAATATTTTCAAACGATAATTCGTAATAACTGGATAAACGGTTGTTCGAAATACGATATCGTCTCTGAGATAGAACAAAGCCACTATCGGCAGGAATATCTTTGACAACAGATGTAAAAAGACTAATATTGGTTTTTGGATTTTCATAATTACGTATACCATTACGATAAACGATACGGAACTCTTGTTCTTCACGAAAGCATTCGTGTTTATAAAAGATGTTTTTATAATCCATAAATTGCAGCAAAGAAAGTGTGAAGTCGTGAGTATAAGTTATCTCATCAGTTTTAGGTGAAAAATCTTGTAGAGTTCTAATGATTTGGCTTTTGCATGTGGATATAGCGTCCTGTAATCCATACCAAATAGTCCAACCATCGCGCCCTGCAAAGACTTTGCCAAAAAAATCCCGCTCAAATCCTATGGATACCCCAGCACCATCGTTAGCGTAAGCACGCCATTGCCCAAGTAAATCTCCAGCAAGAGAGAAAGACGCTGAATAAATTGGCGGAATGTTAGGGTGCTGATTGCGGTAAGTATTTTTGAATGTAACTAAAGCTTTTTCGGCATATGGTGAGAATGACTTGATTTCAGAGGGATTAGCAAGAAGATCATCGATAACCTTTAACAATACATGCTCAAAATAAGTACGTTCTGTGGGATCGTTACTTTTTTGAATATCACACAGCCAGATACAATGGTTTTCGATAATACTCTTAAATGTTTCGAGAGAGGCATAGTGAAAGATTAGCATACATGTTTCCTTTCTTAATCATTTATAAAACGGTACAACAGACATTATAAGCAAAAAAGCAGTCATTGACAAATACAAATTTTGCGGATATTCTTAAGAACTACATGCGGACGGGGTAACTCGTCCGCTGTGGTGTTCAATTTGGACACCGGGAGGACTGAATGAAGAGAAGAAAGACAATCCGAGCCGGACGGCTCGTGTGGGACATTACCTACACGGTGCCGCGGCCGAACGCCAGCAAGCAGGAGCGCAAGCGCATCCGCGAGGTGACCGAGGAGCAGGTCGCGCGCACTAACGCCAATACGGCTCAACGCAAACTGGAAATGCTGATGGCGACCAACTTTGACGATACCGATCTGGTGCTGACCGTCACCTATCGAGATGCGGACCTGCCGGACAGCGCCGACGTGACACGCAAGCACCTCGGCAAAGTGTTCTCGCAGATGCGGGCCTACCGCAAGGCGCGAGATCTGCCGGATCTCAAGTACATCTACGTCCTCGAGGGCCGACACGGCGACCATCGACCACACGCGCACATTATCATCAATGCCGCAGGCGGTGACCTGGAGCTGATGCGGTCACTCTGGATTTGGGGCGACGACATACAGCTTAATTATATTAGAGAGCGTGGGTATGACGGCTGGGCCGGTTACTTAACCAAGGAGCGGAGAGAAGCGTCGCTCAACGGCAAGAAACAGTTTGTCGGATCGCGCAACCTTGACCGACCGGTCACAACTTACGAGTGGGTAGACGACGGCACGACCGTTGATGCACCGCCCGGAGCACAGGTGCTCGATGAGGGCGGCGGCCGGAACGAGATAGCCAGCTGCAAGTACATCAAATACCTGCTGCCGAAAACCATACATTATAATAGTAAGACAGCGCGCGGAAAGAAGCGCGTTGATTCTGGCTTGGAACTGTCTATAACATATGACAGAGGGCCGGAGAAACAACGCCGAAAGGGTAGACAGGAGCGGAAAACGAGTGTATAATCATAAACAGAAGAAGAAAATCGTGTGCCCGCGATGCGGACGCCCGACACGCGTGCAGGTCACGCTGAACGAAACCCACCTGTGGCATTTCCCACTGTGGTGTGAAAAGTGCAAAAGCGAGTCCGTCGTCGATTTTGACGGCGTGAGCCAGAATCCATCGAGATCCGAGCCGACTGCGTAACATTCCCGCGAGGAGTGTACGCCGTCGGCTTTTTATTTTACCCGAAAGGCGGTGAGCCGCGTGCAAACGGTGCGCGAAATGATACCTGAGTACAACGCAAACCTCGACCGGCTACGTCAGCGGCGGCAGGAGCTGCTGCAGGAACGCGAACTTGAACCGAGCTTTGAGAAGCGCTACAAGCTGACCTGCCGCGTTGATCGAATCAACCGGATCATCGAGTCCACCAGCGCAGCGCTGCACGCGATGCAGGAGTATGTGCGCTGATGGCAAAGCCGTGGGCGAAAGCGTTCTACAACTCGGCGGCATGGCATGATACACGCGAGGCTTACATGGTCAGCCGACACGGACTGTGCGAGCGATGCGGCAAGCCGGGTCTGATCGTGCATCACCGCAAGGCGTTGCGGCCGCAGGACATGGGTAATCCGGCACGGACGCTCGGCTGGTCTAACCTGGAGCTACTGTGCCATCACTGTCACGACATCGAGCACATGACAAAGCACAGTGGCGCACGCTGCGGCTTTGATGAGGACGGAAACCTACTCCCCCCATTCGGGCGAAATTTTTGAACAGCGGAAGACCGCACCCCCCACTCAAATTTCACCGAGTGACGGGTGCAGGAGGGGTGTAGTTGAGAGGAGGTGCGGCATGGGAAAACCGAAGGCCGAAACAAGAATAAAACGCGAGCGCAAGAAGCTCGCAGAAGTCTTTGCGAAAATGGACGAAAACAAGCGGAAAACCGCCGAAAAACTCATGGATAATGCGGCTTTTATGGCCGTAACTCTGGAGGATTTACGGGATTCCATCAACGAAAACGGCTGTGTATCCGAGTACCAGAACGGCGAAAATCAGTTCGGCACGAAGAAGTCTCCGGAGGTCGAAGTGTACAACACGATGATCAAAAATTACACCACGGTCATCAAGACGCTGTGCGACCTGCTGCCGGAGTCCAACGGGGAAATGAATGCCCTGACTGAGTGGCAGCGCACGGCCGCAGGGAGGCGTATCGGCTGATGGGAAAGCGCACGATCTGTCCGCTGACCTGCCCGATGATCAACAGCCAGGGATTTTGCGAAAGCGCCTGGACGCGGGCATCGCAGGTGACGGAGTGCCCGCATCGGAAAATGCGGGAAACGGTGTCCAATTTGAACACCCAAAACGAGAAGTAACAACGAGAGCCAGAGGCCTTGGAGCCCAGAGCCGACAGACTGCCAGAGATGGTGCTGTCGGCTCTTTTTGTTTTTGCGCTGTGACGGACGGTATTGCCATTCCGTCCACCCATATCGAGTATATGGGCAAGGATACGGCGGCGCACCCGGATTGCTGACGAGCGGGTGCGTCCGTCAGAGCGCAAAAGCAGGCGAAACCGGAGGAGGTGAGCAGTACGGCAGCCAAAACAGACCCCAGACAGGCGAGAGAACGTCTTGTCAAACGCATGGAGCGCGAAGCAAAGAAAACACCGGCACCGGAGGGTGAAAACTGGCTTGAGCAGTACACCTGTCTGGTACTGACCGGCAAAATCACCGCGTGCCGCAAGGTCAGAACGCTGTGCGCCGTCCTGCTTGACAAGCTGCGACACCCGGAGAAGTACCGGCCGTGGGTGTTCGATGAAGCCCTGGCAAACCATCACATTGAGTTCGTCGAGCGATTCTGCAAGCAGCCGCAGGGCAAGCTCGGCGCACCGCTGCGCTTGGAGCTGTTCCAGAAAGCACGCTGGCAGGCGATCTTCGGTTTTGTCGATGCACACACCGGTCTGCGGCAGTATCAGGAGTGCATGATCGTCGAGGGACGAAAGAACGGCAAAACGACCGAGTGCGCCGGTATCGAAATCGACCTGCTCGTCAACGACGGCGAGGGTGCACCGGAGATTTACTCCATCGCAACCAAGCGGGAGCAGGCGGCGAAGAGCTTTAACGCCTGCGTCAATATGCGAAAGCAGTCGCCGGAGCTGGCGGCGGCTATCCGCAAGAGGCAGAGCGACCTGTACTATCCGTACAACCTCGGCTTTATCACGGCGCTGGCGAGTGCAACCAACACGCTCGACGGTCTGAACGCCCACGGCGTACTCGTGGACGAGCTGGCGGCTATCAAGAACCGCGCCATCTACGATGACATGAAGCAGTCCATGTCAGCGCGTGAGCAGCCGCTGCTGTTCTCTATCTCGACCAACGGCTTTGTGCGCGAGAGCATTTTCGATGCCCAGTACGAGTATGCCGCCGGTGTGATTGACGGCTCGATTGACGATGACACGTTCCTGGCATGGATCTACGAGCTGGACGAGCGGGACGAGTACCGCAGCGAGAAAATGTGGATCAAGGCCAATCCCGGACTTGGTACCATCAAGAAGGTGGACTACCTGCGGCGCATGGTCAAAAAGGCGGACAACGATCCGTCCTTCCTGCCGACCGTGCTGGTCAAGGACTTCAACCTCAAGGAGAACGCCGCGACGAGCTGGCTGACCTGGGCAGAGTGCTCCAATCCGGAAACATTCAGCATTGCGTTTGATTATGCCATCGGCGGCATGGACGCGGCAGACAGCATCGACCTTGCGGCGGCAACGGCCATCTGTCAGCGGCCGGGCGACCCGAAGATTTACCGCCGGAGTATGTACTGGCTGCCGCAGCGCGTACTGGACGCGGACGCCGCCGCCGGCAACCGCCGCGAGCGCGACAGCGTGCCGTATAGCCTGTGGGTCAAGCGCGGCCTGATGCGCGCCGTGCCGGGCAACAAGGTGGACAAGCAGGTCATGTTCGACTGGTTCTTGGAACTGAAAGAGGAGGACGATCTGTACGTCCGCTACATCGGCTACGACCCGTGGCATATTGACGACAGCCTGCTCGACCGCTTCAAGGCCGAGTTTGGCGAGCAGTGCATGATACCGGTGCGGCAGGGCCCGCTCAGCCTGTCCCAGCCGATGAAGGACCTCAAGGCCGACCTCGGCGCCGGTCTGGTGGTCGATAATAACAACCCGATCGACAAGTGGTGCATGGTCAACACCGAGGTCCGCACCGACATCAACGGCAACATTCAGCCGGTCAAGATCACGGACAGCCGCCGCAGAATTGACGGCACGGTTGCGCTGATCTGCGCGTACAAGGTGCTGCAGGACCACTACGATGACTATGTAACGATGAACGAGGAGGCGTAAGTACATTGGGGCTTTTGGAAAAGCTGTTCCCGCGGAGGCCGCCCGGCGGCACAGCAACGAGGGAATATTTTAAGACACTGACCGCCTACCAGCCGGTCTACACGACCTATCGCGGCGGTCTGTACGAGATGGAGCTGACGCGGGCGGCCATTGCGGCGTTTGCGCGGCATTGCAGCAAGCTGCACCTCGAGGTGACAGGCGATGCCCGGCCGGATCTGCGGCGCGTGCTCGGGATGCAGCCCAATCCGTTTATGGATGCGAGCAAGTTCCTTGCGCGGCTGGCGACCATCTATCTGGTGCAGAACAACGCCTTTATCGTGCCGATGGAGGACAGTGCCGGACGGCTGATCGGCTATTATCCGGTACTGCCGCAGCAGTCCTCGGTGCGTGAGTTCGGCGGTGAGCCGTATCTGCAGTACAGCTTCTGGGGCGGTCAAAAGGCCGCGATCGAGCTGAACCGAGCGGGTATCCTGACCCAGCACCAGTACGAGGACGATTTCTTCGGCTCGGACAACCGGCCGCTCATGCCGACCATGCAGATGGCGCAGACGCAGGCCGAGGGCATTATCAACGGCATCAAGAATGCAACGACCATTCGGTTCCTGGCTCGTCTGAACGGCAATCTCAAGGAAAAGGACATCACTGCCGAGCGCGAACGCTTTGCGCGGGACAATCTGGCCGGTAATTCGACCGGCGTTGCCATGTTCGACAGCAAGTACGCGGACGTTAAGCAGATCGAGTCGGCGGCAATGGTCGTCAATCCCAAGCAGCAGGAGCTGATCCGCGCGAGTGTGTTCGAGTATTTCGGCACTAACGAGAAAATCCTCACCAACACCTACAATGAGGATGAGTGGAACGCCTACTACGAGGGATTTATTGAGCCGTTTGCCATTCAGCTGTCGCTGGTGCTGACGGCTATGACGTTTACGTCAGAGGAAATCGCGGCAGGTGCGTCCATCATCGCAACGGCGAACCGTTTGCAGTATGCGAGCAACCAGACCAAGCTGAATGTCGTGACGCAGCTGTTCGACCGCGGCTTCCTGACCCACAATCAGGGTCTGGAGATCTTCAATATGAGTCCGGTCGAGGACGGCGACAAGCACTACATCCGCAAGGAGTACACAGAGGTGTCCAATCTGGACGCCGTGGGCGATACGTCAAAGGAGGGCGACAATGGCGATCACACCGGAAACCCGTGATTACCGCACTTTTGAGGTGCGGGCGCTGGACACGGGGGAAGAGGATAAGCAGTACCGTGTGGAAGGGTATGCGGCGGTTTTCGACGAGGAGACCGTGCTGTACGAGTACGACGGTATCGAATACAAGGAAGTCATCGACAGGAGCGCGTTTACGGGAGCGGAGATGCGCGATGTCGTGATGAATTATAACCATGGGGGTAAACCCGTGGCACGAACCAAGAACGGCACCTTACAGCTGACTGTGGACACACGCGGTCTGCGTATTTCGGCTGACCTGTCCGGCACCGAGGAAGGGCGGAGGCTCTACGAGGAAATCCGGGGCGGTTATCTGGATCAGATGTCGTTCGCGTTCACCGTCAACAAGCAGGAATATGACCGCGCAAAGCATCTGCGCCGCATTACCGGTTTCAAGCGGGTGTTTGATGTAGCGGCGGTGGATATTCCGGCGTACGACGGCACCAGTATTGCGGCACGCTCGTGGGCAAAGGCGGAGGCCGAGCGCGAGCACGCGGAGGCGGACAAGCGCCGCAGGCTGGAACTCAAGCTGAAAACCTATGGTATTACAAAGGAGGAAAAGTAAATGAGCAAGAATCAGAACAAGCAGGCGATCTTCGGCGGTTTCCGCAATCAGGTCGGCCTGCAGTTTTTTGCAGGCAAGAACCGCATGACCGAGATCGAGGAGCGTCTGGCAGCCATCCGCACCGAGATGGACAGCGAGGGTGCAGACCTTGACGCATTGAGCACCGAAACCGATCGTCTGCTCGAGGAGCGCAAGACCCTGCTGGGACAGGCAGAGCAGCGCCGCAATCTGCTGAACAAGATCGCAAACGGTGCGGGCGGCGAGGTACGCACGTTCCAGCCGCAGCCGACTCCGCCGGAGCAGCGCGAGTATGACCGCTCGAGCGAGGAATACCGCTCCGCATGGCTGAAAACGCTGGCAAACAACGAGCTGACCGAAACCGAGCAGCGTGCATGGTCTACCGCAACGGCTTCCGCCGGTCCGCTGGTTCCGACCCAGACCGCGAACACCATCATCGAGAAGGTGCACCAGTACGCACCGCTGCTGGACAAGGTAACGCTGCTGCGCGTGCCGGGCAATGTGACCTTTGCGGTTGAGAGCGAGCAGGCGGATGCAGAATACCACACCGAGAATGCGGCTATCACTGCCACCGACACCGGCCTGACCAAGATCAACCTGTCGGCGTACGAGATCACCAAGCTCGTGCAGATTTCCAAGTCCGTACAGCAGATGGCGCTCGACGTATTCGAGAACTGGCTGACCGATATGCTCGCCAAGAAGATCGCAAAGCTGATCTCGGACACCATCATCAAGGGCACCGGCACGAATCAGGGCACCGGCATCGAGAAGGCGAACACCTGGGGCGCGACCAACTCGGTCACTGTCGGCAAGACTGCCGCACTGACCAACCAGAACGTGCTCGACCTGATTGCACTGCTGCCCGGCGGCTATGATGCAGGCGCACAGTTCCTGATGAGCAAGAAAACCCTGTTCACCGACTTCATGCCGCTGCAGGACAAGTCCAAGAACGACCTCGTTCGTATCGAGGGCGGCAGCTACTACATCTACGGTTATCCGGTGCTCATCGACGAGCGCATCGGTGACCACGAGGCGTATCTGGCTGACCTGTCCACCGTCATCGGCAATATGCCGGAGGACGTGACCATTACCTCGACGTTTGACGTCAAGACCAATGCGTTCCTGTTCCTCGGCTGCGCGATGTTCGATTGCAAGCCGTCGCAGGCGGATGCAGTCCGCAAGCTCGTGAAGGCGAGCGCCTGATGCTGACGCTTGACCGCTTTAAGCTGTACGCCCGCATCGACCATGCGGACGAGGACGAGCTGATTGAGAGCCTGATCCGGGCGGCAGACACTGCCGTCCGGGATATGACCGGCAAGGAGCCGCCGTCGGACAGTGATGAGCTGTTCGACACGGCTGTGCTCCAGCTGACGGCGCACTGGTACGAAAACCGCACGCCTGTCACGGACACGAGCGTGACACAGGTGCCGTTTACCGTGCAGACCCTGCTCAACCACATCGCCCTGTCCAGCCGATACCCGGAAAAGGAGGGCGCAAATGGCGCTGACCAATGATCTCAGACACCGCCTGACGGTGTTTAACAAGCACCAGATTGAAAACGACATCGGCGAAACCTGCTGGCAGTACACCGAGGACGGCAAGATCTGGGGTGCGCTGACTGTCATGTCCGGCAGGAACGAAACCCTGCCGGGCGATACGGTTCGTGCCGAGGTCACGCACAAGCTGACCATCCGGCCGCGCTCGTGCAGACTGACCACGGCGACGTATTTTGTCTACGAGGGTCAGCGGTACGATGTGCTGTACTGGCAGCCGCATTACAAGCGCCGCGACCGTCTGGAGGTCATGCTGAAGCTGGTGGTTGAAGATGCGTGACGGATTTGACATTTCCGAACTGTATGGCTTTTCTGAAAAGCTCATTCTCACTTCAAAAGAAGCCAGCAAGGCTCAAAGAAAGTTTTTGCAGAAGCAGGGCAACAAGCTTAAACGCAAGACCAAAGCAAAGGTACGGGCGCTCGGCATTAAGCAGCACACCGGCAACTACAACAAGCGCATCAAACGCGGAAAGGTGTGGACTGAGGCAAATGCTAACGCCATGAGCGTCCGTGTCTATTCAGGTGCACCGCATGCGCACCTGATTGAAGATGGACATGAACAGACCGTCAATCCCGGAAAAGGCAAGGGAAACGGCCACGGCGTAATCCCCGGCAAAGGCATCGGCCGCAAGGTCGGTGAGGTCAAGGGCTTCGGCGTTTTTGAGAAAGCGCAGGACGAGTTTGAGCCGGAATTTGCTTCGGCTTGTGAAGATGTGATCGACGAGTTGATAGATAAAATATGACAATTCGAGAAGTACGCGCGGCATTGACCGCGCTGTTAAAGCAAGCAGCACCCGGTGTTCCGGTGTTCAAATCGGACACCGATAAACCCGTGGTGCGTCCGTCCTTCAAGATCGACATATTCCCGGCAGAGGGAAACGCCGCCTGCGGCGGTGCGCGGGAGCGGTCGATCGACGTGGACGTTTGGTACTATCCCGCCGAGCGGGTGGAGTACCTCGAGGAGTGCAGTGAGATGGCGGAACGCCTGATTGCAGCACTTGAAACCGGTATCGACACCGGCGAGATCGTGCTGGTGCCGGACGATACGGTCAGCACGACCATATCGCTCGGTGTGCTGGTGCTCCAGTTTGCACTCAGCTGGTGCGAGAGCGCCGCCGAAACCGGAGAAATGATGGAAGCCCTCGAATACTGAGAGGAGGAGTAAAACCAATGGCAATTACAATGCCGAAAATCGAAATCAGCTTTGAGCAGAGAGCTGTGTCGCTCATCGGACGCTCGGAACGCGGCATCGCAATCCTGATCGTGCGCGACGATACGGATAAGAGCTTCACGCACAAGCAGTACAGTGACCTCAGCGCCGCACAGGCGGACGAGAGCCTGTACACCGCAGACAATTACGCCGCGATCTGCGACCTGCTCGGCTTTGCGCCGTATCAGGCACACGTGTTCCGCGCAGACTCGGACGGCGCACTCGCCGACACGCTCGCGGAGATCGGCCGCACCGTGAAAACCGGCTGGCTGACCATCGCCGGTCAGAGTGTCGCGGACGCTCTGGCGCTGTCTGCGTGGGTCAAGACGCAGGACAACACCAAGAAGAAGAGCTACAAGGCGGTCTGCCATGGTCTCACGACCGCGCCGGACGATATGCACGTTGTCAATTTCATCAACGAAAAGGTCACGTTCTCCGATGATCGCGGGGAAAAGGACGGCGTAGCGTATCTGCCGAGCCTTGTCGGCATTTTCGCAGTCTGCAACGTGACGAGAGGCAGCACCAATTATCAGTGCTCCAATCTGTCCGAGGTGCAGGAGGTCGAGGACAACGATGCGGCGCTTGGCAGCGGTAAGTTCATTCTGGTTAACAGTGAGGACAATACTGTGCGTATCGCACAGGGCATTAACTCTATGACGACCACGGACGGCAAGACCAAAACCGAAGATATGCAGTTCATTGAAACCGTGGAAGCAATGGACATGATGAAGGACGACATTGCGGCGACATTCCGGGAGACCTACCTCGGCAACTATCGCAACAGCCGCGATAACCAGATGATGCTTGTCGCGGCGCTCAACAGCTCGTATTTCCGCCAGCTCATGCAGCAGAATATCCTCGACCCCGACTACGCCAATGCGGCAAGCATCGACACGGACGCGCAGCGCGCGGCGTGGGTGGCATCCGGCAAGAGCGAGGCTGCCGACTGGGACGATGATACCGTCAAGGCAAATCCGTTTAAGAGGACGGTGTACCTGACGGCGAACGTCAAGATTCTCGGCAGTATGACCGACCTGATTTTCCCGATCGCGATGGCATAAGGAGGTACATATGGATAGTTTTAACCCGAATCGCGTGCTCCATTCCAATCAGGGCAATATGTGGTTCAACGGCCAGCGCCTTTCCACACTCCAGAGCGTGGAGGCGAAGGTCACCGGCGACTTTGAAGAGGTCAACAACTGCGGTGACCCTGCGACCTATCGCATTTATAATGGTTATTCCGGCGAGGGCACGTTTACGATGCTCAAGATCGACTCGGAAGTGCTGAAGCTGATGGCGGACGCCTTCCAGACTGGCGAGATGCCGACGATGACCATTATCACTGCCCTCGAGCAGAAGGGCACGAACAAGGTCGAGCGCATCGCGTACCGCGATGTGACCATCGACGAGATGTATCTCGCCAAATTCGAGAAGAAGAGCAAGATTGAGGAAGAAGTGCCGTTCAAATTCGGTCACTTCGAGGTTCTTGAGACGATTTAAGAAGGAGTAAAGCATGGACAAGAAGTTACTGGACGCGCTGGCGGCGAAAGCCGAGCAGCGCGCAAAGGACCGCAAGAACGCAAAGCAGTTTGAAGTGGCCGGCGAAATGCTGACCTTTGTACAGCCGAGCGTGGATGCCAAGCTGAGCTATGCCGAAGCCATGCTGTCCGAGAGTGCGGCAGACACGGTACGCGCCTGCGCAAGTCTGATCTATGACTGCTGTCCGGATCTGCAGGATCCGGAGCTGCACAAGGCTCTGGGTGTTACCGACCCGTATGACACCGTCTGGACGCTGATGCAGCCGTACGAGGTTGACCAGCTGGGCGGCAAGCTGTATCGCTGGCTCGGTCTGATCGGTCCGCGCACCGCTGACGGCACACCGGACACTACGAGGACCGACACCGTAAAAAACTGATCGAGCGCGACCCGGTGCTCGACCTTGCAGCATTTTACGCACCGAGAGGCATAACGCCGGAAGCTATCCGGCAGATGTCTCTTGCGGACCGCGCAGTGCTGCGGGAAGGCCGGGCGCGCTGGTATGAGGATAACCGGTGGCTGATTGCATCCGGTATTGCACTGGCGTACAACCCAAAGGAGGACGGCAATGGCTAAAAACAAAGTAATCAATACCGTCCTGACGCTAAAGGATGAGATGTCGGGCGGTCTGGTAGCGGCAGCTAAGGCGGCTAAGAAATCCGGCAAGAATATTGATGACAGCATGATGCAGGCCACCCGCAAGGTGGTCGCATTCAAAAATAAATCGCTCACGGCGTTGGGGGATTTTGCAAAGAAGGGTGTCAAGGCTGCCGGTGCGGCTGTTGCAGGCATGACCGCTGCGTTTATTGCACTTGACGGCGCGACCGAGGAATACCGCGTTGCGCAGGGCAAGCTGAACGCCGGATTCCAGGCGGCAGGTCTTTCCGCAGACACGGCTCGAAAGAGCTATCGTAATTTCTACGCCATTCTGGGTGATACGGACACCGCAACCGAAGCCTCGCAGCTGCTCGCCAACATGGCGAAGAACGAGGAAGAGGTAACCAAGTGGACGCGCATTGCCGCAGGCGTGCACGGCACATTTGGCGATTCGCTGCCAATCGAGGGTCTTGTAGAGAGCGCCAACGAGACCGCGCGCACAGGCAAGGTGACCGGCGTTTTCGCGGATGCGCTCAACTGGGTCGGTATCATGGAAGACGATTTTAACGCCAAGCTGGAGCAGACGACCGACGTATCCAAGCGCAATCAGCTGATCATGGATACGCTCTCCAAGACCTATGACAAGGCCGCTGACAGCTTCTATGCGAACAACCAGCAGGTAGTCAATGCGCGGCGTAATCATGCGACCTTGGACGAGATGCTCGCTAAGGTCGGCGACACCAGCTCCAAGGTTAAAAATCAGCTGTGGGTGCTGGCGGGCGCGGCCGAGGACGGCTCGATCCGATCCGGATCGGCGCTCGACTGGGTGCAGCAGAAGGCGGAAGCCTTCGGCGCATGGGTCGAGGGGCTTGATCTGTCTGCGCTCAAACAGCAGTTTGATGAGAATTTTACGCAGGGTCTGCAAAGAGCCGGGGACGCGATGGACTGGTGTCGGGAACACGCGGACGGACTCAAGACCGGCGTCAAGCTGCTGGCCGTGGCCTTCGGGCTGGTCAAGCTGGCGCAGTTCAACCAGAGCGTCGCGGGCGGCGCGTCGGCGCTGCTCGGCATGGGAAAGACCGTGCTGACGATGACCGGCGTGCTCGGCGGTCAGACAGCCGCGACAGGCGCGGCCACGGCGGCGCAGACCGGGCTGAACGCCGCGATGAGCGCAAACCCGGTCGGCGCGGTCATCCTGCTGATCGAGGGCGCAATCGCGGTCGGTGTGCTGCTGTATAAAAACTGGGATACCGTAAAGGCCAAGGCCGGAGAGGTATGGAACAGCATAAAAACAGCGTTCGGCGGCATCAGGGACAGCATCACGGGCGCTTTTTCGGCGGCGAAGGACAAGGTCGCGGGCTTCTTCTCGTGGCTTGACCAGAAAATCGAGAGTGTGCCGATCCTCGGCTCCATCTACAAGGGCGGCAAGAATGCCGTGTCGTGGATTGCCGATCGGCTGGACGGCAACGCCATGGGCACGTCCTACTGGCGAGGCGGTCTGACCCGCGTCAACGAGCGCGGCGGCGAAATCATGAACCTGCCGAGCGGCACGCAGATCATCCCGCATGATGTGTCTGTCAAGGCGGCAGGCGGTCGGAGCGTGACGGTCAACGTCACCATCCAGGGCAACGTGATTGGCAACCGGGAGTACACTGAACAGGTCGGTGAGTACGTCGGCCGCAAGGTCCTGGCGGCGCTCGGCAACACATAAGGAGGTGCGGTGCGTGTACAAGATTATCATCTCGGTCAACAACAACGAGGAGGTTTGGACGCTGCCGCACTGTCCGCCGGATTTCCCAATCCCGCAGCCGGAGCAGCATCACGCGACCTACGAGGGGTTGAGTCGAGACTATCGACGCATCGGCACGCTCGGTCTGCGGCACATGGAGTGGACGGCACTGCTGCCGGTGCACCGATATCCGTTTATGCCGCCCGAGGCATCTGCGGACGGCTGGGCGTATGTCGATTTCTTCGATCGGTGGCGCGACAAGAAGGTGCCGTTCCGTCTGATCGTACTCGACAGCAAGGGTGCGGCACGGCTTAATATGCCGGTGACGGTGAACAGCTTTGACGTCACCGTGCGCCGCAACGGCGATCTGGAGTATTCCATCGCCGTGACAGAATACAGATTTATCACGTGAGGAGGTGCGCCGCATGGCGGCAGGCTATGTAGACGAGCACAGGCTCGTGCTGTACCGCGACGGCGCACAGCCGCGCGACATTACCGCGTTCGCGAGTGACATGACGCTGACGGACGACCTCGACACGCTGGCGGCAGAGCTGACGTTTACGACGTTTCTCTCGCCGTGGGACAAGTACACGCCCAAGCTGGCGCTCGCGCCGGGCGACAAGGTTCGTGTGACCAATCATGGCAAAACGGTCTTTTCCGGCATCATTATCACGGTGACGCTGGACGGCGGTGTTACCGCTTATGACCGCGGCTGGTATCTTAATAAGAGCGAAATCGTGCTGCAGGTCAACAACCTTGCCGCCGATCAGGTCATCCGCAAGGCGTGTGCCAAGGCGGGCGTGACAGTCGGAAAGGTGTGCAGCCTGCCGACCAAGATCACGCAGTTGTGGACCGGCTCTACGCCGTCCGACATTATCAGCGATGTGCTGGACACCTGCACCGCCGCGACCGGCAAGGGCTATCGCCACAGGGTCGGTGACAGTGGTCTGGTGGTGGAAGCGCTGCCGACCGCGCCCATCAAGGCATACCACAAGCCGGCGAAAAATATCGCCGCGTTTGACATCACCTGGGCGCTCGGTCAGGTGAGCGGCGAGGACAGCATTGAGGACACCTACAACGCTGTTGTCATTGCCGCCGAGGACGACGGCAAGGCGTACATCGGCGCACAGGCCAGCAACGCGGCGTCTGTCAAACGTTACGGCTTTATGCAGCACATCGAGACCGTGACCGAGAACCCCGGCACGGCTGTGCTTGGGCAGATGGTGAAAAATCTGCTGAAAAATGCCGACAAGGTAGGACAGACCCGCTCTATCTCCGAGATTTGGGGCTGTGATGAGGTGACAAGCGGCGTGGTACTGCGATTCAACTCGCCCGCGTTTGGCATCAAGGGCAACTTCCGCATTACGCGCGTGGAGCATCACTACGGTGGTGCAGGGCACACGATGGCGCTGGAAATCACGGCGCTCGAGCAGGTGCGAGCCGCCGCCGAGGGCAAGACTGACGCGGCAGCCATCAAGGCCGCCAGCACGGACAAGGTGCAGGTGTTCGGCCTGCCGGATCTGTCCGGCGGCAGTGACGGCGGCTCGGGCGGCACCATTGTCAAGGCGTTGTTTACCGCCTACTATCCGGCTAACAATGCGCTGGAGGGCGGTTATCTGGATGCACAGGGCAACAGGCTCGACCCAAGCAAGCACACCTGCGCCGCACCGCCGTCTGTGCCGTTTGGCACCAAAATCACGGTGCGCGACACGGGCACAAGCCTCGACGGCACGACCTTCACGGTCAACGACCGCGGCGGTGCGATCCAGATCAAGAACGGCGTGTACCACTTCGACCTCTTGATGTCCTCGAACGCTGAATGCAACCGCTGGGGACGCAAAAACGGCTCTGCGATCATCGGCGGCTCGGGCGGCAGCTCGGGCAGTGCGGTGTCGTTTATCAACACGGCACTGGGCGAGGTCGGATACAAGGAGTCCGGCAAGGACATCAACAAGTACGGCCAGTGGGCCGGTCACAACGGTGTCGCCTGGTGTGTTTATTTTGTTTGCTGGTGTGCGTATAAGTCCGGCGCACCTATCCCGACAAGCTACGGCTACGTTGGCGATATGAGCAGCTATTTCAAGGCGCGCGGCAAGTACAGAGCGGCGGGCAGTTACAAGCCCAAGGCGGGTGACCTGATGATTCAGGGCGACCGACACATCGGCATTGTAATTTCTGCCGGAGCATCAAGCTGCGAAACCGTTGAGGGCAATTGCAGCAACTCTGTCAAGCGTGTTACTCGCAGTTACGCGGAGATTTCCGGTTTCTGTACGCCGTGGGGATAACACAAGATATTGTATACTTGTGGATAACACTGTGGAAGATGTGGAAAGGAGTGCGTGCCTATGGCATGGGATACGGCGCTTTCACAGGCCATCAAAGGCGCAATCCGCGCCGCACTGGCAGGGCAGCCGCAGCCGTGGTACAGGGCAGAGGTCGTGCAGGTAACGCCCAAGCTGATCTTTGCCATTGCGGACAAAGAATTGAAGTTTGACAGCAGCACTGGCCTGATTATGACCGCCACGGCAAAAAGCAAAACGTGGGAGGTCGGCATGCAGGCGGCGGCGCTGCTGCATGGGGCACAGCTGCTGGTTTTAGATTCTTTATAGGAGGTGTCGACTATGGCCGATGTGTTTCCGGTCATTCCGGAGGAGCTGCCCGCGCAGGTTGCGGAGAGCATTGGGCGCTCTCCGGAGTTTGTGTTCCATGAGGACGGACGCTCGGGCAGTTTTCAGCTGATCGACGGCGCTCTGGTCGAGCGGCAGGGCATTGAGGCGGTCAAGCAGTGGCTTGAGCTGATGCTGCGCCAGAAACCGGGTGCAATCCCAATCTACCGGACGAGCGGCACGACCCAGCCGGGCGTGGAGGCGGTCAGCCTTGACCGGCGCGTGCCGGAGGGCTGGATTTTTGCCGAGATTGAGCGCAACGTGCGGGAGACCGCTGCGTTCTGTCCGGCCATCCGGTCACTTGACAGTTTTAAGTTTACGCGCGTGCGGCGCGGCGTGGAGGTACGCTTCACGGTCCGCCTGCACAGCGGAGAGAGTGAGGAGGTGACGACGTATGTCAGCGAGTGAGATTTTAGACGAGATGCTTGCGGCAATGCCGGAAAGCTATCAGAAAACCATCGGTTTCCCGACCTATGACCTGCTGGCGGCGGTGTCGCTCCGCATGGAGGGCACGGACGATGCCATCGACGAGGCCAAACAGCAGCTTGACCCCGAAAACCTGCACGACAGCGCTCTTGACCGCTACATCTATCCGCGTTCCGGCCTGGAGCGCAAGGCCGCGACCTTTGCCCACGGCAGCCTGACCGTCACCGGCACAGGCACGGTCGAGCAGGGCACGCTGTTTGAGTCCGGCGGCGGTGTCCAGTATTACGCAACCGAGACCGTAGCCATTGAGGGCGAGGGCACTGTACCGGTCACCTGCACGGTGGACGGCACGGCAGGCAACCTGCCCGCGCACAGCGTGACGCAGATGCCGGTGGCGGTGCAGGGCATTGCGGCGTGTGATAACCCTGAGCCGATCGGCGGCGGCTATGTCGAGGAGTCGGACAGCGAGTATTATGCGCGGTATCTGGTCGTGATGCGCACGCCTGCTACGTCGGGCAACATCTACCACTACATGCAGTGGGCGCTGGAGGTGGCCGGTGTCGGTCATGTCAAGGTGTTCCCACGCGTACAGGGGGCGAACACGGTTGACGTGGTAATTGCCGACAACGCCGGTCAGCCTGCATCGCCTGCACTGGTGAAGTCGGTGCAGGACTACATCGACCCGGACAGCGAGGGAGCCGGTAGGGGACAAGCGCCCATCGGTGCACAGTGCTTTGTCACTGCCGCGACCGGCAAGGCCATCACGGTCAGCTGCACGGTGTCCAAATCGGACACCGTGACCGAGGACATCCTGACGTCCGGCATCAAGGAGAGCGTTGCAGCCTATCTGGCAGGCACGGTCTTTACCCAGGACTACATCAGCTATGCACAGATCGGTGCGGCCATCATGGACACGCCGGGCGTGATCGACTATGCCGGTCTGAAAGTGTCCGGCGGCATCGTGAATATCGCAATCGCAGAGCGCGAGTGTCCGGTACTGGGTGAGGTGACAATTACCTATGGCTGAGTTTGACAACATGCGGAAAAGCCTGCCAGTGGCGTACCGCACGGACAAGTGGGTGTGCGACCTGCTTGCCGCGATCCAGTCGCTCGACGACGCGCAGCGCGAGCAGATGCTCGACATTACGCAGCAGCTGTTTCCGGGCAGTATGACGTGGGCGTTGGATATCGAGGAACGCGACGCCGGATTGCCGTCAACCGGCACTTTGGAGGAGCGCCGCACGGCGCTGATTGCACGGTGGCGCGGCTCGGGCAAGTGCGACGTTGACCTGATCCAGCGCGTGTGCGACAGTTGGAAGAACGGCGAGATCAGCGTCGGCTTTGCGAAGGGTGTAATCGTGCTGACGTTTGTCGGCGCGTACGGCGTGCCGGAGGCGGTCGAGCTTGCGGCGCTGCAGGACGCGGTGGAGCACACGATCCCGTGCCATCTGGCGATGAGCTATCTCTACCGCTATCTGCTCGTGCGCGAGGTGGACGGGATGACGCTCGACGAGCTGCAGGGGCACACGATGCATGATTTTGCGTTTTAGGAGGCGAGAGGATGAGTAAAAATACCAAAAATTACGGTTTGTTTGAGTACGAGCCGGAGACGGACGGCGCTCAGACGTTTAATATCCAGTTGGCGCTGAACGAGAACTGGGATAAGATCGACGAGGCTCTTGCCGCAACCGATCCGACCAAGATCACCACCAAGGCCAAACCGGCCGACGGTGACGGCGTGATGATCGCGGACAGCGCGGACGGCGGCAAGGCAAAGCGGTTGCTGTGGTCAAGCGTTAAGATGGCGCTCGGTAAGCTGTTCGTACCGCTGTCGAGAAAGATCAACGGGAAGGCGCTCTCGGGAGATGTGACGCTGACGGGCGAGAACATCGCGGTCTCCACCACGGACTCCACTCCGATTTCTGGTGCCGTCAAATACCGCACAAACCCCAATTTGCTCGACAACTGGTACTTCGGCAGACCGGTGAACCAGAGGGGGCAGACGGAGTATACGGAGGACACTACATACACGATTGACCGATGGTGGTTGCAATACGACACGACGCTTAGCGTTGTTGATGGTGGTATAAAAATTGGCGGCAAATGGGATGTGCAGCAATACTTCGAAAACACTTTACCGAATGCGACATATACGCTGTCTCTACTTTACAAAGATAGAACGGGTTCTGATCCGCTACGCTTGATTGCCGGAAATCGAACGGATGGCGACATTGCCCAAACAGAAAGCAAAGATGCAAGCGGTATTCTCAGCGTTACGTTTTCGACCGCCACATCAAATAAAGTCTATTTCGGTTTTGCTGGTTCAGTAGATAACTCCGCTACCATTATCGCCGCCAAACTCGAACTCGGCTCCACGCAGACCCTTGCGCACAAGGAAAACGGAGTTTGGGTGCTGAATGAAATTCCGGATTTTGGGGAGCAGCTGAGAAGATGTCAGAGGCACCTTGTCAAGCTGGGCAGTAGTACGGGATATGAAATTGTCGGCACCGGCACAGCGAGAACCTCGTCCACATGCAATATTGTCGTTCCTATTCCAGTAACGATGCGAGCAGTCCCGGCAGCTATTCTTAGTGGACGGTTGATTCTTCGGAATAGCGACGATGCGAACATTGTTTGTACATCGGTTGTGGTAGATACAAATGGAGTTGGTGCTATGCATCTTGCATGTACTGCTAATGTGACAGTTGGAGCATCTTACGATGCGTATCTTGAGTCGGGTAATTACCTGTATCTGGGCGCCGACCTATAAGGAGGTGACACACCATGAACCAAAAATCCCGTGTATACGTCCTCTGCGACAGTGAAAGCCGTGTTTTGCGTTTGGAGGGAGAGTATTCCCTACCGGCTGACCTTACCGGATGGACGAAAATTGATGAAGGCTATGGCGATAGATTTTCGCTCGCGCAGAGCCATTATCTTGAGAAGCCGCTCTATGACGGCGCGGTTCTGCGTTATAAGCTCGTAGACGGCAAGGTGGTAGAGCGCACTGCCGAGGAAATCGAGGCGGACAAGGCGAAACTTCCGAAGCCGGTTATCCCGAAAACCAACGCAGAACTGGAAAGCGAGAACGCAAAGCTCAAGCAGCAGATTTCCGCTCTTGCCGATCAGCAATCCTTTTACGAGGACTGCATTGCAGAGATGGCAGAAATCGTCTATGCGTAAGTTAATCAACAATATTCGAGAACGTTTTGAAAGGATGTTTTTAATGATGGCAATGTTATTCGCGCAGAGAGTTATTCTCGGCAAGTGTGATTTTGAAAAGGTTCCCGCAAAGCTCCAGAAGCAGGTAGCGGAAATCCTCGTAGAGGAATGCGGCATGCCGGAGCTTGTACCGGTGGAGTTCGGCGGGACGAAGGATGTAGAAGCCGCGTAAACGGCTGCATGGAGCGCCCACTCTATCCGCATCTCATGAGGCACACCTTCGCGTCGCATGCGCTGTCGGCTGGCATGGACTTGACAGTTATTCAGCATTTGCTCGGGCATACCGACCCGAAAACGACGCTCATCTATGCGGAGATCAATCCAATCCGAGTACAATACGAATATAATCGCGTTATTGCGTAAGAAAGTAGGTTAAACCATGGATAAAGTAAACGATTTTAAGCTGGCCGTGACGGCAGTTGTCGCGCTGCTGACCTCGCTCTGGGGCTGGTTCGGCTGGCTTGTAGTGCTGTTTGTGGGCTGCATGGCGGTGGATTATCTCACCGGCACCGCAGCAGCAATGCACCGCGGCGAGTGGTCGAGCAAGTCGGCACGAGACGGCATCTTCCACAAGATCGGTTCAGTTATTGTAGTAATGGTGGCCGGTGCGGCTGATCTGCTCATCGGCGCCATGCTCGGGCACCTGCCGGGCGTCGTGCTGCCGTTTGAGTATACGACACTGCTGTGCCCGCTGGTGGTCGTGTGGTACACGCTCACGGAGTTGGGCTCAATCGTCGAAAATGCAGTTAACCTGGGCGCACCCGTGCCGCAGTGGCTCAAGAAGATGCTGTCCGCGGCAAAGGACGCAGTGGATAAGTTAGGGGAGGAGAACGATTGATGAACATTCCGTTTGTGCCGACTGATCCGAGCAACTACTACTCCGGCCGCGGCGGCAATTCGATCAAGTACATCGTCATGCACTATACCGCCAACGACGGCGATACCGACGAGGGCAACGCGCACTATTTTCAGGGCGCAGGCCGACGGGCAAGTGCACACTATTTTGTCGATGAGGACAGCGTTACGCAGTCCGTCCGCGACAACGATGCAGCATGGCACTGCGGCGGTGCTCTCGAGAGCTCGCATCACCCGTTACGCGGCATTTGTATGAACCGTAATTCGTTGGGTGTGGAAATGTGCAGCGACATCGTAGGTGGCAAGTACACCATCACGCCGCAGACGGTAGACCGTGCCGTCGAGTTGGTCAAGTATCTCATGGCGAAATACGGCATTGACGTAGATCACGTCGTGCGGCACTATGATGTCACCGGCAAGCTGTGCCCCGAGCCGTGGGTACGCGACGAAAGTCTGTGGCGTAAGTTCAAGGCGCGACTGACCGCGCCGGTTGAACCCGAACCGAAGAAGGAGGACGACGAAGTGGTAGAAAAGAAAAAGGTCCTGCTCAACGGCAAGACCTACGAGTGCGACGTCATTACAAAGGACGCCACTAACTATATCAAGATGAGATCGCTCCAGCAGGCAGGCTTTACGATTGGCTTCGATGCCGTGCGTAAGGTGCCGAGCATTACCGCACCGCAGTGCCGCGCCTTTGTACCGGACGGCGATGAGGCTGTACAGGCCGCAGTTGATACACTGCAGGAGAGTGCCGGCCTTGAGAAGCAGACGATTGAGTATCTGCTGCGCTATCAGTGGGGTGAGGACCTCGTGAAGAAGCTGGCGGCAGCAGTTAAGTAAACAGTAAGGCCCTCGGTGTTCAAATTGGACACCGAGGGCCTGTTTTTTTATTCTGGAAATTTAGGATACTTTAGATGTTTATGACTATGTTTTTGGAGTAAACGCTGGACATGATTATATTCTCTGACAGAAACAATCGGCCTATGTTGGCCTTTATAGAGCGCACCATGGAATGCATTGAATCCGGCATAGATTGGTCGTGTCAAGATTTTGCGAATGCTTTCAGCGGTTTGCGGGCGTCCACGTTTTCCGGTATATCCGCGCAACCTGCAAAGTTCAGCAACAGCAGAAAGACTATGATGCTCGATATACTTTGTGAAAATATATCGAACGCGCTCTGCTTCATTTGGGTTGATCTTAAAATTGTCTTTCCCATCTAAGTCGTAGCCTAATACCTCATTGCAAGTACGTTTGCCTTGGGAGGCGCGCTCAGCAGCAGCGGCGCGAACACGTTCAGCGGTTTGTTCCACTTCCATCTGAGCAAAAATCGCCAACATTCCCATCATAGCACGCCCCATAATTGTGGTTGTGTCAAACGCTTCTGTAAAGCTGATAATACCGCAATTATGCTTGTTTAAGATGTTCCACATATTGTACAGATCGGCAACGCTGCGGGTAAAACGGCTTAATGCCCAAACGATGATAATATCAACCTTGCTGGCTGCAACGTCTTCTAAAAGCCGTTGCATATCGGGCCGGTGCTTAATATCTTTACCGCTGATACCCTCATCAGCATAATAGTCGATAATCTCGTAGCCATGTTCTTTGGCCCAGCGCGTCAACGCTTTGCGTTGTGCTGATAGGGAGTAGCCCTCACGGGCCTGATCCAACGTACTGACACGGATATAAATAGCAACACGCTTAGTCATTGCTCATCACATCGTTCAGCACGCGAATGAGATCAGTACGCGGAATGACGTGAAATTCGCCGTTAAGATACTGGGCGTAAACGCGCTCGGTGTTGTTGCCTCGATAGTCTTTCTGACCGTACATGTATACGGCGTTTTCGATCGGTTCGAACAGGAAGAGGTCGCCTTCTTCACCGGCATCGCCGGTATACCCGCCGACCTTCTGCGAAAAATCGGGCTTTGCAGTGCGCGGATCGACCAAGGCAATCCACGGGATGCTGTAACGACGATGGTTATACGATGAATAAGTTTTAACAGTTTTCATAATGCTGCCCCTTTCAATTTATCTGCCAATGTGGTAAGATAGGGGCGGATAGGTGGCAGATCCTATGCCGCCCTGTCTGTTTCTAATAGGCTCCCTGTGGTTTCCTAGGCCGGGGAGCCTATTCTCTTACTTTGCATCAGGTACGGATGCGATGTACTTGATGCACTCGGTTGCATCTTCTGCACTGTGCCCGTGGGCAATCAGCCAGTCGATCAACCGTGCGGCTTCCTTGGCCGTCATGCTGTGTTCCATTATCCTTCCTCCTGCCATAAGACTCGCAAGGTTTTCGCTGTGGTGTTCTCCCTTGCTGTGATTATATTATATAATATAGCGCGCTATATATCAATCGGCATAGTAGATAAAAATATAGTGCGCTATATGTGCAAAATATATATAGCGCACTATAATGGTTGAGTGGTATACTAAATTAGAATAAATGCAGGAGGTGTTACGATGGCAACGAGTAATGCACAGAAAAAAGCAACTATAAAATATATGGCGGAGAATCTGGAAGAGGTTCGTTTTCGTGTCCCGAAAGGAAAGAAAGCTGTTGTGCAACAGGCCGCCCAGAATAAGGGGATGAGCGTTGCGGCATATCTGATAGACCTGATTGAACAGGATTGCGGGGAAAAGCTGAAATAATGTGATGTAGGAAACGTGTAGGAAAACAAGAAAGATGAATCGCAAAAAAATGACGATATATCTAACAAAATCGGCATTTTCTATAACCGCTTGACGTGCGGAAGGTCAGCGGTTCGAACCCGTTAATGTCCACCACCAAGCCACTCATTTTGAGTGGCTTTTTCTTTTGTCTGCACAAAAGCAGCTGAGACCCCACATCTCAGCTGCTTCCTATTTTCGTCCCACATTTTGCTTTTACTCTCTGTGCTGCCGCTATCCTTCGGCAGCTGCCTTTTATTGCTCGGTCTCGCGGATATATTTGAAAACCGAGTGCTCCAGATAAAATTGCACGTCACCTTCTGTCAGCTCATACGGCTTGTGGCCGTCAATGCACAGCCAGTATCGTCCGTCCGCACTTTGCTTGAGATAGGCATTCTCGTCGTCAAAATAGACGGTCGAGCTGCTGTCGGGCTCGGCCGGTGGCTCGAATGCCGGCTGCGGCAGCACCGCATACGACAGTGCCAGCAGGACAGCAAAGCTGCCGATGAGTACGGCACTTGCGGTTCGGTCGTTCGGCTGCTCCGCGCAGGCGAGCACGGCGGTGAATCGCTCCCGCATGGCCTTATTCGCCTCGGCGCGAAACAGGGCCGTAGACGGCTGCGGCACCGGCTGCTGTGTGCAGCCTTGCTTCATTGCGGCGAGGATGGCGCGCAGATAGGCTGTGCGTTCCTGCGCATTCAGCGTCTGTGCAATCGCACGGTCGCATTTAAGCTCGAGCGTTTGTTCCAAATCCTTTTGCAGCAGGTATACGATCGGATTCCACCAGAAAATGATGCAGTACAGCGTTACGAGCAGCTTGACAGCCGTATCATGGTTGAGAAAATGCGTGTACTCGTGCAGCAGAATGTAGTGCAGTTCGGCGTCTGTGTACGTCTTGTCCGGCAGAATGATGTACCGGCGCAGCACACCTACGCCAAAGGCAGATTCGATATTCGCGGCTGTACGTCCGCGAACTTTGATGGTGCGGCCGGTCTGCCGCCGGATCTCGCTCAGCAGGAAAGCCGTGCGGCTGTCCCATGGCTTGGCTTGCTGTGCAGCGCGGATGGCTTTGCAATACTGCAGCGCGTAATGGATCAGCAGAAAAACTGTGCCGAGCAGCCAGATTGCACACAAAAGCAGTCCGACCGGCAGGTGCGTGACCGAATCGGGCTTGCGCGCCAGAAAGCTGTAGATGCGCGGATACACGACGCTGTCGCTCGCAATCACTGTGTACGGAAACTCGAGCGGCAGCAGCAGGCGCGCGGCGCAGAACAGGTACAGCAGCACCATGGTCAGCATGCCGAAATGCGGCCGGAAGCGTGTGCGCCGCACAAGATAGATCACAATAATCAACAAACTGCTCCATAAAAGTGCAGATATAAAGGAAGATAGGGTTATTTGCATATTATTTATCTTCTTTGTTCTGCAGCGCAGCTTCGTACTGATCGACCATTTTTTCCAGCTCGGCAATCAGCTTTTCTTCCTGCTCGGATTCGTTTGATTTGGCAGGCTTTTTGAACAGCGCCACGGCGATTCGGGCAAACAGTGCTTGGTTCACGCCTTGCTCATCGAGCATGTTCGCCAGAAATTCGTCCTTGGTGTAGCAGGGGACGAACTGCCGCGACTGATAGCGTCCGTTCTGCAGCAGACCGCTGACCTGCACCATGCCTTTTTTGACAAGCTGACCGAGCAGTTTGTCGATATAATTGGTGTTCCAGCTGGCTTCCGTAACTTTTTCGGCAAGCTGCAGCGTTGTGAGCGGACGGTTTTCCCGCCATAAGGTGTCCATCAGAATTTCCTCGGAGTTGGACAGCTTGAAGCGCTTCATTGGCCTCACCTCTGTTTTGATAATCACCTATAAGGTGTTTGTTATAAGATAAGAATAACCACCTTTAAGGTGGTTGTCAATATCTTGATGGAAATTTGTAGGAATATCTGAAACTGGACATGATAAATTGTGAGAAGTGACAACATATTTTCGGACGACGGGGGGAGAGGCACACCTTTCGGTGTGCCTGAGGCTGTCGAAAAACTATCGTTTTTCGGGCAGCCTCTCGATCGAAACCACGCTTTCGATCGAATGCTGAAGAAAAACCGCGTCCTCCGGACACATTTTTTCTTCCCTTGTATAAAAACCGAGGTACACGCCCCCGGTTTTTATGAATTTGCTGCGCAAATTCTATTTTATGCGTGCTGTCGCACGAAGCACAAAATAGAAATCTGACTTTTTCGACAAGCTGAGGCACACCTTTCGGTGTGCCTCATTTCATTTTCCGCAGATATTCTTTTTGCAGGCGCTGACGGGGTACCATGCACATCCGCGACAAATATCCTCCAGCATGGCTGGGGTCATTTGTGTGTCGATTGCACGGATCAGGTCCTGATAAACATACTTGCCCTCGTGCAGATCAAAGTATTCGACCGTCTTTCGGTCAAAGCGAGAGACCTTTTCCTGTGATTCGCACAGGTCGTCAGCGGTATGGTGCGGGCAGTGCGCGCACAGAGAATCCGAGCCAAAGACAAGCCGGATTCGGGTTCCCGGTACATTTCGCAGAGAATGCACAATCGCACTCATATTTTGCACAAATTCTGTGCTATAGCCCTTGCCGGAGTAGCCTTGTGTGCAAAGCAGATGATGCGGGCGCAGCCGGATCATGCCTTTAGCCCCGGGATGCGCTTGCGAACGAGAAAGCCGATCACGGTTGCAAGAACAGCCTTGATGACAGCGGTCGGGATGAACGGCAGCACGCATGCGGTCACGCCTGCGGCGATCGAGCTGTTCATGAGTACGCAGAACATTGCTGTGCCGACAACGTAGTTGGCAATCGTGCCGACGATCAGCGCGATGACATACGCGCCGCGGAATGCATGACGGTGATCGGCGCCCCAGCCGATGATAAACGCCATCAGCGGGAAGGAGATCAGAAAACCGCCGGTAGGACCGATAAACTTGTCAAAACCGCCGGAAAAGTTCGCGAGCACCGGTACGCCGACGGCACCGAGCAGCAGATAAATTACGCATGAAACTGTGCTCAGCTTGGCGCCGAGTACGACAGCCGCCAGCGTAATCGCAAACGTCTGCATGGTCATCGGTACGCCGCCGGGCATCGGAATGGAAATCTGCGCCATGATCGCGATGACCGCCGCGAACAGTCCGGAATAGCAGATGTCGCGCACGGAAAACGCGCTGCGCTGTGCGGGCTTGCTAGAAATGTCACTCATTGGGAGTTCCTCCTCGTTGTTTTGCTTATTGCATTAAACCACAGATTTACTGCAATGTCAACTGATTTCGGAAAAATGGTTGACGGTGTACGCAAAAAAGAAACAGCCGTTCCGTGCATTTGCACAGAACGGCTGTTTGCTCAGCTTGCGGATTGCTCCCAGCGGGCGAAAATGCGGTGGAGGATCAGGCAGAACAGCAGCGCGAACACCACGCCGAACATATTCTGCGCGACACGCAGACCGACCGCGCTTTTGAGTCCGTACGCGCTGGTTGCAATAGCGAGCGCACCGAACGTGTTGAACACAGCCTGCCAGCCGTATTTCGCGGAAAAACCGACACCGATGCCGCCAATCACGCCGATATAGGCGTAAATCGAGGACGGAAGCAGAAAATACAACACTAAAAAGCAGCAAACACCTGCGATATTTCCGATGATACGCCAGCGAACGCGGTAGCGCATATCGTCCATCGCGGGAAGGATTGCGCTCATGGCGGCAATGCCCGCCCACATCGCACGCGGCATGCCGCTCAGCTCTGCAAGGAAAAGCACGAGCGGAACGCAGATGATCTGGCAAAGCTGCCATTTGGAGCGCGGATGGCGCAGATCGAAAGCAGGAAGGATGTCTCCTGCACAGAGCTCATAGGCATTGCCGCGATGGTTGCCGTAGAATACCGCGCAGACCAGAAGCGCACCGACAGCAAGTCCAAACAGGCGCATTTGATAGGCGTGCCCGCTCACATCGTAACCATATAGCAGCAGATAGCCGAGCACGAGTGTGGACTGATTGAACATTCTTGGTTCGTGGCAGCCGAACAGAATGAGCAGGGCAATCGCAGCAGCATTGATGAACAATCCGCCGACCGGGCCGGCCAGATTGGCTGCATGCGGTCCGACGGCCATAATGCCGAAAAATCCGGCGAGCAGCAGCGTGGACTGCCCTGTGCGAATGCACAGATGTGCGCTGCGGAATACGAGCAGATACAGCAGTACGACCACGCCGACAATGCTGTTGTCCGCGCCGAAGCCCAGACTGTAAAGTGAAACGAAAACAAAGCAGAATGCGACGGTTATCGCAATTTTGGTCAAGTATACGGCAATATGGTACAGCTTTTCGCGCTGTGACGCACTCTCACGGATGATTTTCTTTGAGCCTGCCTGATTGACCTGTAATTCCTGATAAAATGTCATGAAATTCCTTTCCAATCGGTGAAAATGAGTAACTGTATAACTATATCACCATCGAGAAGGAATTTCAACTGTTTTTTTCAAAATCGAACAACAGGCCGGATATACTTCCAGAAACGTACACAATCGTGCACAAAATAGAACACACGACCGGGTGCGGTATCCAGACAGCAGCCGGCGGCCGCTCGGCTCGTTCACGAACGCCATCTGCTGCTCGGCTTCGGGGGCAAGCTGCCGCAGAAGCGCGCTGACCGTTTCTAAATCCGCTCCGGGAATGCGAGCCTGCTTTTACATAAAATCCCAGTAACCGATGCTCACGTAGTTGCGAATGTATGCGAAACCTGCGACTGCGAATAGTCAAGCAGCCGGGCTAAATACGCGAGTGTCAGCGTTTCGCCCTCATGCGCACGGATACAGCGGTCAATCTCGGCGATCAGCCACAGAACATTGTCATGCCAGTTTTGCATGAAAATCCCTCCTTGTCCCTGCATTATACAGGAAAATGAGCTGTGCCGCTTGATCTGACCTGCAAAAAAAAAGAAAAACCGACGTAAAAACGCCGGTTTTCGATCTTATCCGTTCTTCTTGATGGCATTGATGAGCTGCTCGGCCTGCGGAGCGCCGTGCTTCTTGGCCTGCTCGGCCCAGTAGAGCGCCTCGCGCGCATTATGCGGCGTGCCTTCGCCGCGTGCGTACAGGATGGCGGTGTTCATCATGCACGCTGCGTTGCCGCCCTGAGCGGCCTTGAGAAAATACTGGAAGGCGAAGGCCGCATCCTGCGGAACGCCGGTACCGGTGCTGTACAGCCATGCCAGACGACCCATCGCCAGTACGTTGCCGCGGTTTGCGGCAATCTGGTACCAACGGACAGCCTCGTCCATGTCCTTTTCCAAGCCGCGGTCGCCCGTCTCGATCAGGCTGGCGATCAGTGCCGCAGCCTCCGGATGACCGTATTCAGCGGCCTTGCGGTACCAGGTGAGCGCGGTCTGCTGGTTCTTTTCCGCGCCGAAGCCCTTGTCATGGTAGCACGCCAGATTGAACATAGCAACCGGATCGTTTTGCTCAGCCGCCTTTTTTGTCCATTCAAAGGCATTCTCAGCATTCTTTTCCACGCCCTGTCCGCGCTCATACAGCGAGCCGAGCGCACGCTGCGCCGGTGCGCAGCCGTCCTCCGCAAGAGCCAGCCACTGACCGGCCGCTTCAGCAAAATTGCCTGCCTTATATGCGTCCAGAGCCTGATTGAACGCCTGTTCAACGCTCTGCTGATTTTCCTTGTTCGCTTCCATTGTTTACTCCTCCAGACAGTACCGCCTCCGAAATATGCGGTATGCAGATATCTTATTTTATCACACCGCACGTCGAAAGTCTACGAAAAAGCGAAAGAAATAGCATGGCACAACCGTATCTTGACAAAAATGTGAAATGTGTGTGAATGGACTTGCGCTTTGCGCTGAAAAAACGTAAACTGGAAATAGGATTTCTTAAACCAAGGTATAGATTGTAAAACAACGGCACTCTATCAGATAAAAGGAGAATGTCAAATGGGACTTATCAAAGCAGCAGCAGGCGCGGGCGGCGGTGTGCTGGCTGACCAGTGGAAGGAATATTTTTACTGTGATGCGATAAACGCGGACGTGCTCGCGGTCAAGGGTCACAAAAAGGTCACCAAGCGGTCGAGCAACACCAAGGGTGATGAGGATATCATCACAAGCGGCTCGGTCATCGCGGTGGCGGACGGACAGGCGATGATGATCGTCGATCAGGGCAAGGTCGTGGAAGCCGCGTTCGAGCCGGGCGAGTTCGTCTACGATTCGTCCACCGAGCCGACTATTTTCGCCGGTTCGTTCGGTGACAGCGTGTGCAAAATGTTCGCTAACATGGCCAAGCGCTTCACGTTCGGCGGAGAAGCGCCGCGCACGCAGCGCGTCTACTATTTCAACACCAAGGAGCTGACCGGCAACAAGTACGGAACCGCGTCTCCGGTGCCGTTCCGCGTGCTCGATGAGCGGGCGGGCATCGACATGGACATTGGTCTGCGGTGCTTCGGCGAGTACAGCTACAAGATTGTCAATCCCATGCTGTTCTATACCAACGTGTGCGGCAACATGGCAGAGGAATACCGGCGGGAAAATCTGGACAGCCAGCTCAAAAGCGAGCTGTTGACCGCGCTGCAGCCCGCCTTTGCGCGCATTGGTGCAAACGGTGTGCGCTACTCGGCGCTGCCCGCGCATACGATGGAGATTGCGGACGCGCTCAACGAACAGCTTTCGTCCAAGTGGCGTGAGCTGCGCGGCATCGAGATCGTGTCGTTCGGCGTCAACTCGGTCAAGGCAGACGAGGAGGACGAAAAGACCATCAAGGAAATGCAGCGCGAGGCTGCCTACCGCGACCCGACCCGTGCGGCAGGCTCGCTCGTGCACGCACAGGCCGAGGCGATGAAGTCTGCGGCAGCGAACGCGAACGCCGGTCCGGCGATGGCGTTCATGGGCATGAATATGGCCGGTCAGGCAGGCGGCGCCAGCGTGCAGAATCTGTACGCAATGGGTCAGCAGCAGGCGCAGGCGGCAGGCGAGTGGACGTGCTCGTGCGGACAGACCGGCAACACCGGCAAATTCTGCATGGGCTGCGGAAGGCCCCGACCTGAGCAGAGCAGCTGGAAATGCGTTTGCGGTACGGTCAATACCGGAAAATTCTGCTCCGAGTGCGGAAAGCCCCGACCGGAGAATACGACCTGGACGTGCTCGTGCGGCGCAGTCAATCAGGGAAAGTTTTGCTCGGAGTGCGGCAAGGCGAAACCAAATATGTAAAAATGATAGACGATTCAATGTATATCGCAGGGTGAGGGCAACCCGCCCTACGGATTCACTTCAAAAATAAAAAGTGATGGTGAAGAAATGTCAGACAAAGCAACAAGCTATCAATGCCCGTCCTGCACGGGACCGCTGCACTATGACGGTGCCGCGGGACGGCTGCAATGCGACTACTGCGGCTCGTCATTTGACCCGGCAGAGATCGAAAAGCTGTACGCCGAAAAGGAACAGCAGGCCGCGTCTCAGCCGGAGACGGGGAGCGACACCGGCGAATGGCAGTCCTCCGCAGATGAGGACTGGGGCACGGACGCGGACAAGATGCGCGTATACAGCTGTCCGTCCTGCGGTGCGCAGCTGATCTGCGAGGAGACCACGGCGGCGACCTCGTGCCCGTACTGCGGCAACCCGACCGTCATTCCCGAGCAGTTCAGCGGCATTCTCAAGCCGGACTACATACTGCCGTTCAAGCTGAGCAAGGAGGATGCGGTTTCTGCGCTCAAGCAGCATTACAAGGGAAAGCTTCTGCTGCCCAAGCTGTTCCGCGATAATAACCATATCGAGGAGCTGCGCGGCATTTATGTGCCGTTCTGGCTGTTTGACGGCGAAGCCGAAGGCAGCGCGAATTACATGGCAACGACCACGCGCGTGTTCCGTCACGGAGACACGGAAATCACCGAGACCAGCTTTTACGAGGTGCAGCGCGCGGGTACGCTGCCGTTCAGCCGCGTGCCGGTGGATGCATCGCGCAAGATGCCGGATGATTATATGGATTCCATCGAGCCGTTTGATTATGCCGGCCTGAAGCCGTTTTCGACAGCCTATCTGCCCGGATTTTTCGCGGATAAGTTCGATGTTTCCATCGAGGAGAGCAGCAGCCGTGCGGACAAGCGCTGTCGGCAGTCGCTGTCGGATGCGCTGCAGGGAACCGCGCGAAACGGCCGTCCGTATACCTCGGTCACGCCGACCGGCGAGGATATTCACCTCAAACGCACCGGTGTACATTACGCGCTGCTGCCGGTCTGGATGCTGAATACCCGCTGGAACGGAAAGAATTACATGTTTGCGATGAACGGTCAGACCGGACGCATGGTCGGTGACCTGCCGGTGGACAGAAAACGGTTCTGGGGTCTGTTTGCCGCCGTTGCCGCGCCCATGACTGCGGTGCTGACGGCGCTGCTGTATTTTCTGTAAGGAGGCGGCGTAGATGAAAAACAAGAGAAAACTGCGTCTGGCTGCGCTCTTAGCTGTGCTTTTGCTGCTGTTTCCGGCCTTTGCGGTTGAGGACGATATAACGGATGAGAGCGACACCTCGACCACCCAGACAGAGGAAACTGACCAGACCGCACCGCTCGGCGGCACGGATTCGATTGACCCGTCGGCAGACAAGCCGCGTGTGTTCGACTATGAAGAGGTGTTGACGCAGGTCCAGATTGACACGCTCGAGGAAAAAATCAGGGCGATCGCGGAGAAATACGGCATCGGTGTCGGCATCATCACGATTGACGACTACACGCCGTACGGCGATGACGCTTATGATGCGGCGGAGCAGCTCTACAACGAGCTTGATCTGGGTGCGAGCGAGGACGGCGACGGCGTGGCGCTGCTCATCAGTCTGGATGACCGCGATTTTGCGACCTATGCGCACGGTGCGAAAGCCGAAGAGATTTTCAGCGATGCGGTCCAGCAGGATTTGGAGTCGTATTTCCTGGATAATTTCGGAAACGACGACTGGTACGGCGGCTTTTCGGACTTCGTTTCCGGCTGTGAGTGGTATCTGCAGCATGTCGCCGAAGGCGGCGAAGCCGGTGTGCCGGTGCATAATGAGGTCGAGATTTCGGACAGTACGCAGGAAGACACAGCGGACGATTCGTTTTCGCTCGGCGGTGCATTCGGCCTGTCGCTGCTCATTTCGTGCGTGGCGGCGCTGATCGTGTGCATGGTGTTCCGTTCGCAGATGAAATCCGTGCATACACAGACGACTGCAAACCGGTATGTGGGAAACGGCGGCCTCAATCTGACGCTCAGCCGCGATATTTACCGTTATACCTCGCAGAAGCGGCGGCAGATTCCGCGGAATGATAATAATAACAACCCGACCGGCGGCGGTCACGGCGGAGCCGGATTTTCCGGCAGCATCAGCCATACCAGCAGTTCGGGACATGGGAGAAGCGGTAAATTCTGAATGGAGAATGGAAAATGGAGAATGAACATAGCTGCATTTTCCGTAAACAAAAAGCAAAAGACAGCCGACAGGCTGTCTTTTTTTATGCAAAAAACGGAGATAATTCCGCAATTTTCGCAATCGTTTTGGATTCCTCCGGAAAGTCCTTCTGCAGCCTTGCGGCACACCGTCTGCAGAAATCCTCATACAACTCGGGATTCTCCCGCATTTGCTGCTTGAAGCCCCAGATATGGGTAAAATATCCGTTCTGCGCACCGCCGAACAGCGCAGGCAGGTCACTGAGGGCAGCCGCGTGCGCGTGCTTTTTCTCGGCGCACATGGCGAGCAGCCGCTGCTCGGCGAACACCATGTAGGTGAGTGTGTCGTCGGCCTCCGGTGAGCAGCGCATGAAGCGGATGGCGGTGTCCGTGTAGTACCGTCGGAACTCGTCATTGCCGAAATAGGCGAGCGCGGTATTGAACGGCTGTACCGTCCAGTCAAATGAATCAAGCGGGAAGCCTTCGGTTTTGGCGAATGCCGTTTGATCCGGATAGATGGACGGCATAATGTCCTCACGGTGGATGGCTGCGGTGTCCGGTCCGTCGAGCAGATTACTGATGGATTTCCAGCAGATGAAATCTGTATCAAGCATCACACACGGCGATGGCACAGCGGAGAGCGCGTACAGCTTGCCGGCCGCCCAGAAGGCTGTGGCGTTTATGTCCTCGGGCATGGTGTCCAACAGGGGATACACGCCGTCATCCCACAAAAAACAAAGCCCGAGCGATTCATAATAACGCTTGGCAGGTGTGTCGCAGATCATGCGGATCGAACCGTTCTCTCTGCGCCACTCGAGCGCGGAAAGCGCGGTCGTGAGCAGTTCAAACGGCTCGATTCGGTATTCCATATGGGGATTGCGGATGAAAAATGGTCTTGTCCAGTTGGAGTGGAACGCCTGCATCAGATCAGCTCCAATCCGTAGCCGCCGACCGGGCACGAGCCGGAACCGAACCGGAACGAACCTGATCCGGAACCGGAATAACTGGTGCGGTAAGAGGTGGTGTACGAGGTCACATACGAGCCGGAGCCTGAGCCGCACGGCACGCAGACGGTCTGTATAACGGTAGTTTCACCGGATGCGGAGACAACGGTTTCCTCACCCGCTGTCGAGGGGACAGCGCCGCCCATGATGGGC